>Ga0209578_10000050_pt1 | contig 307220 bp, 292 predicted proteins | sample tdAd472_FD_187127 | JGI IMG/M metagenome (GOLD analysis project Ga0209578, IMG submission 187127) | Marine sediment microbial communities from the Atlantic coast under amendment with organic carbon and nitrate - tdAd47.2 (SPAdes)... | ecosystem: Environmental > Aquatic > Marine > Coastal >... | reverse complement strand
GTGGTCATAGCGAGAGCGAAACACCCGGATCCATCCCGAACCCGGCCGTTAAGCGCCTTTGCGCCGATGGTACTGCATCTTAAGGTGTGGGAGAGTAGGTCACCGCCAAACCTAATAAAAAGTTCAAACAATAACCTATCTCTCATTAAACGATGCAATCCTACATATCGCGGGATGGAGCAGCCCGGTAGCTCGTCAGGCTCATAACCTGAAGGTCGTAGGTTCAAATCCTACTCCCGCAACCAAAAATTTCCCAATTTTGACGTCGATCCAGAGAGTGGACACCGCATTGGCGCTGTCCAAGTCGATAAACGTGCCGATCTAGCTACGCTCGTATACGTCCTCGTAGCGCACGATATCGTCTTCTCCCAGATAGGTGCCTGTTTGCACCTCGATCAGTTGCAGCGGAACTTTGCCCGAGTTTTCAAGGCGATGAACCTCGCCCAGTGGAATGTAAACGGATTGATTTTCGCCAATGAGGCTTTGTTTATGCCCGATTGTTACCGTGGCCGTACCTTCGACAACCACCCAGTGTTCGGCGCGGTGAACGTGGCTTTGAAGCGACAGTTTTCCGCCCGGTTTGACGACGATGGACTTGACCTGAAACCGCCCCCCCAGTGACAGGGTTTCGTAGTGCCCCCAAGGGCGGGCGTGGCGGGGAAACTCCGTGGCTTGGGGTATGTTTTCGACCGCGAGTTTCGCCACGACATTGGACACCGAGCGCGCATCGTCCAAATCCGCGATCAGGACCGCGTCTTTGGTCGCGACCGCTGCGATATTCTTCAATCCAATACCAACAACCTCGACACCGCTACTGCCGGAAAACAACAGGGAATTTGCGCAATCAACTGCGCGGGCTTGCCCATGTGTTGCGACGCCGTGAGCGTCTTGGGTCATGTCGTCCCAGACATTTTTCCAGTCGCTTAGATCCAACCACTTGCCCTTCAGGGCGACGCACCAGCCTTGGGCGTTTTCCAGGATTGCGTGATCGACCGAAATGTTCGGCGCATTGTTGAAAACCTGCCCGAGGCGCAGGAAATCCATATCGGGTTTGACCGCTTCGAAAGCTGTTCTGACGCTGGACACCAAATCAGGGGCACATTCCGAAAACGTCTTTTGCATCGTGGTGACGGACGTCATGAAGATACCGGTGTTCCAAAGACAATTGCCGCTGTCGAACAAGGTGTTTGCTTCGTCTTGGGTGGGCTTTTCGATAAATGAGGTGAAGGGCAAAATCTCAAGATCCTCCACAGTTCCACCGACCCGAATGTAACCGTAGTCCGGTTGTGCGCTGGTTGGATGGGCGCCGAAGGTCACGATATGTCCAAGGCGGGCCTTTTTCGCCGCGATTGCGACCGCGTTTGCAAAATCCAAATCGCCATCCATCCGGTGATCCGCGGGCGTCACAAGCATCAAGGCATCCGGGTCGTCGCGCAACAAAACCTCGGACGCGGCGAAAACCGACGGCCCTGTGTTTCTTGCATTGGGTTCGATTACAATCTGAGGCGAGGATATGCCCATCGCATGTGCTTGTTCGGCAACGATAAATCGGTAGTCTTCATGCGTCATGAAAATCGGCGCACCGCAGCCGGCGTCTTCGAAACGTTGGATCGTGTGCTGTAGCAGTGAGAGTTGCGACCCGAAGGTCGCGAATTGTTTCGGCATAGACTTTCGGCTAACCGGCCAAAGGCGCTGTCCATCCCCTCCGCAAAGGATCACCGGACGAATGACTGAGTGAGGCTTCATTTTTAGGCCCTTTCTATTGAGTTCGGGTGAAGCGTATTTGCGAACGACATGACGCGAACGCCAGCGTAGAGGCTGAGACCGAGGGTCAAGGCAACTTGGCAAACGCTTTTGATTTGTAAGATAGTCATGAAGGTGACTGATGAATCGTTGGTAAACGCCAGCATGATTCCAAGCTGAGCAACCGCGACCAAGGCCGTGATCCAAATCCCGCGCCGGTCGCCGATTGCAGCGAGGAAAGTCGCGATCAAAAAGCTCAGCGTAAAGGCAACTGCGGACACAGCGGCGAGCATCAACCCCTCGGATGCGGCGGCATAATCGGCGCCGACAAGCAGGCGGATCAACACGTCTGGATAGAGTTTGACCAGCGCAAGAAAGATCAATGCGGTCAAGCCAAACAGACCGAGAATAGGCGCAAGGCTTGGCAACAGCTTCTGATGACCTCGCGCGGCGCTGATGACGCTTGGCAGCAGGATCGACGCCAGTGCAAAGCAAGCGAAAAACTGGATGCGTTGGAACAGCAACAGGGCGGCGACAAGGCCCGCGTCTTCGGACGGCAAGATCGCTTTGGCGATAAAAATATCTCCGTCCAAGGCAAGAACCTGCGCAAAATAAAGCACCCCAAACGGCAGCGCCTTCATCCCCATATCGACCGAGAAACGAGCGAAGTTTGACGGGATGCGGCTGGGCTTGGGCAGCAAATCCGTCAGCACAAGCCAACCGGCCCCGATCGACAAAACAATTGCCAAAACCACACCCACAAGGCCAAGCCCAAGCTGCCACGCAAGGATGGCAAAGATCAGACGCACACCCATCTCAACAATTGCCGAGCGCACGATCCCGCGCACGTAAAGCGCGCCCAAGGCGACGCCCCGCAAGATGCTGAGCGAGGCCGCGAAGGGCAGGGACACGAGCAAGAGGAGCAGCGTTCGCTCGTTGTTGACACCAAAAAACAAGCGGGTGTCGCTGACATAGAGCGCGAAAATGGCCAGAGGTAAAACGACAAAGCCAAAGATCAAAGCGGATTTGTTCAGGACCGCAAGGATACGTTTCAGCCGGTCTTGCCCCGCGGCGGGGGTCGCCGCGACCAGTTGACTGATTGCGGATTGAAAGGCACCCAAAATGCCAAGCAACGCCAGTTTGAGCGTGAGCAAAAGCGTCAGGTCGCCGAACAACTCCGGCCCCATCCAGCGGCTGAAAATCAGATTGAACGATAAGTTGCCGACGTTCACCAGATTAGAGGTGATGAAAATCGCCATCGCAGGTGCCGCCAGAAACGCAAGAATCCGAGTCTGAAAAAGCGTAAATCGCGACTGCGTGCTGGGGTTTGCCATGATTAAGCAGCCAGATTGTCGAGAGGGTTTGACGGGACCGAAATGACCGAGGCCGTTGGCATTTCAACGGCCCTGGGGCGGGTCAGCTTCAGACCCAGACGGTTCTCAGCAATTAGACGGATCATACTTATTCCCGCTGCTATGATCGCTTTGGACGAAACTTTGGATCCGGCGACTTCGTCCCATTCAAGCAGCGGATGCTCAAAAAATGCGTTCTGCGTGTCATCGATCCGCTTTGAAAGTCGTGAAAACAGTTCGACGTCGAACAGCCAACCGGTTGAAAACGGCTCTTTCAGGCTGGTCTTCAACGCGTAGGAGTTGCGAAACATTTTCGCGCCGCACTGGCTGTCTCCGACCCGCAAACGCAAGGCTTGATGGGCAAGGATCGAGCATACTTGAGAAACGCTACGGCGGAACAACGTGCGTTTGATGCGGTGGCCGAGCATCATTTTGCGAGAGCCGAAAATCACCGAGACATCCGTCAACTTATGGGCAATGCGCAGAAAGTCATCAATCGCATCGAGCGGCGTGGCGAGGTCAGCGTCCCAATATCCAACAAGGCTTGCCCCAGACGACGCGGCATGCAGCAATCCCTGACGGACGGCCTCGGCCTTACCCGCATTGGCGCTGAGCGAAATCGCGGAAAGCCTGTCGGGTCGATGCTCGCACAGGTCTTTCAAACGTGCGGCGGTTTTGTCGGTGCTGCCGTCGTCAACGAATAGAAACGAAATGCCCGTCGTTTGATCGATGTAGTTAAGGAATGCATCGGCGTTCAAACGGTGCTCTTCATTATAGCAGGGCACCACAATAATGGTTGAGTTAAGGTGGGTCGGACGAATTGGTCCGACGCTGGTAAAATCGCGTTTTTGCAATTGAATGGTCATGGCAGAACCTCAGAAATTGTCTGCTCATATTGTCGCATGACGTGCAGGTCACCGTCTCGGTAGCGAGGGTATATCACGTAGTATCAAAGGGTTACGTTTGTTTTCCAAGGATAGGAGCGGGCATCTTTGGGCAGGCCAAACTATCCTTTTGCACAGGCAAACGCCCCTTTACGTCGAGGTGCGCAGTCGCGCTGACATTCCCGGACGTCGCTGCAAGTTGCGAAACTGAGTGATGTGGAAATCGATCACATCTGAAAACGGCATTCCCATCGCGGCGGTTCTGTTCGCGGCAGCGATATTCTCGGCACGGGCGGTATCGCGCAGCATGTTGGCCATGGCCTCGGCCATGTCGGTTGGCGTGTTCGGCGCGTAATTCGCACCCGTCAACCCTTCGTCACGGCACACGTCTACGAAGTCGCCAATGTAGGGGAACACCGGAACCGACCCATAGCTGGCGGTTTGGTGCAGAACGCCCGAGCTGCCCGTGGTTGCGCTATAGTCAAAGACGCTCAGTCGGGCTGAACTGAAGAATTCGGGGATGTCGTCTTCGGCAACGTATCCCTGAAACACGATGTTCCCCGACTGCGCATATTTTTGAGCCAGCGCATTAAGGTAGCCGGGCGTGCCGGGATGATCGGTGCCGCCAATGACCAACTCATAGTCGGTGAACTGTGGGTCGGATCGCAAGATGTAAAAGGCGGCCAGAAGGGTTTCGAGGCGTTTATAGGTGCCAAACTTGCCCATTGTGACAATTCGCTTTGGGCGGTTTTCAAGTCCGGGCAGGTCGATTTTCTGTGTGTCAAACGTACCATGCGGAACAAGGTGGATATTGGCCTTGGGGTGCTTTGCCAGCACATCATCCAGATAACTGCGCAGTGTCACAGTCACATAATTCGCCGACACAAGCGCGCGTGTCACCATAGCGCCGCCAAACGCGATTACCGACTGGCGCAATTTTTGTCCTTTGAGTTGCGTGCTATCCAGATCGATGCCCGAGATCAGATTGTGGGCAATCACACCACTGGGGAAACCAAACAGCCGCGCCAAGGCGGGCGCCGTTAGGCCAAGGGCCGCCGGAATTTCCTTGTCACCAAAACTGGCTGTTTGCACATTCCAAAGGACGCCGTCAGCCCCCTCTGCGTGCAGAGCACGCAGGATCGCAAATCCTGCCATTGGATCGTTGAAACCCCATGTACGGCACACAGAAATTTTGGGACCGAGGTTCAGTTCGGGCAAATCTTCCGGCAAGCGATCGGCAATGATGACAACCTCTGACACATTGGCGTTGTCCGCCAAACCCTTGGCCAGGTGCAGCCCGTATTCGTTGAGGCTTTGTTGTCCGGGTGGGAAGGCACTTACCAAAGCGATTTTCATCGGCACGTTCATGTTGATCTCCGAAGGTTGCAACTTCGCAGGCGCGAAGGCTTTTGGGTCATCCTATCGTGCGTGACCGCTGGTTTCCTTCGTTCAAAGGGTCAAGGCGCGGCGCTTTCGCATCGCCCCCCTATACGCAAGGCTAGTCAGCGCGCAGCGATGTGAAGGCCTGCCGAACCGCCCGGGCCGCCGGCTTCTCTGTGCCGTCGGCCTTGTAAAGCCCAAAGGCGCTTTGCAGATTTCTGCGCCATGGCGAAAGACCGATGACCGAAGCGTCAACCTCGTCAAAGTCAAACAGCGTCCAAACCAGAATACCGTCGCTGCTTTCAAGCTGTTTCATCCGGTCGCGGAGCGTTTTGGATTGCTTGGTCTCGGACCCCGGAAATCCCATGGCGAGGGTATAGGCACTTGCGCCAACCTCGGACACGATCACAGGCAAACCATTGGCAAGCGCCCGGGCGCGGCGCAATCCAACCCGGGCGTCGTTGCGTCCGCCAAATTCGTGATAGCTGACCACATCAAGGACATCGACCAGAACACCGGCGCTGTCTGACGACGACCATCCAATGGAAACTGGAATGCCCGGTGCGCCGTCACGAACCACCATGACCATTGTTCGCAGCCAAGCGCGAACTTCTGCCTCATCATGGGCTTTGAAATCCAGATCAGCCTCATTCTTGAGATCGATAAAGGCGATCTGCTTCGAGAATGCCAAAACCGGCAAAACCGACGCCAGATAGTCAGAATCGCGCGCCCATGTTCCCGGTCCAAAACTGGGTTTCAAGTCGAACAATGTTGGGATGACCCTCAGGTTTTTAGCCTCGGCCAATTCAAGCAATTGCGACAGACGTCCGAGGTTGTCCGGCGCACGATCAGGGTCAAGAAAATCCTCATACGAAAGAAATATACGCACCACGTTGCCACCAAGGTTCTTGATGCGATCAAGGTCGCTTGAAACGGTTTCCACGGTGAAATCCTGCCAGAATTTGCGCCACGGCGAGTCGGTCGGGTAATAGTTGACGCCATAGAGTATTGGACCCTCCCAAGGGGCTTTATCGGGGGACAACAATTCCTCAGATCGTCGTTCATAGGAAAGAATGCGCCACCCGGTGGTTTGTTGAATAAGCGTCGCGATCCCGCGATCGCGCGAGACTTGGTGATACCGCAGACCGTCGGCCCCAACCACATACCGCGCCGTGGTTGTGACAAGCTCAAGCTGAAGAATTGATCCGTCTTTGTGGAAAAACACCGGCTGCGCCGATTGTTTAAGAACGGACATGCGACCGCCAAATTCGGTCGCATCGGTGACACTTGCCTGCGCCCGTTCCAAGGCGACGCCGATAAACCCGTCGCTTAGAATATCCGTGCGACCGGTGGATTGTGCCGCCGCAAGGGCCTGCCAAGCCGCCGTTAGCGTTTGCCCCGCGCGTAGTTTGTCAGCAGGCGTCAGAGGCCGTGCGAGGGTGGTCTCAGCATCGATCCATGTGACGTTGTTTTGGGCAACGGTGAGTGGGTCAAGGGCATCGGCAATAAAGCGATAGGTCGTTTCCCGCTTGGATAGCGAGCCATAGGCCATGGCGGCCAGCCAAACCGGCAGAGCGATAAGCGGAACGATTAATCCGAGCTTTATCAGCGCGCGTATCATCGCGCGGCCTCGGGGCGTGACAGGGATTGGAAGATCGCCCTTTCCTGCCCCAGGATTGTGGTGAATGTCACCTCAAACGGTAGATCGCTTGGTTCGATGGCAAGCACCGTGTCAAAGTACCCGTCCCGCAACCAACCGGTTTGCGTGATTTGCCGCCCCGAGCCACCCCGCACGGACACAGTAACCTCGGCCCCGTCGTTCAAAACGTGCCCGGCGTCGGTCAAGACCGGCCCGGCTGTAATCGCAACAGCCTTGATGCTGTTGATCGCGCGTAGCCTAATTCCTGTCGGCGCGGCCAGTTGCATTGGGGCCACTGTTACGCCGGTCTCGGACGATTTCTGTCCAGCGACCGAAGCACGAAGCGCGCCGCCTTTGGTGACATCCCGAACCAGAATGTTGCTGTTCAACATTCCATTCCGGACGTTCGGCGTGGTCAGGGAAAAGCGACCGTCGGGATGCGTAAGCACAATCTGCGCACCGGTCCCGCTAGGGGCTGCGTTGCCAAACTGATCGACCAAAGCCTCGGTCTGAAATTCGGCAAAGGTTTCGAATTTCAGGTCGCCCGAGGGCGCAACGACATTGGGGTTTAAACTATCGAGATCAGCCGTCACGCGGTATATCGCCCGCGCACTTTGCGACCCGCCACTTGAAATGCCGACCTCAAACTCTCCGGCGACAGGGGCTGGAACGAAATAGACGTCGGCGATCCCGTCCATCGTTTGGGTGATTTGCGTTTCCCCCGCAATTCTAAACTGCACCGCTTCACCATCGCGGACCAGATTGCCCGCGCGGTCAAAAAGAAGCGCCATCGCGTGACCTTCTTCATGCCCTGCGGTCAGGCTTTTGGGGCCAACAAACGTCAGGATCGTGACCGCCGTTTCGCCGGTCGGACGTATATCGGACCAACCCGCCCGCGTTTCGGAAATGTCAGAGGCCGGGACGATGCCGAAGGCGTCGGTCAGGACTTCTTGCGCCTGCGCCGGGCTTGCTATCAACAGCAGGGATATGAGCAATCGGTAGATCATATCAAAACAACGGATCGTAGGTCATCGAAGACAGGCTGAGGTGGACCGCGCTGTAGCCATCGATTTCGGACAGGGAAATGGTCGTGTAATCGGGCGTTTCGGACGGCCCTTTGGAGATGTTGCTGCCGTTGACGACGGTTCTGTCCTCTCCGATCTCGGCGATCACCTTGATCTCTGAGCGGCGTGGCAAATCAAAGCTGAAGGCTGCGCTTTGGCCCGGATATATATTGGTCTCGACAAATCCGGCCTCAACCCAAATTGGTCGATCGTCGGCGTCAAACACGGTTGCGGTGATGCGAATGATCGTCGCCGTTTGCGTGCCTGTGTTCACTGCCGTTCCGCTGATCGAGACGCCATTGTCGATCTCGGCGACACGAACACCATTGAGCGCCACGCCGCGATAAAGGTCGCGACCCGCCACCAAGGCACGGGCTTCAAGCGTCGCTCCGGTCGGCGGTGCGCTCAATTCGGGGGGGATATAAATCTCAGGGTCGAAAGCGCCTCGGCTCGCCTCATCCTCAAGCGATAGAACGCCCGAAAAATCGATGCGGAAACCAGTGGTCTCGGCTGGCAACAAGCGTTGGTTCGCCACCTCGGCGGCGGCTTGGCGCATCATTGGGGTGCCATCGGCCAGAAGGTCAGAAAAGAGCGATATATAGGCCGGGTCTGCGTCATTATTGGTGACGCTGCCGACAATGTGGAACCGATCGTTACGCTCGACCAAACGGGCGGCCCCGGCTGCAATCTGCGGGCGGTCCATGCGATCGCGATGCAAATCGGTTTCGATGCGCGGCTGGCGACGGCCGACAACGTTCCAAGCCACGGTTTCGCGCCGTTGAAGCCGGGCCGGGGCTTGCAAAGGGCGCAAAGAGGTTGGCGCAATGTACCAGCGGCCATCCCGTTTTACCGTGCGCACCTCAAGCGATTGATCGCGATAATCCAGTGCCGTAAGCCACTGTAGCTTCACATCCCAATCGACAATGTTTTCGTTGCGATCAACGACCGTCAGCGTTTGCGCGTCGAGTTTTCCGTAAGAGGCGATAAGCCCCCCACGCCAGCGCCAGTTGAACATAACCTCGTCAAAGAGCGGTCGGGTTTCAGGATCCAGTTTGTCATAGGCCGCTTGGAACTGGCGGAAATCCAAATCGTCGAAATAGGCTTTCACAACCTTTTCGGGCGACATCGGCGATTGCACTTTGGTCCAAACGAAACCCGCGACAAGTGACACAAAGGCGAGCGAAACAAGCCCAAGCGCCAGAACCAGTCGGCGTGTGCCAGCGACGTTGTCGAATGACTTTTTGCGTTCAACCAAGGGTCTGGCGTCTTGCGCCGAGTGGCCGAAATTGCGCCGTAATGCGCTGAAAATAAAGATTATGCCTGCGAACGACAGCGCTGTGGGTGGTAGAATCCCCCACATTACCGACTGAATTTTGGGGATGTCGCGACGTCGCTCAAACACCGGCAATGGCGACACGTCGCCTTTTTCCCAAACCGTGACGCCGTTGCTGAGCCTGTTCAGGCGCGTCCATCCTGTGAAGTAAAGCAAGGGATCGTAAAACGCATCGTTGGAAAATACGTACTTCAAGTAATATGAGTCAGCATTGACAAGGAACTGGCGCAGCGATCCAAGACCCGGGACGCCCAGGTATTTGGCGTTCTCTAACCGCTCGACCGAAAAGCTGGTCATGTCGGGCAGGCGACGGGCCGAGTGATAATTTCCGTCGACGGATCGGGCCTCGGTCATCGCCGAGATATAGGCGAACTGGTCCCCGAAGCCCAAGGTCAGATAACGCCATTTGTCGTGGTCGTCTGAGGCCAGAAACTGGGTGATCGGGGCCGGATCGATAAATTTCGGTTGCGTCGGCTGTATGGTCGGCAGAATTGCCGCAAACACCGAGATCAGCGTCATCGTCAGGAACATTCCACCGACAAGTAACCGCTGGACACCCTGACCAAAGGCCGCGCGGACGACTTGTCCTGAGCGGCCAAATAGCAAGCCGTCAAAGAGGTGGCCAACGAAGGGCAAAATCAGGATCGTCGCCCAGAACGTGAACCGGTCAAGCGTCAGAATGTCGAACGCCCCGCCAAGGATCGCGCGGCTTATCGGGGTTGTTCCACCCGTGCCAAGGACAAAGCACAGCAAGACCGAAAGGCCCAAGGGCCAAAGCCGCGTGGTCGCGGTTTTCAGGATCACATAGGGCAAAAACGTGATCGACAGGCCCCATGGCAGCAGAAAAAAGATCAGTCCGAGGTCAAGCCGCTCAAGAAAATTCTCACGGCTGCCATGGGGGATGGGCACCTGCGTGATCGGGTCGTTGATCGACCAGATCCAATAGGCCAGCACCGTCGTCGCCATGACGCCGCCCATAAACACCGCAAGAAGAATGCCGCGCCCCAAGGGTTTGAGAAACCGCGTGTATTTAGCCCGTCGGCTGGTGGCGGGGTGCATTTCGGCGACGGCACGCAGTGCCTGAAGCCCCAGAGGGATCACGAACAGGACGCTGCCAAAGATCGTGGTGACATGATGCGCCGCTGTCGTGGCCGCGGTGAAGATGACCGCCGCCACGAAATCGCGCACACGTCCTAGCACTATCCAGCGATAGACATAGGGCATTCCGTTCAGAAAAACGCCAAGCGAAAAGATCGTCGGGAGCTGGCCAAACAGATGGATGGTTTCCGAGATTGAGGATGACAAGACCAGCGCAATTGCCGCGAAACCCGCAGGTCGCGGCGTGACCCAAAGTAGGGAAAACCGGTAAACGCCGACGATCAGAAACAACAGGCCAGCAAGCTGGACAACAATGAACGCAGCCCGCAGCGGAAGAAAATTCATCAACCCCGCGATCGCCATATGGGTGCCAGGGGGATAGGACGTTGTTGCAAAGCCCGTGTACCAACGCGGCTCCCATTGGTCGAACCAGCTGCGATAGTAGCTGTCGCCAAAGAACATGTGGATATAGGCGTCATAGGTGTTGCCATGGGTGAACGGCAACAACCCTCCATGATACAACAACGCTGCGGCCAGCGCGATGAACAAAAGACGCGTGCCCGCGCTTTCTTCGGACGCCTGCGAGAGGGGCGTTTGCGGCGCGAATGCAGATATCAATGGCAAGCGCCTAAATCCGATCTCAGACCAATTGGCGGTCTTTGGCGATCAATGCCGCCTGCGTACGGTTCTTCGCTTCCAATTTACGGCAAAGCGTTTTGACGTGGAGCTTGATCGTCACTTCTTGCAGGTCCAGATCAATCGCGATTTCCTTGTTGGACTTGCCCTCGCAAAGGCCCTGTAAAACCTCGGTTTCACGGACGGTCAAGTTGCCGACCGCTTTGGTGTCGGCCTGTTGCAGAAAGCCATATGGCACATAAACTTCACCTGCCGCCATAAAGCGGATCGCCGAAATCATCGACTTAGCACCGAGTGTTTTTGGGACAAATCCGGCGGCGCCAGCTTTGATCGCTTTGTTCGCAACATCGGCTGTGGCATTGCCGGAAAGGATTGCCACAGGATTTCCCTTGTTTGCGCCCTTGATCCGATCAAGACCGCGCAGCCCGTTCATACCGGGCATTTGATAATCGAGTAAAACCAAATCGAATTCGCCCGTCTTAGCAATGGCGGCCGAGGCTTCATCTACGCTTGCCACGCCTACAACGTCGGCAATGCCTTCGGTCTTAAGAAACATTGCAATCGTTTCCCTTACCAAATCGTGATCGTCTGCCACTAGTACTCGCATTTTGGTCCCGCCAATCAATGAACTTGTTTGCAGAAAGCAACCTGTTGTGGGTGTCTCTACTATCTGATTCATTCTTAAACCGCCTTTAGCATATTCAGGATTAACTTAGGCGGAAAATATCGATTCAATTCGGCTTAGTCCCACAAACACGGGTATAGTTCTTATTGTATTGGGCTAGCTGTTATATCCTTTCGTATAGGAACCTATCCAGGTGCACCAAGGAATTGTCGCACTCTATATGAAATAATACACGCGAGCGCGTTGAGAGGCGTTTTCGAAAATTTTATTAATTTGCCGGTTCGCGGAACTGGTTGGAAGGCCAAAGGCGATGACGAGAATTCCATTTCGCTTCCGATGGCTCGGAGCAGCTTTTTTGGCAGCGACGGGCCTGATTGCAATAATTGTGATAATCTGGAATGCAACCTCGACTGCAAGCAAAGAAATTGACGACCTGGCCCTGGCAAATGCAGATCAACGGGTATGGCGCATTGTCGAGATCGAATCGAATGTACACAGCGTACAACACACGTTGTTGAACACAGACATCACAAACCAGAGTCACCTTCATCATCTACGTGAGGCGTTTGAAGCGCTCGAGACGAGTCTGGCCTACGTTTGGAACGCTGAAGAATTCAAAAAAATAAAGGAAACGTCCGAAGTGGCCGCGGCCCTTATGAGCATTGATGCTGGCATTCAGTTGATGAAACCCGCATTTGGCGGTGACGATGAACTGCTCGGTGCCCGGGTTCCAGAGCTTTCAGTACAAATTTTTGATCTTGCAGATGCTGCCGAACAATTGAGCATGGCCAGTTTGCCCGCGTTCAAGGAAATTGCTCAAGCACACCGTGATCGCGTTGCCCGGTCATTGCTTGAACTCGCACTCATCATTGTGTTGCTCTTTTTGGTTTTGTTCATCAGTGTCGTTGTCTTGCTCATATCGATCCGATCTGTGGCGAATAGAACCTCGGAAATCAAAACGACGCGCAACCGTTTGAATGCAATCGTTGGAACATCGTTGGATGGAATAATTGTGGCAGACCAAGCGGGCACAATCATCGACTTCAATGGTGCAGCAAAACGGATTTTCGGATTTGAACCCAGTCAAGTCATTGGCAAAGATATGGCCGATCTGATTGTTCCCGAACACATGAGGGATGCACATCGCGCAGGTATGAAGCGCTATGCTGAAACACGTGAAAAGCGTGTGCTTGACCAGGGTTTGGTGCAGCTTGAAGCCGTGAATAGCGACGGCCAGATTTTTCCAGTCGAACTTTCGATTTCTACAGCAAAAACGGATGGCGGTGAAATCTATGTCTCTTACATACGGGACATCTCAAAACGCGTTGCGGCTCAAAACGAATTGGTCGACGCGCGCGATAAGGCTGTTGCGGGCGAAAAAGCGAAAGCTAATCTTTTGGCTGTAATGAGCCATGAGATGCGCACCCCCCTTAATGGGCTTATCGGCAGCTTACAGCTTCTCGACGGAACATCTCTTTCGGATCGTCAGAAGAAGTTTGTGGATGTCATGAAAACATCCGGTCAAATGCTGCTCGAGCACGTAAACAACGTTCTTGATATATCGCGTGTCGATGCAGGCAGAGTCGAGAAATTTGAACAGAATTTCGACGTTCCGGAGGCGGTTAACGAAGTTGTAGAAAGCTTGAAGTCAACTGCGTCAGAACGCGGAAACACTCTGTCATTTGAGGTCACTCGGGACGACATCGGAACTGCTTTTGGTGATAAGGCACGATTGACCCAAATCTTGGTCAACCTCATTGGAAATGCTCTGAAATTTACAGAGAACGGACGTGTTCAGGTTGAGGCCGAACGCGATCCAAATTCAGACGTTGTAGAGTTTCGGGTGATTGACAACGGCATTGGAATTCCCGAAGACCAAAGGCAACAGATTTTCGAAGACTTTGTCACTTTGGACACCTCGTTCACGCGTGCGGTTGAAGGAACCGGTCTTGGCCTTGGCATCGTACGCCGCTTGGTTGCTATTCTGGATGGTGAAATCGGCGTCGAAAGTGAAGCCGGAGAAGGGTCAGTGTTTTGGGTGCGCTTGCCCTTAAAGCCTGTTTCATTGAAGCCAAAAACAACTAAGCAAACAGGCGATACGTTAACCAAAGCGGTCGACCAAAGTGGGGCATCATTCCTGATTATCGAAGACAATGAGATTAACCGTTTGGTTGCGCGCGAGATGCTTGCGCAAATGGGCTATATTTCTTTTGAAGCGAATGACGGACAAGAAGGTGTTGAAGCAGCGGATCGTCAAGCGTTCGATCTAATTTTTTGCGATATAAGCATGCCGCGCATGGATGGAATTGAGGCGACTAAACTGATCCGCTCGGGTGGTGGTCCGAATGCCGAGACTCCGATAATTGCATTGACTGCTCATGCACTACCCGATGATGTTGCAAAATTTCGCGCGGCAGGAATGAACGATGTCATCGTCAAGCCTTTGTCTTTTGAAAGCATTCAGGACGCCCTCACGACCTACATAAAATCAGATGATGCAGAACCAGCGGGGTCTGATTTAGAAAGCGTGCTTGGCAAAGAAAAAGCGAAAGAAGTGTTGGCACAAGCCTACGGCGAAATCAACTCAGGCTTGGATCGCTTGCAATCCATTGTTGTGGACGGCGGCGCACCTAAATCTATTCGCGATCTTGCTCATAAAATGTCAGGGGTTGCGGCGGTTGTTGGTTGGCAAGAGACACACAGTGCGCTTTCAGAAATTGAGGACGGTGCGTTCGATTTGGGTGCGGCTGAACTTGAACACTTGATCGACCAAGCCCGCAAAATCGTCAAGTTGACCTCGACCAAAGTATAGTGGTCTCTACTTTCATCGACGCTGTTAAACGAATGGAGGCCAAATTGACCTTAAGAGTAAAGGAATTCGCAATCCGCGCGGGCTAAGTATCCTCTGTACTATTCGGAGAGATATTGTGTTCTTGGTTCTATCGATTGTTTTAGCAATTCTGGCAGTTTCAGTTTTTGCACTGCAAGGAAATGGCCGCTGGGTGAAAGCTTTTGCCCTGATTGTTCTTGTGGTTGTCGGTATCCTATCTGCGATAGAAATCGGATTAAGCCTGATAACCGGTGAAGGCGTCAATGACGCTGTTTTCTATCACTTGAAGACCGGCCTTGCTGGCGGGGATGTTTCGCAATACGCATTGCCCGCTATTGGGTCGCTTGTTGCATTGGCGCTGTTGGTTTGGCTAACCGTGAAGCTGCAAAAAAGGCTGACCGGCGCCGAGGAACGATCGCATCTTTGGAACGCGGTTGTCGCGATTCTCGCCCTCGGGTCCGTCGTTTTGCACCCGGTGACCGTGTCAACCACATCCTATTTCCTTAGGTTCCAAGGTGCTGAACAATATCAAGAGGGGTTCTATACACCCGATCCTGAAATTCAGTTGCCCGACGGTGCGAAACCTAAAAACCTTGTGGTTATTTATCTCGAAAGTTTTGAGCGTACCTATTTCGATGAAGAGCGGTTTCCCGGGCTGGTGCCGAACCTTAAGGCGCTTGAGGCGCAGGCGCTGAGCTTCACGAACCTGACACAAACGATGGGCGCAGGCTTCACCATCGGCGGCATGGTTGCGTCGCAATGCGGCGTGCCGCTGATCTTGTCGGGGGGTGCCAATTCTATGCGGGTAAACCAGTTCCTGTCAGGGGCAGACTGTGTTGGCGACATTTTGGCCGCGGCCGACTACGAAACCGCTTACTTGGGCGGTGCCTCGCTTGAGTTTGCAGGCAAGGGCGCGTTCTACAAAACCCACGGGTATGACTCGGTCGAGGGATTGGACGAACTTAGGCCCAGCCTCGAGGATCCTGACTATTTGGCAGAATGGGGTCTGCAAGACGACACGCTGTTTGATATTGCCAGACAGCGCCGCGATGCCCTCGTGGAAAAAGACGCACCCTATGTCCTGACCATGCTGACCCTTGATACCCATCACCCAAACGGACACGCCGATACCAACAAACTTTGTTTTGACGATCCCTATCAAGACGGCAACAATTCCATCCTGAACTCGGTAAGGTGTGATGACAAACTTGCGGGTCAATTTATCCGCGAAGTGCTCGACGGACCCGAAGGCGAAAATACGATTGTCGTTGTGATGTCAGATCACATCGCGATGGAGAACCGAGCCACCGAACAGCTGAACGCTGGTCCACGCAGAAACCTGTTTTTCGTCATTGACGGCGCAGATCGAAGGGGTGAAATGATTGACCGCCCCGCAACAACACTGGACGTTGGTCCTACGATCCTCAGCAAATTGGGCTTTGATGTCCCCCGTCTTGGTTTTGGCGTGGATCTTCAAGGATCAGAGCCGACTCTACCCGAAGAAATGGGCATAGCCGCCGAGGATCGGGCGGTTTTGGATCGCTATCTTCTCGGATTTCAGTCTGTCTACGATCGTTTGTGGGCCTACCCCGATATTTCCGACGGTCTTTATACCAATCTTGAGAAAGGCGAGGTTCAATTCGGATCGAACGCCTTCGGGACGCCGGTTCTGTTGACCTTTGATGAAACCAACGCGGTCAGCAGCGCGACACTTGGGGACGCGCGTGCCGAGGAAACGCTGACGCAAGCCGTTTTGGGATTGGCGGACGCGACACCGCTTATGTGGATCGATGATTGTCGTGCGCTTGAGTTGCTATCGACGGACCGCGTAAAGCTGAAGTCCGCAGACACCTGCCTCGCCTATGGGCAGCGGGGAACTGGCCTGACTGTCAATCCGCTCAAACGATCAGATTTCACGCCTGCATCTGTGCTGCAATCCTATCTTGAGGCTGAAGGTGATGCCTATCTCGCGTCCTTTGAGCAATCAAAACTTGAGGAAATTGGCGTTCTTCGCGGCGAATTGCCATTCAATCTGGCGCAATCGGGCTTTGACAATGACGGGCGCGGGGTGTTGGTTCAGTCCGCCGGTTTCGGTGCCGGTGCCAGTTTGATCCGCCGCCAAACCGGCGACAGTTTGGCCTATGGTGAGGATTGGGCGCTGAATCGAGGCATCACTTTGTCTGGGATCGACCAAAAAGGGCGCGCGCAGGTTCTTGCCAACGTCGATCAGTGCAGTCCGCAGTTTTCAACCGAAGAAAGCCCACTTTGGCAAGACTTGATTGCCGAGAACATGGGCCAGTATTCCGCGCTAATCGTCACGGTTCATGACACAGCGTTTTGCGGATCAGGTGAGCGTGTTTTCAATGGCCCGCTGGTTGGCTTGGATCTGCCTAAACTTAAGTCCTCACAAATGCGGCAGGCCTATATTGGCGTTATTGACAGCGATGGCCGAACCTTTGAATTCCTGAACGAAACCTTTCCAAAACTGCGGGTGTTGCTTGACCCAAGCAGCGGTGAGGTGCCCGAATTCACTCGGTTGAGTTTCGCCAAAAAGCCGCCTGATTCGCCTGTTCAGGCCAAATCAGAACTGGTTCAAGTGACCAAGCAGACAGCCCCCGTTCAATTGGCCGACAATTGCGCCGCCCCCGACACGCAAGGCCCAATCCAGGTTGCGTCGAACTTGCGAATGGATGCCGTATTGCGCGGCAATGAAATGGACCGCGCAATCGGGTTTTCCAGTGGCTGGTGGCCAACCGAGAGCGCCGGTCGCTGGGCGGGCACCGCCTCCAGCACAATTGACGTTGTATTGCCGCAAGTAATCGGGCCGTTAAACCTTGTTCTGGACGCAAGCGGTTTTGGCGAAGACACCAAGGTTTTGAGCTTGTGGTTTCAAGATCAGGTGCTTGGTACGCAAGAGCTTAAGGGCAACAACCAGGTGAAGTTCGACGTCACGACTCTGCCACGCGAGACACAACTATCACTTCGCTTCGAGACGGGCGGATCTCAGATCGAATGCCCCCAATCGATGGGGATTGGTGCCGACCCTAGAGCGTTGAATTTTATGCTAAAATCCGTGGCCCTGCAAAAGGGTCAGGTTGAACCTGCCCCTGCGGTCGTGGCCCCGATCGTGCAAAAACCTGTGCCGGCAGTATGCGCGACGCCTGACAATATCGGATACGCCACCCAAGCGGAAACCATTTTGGATTCTGGTGCAAGTCGCAGCCTGACCGAGGCGGAAGATGCCAGAGAAATTGCTTTTGGCGCAGGCTGGTGGGGGCAAGAAGCCTTTGGGCGCTGGATCGGCGACGAATTCGCCGAGCTTGAGCTTATTTTGCCCGCGGGGGCAGGCGATCTAGCGCTTGAGATTGAGGCAATCGCCTTCGCCAGACCAACCCTACGGGTGGATGTGATGTTTGAGGGCAATATCCTTTTGTCGACCGACGCCGGAATTGGACGCCCGCTTGTCATTGATGTCACTGACCTACCGCGTGCAACACCGGTGAAACTTGGCTTTCGCCTGCCGAATAAGGAGGCTGCGTGCCCCGCGCTTGACGGAACCTCGGCCGATACGCGTCAGCTTAGCTTGATGCTGCAATCGATCCGGCTTCGATCCGCTCCCGCGACCGTTTTTGGCGGGGTAATAGCGCACGCAGGCGGGCGGTTAAACGGTGAGGCGCTGACAAACTCCTTTGACGCGCTCCAAGCCAATACCGCCAGATATGACGTCTTTGAAATCGACATTAGCTGGACCGCAGATAATGAACTTGTTTGCATTCACGACTGGGATGAAAGCCTGAAGTATCGGTTTGCATTGCAAGACGGCCCAATCACGCGGGCTGATTTCATGCAGCGGCTTTCGGCGTCCCCGGATAGGCCCAGAAACTGCGATCTCGATGGGCTGGCGGGTTGGATGCGCGCAAACCCCGACAAGCGCATTGTGACGGACATCAAGTCAAATCCACTGGAAGGGTTAACGTTGATCGCGGAGCGCCATCCGGACATCCTTGGCCAATTCCTGCCACAAGCCTATCAACCCGAGGAAATAGCCGCCTTGAAAGCACTCGGTTTCAAAGATGTTATCTGGACGCTCTACCGGTTCCCGCGTGATGAACAGCGCATTGTACAGGAAGCACTGACCCAAAAACCGACTGCAATCGCGATGCCCGAGGACTGGGCGCTTGCGGGCGATCTTGGGGCGATCAGGCGTCAAACGGGTCTACCGGTCCTTGTGCATACAATTAATGAACCGGAAACGGCAGGCTGCCTGAAAAAACTCGGCGCGGCGGCCATTTATTCGGATGACTTGGGCATTGGTGATTTTTCGGACGCCCCAGAGTTGGATTGCACCTAGGAAGTTTGCCAATGATGAACGCGCTTTTCCGTGACCTGCAACGATGGGTCAGCACGACAAAATGGTCGATTGAAGGTTGGGTCACGGCTTGGCGAGACGAAAAAAGCCTCCGCCAATGGGTGGCCGTCAACGTCATCTCTTGGGTCATCCTTATCTTCGTCGGTTTCAGTTCGGTGGAAGTCGCACTTCTTGTCATACTCGGGGTGCTTGTGGTTATCGTCGAATTGCTGAACAGCGCAATTGAGACCAGCGTTGACTATGTCTCGACCGACCGGCATCCATTGGCGAAAAAGGCGAAGGACATCGCCAGCGCGGCGGTTTTTGTGGCAGCGCTGTTGTGGTTGGCGGTCTGGATGTTGCTCCTTGTTGGCTAGGGCACAAGCGGCGTCCGCCCCGCTGCATCCAGCAGCCAGCAATCCCGCCCATCAAACACTGCGATGGCGAGAGGTTTTCCATACCCCGCACCGGCATCTAGATTTATGCGGTTGCCATAGTGCGCCGGCGCATCAACGGGGGAATGCCCGTGCACGATCAGTAACGGGTAAACGTCGCGCGATTCATGGAAGTCCTGCCGGATCCAGAGCATGTCCTGCTCGGTTTGCATTTCACGTCCTTGGATGGTTCACACACTCCATAGGGCGCAGGTCGGCTCAGGCAAACGGCGATACGAAAGCAAAAACGCCGCCCCAGGGGACGGCGTTTTGCGTTGAATGCGGGTGCAAGCCCTAATTCACATCAAAGCTCAGCGGCTTGATTTGACGGAACATGTCCGTCTCGGCCAGTTTCGCGCGGACGTCGGCCGAGACAGGTTCGTCAACGTACAAAAGCGCAATCGCCTCGCCACCCGCGGCAGCACGGCCAAGGGTGAAATTCGCGATATTCACACCGTTTTCGCCCATGGTCTGACCCAAGGTGCCGATGATGCCGGGAACGTCTTCGTTCGAGGTATAGAGCATATGCGATCCGATTTCAGCGTCGATGTTGATGCCTTTGATCTGGATGAAGCGTGGTTTGCCGTCGCTAAACACCGTGCCCGCAACCGAGCGCTCGCGCTTTTCGGTTACGACGGTCACCTTGACGTACCCGTCGAATGTGCCCGATTTGTCTTGGTTCGTCGTTGAAACCTTTATGCCGCGATCCTTGGCGGCGACGGGCGCCGACACCATATTCACGTCGGCGCTGACGCGCTTCATGATGCCTGCCAGAACGGCACAGTTCAGCGCCTCGAGGTTCATTTCAGCAACCGAACCGTCATACAGAATGTTGATCGCTTTGATCGGCTCGTCCGTCATTTGACCGATAAAGTTGCCGAGGTGACCGGCAAGATCGATCCAAGGACCCATGACCTTGGCTTCCTCGGCGGTGACCGAGGGCATGTTCAACGCGTTTTGAACCGCGCCGGTCAGCAGGTAATCGGCCATTTGTTCGGCCACTTGAAGGGCCACGTTTTCTTGGGCCTCGGTGGTTGCGGCGCCAAGGTGTGGTGTGCAAACGACGTTGGGCAGGTTGAAAAGCGGGTTTTCCTTGGCGGGTTCGACCGCGAACACGTCGAACGCTGCGCCAGCGACATGGCCTGATTTCAGCAGATCGGCCAGCGCCTCTTCATCGACCAGTCCACCACGGGCACAGTTGATGATGCGGACACCCTTCTTGGTCTTCTCCAAGTTTTCGCGGCTGAGGATGTTTTTGGTGGCCTCTAGCAGAGGCACATGCAGTGTGATGAAGTCAGCACGTTTCAGCAATTCGTCTAAATCGACCTTTTCAACTTGCATCTTTTCGGCTTTTTCTGCCGTCAGAAACGGGTCAAAGGCGACGACCTTCATTTTCAAGCCACGGGCACGGTCGCAAACGATGCCACCAATGTTGCCTGCGCCAATCACACCGAGGGTCTTGCCGGTCAGCTCAACCCCCATAAATTTCGACTTCTCCCATTTACCCGCATGGGTCGAGGCGCTGGCCTCGGGGATTTGACGCGCAACCGCAAACATCATCGCGATCGCGTGTTCGGCGGTGGTTATCATGTTGCCAAACGGGGTGTTCATCACGATCACACCTTTTTTCGACGCGGCATCTTTGTCGACGTTATCGGTGCCAATACCTGCGCGACCAACGACCTTTAGGTTGGTGGCGGCGTTCAGGATGGTCGGGGTGACCTTCGTGGCCGAGCGGATGGCCAAGCCGTCATATTGGCCGATCACCTCGGCGAGTTTTTCTTTGTCCTTGCCAAGCTCGGGCATGAAATCAACGTCGATGCCGCGATCACGAAAGATCTGGACGGCGGTTTCAGAAAGTTTGTCGGATACGAGAACTTTAGGGGCGGCCATTTTGGTGGTCCTTTTGTTTGTCATGTTATCCCCGCGCATGCGGGGACCGGTAGATATGATTGGATTGGTTGATTGCGCTCCCCGCATGCGCGGGGATGACAATCTTGATTATTGCGCGGCGATTTCGGCCTCGAACGCCCATGCCAACCAGGGCAGCATGGCCTCAACGTCCGCCGTCTCAACCGTGCCGCCGCACCAGATCCGCAGACCGGCAGGGGCATCGCGATAGGCACCAACGTCCAAAGCGACGTTTTCGGCTTCAAGCCGCTTGGCCACCGCTTTCGCGAAAGCCGCGCCGTCCTGAATACGGTCATCGGTGAATTTCAGGCAAACGCTGGTGTTTGAGCGGGTTGCCTCGTCTTCCGCCAGATTGTCGATCCAGTCATTGGCATCGCAAAAATCAAACACGGCTTTCGCATTCGCGTCGGCACGTGCGATCAGACCTTTCAGACCGCCTTCCGAGCGTGCCCAGTCCAAAGCAACAAGGTAATCTTCGACCGCCAGCATCGAAGGCGTGTTGATCGTTGCACCTGTGAAGATGCCATCGATCAGCTTGCCGCCTTTGGTCATGCGGAAGATTTTCGGAAGCGGCCATGCGGGCGTGTAGCTTTCAAGGCGCTCAACAGCCCGAGGCGACAGAACGATCACGCCGTGGGCTGCTTCGCCGCCGAGGACTTTCTGCCACGAGAAGGTGGTGACGTCCAACTTGTCCCAAGGCAAATCCATCGCAAATGCGGCCGAGGTCGCGTCGCAGATCGTCAGACCTTCGCGGTCGGCGTCGATCCAGTCGCCGTTGGGGACGCGAACGCCTGATGTGGTGCCGTTCCAGGTGAATACGACGTCATTGGTGAAATCGACCGAGGCCAGGTCAACGATCTGACCGTAATCAGCCGTTTTAACAACCGCATCAAGTTTTAGCTGCTTTACAACGTCGGTGATCCAACCTGCGCCAAATGACTCCCAGGCCATCATCTCAACGCCGCGCGCGCCGAGCAGGCTCCAAAGCGCCATTTCGACCGCGCCGGTGTCCGACGCGGGTACGATGCCGATTTTGTAATCGGCGGGGATGCCCAAAACTTCACGGGTGCCTTCAATCGCAGCTTTCAGCTTGGCTTTGCCAACAGCTGCCCGATGCGAGCGGCCCAAGGGGGCGTCCGACAGAAGTTGCAGATCAAATGTGGGGATTTTGGCGCAGGGGCCAGAAGAAAAACGCGGGTTAGCCGGCCGCGATGCCGGTTGCTGAGTAGCCATTGATGCTATCCTTACAGATAAATGCCCTTCGTTGGGGAAGGGTGTCCCACTGCCCGAGATACGGGGGTGGCTTTCTTTTCGCAACCGCAGAAATGTCGCATAATGCCGTCAGCGCGACGTTTCGCGATGATTTCAGACGCCTATCGGAAACATCAATTCATTGGATCGCCACGATTAATCCCCCCACGCCTTTCCGTCGCAATGGCCGTCACGGTGCCAAACGAGGGCTTCAAAGCCGAACTGCGCGGCGGGTCTGAAGCGGATCACCTTCTTGGCAGCCGGTGAAAGTCATGCGATAGGGCAGGCGAAAGCCACAAGGATTAGCCGATGTTCATTGCCACCCTGTTGACCTCACCTACAAACCCGACGCTTGATGCGGCCTTGGTTGAAAACCTGCGCAACGCGTGGGGTGGTGGCGATGCGGAATGGCTTGCAGTCAATCAGGCGGCTGAATTTCCTTTGGCGTCGCGGCCTTCAAACCAGTGGGAGATTTGGGCCGACCTACAGGCGATGGGTGTGGACTTGGTCGTCTTGCCAGCCGAGGGCCGCCGCAAGAAAATGCTGCTCGCCGACATGGATAGCACAATGATCCAGCAGGAATGCATCGACGAATTGGCCGACGAAGCCGGTGTCGGAGATCGTGTGAAAGAGATTACCGCCAAGGCCATGAACGGCGAATTGGACTTTGAGGGCGCGCTGATCGAACGTGTCGGATTGCTGAAAGGCTTGCCCGAAACCGTTATCGCAAAAGTTTTAGCCGAGCGCATAACCCTGATGCCGGGCGGCGAGACTTTGCTGGCGACGATGAAAGCCAACGGAGCCTACGGCGCACTGGTGTCCGGCGGCTTCACGGCCTTTACCGCAAGCGTCGCAGATCGGCTGGGCTTTGACGAGAACCGTGCGAACACGCTGATGGTCGCGGATGGGGTTCTCACCGGCGAGGCCGGGAGACCGATCTTGGGAAAAGCAGCCAAAGTCAGAGCGCTTGAGGAAATTACACAGCGCCTCGGGCTTGATGAAGCTGACGTCATGGCCGTAGGCGACGGGGCCAATGACCTAGGGATGCTCAAACGCGCAGGCGCAGGTGTTGCCCTGCACGCAAAACCGTCGGTGGCCAAGGAATGCGATATTCGCATCAACCATGGAGATTTGACGGCTCTGCTTTATGTGCAAGGGTACAAGAAGAGCGAATTTATCGGTTAGGCCGAGCTGAAGGCCCGGTCAAAATGTCAGCGCCCAAGTTTGATTGACGACTTTTCGGCCAAACATTTCATCTGCCTTGCTGTCCATCAACTGGAAGCCGTTTTTTGCGTAGAGGCGACAAGCGGCGTCAAAGCTCTGTTCGGTCCAAAGGACCATTTTCTTAAAGCCCTGCGCACGCGCATGATTGATCGCGGTTTCAATCAGCGCCTGGCCGACGCCCTTGCCACGGGCAAACGGTTCGACAAGCATAAGCCTTAAACGGGCCGTAAGCGCATCATCTGCAACCACGAAGACACAGCCAAGCCGAAGCCCGTTTGAACAGGCAATCCAGCCGTTTTCTTCTGGCGTTTGGCGGTTCTCAACGAAGTCTGACATAATTTTTGCCACGAGAGCTTCGAAACGAATGTCGAAACCTTCATTGGCGCCGTAGAGTTCTCCGTGCCGTTTTATGACCCAGCCGACATCTCCCGTCCCAATTCCGCGAATCGTTGGTTGTGGAACATTGGGCCACGAAAGAATTCCCTGCGCGGTCACCAAGGTCTCAATGAGCTGGTCAACGGTTGATTCTGGCAATCCAGCCAGCATTTCCCTGACTGAATTGTTGGCGTGTTGCACCAAATTGTCATATCCGGACTGACCATCTTTCGTCAGTCGAAGAATGTTGACGCGACCGTCATCGGGCGACGGTGTCCGCTCAATCAGTTTTCTTTGCACGAGCGATTTTATGACCCTGCTAATGTAGCCTTCATCAAGAGCCAAATGGCGCACCAGTTTACGTGCGTTTGGCATTTCGCGGTCGCCGATTTCAAACAGAACCCTGGCCTCGGTATAGCTCAGCCCATCCAGCCCAAGGGTTCCCAAAAGGCCAATCTGGTTGGTGTAAAACCTGTTAAAAGCACGAATGGTCTCGATATTGTCCATAGTGCCATTTAAACGAATTTACTTGCCAAAAGCAAGTAAATTTTAGATTTGGAACTGCATGGGCCCAAATTTCGGGATGCTAATCTTGGTCTTCTCAATAGAATCCGCCTGTTCATCGCAACCTTGGTTCAGGCGCATCATTTTCGTTTGGGCGGGCATAACGAAGCACCTGCACCCCGCTCGAAGCAGGCTTCGGCAGGGTTTCAGTATGATCTGATCGTATAAAGTGGCGGGCCCGCCGTTGGTCGTGATTTGGAAGCCAAAAGGGATAAAAACCCCCACCTTCAGGTACTGGCCGGGGGTCTCGGCATCCCAGCTTTCGCTAGCCTACATCCCCGATTTCACGATTGCGCGCAGGAAGGAAATTGGCTGGCAATACTTAACCAGTGTTTACGGCAGCGCTCGCCCGCCCATTCGCGGGGATGGGTGAGTGCTTGTTCAAACAGGCAAAACCGTCGGTCGCCACCGAATGTGACATCCGCAATGACGACGTAGAACTGACGGTTTTGCCTTATGTGCAGGGCCAGATGATGGCCCAAATTGTCTAGGCTGCTAAAGCCGCGCGTGTCTTGCCAACAGTCAATGCCGCCTGCGCCGCCTCGCGACCTTTTTCTACAAAATGCGCGCGGTAAATGGCATTGTGGTGGTCGGTGTCCTGATACTGGTGCGGTGTGAGGGACACCGATAGGACCGGAACACCCGTGTCCAGACTGGCCCGCATGAGGCCGTCAACAACAGCTTGGGCGACGAAATCGTGGCGATATATACCGCCGTCAACGACAAACGCAGCGGCAGCAACAGCGGCGTATTTGCCCGAGGCTGCCAGATCGCGGGCCAGCAGCGGCATCTCAAACGCACCCGGGACGTCGAAAACGTCAATTTGATCCAAGGGGATCAGATCGGCAAAGCCATCCAAAGCACGATCGACAATATCGGCATGCCAATTGGCCTTGATAAAAGCGTAGCGGGTAAGTGTCATAAGGTATCCTTTCATTTTGACACGTCACCCAGAGCATCAAACGAAAGGACGCCTGCCGCCGGAATGGAAGCAGTGTCACCCTTTGCGCTCTCTTCCATCCGGACTATGACCGTCGGCTCTGGACTCTCACCAGATCTGCTGACCCCCCTCGAAACCGAAGGGGCGCTCGCGGGCTTGCAGATCACTGCTTACCGCCGGTGGGGAATTTCACCCCGCCCTGAGAACAGGCTGTCTATGCCAGCTTGCGCCCAATCCTGACAAGTCAAAACTCTCAGACCAATTCTGGCGAAGGCTTCACGATCCCGGCATCCAGCCCGCGTCGGCTTTTGACGACTGTGTTCATACGGTTCCGCGCCGCGCGGCTATCGGGGTCAAGGACACCCAAACTGCAAAGGATCGCGGTGATCGCACAATTGCTGGCCACGGTGGCGCCGTCCCGAATTTTGAGAGCAATACCAAAGCCTTGTTTGGGTAATATCGCCGTGAAAACGCCGTCCGCTCCGGTTTTCACCACGCCGCGTCCCGACATTTCGCGCATCAGCTCGGTGCATGCACGCGTTTCGCCGGCAACCAATTCGGGGTGGGCCATCATCGCTTCGCGCAGCCGCACGGCGGCCGTTTCGCGCGTGGTGTTGCCTTCAACAGCGTTTGCAAAAAAGGCCATGGATTTTGCGAGACCGAACAATGTGGTCGCGAAATTCGGAGCCGAGGATCCGTCAATTCCGAATCCGGGGCTTTCAATTCCCGACGTTTCCTCAAGCGCCGCGCGCGCGGCAATCTGCACCGGATGATCTGGATCGATGTAGTCGGCGTCCCCGCCGAGATGTTTGTTCAACGTCAGGAAACCGGCATGTTTGCCCGAGCAATTGTTGTGGATCTGGCACGGTTTCTGATCGGCCTTAATCAATTCGGATCGGGCTGGCAGGTCGTCAGGAAACTGAGGGCCGCATCGCAGGTCACTCTCGCCCAAACCGAGATCACCCAACCACGCCGATACGCGGTCCGTATGGATATGCGCCCCCTGATGGGAAGCACACGCCAAGGCCAAGTGTTCCGTGGTCAGCGCATAGCGGTCGGCGGCGCCGCTTTCGATCAACGGCAGTGCCTGAACCATCTTGCACGCGCTTCTTGGAAGCACCGTCGCATGAGGATTCCCCCACGCCTTAACGATCTGGCCCGACCCGTCAACGATGACCGCTTGGCCGTTATGAACGCACTCTAGAAACTCTCCACGCCATCTTTCGACGAAAGGAACGGTGTCAGACATGCAAAATCCCAACTTTTCAAGCAATTTTCCGCCAAGAGGGCTTTTGCCCCAAGCATTTTTTACGCTATTGTACGCGCATCGAGATGAAAATGATTTGATATTGAATAGCAAGCCGAAAAGGCAGTCAGATCAAATAGTGAGGCACGAACGGCGTGGAGGCTTGTTCAATGAAATTCCCAAAAACCCTTGCGGTCTGCTCGGCTCTTTTGTTGAGTGCGGTCCCCTTGTCGGCGCAACAGGTTAGCACCAACGTCGTCGCCTCCGAAACGGCATGGAGCGTCTTTGAAGAAACCCAAGGCTGCTGGGCAGTTGCCACGGCCAAGGAAAGTGTCAACCGCCGTGACGGTCGGGTCGTCGCGGTGCGACGTGGCGACATCCTTCTCTACGTCACCTATGTTCCTTCTCAAAACGTTTCAGGGCAGGTTTCTTTCACCGGCGGATACCCGTTCAAAGAAGATTCTACGATCACGGTCGATGTTGACGGCACGAAGTTCGAGTTTTTCGTTGAGGGCGAGTGGGCCTGGACAAAATCCAAAGAAGACGATGCGAAAGTCATCGCCGCAATGAAACGCGGCTCAACCGCAATTGTCAGCGCGCAATCGTCCCGCGGAACGCAAACGGCCGATACATTCTCGTTGCTGGGGTTCACAGCGGCGACCGAAGAAGCGGCAAAGCGCTGCTCGGGATAAGTTAGGTCTCTGCCAAGACCACATGAGTTTCAGTTTTGGGGGAAAGCGGTCTTTGGGCCGCATTCCGCGTTTGGAGTGACCTAGGTGGCAGCCCCGTACCTCTCAGAAATAAAATACCGAGGGAATGCCTCGAGTGATTTTATTGAGGTTGCAGTCGATGCGGGCGCGTCGGTTGCCGGCATACTTGTTCAAGTTTACCACCCAAACGGCGGGCTGCGCTCGACAAACACATTGCTGAATTTGGTTGGTACGATTTCCGGCAAGGACGTCTACGTCATTAGCACAGGTGTTCACAAGAACGGTGCAATTGCACTGATCGAGAATGGCACCGTGCTGTCATTTGTTTCATTCGATTCTGTCGTGACAGCCAATGCCGGAACCGGGGCTGCCGCGGGTATGACCTCGACGCAGATCGGGTCCACCGGGAACAACCAAAATGCGTCGCTTGTCGACAACGGAAGCGGGTCATATAGCGTTCAAACGCCGCCGGATTCGGGGGTTATCCCGTGCTTTCTGTCTGGGACAAGAATTGCCACGCGCACCGGTCAGGTGTTGGTCGAAGATCTGGCGATTGGCGACGAAGTGAATTGCAGCAATGGCCAATTTGCCCGCCTCAGGTGGGTTGGTTCGGTGAATATGGCGATCACTTCGCGGATGTCCAAGCACGCGCCGATCCGCATACCGCGTGGCGCGATGGGGCAGGGGCTGCCAAAACGCGATCTGATTGTGTCTCCCAATCATCGTATCCTGATGAGCTCGCCCGAGAACGAACTCTATTTCTCGGAGCCAGAGGTCTTGATCGCTGCAAAGCACCTCGTTGGGTGGCAAGGCATTCACGTTGACACGTCGATAAGACGGGTGACCTATCATCACCTGTTGTTCGACCAGCATCAGATTATCGTGTCTGAGGGCCTTTTGACCGAGAGTTTCCACCCAGGGGACGCAGCGCTGAACGGCATGGACGAAGACACGATCTGGGAATTGTTGACGCTGTTCCCTGACCTGGCGCGCGAAGTAAATGGCTATGGCGGAACGGCGCGTCCCTGTTTGAAATCGTACGAATCCGAACTCGCCACCAGATTTGCGGGTTAGCGACCGCAGTTGCCAAAACGCCCTCGGCGGTGCCTGAGAATCGGCGCAAACCTTGACAGGAACGCCTATGCCAGACATGGGAGGCCCTTGAACAAGCGCCAAAATCGCAACGACTGTTTCAGATGTGTAAGGACTATGCCATGACCGCCTCTGCGCCCATTACTCAGGATGTGATGACGATCCCTCGGAAATTGCCCGAGGGCACGGTCAACCTGGTCGGTCTGACACGTGACAAACTGCGCGAGACATTGATCGAACATGGCACGCCTGAGAAACAGGCAAAGATGCGGGTCAACCAGATCTGGCAGTGGATTTACCAGTGGGGTGTGCGTGATTTTGGAGCGATGACAAATCTCTCCAAGGCCTATCGCGCCGAGTTGGCCGAGAAATTCGTGATCGAAATCCCCGAGATGGTCAGCCGCCAGATCAGCGCCGATGGCACCCGCAAATACCTCGTGCGTATCGCGGGCGGGCATGAAGTCGAAGTCGTCTATATCCCCGAAACCGATCGCGGCACGCTTTGCGTTTCTTCGCAGGTCGGGTGCACGTTGACCTGCTCGTTCTGCCACACTGGCACGCAAAAGCTGGTGCGCAATCTGACGGCGGGCGAAATCATCGGCCAGATCATGATGGCGCGCGATGACCTCGACGAGTGGCCTGAACCCGGTGTCGGCACGGGCGAGGCTGGGCCTCGGTTGCTCAGCAATGTTGTTCTGATGGGCATGGGCGAGCCGCTTTACAATTTCGACAACGTGCGGGATGCGATGAAAATTGCGATGGACAACGAAGGCATCTCGTTATCACGCCGCCGCATCACGCTTTCGACCAGTGGTGTCGTTCCCGAGATCGCCAAGACGGCGGAAGAAATCGGATGCATGCTGGCAATCAGCTTCCATGCCACCACAGACGAGGTGCGCGACAAGCTGGTGCCGATCAACAAGCGCTGGAATCTCGAAGAGTTGTTGAAGGCTCTGAAAGACTATCCGAAAGTGTCGAACTCGGAACGCATCACCTTTGAATACGTGATGTTGAAGGAGGTGAACGACAGTGACGAAGATGCACGGCGTTTGGTGAAGCTGATTGATGGCATCCCGGCCAAAATCAACCTGATCCCCTTCAACGAATGGCCCGGATCGCCCTATGAGCGGTCTGACTGGTCGCGGATCAAGGCGTTCGCTGACATTATTTATAAGGCTGGTTATGCCTCGCCCATACGCAAGCCGCGTGGCGAGGACATCATGGCAGCCTGCGGCCAACTAAAATCCGCCACCGAGCGCGCGCGTAAATCGCGCAAGCAGATCGAATCAGAGGCCGGACTGTAGCCGGCTACGTCTCGGCCTTCCGGCGTAATTGCTGCTGTAAACTGCCTTTCCACCCAAAGGTTGAGACGATTTGCGCATCCCCACGGGGGTGGAAAACGCTTGCAGATATTCGAATATTTTCCCAAAATTGACCCCAGAACCTACACCTCTGGGACGAATGCGCACGGATGTACCCTGTCGCCGATAGAGGGCGGACCTCAAAAGGCGCAAAGTTGGCTCATCGGGTTCAAACCCCGCCACCAACACATGACAGGAGAAACACAATGACCAACTTTCTTAAAAACACAGCCATCGTCGGTGCCGCCGCACTATCTGTTGTTCTGGCAGTCCCAGCTCAGGCGCATGAATCGACTGTGAACGGCACGACAGAGCAGTCGCATATGATGTTCACACCAGAAATGATAATGGATTTTGCGGGTGAAGACATCGCCGCATTTATCGCCGAAATGGAGGCTCAGGGCTACGAAGTTACGGACATGTCACGCACTTTTCTTGGCCGCATCAAGGTCATGATGGAAAACGATGAACACGCACGCAACATGTTTTTCAGCCGTTCAACCGGCGAGCTGAAACAAGACTTCATTATGCCGATGAACATGAACAACATGATGGGCTCTGGTTCGACCAATGGGTCAAATAACGGCGCGATGGGCAACATGGGTGGATCGACCGGCAACATGGGTGGATCGACCGGCAATATGGGTGGTTCTACGCCCGGCAACATGGGCGGTAACTCATCCGGCAACATGGGCGGAACGTCCAACAACAACATGGGCGGCTCCAATATGGGTGGCTCATCAAATTCCGGCAGCAACATGATGGGCAGCGGAAACTGAGCGTTAGGGTGGGTCGGTGAAATCCGACCCACCCGTCGCGACGGCGGAGAGAAACTATGATTTCCAAACAAAAACCCGCGGTCTTGATCGGCCTTTATGCGCTTTTGGCGCTGCAAATCCTCGGAACACTTTTTTTCGTCGGCGAGCTGTGGTCCGAAATCTTCGGTCTGCGCGCCTGGACCGTGCCTTGGCAATGGCAAGAGATCATCCAGATCCTCGCAAGCCTTGCTTTGGTTCTGGGCACTATCGCTGGCATTGGGTTTATTCGCTACAGCCAGTCCGCCATGCGTCGCATGTCGACCCAGATCGAAGTCGTCTCGGGCCATTTTCACGATCACGTCCGCAGTCAGTTCAGCCAATGGGGCTTTTCCCCGTCCGAGGAAGCGGTGGCCATCTACGCGATGAAGGGTTTTTCCAACGCTGAAATCGCAACATTTCGAGGCACTTCAGCCGCGACAGTCAAAAGTCAGATGAACGCGGTTTATCGCAAAGCTGGGCTTGCCAATCGCCAGCAGTTGATTTCTTTCCTAGTTGAGGAGTTGTTGGAAAACGTATCGGCGGACTGAGATCGACGGTTTTCGAGCGCCGGACAAAGTGTAGAACAAATCAGGGTTGTTGCACCAAAACCTCAAACTCTGTAGCCTGTCCGAAAAACGGGCAGGCACAATCATGGCACCAGACGGATCTAGCGGCTTTGACCGCAAAGACGGGATTCTGACGAATTACGCAAACGGCGGATATTGGGAGCGGCGCATGGATATGCTCTATTACCAATACGTCGACTACATCATCCGCACCGTTGGGCATGACGCTCAGTCCCTGATCGATATTGGCACGGCAAGTTGCCCCTACCTTGAATGGTTTGACTGGATTCCCGAACGCATCAGCTTTGATATGGCTCAGCCTTATCAATCCGAAACGGTTCAGGGCATTCAAGCCGATTTCATGACCCATGAGTTCGACAAAAAATATGATGTTTTGACGTGTCTTCAGGTGCTTGAGCACGTGCCCGATGTGGTGCCTTTTGCCCGCCGGCTGTTAGAAATTGCCAAAACAGTCGTTATTTCGGTGCCCTACATGTGGGGCGAAAACGCGGTATCAGACCATATCCACGACCCGATTGATCGCAAAAAACTGCGGCGCTGGATGGGACGCGGCCCAAACTACGCCGTTGTTGTCGAAGAACCGTTTCGCAAGGCCAAGCGCTTGATCGCCGTTTATGACCAAGACCCCAAACGCGGCTTTGGTAAGAAAGATTTTAAGCATCGCATTCACAGAAATCGCATCGGGTCTTAATCTTTTGCTAATCTGAAAATGTTTGCCTGCGGGTATGACAAACTCAGATTCCATTGCAGAAAAAAACTGGCGTGTTCTGGTTGAGGCTTACAACCTCAGACAAAAGAACGAAGCCCAAGCGCAAAGCGATCCGGCCGATATACCTGATCCGACCGGATCTGCCGTAGCGGCCCATGTGTTGCACCGGGGCAGGTTTCCGCACCGGTTGCGTGTGACATCGATTGCCGAGTAGCGGTATCAGAGCATCGCATCATGCGCCCATTGTAGCAGGGCTTGTCTTTGGCGGGGTCTGCAAAAAAGGTCACCTGGGTAACAGTTGGCGCGGATTTGACCCGCGTGTCGGGCAAAGCCCCGCCAACGCTTGATCTGCGCAGCATCAACATCAGGAATGCGACGGCCCAGGTAGTAACGGCAATACCATTGAAACCAGCCGCGCGGATCGGGCCCGATGATCCAGCCTTTGGCCTTCCATTCAGACAGGCTCTGACGGCTTTTGACCCCGAAGAAGTTCAACGATGGATTGGCAGTTGCGGACAGCTTCGCGTTGGCAAACCACTGTGACGGAAGCTCATCCGCACCGTCCGTATAATACTTGCCCTCAAACACTCCCATCTCAAGCATTTCTTGCGGCGTATAGGCAGGCGCAAAATCGCCCGCGAAATCCTGACCTTCGCGGGCGGTTAATTTGTAGGTGTAGTTTGATTGGTATCGGTCCGATACGGCTACAACTCTCAAGCGCTCTCCCAATTTTCGATTGCGTCAATGGCGTCCTTTGCTGTTTCTACGTACCGGAACAGTTTCAGATCATCTTTTGCGATCGTGCCCGCACGCGCCAAGGCCTCCCAATTGATAACCTCGTCCCAGAATTCCTTGCCAAACAGCAAGAACGGGATCGGGTCCATCCTGCCGGTTTGAATCAGCGTCAACGTCTCGAACATTTCGTCCATCGTACCAAAGCCGCCAGGGAACACACAAATCGCCTTGGCGCGCATCAGGAAATGCATTTTACGGATCGCGAAGTAGTGGAAGTTGAAACAAAGCTCGGGCGTCACATATTCATTGGGTGCTTGCTCATGCGGAAGCACGATGTTTAAACCGATTGAGGCACCCCCCGCATCCGCAGCCCCCCGATTTCCGGCCTCCATCACACCGGGACCGCCGCCGGTTACGATGACATGCTCACGCCCATAACTGCGCATGCTGTGTTCGGTCATTGCCTTGGCGAACTTGCGGGCTTCGTCGTAGTATTTCGACAATTTCGCCATTTCCTCAGAAACGCCCTCGGTCTGTTCAGGGGGCCTGATCCGCGCACCGCCAAACATGACGATGGTGCTTTCGATGCCCCGCTCGTCCAACACCATTTGTGTTTTCAGCAATTCCAACTGCAACCGGACCGGCCGCAACTCATCACGGCATAAGAAATCGCGATCATCGAACGCCAAGCGGTAGGCTGGTGCGCGGGTCTGAGGGGTGTCCGGCACCCCTTCGGCCAATTGCATATCTTCATGCGCGGCTGGAAATCGTCGTTGGCGGTCGTCACTCATTTTCGCATCCCTTGTTTGCGTCTCGGAACGAGTCTATAGGCGGGCGAGATCAACAGCCAGTCACGACTGAGAGGGAAATACATGTCGAACGCCCAACTGGAATCCGCAATCGAAGCCGCATGGGATGCCCGCGATGCAATCTCGCCGTCGACAACAGGCGAAACCCGCGAGGCGATCGAAGACACGTTGAACGCGCTTGACGGTGGCACTCTGCGCGTTGCTGAGAAAAAGGACAATGGCGATTGGCATGTGAACCAATGGGCCAAAAAGGCGGTTCTTTTGTCGTTCCGCTTAAACGACATGGCCCCGATTTCCGGTGGCAATGGCGACACGACCTGGTGGGACAAGGTGCCCTCCAAATTCGACGGATGGGGTGAGAACCAGTGGAAAGCCGCCGGTTTCCGCGCTGTGCCCGGGTCAATCGTGCGTCGCTCGGCCTATATTGCCAAGGATGTGGTTCTGATGCCGTCCTTTGTGAATATCGGCGCTTATGTCGATGAAGGCTCGATGGTTGACGGCTGGGCGACAGTGGGATCATGCGCACAAATCGGTAAAAACGTGCATCTGTCCGGCGGCGTTGGCATCGGCGGCGTGCTTGAGCCTATGCAGGCAGGCCCGACGATCATCGAAGACAACTGCTTTATCGGCGCGCGTTCCGAAGTGGTCGAGGGCTGCATTGTACGCGAAGGCTCGGTTTTGGGCATGGGTGTGTTTATCGGCCAGTCGACCAAAATCGTCGACCGCGAAACCGGCGAAGTGATGTATGGCGAAGTGCCACCCTATTCGGTGGTGGTTGCGGGGTCGATGCCGTCGAAAAACGACATCAACCTGTATTGCGCCGTGATCGTTAAGCGCGTTGACGCAAAGACACGCAGCAAAACGGGCATCAACGATTTGCTGCGCGACTAACTAAATCTGGATGAGATTTGGGCCGTCTGCGTACTGCGCAGGCGGCCTTTTTAGTGCAAAGCGTAGACTTGCGACAAAAGACGGCCCTCATGCGCCCGCAAACACGGGCGTGCGATCGGCCCGTAGTCGCCTGTTTCCAACTCAGGAAACAAATCGATAAGTTCTTGTTTTGTTGAGTTGTCAAACGACCCGAGGGTCTCGGCCCCCGGGTGGTAGCTTTCGCTTTCCAGTCCATTGGCAAAGATGATCTCATGTCGATCAAACAGCAGATGGCAATAGGTGACAACACCGGATCCTGTTTGCTGTCTTATCGTTTTCTCGTTCACCAGATGCGCGGCTTTAACCAGCATTTCGTCGCCCTCAAACAGCATTGAGACCTGGGGTGACTTTACCAATACCCGATGATTTGGCGAAAAGGCGACAGCGCCGTGATTGCCGATTGCGTTGCGTTCAAACATGATCGGGGCATCAGGGCCAACCGCCACCCGCCGCGTCGTCCCAACCCAGCGGAGCGCTTGCGCGCCGTTATCGCGCGTTAGGACACGGTCGCCAACACGCAGGTCTTCGACCCTTCGCAAGCCCGAGGACGTGCGGATCAGGGTGCCTGCGACAAAACAAGGCGTCGTGTTGATCGTGACAAAGGCGGTGTCGGTGTTCCCCACTTCATCCTCAATCGTGTAGGAGAACATATTCGTCTCAGCGTCGCCGTCCGACAGAATATCGAATGTGCCGTCAGTGTTCAGGGTGATTTGTTCACCGGATGAAAGCGTCACAGTATCGCCCGCAACGACCGGTTGGCCGTTGATATGGGTGATTGTCAGCGATGCGCCGTTGCCGTCGTTGGACAACACATCAACGCCCGAGGCTGACAAGCCGTTTATGTCAACCACATCGTCGCCGGCGACCAGCGCGGACTGCACGGAATTACCCGCGATCAGCAAGTTACTATCGTAATAACTGTCGCCGCCATCCGCGATTGAGATTTTGATCGTGTTGGTCTCACCCGCGATCACTGGCGCTTTCAGGGTCAACGTGACCGTGAAACCGTCCATTTCCGTGTTTGCAACATCATCGCCGTCGTAGTTATCGACATAAAGGTTGCTGTTTGACGTGTCGTTGATGTTGTTGATCGTGATGTCGCCATCACCGACCGTCAATTCCGCAGGTTCGCCGTTTACCCAAATGCCGACCGCATCGTTGAAACCTGTGCCCGCGTATTCCAAATATTCCTCGGACGAAAAGACGACCTGCATCGTCAAGGTCTCGCCGTCAGGGACAAACTCGGCCTCGATCGTGGCTGCGTCATAGGTTTTGACGCCCGAAAGTTTATCAAGCTCTTTGTCGCCCGATTGCCGGTTGTTCGTCGAAGTGTTGGATCGGGTGTTCACATCGCCTTTGCTATTGGTGATGCTTTCGGCTTTGCCTGTCGACAGGATGACGCCTGTGTCCGACGGCGTGATGTCTGCCGCAACACTATCGCCATTCGAAAATATGCCCGAGGCGTTACTGGCACCGGTATAAGACGCGCTTTCAATTTTGATCCCATCGCCAAAAATGGCTTCGGCCATTTCGGTCGCGCTGGCCTTGGTGTCAATCGGTAGCTCTGCTGCTGTGGGCATATCGATCCTCATTCACTTGCTGGGATCGGAGTAGCGCTCAATAATTGCCAAACCCCTTTCATGGCTCGTCCATGAAATTAGAATTTGGCTAAACTTGTCGAAGGCTTGCCAAATTGAGAGCACCAAGCTAGGTCGGCCACATGAGCAAAGAGAAGAAACCAAGTCGGCAACAGGTCTATACCCTGCTGGTTCAGGTCGGTCGAAAAGACGGTGACGGGCTGCCTGCCAAAGCGACGGGTGCGGGGCTGATGCTCTATGCCTCGGGTGTAGACGAGGCCGAGGCCGTGCGCGAAAGCGTTGCGATCCTGAAACAGGCGGATTTGTCGCCGCTGGATGTGACGGGTTATGGCACGTTGTCCGAGCGTGAAGAGTTGGGGCATGAGATCGGCGACGATGAGCGTGACTTGATGGCACGTGCTTTGGCAGAAAACTCGGTGATCGTTGCTCAGGTCGAGCCGTATTTCGACTGACCATGACGACCGACCTGACCGCGCATATCCCCGCATGGATCGATGGCAAGCTGACGCCTGTTGGTAAGTTAGAGACCCATCAACGCGGCCTTAAACACCCCGCTGTTTCAGTGATGATTATGTGCGGGGATGAGATGTTGATCCAGCAACGCGCGTTGACAAAATACCACACGCCGGGACGCTGGGCCAACGCCTGCTGCACGCATCCGTTCTGGGACGAAGACCCCAAAGACTGCGCCGTGCGACGGTTAGAGGAAGAACTCGGGATAAACGGTCTCGAGCTGCACCACCGCGCGAACCTCGAATATCGCGCTGATGTTGGCAATGATCTGATCGAGCATGAAGTCGTGGACCTCTTTGTCGCGTGGTCGGATAAATCGCTGTCGGTGACTCCGAACGTTGACGAGGTCATGAATTGGCGCTGGGTGACTTTGGCCGACCTGCTGGCCGAAATCGGCAGCGACCCCGACAGCTTTACCCCGTGGTTCAAAATCTATCTGCAAGACTACGCCGAGACGTTAAAGCTCTAGCCGAGACGTCCGCTGGCCAAGGTGCGTGCCGCAAACTCGGGCAAGTCATGACGCGTGGCATCCCCATGCTCGGGCAGCAGCGCGATGGGCACAGCCCCGAGCAAACTTACAGGAAGCTCGTCGGCCCGTCGCCGAATGCGGCCAATGTTCATACTGGCCAAAATCGATCCATGGGCAAAAATTCCTGCGGGTTTCGGCAGAACGAACTGGCAATAGGTCCGAAGCCCCCATTCGGGCGTCGGTTGACGGCGTGTTTCCAACAGACCCGCGGGGATATGAACCGTCGATCCACCAAATGCATATTCCACGTCTGCGCCGCCAAAAACCAATCCTTGGTGATGCGCAACGGTCATATGCCGTTTCAATCCGTGAAACGGCGCGTGCAGCCTGATTGGTGTAAAGGCCCCCGCCATGGGAACGGCCCGGTGGACACGCGCAAGGATCGTCTGCACGCCGAGGTCCGTGTCAATCTGATCGCCGGACTTCAACTCTCCCGCACGGACCGGACCGCGCGGTGTGTCGATCAGGGTCAACGTGTCAATGCCCGGCATGGGGCCAATCGGCTCGGGTCGATCCGAAACCGCGGCATAGGTCAACGGAGTCCGTGGGACGGTCAATGCCATCTCAAGAAGGTCAGTCTTTAACAGCGGAGGCGCGTTCTTGATGGTGACGGTTTCACCCAGAAAGTTGCCCGTGTTGGACACCGTCAGCCGCCCCGACCGGCTGGGGGCGTCCCAGGCGTAGGTAATCAGCATATCCGTCAGCGCGGTTTTATAGGCAATGCTCGACTTGATTATGCATTCCGGCCGCCCCTCGATTGCAATCGTAAGCTCAGGATTCCCACGACTGTCCAAGCGAAAGGACAGCGTTCTTTCCCAAGGGTCGCGGCCTGAAAACTGCAACAGCGGCTCTCCAAAGACGCAATCCGTGGACTTCAACTGAATTTGAAACGTGCCCGACGGCAAAAGGTTGTCTTTTGCGAGACCCTGTTCAGGCGAACACCACGATCCGACCTTTGTCTGGTATGCAAACCAACCCATAACACCACATCCCCAAGCACCCGTTGATCGGGTTTTTCACCGCTCAGGCTAGTGTAGCGAATCACAGAGACTCCGCCAAGGCCCGTTGCGCACTGAATTGCGCGTCGTTTGGATGCGGTATATTCAGATCGGGCAATTCCAAAGGATATGACATGCCGCCCATCGATCCAGTTGATCTCACCGCCAAACTGATCCAGTGCCCTTCGGTGACGCCAGACGAGGGCGGGGCCTTGGTTCTGCTGCAAAACCTGCTCGAAGGTGCGGGGTTTGAGTGCACGCGTGTGGATCGAAACGGCACGCCGAACCTCTTCGCGCGCTGGGGCAAAAAGGGTCACGCCAAGACCTTTGGGTTCAATGGACACACCGATGTTGTCCCATTGGGGGACGAGGCCGCATGGACCATGCAACCTTTCGGGGCCGAGATCAAAGACGGGTATATGTACGGCCGCGGCGCGGTTGACATGAAGTCGGGTGTCGCAGCATTTGCGGCGGCTGCGGTCGATCTCGTCCAGGATACGCCGCCCGACGGTTCTGTCATCCTGACGATCACCGGCGACGAAGAAGGTGCCGCAACGGATGGCACAACCGCTTTGTTGGACTGGATGGACGCCAACGATGAGCGCATGTCCATGTGTCTTGTCGGTGAACCCACCTGTCCGGACAATATGGGCGATATGATTAAGATCGGACGCCGTGGGTCCATGACGGCGTGGTTCACCATCACCGGCGTCCAAGGTCATTCGGCCTATCCGCATCGCGCGAAAAATCCACTGCCCGCAATGGCGCGTCTGATGGATCGACTTGCCAGCTTTGAGTTGGATCAGGGGACCGAGCATTTTGACGCTTCGACGCTTGCCGTGGTAAATATCGACACCGGCAATAACGCCACCAACGTCATCCCAGCCGAAACGCGCGGCGTTGTGAATATCCGCTTCAACGACTCCCACAGCGGGGCGGGTCTCAGCGATTGGTTGCGCGCCGAGGCCGATACGATCGCCCAGGAATTTAGCGTTAACGTTGAAACCGAGATCAAAATCTCCGGCGAAAGTTTCCTGACTCCACCGGGTGACCTGTCGGCGCTTGTTGCAAAGGCGGTCGAAGCCGAGACCGGACGCGTGCCCGAGTTTTCAACCACGGGCGGCACCTCGGACGCGCGCTTTGTGAAGAACCACTGCCCCGTTGTTGAGTTCGGGCTTGTCGGTAAATCCATGCATCAGGTCGATGAACGTGTTGTGGTCGAACAGATCACGCAGCTCAAACAGATATACACGCGGATACTGCGGGACTATTTTGCATGACACTAGCGATCCAGCGCACCGTTGATTTAGACGCTTGCCTCGCCATCCGGTTTACAGTGTTCGTCAAAGAGCAATCGGTCCCGATCGAAGAAGAGCGCGATCACTACGATGAAAGCGCAATCCACATCCTCGCGACCGAGAACACGACGCCTGTGGGCACCGCGCGGATCGTTCTGGTTGGCGATGCCGGAAAAATCGGCCGCGTTGCTGTGCTGGCGTCTCATCGTGGCACGGGTCTCGGGGCCAAACTGATTGCGACCTGTCTTGCGGAACTGCGATCCCTGCCGGACGTGAAAATCGCGAAACTGGGCTCTCAGACCCATGCACTCGGGTTTTACGAAAAGCTGGGATTTGTTGCCGAAGGCCCCGAATTTGACGACGCCGGCATCCCGCATCGGATGATGAGCCTGACGCTGTGACCCGACATCTTGTCGTTATGCTGAAAACCCCCGAGGCGGGCCGCGTAAAAACCCGACTTGGGGACGAAATCGGCATGGTTCCCGCCGCTTGGTGGTTTCGCCACCAGACGCGCCGCTTGCTGCGGCGCATTGAAGACCCTCGCTGGCAGATCACACTTGCAATGACGCCGGATGCGAAGGGTTTGAAGTCCCGCCAGTTTCCGGGTCACTTTCCACGCATCCCACAAGGGGCCGGACACCTCGGTGACCGCATGGCACGGGTTTTCCGCTCAATGCCGACCGGACCGGTCTGCATTATTGGCGGCGATATTCCCAGTATCCAGCCACACCACATTCACCGGGCTTTTCAAATCCTCGGGTCAAACGATGCCGTGTTCGGCCCCGCAACGGACGGAGGTTATTGGCTGGTCGGGTTGCAACACCCGTCGCGGGTGCCGCCCTCTTTCTTGCAAAATGTGCGCTGGTCAACCGAGCATGCACGCGCCGATAGCATCGCAAGTATCCCCGATATGCGCGTGGCGCTGATTGACCGACTGCAAGACGTTGACACTGCCGACGATCTTCAGGCGCTTTCACGGTGACCTTCCCAAAATCACGTGATAGGGCGCAGATATGAGCCAGCTTCCCACAAAAGAGCAGATCCTCGATTGGATCTCAGCAAACCCGACCCTCACCTCGAAACGCGATATCTCAAAAGCATTCGGGATCAAGGGGGCCGCGCGGATAGATTTAAAGCGGATTCTCAAAGAGCTGGAAGCAGAAGGCCATCTTCAAAAGCGCAAGAAGACCTATCGCGATCCAGATCAATTGCCACCCGTCTCGGTGCTGCAAATCGTCGAGCGAACCGACGACGGAGACCTTTTTGCCAAGCCGCTTGAATGGTCTGGCGAGGGCGAGGCCCCCTCGGTTCTCTTTGTGGCAAAAGCAAGCGATCCAGCCTTGAAAACAGGTGACCGCATTCTCGGTCGTGTGAGTGTGGTTCAAAACCTGGACCACCAATACGAAGCCCGCCTGATCCGGCGCATTGGCACCAATCCGCACAAGGTCTTGGGCGTGTTCCGCAAGCGCGCCGAAGGGGGGCGGATTGTGCCCATCGACAAAGGCAACGAGAAAGAATGGATCGTTCCGGCTGGCGCTGAAAACGGTGCGAAAGATGGCGAATTGGTTGAAGGGCAGCAGACCGGTCCCAAGGGTCGCATGGGCCTGCCAAGGGCCAAGATCATCGACCGCTTGGGCGATCCGTCGCAACCCCGGGCGATCTCGCTGATCGCGATCCATCAACATGGTATCCCCGACGATTTCCCGGATGCAGTGATAGCCGAGGCCGACGCAATGAAGCCCGTGGGCCTCAAGGGGCGGTTGGATATGCGGGACATGCCGCTGATTACAATCGACCCTCATGATGCGCGCGATCACGATGATGCGTGCTGGGCGCACGCAGACGATGATCCCAAGAACGACGGCGGCCACATCATCTGGGTCGCGATTGCCGACGTCGCGCATTACATCCGCAACGGCTCAGCGCTTGACCGCGAGGCGCGCAAGCGCGGCAACTCAAGCTATTTCCCCGACCGCGTTGTGCCGATGCTGCCGGACCGCCTGTCGGGTGACCTCTGCTCGTTGCACGAAGGCGTGCCGCGAGGCTGCGTTGCTGTTCGGATGCAAATCGACGCCAAGGGCAATAAGATTTCCCACCGATTTGAACGCGGCTTGATGCGCTCGGCGGCATCCTTGTCCTATGAGCAAGTCCAGTCTGCGATGGATGGCACACCTGACGATAAATGCGCACCCTTGCTGGGCGACGTCATTCGCCCGCTCTATGCGGCCTATGAGGCGCTCAAGCTCGCCCGCGCGGCGCGACAACCGCTTGCGTTGGATCTTCCCGAACGCAAGATCATTTTGTCCGATGACGGCAAAGTCTCGTCGGTCAGCTTTCGGGATCGTTTCGATGCTCACAAGCTGATCGAAGAATTCATGGTGTTGGCCAATGTTGCGGCCGCTGAGACGCTTATCGAAAAACGCACGCCACAGCTTTTCCGCGTCCATGAAGAACCCGCCCCCGAAAAGCTCGAGTCATTGCGTGAAACCGCGCAGGCTTCTGGGTTGACCCTCGCCAAAGGGCAGGTGCTGCAAACGCGACACCTCAATCGGTTGTTAAATGACGCAGCGGATTCGGATTTCGCCGAGCTTATCAACATGTCGACTCTGCGGTCGATGACGCAAGCCTATTACAGCCCGCAGAATTTCGGCCATTTCGGGCTGGCGCTGAAAAGCTATGCGCATTTCACCTCGCCCATCCGGCGTTATTCTGACCTGATCGTCCACCGAGCCCTAGTTTCGGCGCATGGGTGGGGTGACGACGGGCTGGCCAATGATGAGATTGAGCGGCTTGAAGACACGGCCACCCATATCTCGGAGACGGAACGCCGCTCGATGATGGCCGAGCGCGATACCACAGACCGGTATCTTGCGGCCTTCCTGTCGGATCGTGTCGGGGCGGAAATGGCGGGCCGGATTTCCGGCGTGCAGCGGTTCGGGGCGTTTGTTCGTCTGGATGACACGGGAGCTGATGGCCTGATCCCTGTGCGCTCAGTCGGGTCAGAGTATTTTCACTACGACAAAGAAGCGCAAATCCTCGAAGGCTCGGACAGCGGCTTGCGGATCGGCGTTGGTCAGAGAGTTTTGGTGCGATTGACCGAAGCGGTTCCGGTAACAGGCGGGCTGATGCTGGAGCTTCTGGAGCTTGACGGCAAAGCACCCCCACGGGGCCGCCGTTCGTTCGGTAAGGGCAAACCCTCGCGTCGCAAACAGGCCTCTTCCAGGAAAAAGCGTGATAAAGTCAAACGTAAGGTCGAACGGCGAAGGGGGTAGGGGACTGCCGTCCCCTCTGCCTGCGGCATTCACCCCTGCGGATATTTTCGGACAAAAGATGTAAACCTTGTCATGCCGAGGTCATCTTTTGTCGTGAAATATCCTCGGGGGGGTTAAGGGGGGCAGACAGCCCCCCTTGGGCCATCTCGGGCGTCAACCGCGCCCTCAGCAGTTTCAGCGGATGCGATCTGAGCGTCAGGCGCAGGGCGATGTAGTCTTCCACCACCTCTTCCCCTTCGCTCATCTTCGGCAGGTTGGCGGCGGGTTCATAGATGCCTTCTCCGTCGATGTCGCTGGCGAACAGCGGCAGGGGCTCAGGGGCGGTGATTGCCTTGGCGTGCCAGAGCGCCTCGCGCCGCGAAAGTCCGGTGGCGGCGAAGCAGTCGGCCTCGGCCAGTGCGGTGATAAGACCGGGGGCGAGGCCCGCGCGGCGCCAGACGTCTTCGACCGTGTGATAGCCGTTGGCGCGGGCGGCGGTCAGCCATGTGGCGTCTTCTTCGCGCATCTTCTTGATTTGGCGGAACCCCAGCCGCAGCGCCAGCCCGCCGTCGCCATCGGGTTCCATCGTGTTGTCCCAGAAACTGGCGTTGATGCAGACGGGGCGCACCTGCACCCCGTGTTCGCGGGCGTCGCGGACGATTTGTGAGGGCGCGTAGAACCCCATGGGTTGCGAGTTCAGCAGCGCGCAGGCGAAGATGCCGGGGTGGTGGCATTTGATCCAGGCGCTGGCATAGACCAGCAGGGCAAAGCTGGCGGCGTGGCTTTCGGGAAAGCCGTAAGAGCCGAAACCTTCGATCTGGGAAAAGCAACGCTGGGCGAAATCGTCGTCATAGCCGTTGGCCCGCATCCCGCGCAGGAAGCGGGCGTGGAATTCGCTGACCGAGCCGTGTTTCTTGAACGTCGCGAGCGAGCGGCGCAGGCGGTCGGCCTCGTCCGGGGAGAACCCCGCGCCGATGATGGCGATTTGCATCGCCTGTTCCTGAAACAGCGGCACGCCCAGCGTTTTGCCTAGCACATCGCCGAGTGCGTCCGAGGGAAAGCTGACCTCTTCCTCGCCGTTGCGGCGGCGGATGAAGGGGTGGACCATGTCGCCCTGAATGGGGCCGGGGCGGATGATGGCGACCTCGATCACCAGATCGTAGAAACAGCGGGGGCGCATGCGGGGCAGAAAGTTCATCTGGGCGCGGCTTTCCACCTGAAACACCCCGACGCTGTCGGCCTTGCAGAGCATGTCATAGACCGCTGGATCTTCGGGGGGCAACGTGGCGAGGTTGAAGTCCTGTCGGTGGTGCAGGTCCAAGAGGTCAAAGGCCTTGCGGATGCAGGTCAGCATCCCCAGCGCCAGCACATCGACCTTGAGGATGCCCAAGCTGTCGATATCGTCCTTGTCCCAGCAGATCACGGTGCGATCCTCCATCGTGGCGTTCTCGATGGGGACGAGTTCGTCCAGACGGCCTTCGGTGATGATGAAGCCGCCGACGTGTTGGGAAAGGTGACGAGGGAAGCCGATGATCTCTTTAATCAGGTTAAGGGTCTGTTGCAGGTGCGGGTCGTCGGGGTCGAGGCCTATTTCACGCAGGCGGGTGCGCTCTTCGGCCCCGAGGCTGGAGAAACCCCAGAGTTGCGAGCTGAGCGCGGCGACCGTGTCTTCGGCCAGTCCCATGGCGCGGCCGACTTCGCGCATGGCGCGTTTGCCGCGATAGTGGATGACCGTGGCGCATAGACCCGCGCGGTGGCGGCCATAGCGTTCGTAGATGTGCTGGATCACCTCTTCGCGGCGCTCGTGTTCGAAATCGACGTCGATATCGGGCGGCTCGTCGCGGGCCTCAGAGACGAAACGTTCGAACACCATGGTGCCAATTTCGGGGCTGACCGAGGTGACGCCCAGACAATAGCAGACCACCGAATTGGCCGCCGAGCCGCGCCCTTGGCAGAGGATGCCGCGGCCTCGGGCGAAGTGGACGATGTCACGGACGGTCAGGAAATAGGGTTCGTATTTCAGTTTGGCGATCAGGGTCAGCTCGTGCTCGAGCATGCCTTTGACTTTGTCAGGCGCCCCATGCGGATAGCGCCATTTGAGACCCTTGTCGGCGAGGCGGCGGAGGCGCTGGGCGGGGGTTTCGCTGTCGCTGATCTCGGACGGGTATTCGTAGCGCAGCTCGTCGAGAGAGAAAGTGAGATTTCCCGCCAGCGCGTTGGCGTTGTCCACGGCCTCGGGATGGTGGCGGAACAGGCGGCGCATTTCGGGGGCTGAGCGCAGGCGTTGCTCTCCGTTGGCCAATGCGGCGCGGCCCAAGGCGCTGACGCGGGTGCTGGTGCGGATGGCGGTCAGCACATCGGCCAGCCGGCGGCGTTTGCCGTGGTGCATCATTGGTGCGGCAGAGGCGATCAGCGGCAGGCCAAGGGTATCGGCGATGCGGGCGTATTCGGCAAAGCGGGGCTGGTCCAGGCCGTCATAGGCAGGCGAAAGGCAAAGGTGCATTTGCACCCCAAGGCGGCGCGTCAGCCGTCGCGCCTGTGGCAACCAATCGGTCGCACCGCCCTGCGACGGCAGCGCCTGTGGTGGGTGGAGCAGAAGGTGCAGGCCGCGGGCGTTTTCAAAGAGATCGGCGAGGGTGATGTGGCACTGGCCCTTGTCCGCCCGCAAGCGACCTTTCGAGAGCAGGCGGCAGAGGGTCGCCCAGCCCTGGCGGTTTTCCGGCAGCGCGGTCAGGTCTGGCCCGTCGACAAAGCGCAGGCGGGCGGCGGGGATCAGTCGCGGCATGTTGAGGATGTCGACCGACGCGGGCTGCGGGATGTGATCGGGGCGGGGCGGGCCGTGGGGTTCGGCCTCTTGTCGGGCGCGAACCCGACGGGCAATTTCCCGTGCGGCAGTATGTGCACGCACGATGCCCGAGACACTGTTTTCATCGGCAATCGCCAGCGCGGGCAGGCCGATAAGGGCTGCACGTTCCATATATTCCTCGGGGTGGGACGCCCCGGTGAGGAAGGTGAAATTGGATGTGGCAGACAATTCGGTGAACATGGTAACGGGCAGTATATTCACGTTTTGTTCTCACCGCGAGTCAAAATGCGTGTCGCAGTTTGTCGGGTCAGGAAATTGAGTATTTGTGCAAAGAAAAAGCAGGGGTAGAGTGTTGGGATGACACATCAGGTTATTTCATGTTTTGAACCGCCCGAGCGGGAGGCTTTTACAGACCTTCTGAAAGAATACTACGCCTTGATGATTTCACGGGTCGAGGCCGATGGTGGCGATGTCGGGGAAGGAGGCCTAGCGATCAAGGAATTCTGGGGCGAGGTCGATGAATACATGCCATCCGAGGGGCGGTTGTTTCTGGCCTTGGGCGACGATGGCGAGATGATCGGGTGTGGCATGATGAAGAAGATCAAGCCCGATACGGCCGAGTTGAAACGGCTCTATGTGAAACCTAAAGCACGGGGCACAGGGCTGGGGCGGCATCTGGTCGAGCGGCGGATCGCGGCGGCGCGGGAGATGGGGGTGAAGACGCTGTTGGTCGACACGCTGAAGGCCAATGTCGAGATGCAGGGGCTTTACCGAAGCCTCGGGTTTGAGGAAATCGATGTGTATCCTGAGAGCGCGACCTATCAGTTACTACCGCAGCTTCTGCCGATCATGGTGTTTTTTCGGATGGAGTTGGGTTGAGAAAATCTCAAAAGACGCTGCGATTTTGCGAGCGGGGAATTTGAGTATTTTTGGAAAGATGAAAGCGGAAGACTGGCTTGACTGTGCGGAAAATTCCGGGTCGGGACGCCGGCGGATGAGCAAGGTATAGGGCCCCATTGGACAGAGCCAAGGCCCTTCAGAGATGCCCGCTGAACTCAGCCAGCACCTGTTCGTAAACCTCGCGTTTGAAGGGGACGATGTTGGCGACCAGCTGATCGGCGGGCAGCCAGCACCATTCCGAAAACTCAGGATGTTCGGTTGCGATGTTGATCTGGTCGTCCGTGCCAGTAAAGCGCATCAGCACCCATTTCTGTTTCTGACCCTTGAAGCGGCCCTTCCAGATGCGGGGGACGATGTCATGCGGCAGATCGTAAGTGACCCAATCGGCGGTTTCGCTTTCAACGATAACGCTGTCAGGCGGCAGGCCGGTTTCCTCGGTCAATTCACGCAAAGCGGCCTGAAGCGGGGTTTCGCCCGCATCGATACCGCCTTGCGGCATTTGCCAGGCCGGGGTGTCATTGTCGATCCGTTGGCCGACGAACACGTCGCCGTTGCCATTGGTCAGCATGACCCCCACACAAGGCCGGTAGGGCAGCGCGGCTATTTCGTTCGGCGTCATTTGTTTAGCGCCGACAATCCACGCAACAGGTCGATGGCATAGGCAAGCTGATAATCCTCTTTGCGCAGATCAGCCGAGGCTTTGGCCGTTTCAGCATCTTCTTCAATCTGGCGGATTTCCTCTTCGGTCAGGCTGTCGTTGTTGAGCCTGCCGCGCAGGTCGGCCTCGCTGCGGACGTTTTCCGCTTCGTCTTCCACCACTGCATCGCGGTCAACGCGGGGCTGTTCGACGATGATGTCAGGGCTGACACCCAGCGCTTGAATCGAACGACCCGACGGCGTGTAATAACGTGCCGTGGTCAGGCGCATTGCGCTTTCGCCACGCAGAGGGATCACCGATTGAACCGAGCCTTTGCCAAAGCTCTTGGTGCCGACAATGATCGCTCGGCGATGATCCTTTAGGGCACCCGCAACGATTTCCGAAGCACTCGCAGAGCCGCCATTGATGAGAACGACCAAAGGCTTGCCGTCGATCAGATCGCCGGGGGTCGCATTGAAACGGTCACTGTCCTCGGCATAACGACCACGGGTCGAGACGATCTCGCCTTTTTCAAGGAAAGCATCAGAAACGCGGATACTTTGGTCCAGAAGGCCGCCGGGGTTGTTGCGAAGATCAAGGACTACGCCGTTGATATTCTCAAGGCCACCGAGGTTTGCAATCGCGTCCTCAAGCCCGTCTCTGAGGTTGATGTAGGTCTTTTCGTTAAAGGTTGTGATACGCACGACCACGGTGTCACCTTCGGTGCGCACGCGCACGGCGGTGAGCTTGATCGTGTCGCGGATGATCGAAATGTCAAACGGCTCGGGTTCGCCTTCACGGGCGACGGTGATGACGATCTCGGATCCTACGGGGCCGCGCATGATGTCCACAGCCTCGTCCAGCGTCAGGCCAAACAGGCTTTCGCCGTCGACATGGGTGATAAAGTCACCGGCTTCGACGCCGGCATCGGCAGCGGGGGTGTCGTCGATGGGTGACACGACCTTGACCCAGCCATCTTCCTGCGTGACTTCGATCCCGAGGCCACCAAACTCGCCGCGTGTGCGAACGCGCATATCTTCGGCGTCATCCACCGAAAGGAAGCTGGAATGGGGATCAAGCGAGCGCAACATGCCGTCGATTGCCGCTTCGATCAGGGCTTTGTCGTCAACCTCTTCAACATACTCGCCGCGCACACGTTCAAAGATGTCACCGAACAATTCGAGCTGTTCGTAGACCGAATCCTGACTTGCATTTTCCTGTGCCATCAATGGCCCAGCGATCTGCGTCGTCAAAAGGGCGGCAGAAACCACGCCCGCTGAAATTGCAATAAGCGTCTTTTTCATCGCTCTATCCTTACTTGACGGTGAACCAGTTGATCGGATCGACCGGTATGTTGCTTTCTCGCACTTCAACGTAAAGCGTTTCAGTGCTGACGCCGTTTGTGGCATCTATGTCATTCGTATTGGCCATCATCCCAACAGGGTGCCCCGCAGGTATAACCTCGCCCGTGTCTCCATACACGGTTTCTAATCCGGCGAATACAAACAAGGTTTCCGTTCCGGGTTCAAGGATCATCACATTTCCGTAGTCAAACAGGGGCCCTCGGTAGCGGATTGTTGCCGCAACGGGGGTCGAAACGATGGCACCACTGCGGGTTGCCAGGATCATGCCAGGGCGCTGAATGCCCGCTGCATCGGCTTCGTTAAAGCCGCGTAGTACGGCCCCAAGCACAGGCAGCGGCAACGACCCTTTGAGGCCTGAAATGTCTGGTGCAAGCAGGTGGAGATCATCCGGCGCAAGCAGATTCAGGCCCGCCGCGAATTCTTCGAGTGTTTCGGTTGAACTGATGAGAAGGGCCGTCTGGATGGGATCTTCGGAAAACTTCCGTGGCAGATCGGTGCGATTTGAAATCGCCTGCGACAAGCGGGCACGGGCGGTTTGCACGCCAACCAATCCCTCTTGCAATGCGCTTAAGGTGTCCTGCCGAAGCCGACGGGCGTCGGCCAAATCTTCCAGCTCGGCCACAAGAGCGTCGGCTTCTTCTTGAAGCGCTGGGGTGACGTCCGACAGGATCATACCGGCCCTTGCGGTGCCCGTCGGGCCGGACGGGTGCAAAAGCATTGACGGCGCAGGGGCCTTGCCGATGGATTGCAAGACCGCGATCAGGCGCTCGATTTTGTCGCGCTTGGCGTCCAGTTGCAGCGTCAGTTGCGTTTCGCGCACGGTTGCTGCGCGCAACCCGTTGCGAATGGCATCCAGCGCGGCTTCATAGGCAGAGACGGTTTCGGTCAAGGCGCGAACGCGGTCGCGCGCACCATTTGCGCGATCCAGCAAGAACGCGGCGGATTGAAGCTGGGCGACGGCGACCTCGGCCATGGATTGTTCGGTCTGCGCCAAGGCACCCGAAGCCGGCACCCATAGACCTGCAATCAATCCGATGACGAGTCTCATGCGCGCAAAAGGCTTTCGCCGGTCATTTCATCTGGTTTCGGTTGTCCCATCAACTCAAGCAATGTCGGGGCCAAATCTGCAAGACGGCCATTGCCGATTGAAGCCCCAGCTGGCCCACCGACAAGAACGACCGGCACAGGGTTGATCGTATGCGCCGTATGAGGGCCGCCGGTGATCGGATCGACCATTGTTTCGCAATTGCCGTGATCCGCGGTCACGATCATCGCGCCTCCTGCCTTTTCAAGCGCAGCGATCACTTGCCCAAGCCCATCGTCCACGGCTTCGCAGGCCTTCATCGCCGCCTGCAAATCTCCGGTGTGGCCAACCATGTCAGGGTTCGCGTAGTTGGTCACAATCAGATCGTAGCCGCTTTCGATGGCCTCAACAAATTTCGCCGTGACTTCGGGGGCGGACATTTCGGGTTGCAAATCATAGGTCGCAACCTTGGGCGATGCGGGCATGAAGCGATCCTCGCCGACTTCCGGCACCTCAACGCCTCCGTTCAAAAAGAACGTCACATGCGGGTATTTCTCGGTTTCGGCCAAGCGGAACTGGCGCAGACCCTGCTTGGCGACCCAAGCGCCAAGCGTGTTGACGATTTTGCGCTTGGGATACGCGGTTGTCATATACGTGCTGTGGGTGTCGGAATATTCGACCATGCCCAGAAGCGCAGACAGCTTTGGGCGCCCGCCGGTGTCAAAATCGCCGAAATCCGGTTCGCCAATGGCACGCAAAATCTCGCGCGCACGGTCCGCGCGGAAATTGAGGCAAAAGAAACCGTCTCCGTCTTTAAGACCGCTGTAGTCGTCAATCTCGGTGGCCTGAATAAATTCGTCGGTTTCGCCGCGCGCATAGGCGTGGTCCACCGCTTCAACAGCGCTCTCAACCGAAAACGCCGCTTGACCGTGAACAATCGCGTCATAGGCAGTCTTGACGCGTTCCCAGCGGTTGTCACGGTCCATCGCGAAATAGCGCCCGGTAACGGTCGCGATATAGGCCCCCTCGGGCAGTTTGGCGTCAAGCTCTTGTATGAAGCCCTCGGCAGACTTGGGGGCAACGTCGCGCCCGTCGGTGATCGCGTGCAGGGCCACGGCGACGCCTTGGTCGGTCACGGCTTTGACGGCGGCAAGAATGTGGTTGAGGTGACCATGCACCCCGCCGTCGGAAACAAGACCCATCAGATGGGCAATGCCTTCGCTGTCGCGGACCTTTGCCGCAAAATCGAGCAGCGCTTGGTTTTGATTGAAGCTGCCGTCTTCAATCGCCAGATCAATCGCCCCCAAATCCATTGCAACAACTCGACCGGCACCAATGTTCGTGTGCCCGACCTCAGAGTTGCCCATCTGACCGCTCGGCAGTCCGACATCCGGTCCGTGGGTGATTAACTCGGCGTTCGGGCAGGTGGCCATGATCCGGTCGAAATTTGGCGTATCGGCCAGTGCTGGCGCATTCGCGCCCGTGTCATCGCGCTTGCCCCAGCCATCAAGAATGCAAAGAACCACAGGTTTCGGGGCCGACATCGATAATTCCTTAGATCAAACGTTATGCTGACTATCTAAGCCCTTGCTGCTCAAGGGTGAACCCTTTGTGCCAAAAAAAGCTGAGGGTTGCCCGCTGCGGGCCATCAGCCAGAGCCAATGAGAACCCCTGCCGCAAAAACCAGCGCACCTCCCAAAACGACTTGGAATGCCGCGCGCAGCATGGGTGTGTCCATATAGCGGTTCTGAATCCACGCAATCGCCCACAATTCGATGAAGACGACGAGAATGGCGGTGATCGTCGCCGTGTAGAAATCGGCGATCAGATAGGGCAGCGCATGCCCAAGGCCACCAACTGTCGTCATCACACCCGCCGCCAAGCCGCGTTTCAACGGCGATCCACGCCCTGAAAGCTCTCCGTCGTCCGAGGCGGCCTCGGTGAAGCCCATCGAAATGCCCGCCCCGACCGAGGCCGCGAGGCCCACAAGAAACGTCGTCCAGGTGTTTTGGGTCGCGAAAGCCACCGCAAAAATCGGTGCCAGGGTTGAGACTGAGCCGTCCATCAACCCCGCCAAGCCAGGTTGAACCCACGTCAGAATGAACTGACGCCGCTTGGTCTTGTCTTCGGCGTCGCGGGCATCCTCGTCCAGATGATGCGCCCCGTACCCGCCAGCCTTGTCGGTATGGCCAGCCTCGGCGGCGGCCAGATCACCCAGCAAGGCCCGCGTCGCCGCATCGGTCGAACGCGCAGCGGCCTTGTGGTAAAATTCTTCGGCACGTCGCTCCATTGCCGCAGCCTCGTCGCGGATGGTTTCAAGGCTTAGATTATCCAGCAACCAGACAGGCTTGCGCTGGTAAAACCCCGCAACATGTTCGCGCCGGATCAGGGGGATCACATCGCCAAAACGCGCAGTATGACGGTCGATCAGACGGGTGCGATGCTCATCTTCCTCTTGCGCCATTTCGTCAAAAACCGCCGCCGTCGCCGGATATTCTTTTCGCAAATGCTGTGCATAGCTTCGGTATATCCGCGCGTCATCCTCCTCGGAGGAAATCGCAAGCGCCAGAACCTCTTGTTCGTTCAAATCCGAAAACCGTCGCCGTTGAAACGTAAACCGCATGGCCACCTCACTTTCCGCTCAGAGACTACGCAAATGCGTTTGGGCCGCAACCACTTTGCCGCATCTTGTATTCGCTCTTGTTTGCACCCGCTCGGGCAGCGTATATTTGAGCCTGTTTCACCGAGGACTCTATGACCGACATCAAACCCATCCTGAAAAAAGGACGCAAGTTCGACCAGGTGCTGGATGCGGCGCGCAATGTATTCTTGCGCGAAGGGTTCGAGGGCGCGAGCATGGACGACATCGCCGCGTCAGCCAAAGTGTCAAAAGCCACGGTTTACAGCTATTTTCCCGACAAAAACCTGTTGTTTCTTGAGGCCGCGAAATCCGAAATCCTGCGCATAACGCAAGAGGTTGAGAATATCGCGGTTGTCGATGCGCCGATCGAGGTCGTGTTGCGCTATTCAGCCCGCACGATCGTCGACTTCTACCTCTCAACGCTCGGTCAAAGCATCTTCCGCGTCTGTGTTTCCGAATCCGAGCGATTCCCTGAATTGGGCCGCATGTTTTATGAGGCCGGCCCCAAAATGGGGTCCGAGCGTCTGAGCGGATATTTGCACTATATGAGCGAACAAGGTGTGCTGAACATCGACGATGCGCCCCTTGCCGCCGATCAATTCGCGGCGCTCTGTCGTTCAGACCTGTTTCAACGGGTCATGTTTGGGTTAGGGGATTCGATCAAGCCCGCCGAAATCGACCATGTTATCGATGGCGCAATCGCGACCTTTTTGGCCCGTTACGGCGTCTCGACTTAGCGAGATGAGCCGCGATTACTCACAATTCCTTGCGTACAGCGGCCCAAAGTCGGCCTCCAAACCCGAGAAAACCTTTCTGCAAAAACACGGCTGGCAACCTTTTTTCTCGCAACAGACAACGGTTGAAGAGCTGACAGAAACGCCTCCGGTTCGTGTCGTTCGCGTGCACCGCAACGGCTGCTTCGTGCTTGGGGATGGCATCGAAATGCAAGTGCCACCGGGGCCAGAGGCCACGGTCGGAGATTGGATGCTTCTGAACCGCGAGTTGCCGACCAGCAGTCGGGTTCTCGAACGTAAAAGCGTGTTCAAACGCCGCGCGCCGGGTCATGACCGACGTTTTCAACTGATCGCCGCCAACGTCGACACGGCCTTTATCGTGTCGTCGTGCAATCAGGATTTTAACATCGCCCGGCTTGAACGTTACATCGCCCTGTCATTTGAAGCCGAGGTCGAACCGGTCATCGTGTTGACCAAGGCGGATCTCTGTGACGACCCGCAGCCTTATGTCGATCAGGCGCAGTCGATCTCGGATCGGGTCATTGTCATTGTGCTGAACGCGCTGAGCGAGCAACCCGCCGAGATGCTTGCCGATTGGTGTAAGTCCGGCCAAACCGTCGCCTTTCTCGGGTCATCGGGCGTCGGCAAATCGACATTGGTCAACGCGCTGTTCGGCGAGGGCACGGCAGACACGGCGGGCATTCGAGAAGACGATGCCCGTGGCCGCCATACGACCACCAGCCGCCACATGCGCTTTACACCCGACGGCTGCGCCGTTGTGGACACGCCGGGGATGCGGGAAATCCAGATGGGCGACGCTGAAGCGGGGATTGCCGATCTCTTTGGTGATCTCGCGGAATTGGCGTTGAAGTGTAAATTCAACGATTGCAGTCACGAAGTTGAACCGGGCTGCGCCATTCGCAAAGCTGTTAAAGAGGGCAGCGTCGATCAGGATCGCTACCGTCGATGGCAAAAACTGGCCGCCGAGGACAAGTTCAACTCGGCCTCGCTGGCACAACGGCGCGCAACGTCGAAAGCCTTTGGCAAAATGGTCAAATCCGCGGTGAAGCAGAAAAAGCGCTAGGCCTTGGCGCCGCGGCCAAAATGCGCCAGCCAAACCTTGGTGCGCGCTTGGTCGCGTTTTTCATACTCTGCGACGGCCTCAAACAGATCAGAGGCAGTCGAGTCATCGATGCCCTCTGCCAAGCCCGTCATCCGCATCGTGTACCAAGCGGTGATTCCGCCTTCCGGTGCCTTCTCAAACCGAGGGAACGTGGGATTGGGCAACTTCCCCGCCTGCCATAATGCCGGCAACGACGGTTCAATCACCAATGCCCGCGCCAACCCGATGACATCGACGCCCTTGGTCAAGGCGTCATCCACCTGGGCGCGGGTTTTGAAACCGCCCGTCAGCATCAAGGGTTTTTGCGTCAATCCGCGCGCTGTCTGAACGAATTCAAGGAAATACGGCCCTTTCCCAGCCCCGTCCGAGGCCGATTTCGCGCCCGGGAAATAGGTGCCGCCGCTGATGTCGATCAAATCAACCGAGGTTCCGTCGAGCGCCTCGACAACCCTTAGGGCGTCACCTTCTGCAAAGCCGCCTTCCAATTGATCGGAAGAATTCAGTTTGACGGCAATCGGAAACGCTGGCCCGACAGCCTCTCGGACGGCAGCGATGCTTTCAAGCAGCAGGCGCATCCTGTTTTCAATGGACCCGCCATAATCGTCGTCGCGTTTATTGAACAAAGGCGACAGAAACTGACTGAGCAAAAACCCATGCGCGGCGTGGATTTGCACCCCGCCGAAACCGGCGCTTTTAGCTAAAGCCGCCGTGCGCGCAAAGTCGGCCGGCACCGATTTAAGCGCATCGCGGGAAATCTCGGCGCAGGTCAGACCCTCAATATTCAGGGCACTTGGTCCGACCGGTTCGCTGGTGGGCGCATAGGCGAGTGCGCCCGCGTGCCCAAGTTGGATCCAAAGCATGGCCCCGTTTTCGCGCCCTGCCTTCGTAAGGTTTTTGAAACGCTCAATGTCGGCGCGCTCGTCCAGAACCAAATTTCCGGGTTTTTCGGCAAATCGCGGACTACACTGAACCTCTCCGATGATGGATGCGGCCAAGCCCCCCTGCGCCCAGCGGTGATACAACCGGCTTTGGCCATCCGTCGGATGCCCCGTTCCGTCGCCCAGAGAATCCGACATCGCCGATTTCACGATCCGGTTCTTTAGGGTGACACCGCAAGGAAGCGCACAGGGCGAGAAAAGGTCGATCGACATGGGCAGAGGTGTCCGTCAGGCAAGACAGGGGCCGCAGAGCGCCCCCTGAATGTTCAATCTGTCATGGACTTAAAATTCAACGACAGCGCGGATCGATTCACCCGCGTGCATCAGATCAAAGCCCTTGTTGATGTCATCGAGCGACAGCTTGTGGGTTATCATACTGTCGATCTCAATCTTGCCGTCCATGTACCAGTCAACGATCTTGGGCACATCTGTCCGCCCCTTGGCCCCGCCAAAGGCCGTGCCTTTCCAAACGCGACCCGTCACCAGTTGGAACGGACGGGTCGAAATTTCAGCCCCCGCAGGGGCCACGCCGATGATGACTGAAACGCCCCATCCACGGTGCGAACACTCCAGCGCATCTCGCATCACCTGCACATTGCCAGTCGCGTCGAACGAATAATCCACGCCGCCGAATTGGTCCTGTTCGGTCCTGGTGATTTCGATGATCGCTTGCTGCACGCTGTCCACATCGCTTGGGTTTACGAAATGGGTCATGCCAAATTTCTTGGCCATCTCAGCCTTAGCGGGGTTGAGATCGACACCAATGATGACATCTGCCCCTGCCATCCGCAGACCTTGAATCACGTTGAGACCAATGCCACCAAGCCCAAAGACCGCAGCGGTCGACCCGATCTCGACCCCCGCCGTATTAATAACTGCGCCGATGCCGGTGGTCACGCCGCACCCAATATAGCAAATCTTGTCGAATGGCGCGTCATCACGGACTTTCGCCAAGGCGATTTCCGGTAAAACGGTGTGGTTGGCAAAGGTCGAGCAGCCCATGTAGTGATAGATCGGTGTCCCATCGAGCATGCTGAAACGTGTCGTCCCGTCAGGCATCAAACCTTGACCTTGGGTGCCACGGATCGCGGTGCAGAGGTTGGTTTTGCCGCTGAGGCAGGAATGACATTCACGGCACTCGGGCGTGTAAAGCGGGATCACGTGATCGCCCGGTTTCAGCGTGGTGACGCCTTCTCCGACCTCAAGAACAATGCCTGCGCCCTCATGCCCGAGGATCGATGGAAACAATCCTTCGGGATCGGCCCCTGACAGGGTGAATTCGTCGGTGTGGCAAATTCCGGTGGCCTTGACTTCGATCAGAACCTCACCCGCTTTGGGGCCGTCAAGGTTCACTTCCATAACTTCCAGCGGTTTCCCGGCTTCCAAAGCCACCGCAGCGCGCGTTCTCATAAATACTCTCCCTTGGAAATTTTTTGTCCCGGTTACCCTGCCTTTGGGCCCCCATTGGATCAAGCGTTTTGCACGGCATTTGAGTGTCCTTTTCCGTCAGCATCCTGACTCGACTCGTATCACGGGACGCGTTAATGAGAACATAATAGGAACATTTATTGCCGCCATGCCCCATCGTCGTATTCTTTCGCTCTGGTTTCCCCGCCTTGGCGCTGAACGTCTTCTCCGTCATGCGGATGCGCTGCGCGAGATGCCTTTTGCCGTGCTGCGCGATACAGGTCAGATGCAGGTGTTGAACTCGCTGTCCGAAGCGGCGTCTGCGGCGGGGCTTCACCACGGCCAACCTCTGCGGGATGCGCTGGCCATGTGCCCCGATCTGGTCACCCGCCTGCAAAACCCGCAGGCCGAGGCCGCGTTTCTGGATGTGCTCACACGCTGGGCCGGCAAGTTTTCCCCTTGGGTTTCGCCCATGCGCCCCGATGGTCTGGTGTTTGACATAACCGGGTGCACGCATCTTTTCGGGGGCGAGGACAACCTGCTGAACCAGATTGAGACCGAGGCGATGGATCTCGGGCTCAGCGCCCGTTTGGGGTTGGGGGACACGCAAGGCGCCGCTTGGGCCTTGGCGCGTTTCGCAGGCATGGACGCGGGCAATCACCGTTCAGGAGACGCCATCGAACAAGAGGCCCGCGCCACGCGATCCCGCGCCGCCAAGCGCCGCAACTGGGAGCGCGGTGGCGCGCGGCCTTCAATGGCGCAACCCGTGGGCGGGCAGGGCCGGATTGCGCCGCCGGGCAAGGCGCATACAGCACTGTCGTCCCTACCGGTCGCGGCGCTCCGGCTTGAGACGGAAACGGTCCAGCAACTCTCGCGTCTTGGCCTGCGCCGGATCGGAGACCTGATCGGCCAGCCCCGCGCCGCATTGGCGCGGCGGTTCGGTAAGGGCCTCGTGCTGCGGTTGGATCAGGCGCTGGGGGCCGCCTCCGAACCGATATCGCCGACAAAACCGCCGCCACGCTACGCCGTCCGGCTGACCTTGCCCGATCCGATCGGGCTCGAGGATGATCTCCTCGCTGGGATCGACAAGCTGCTGCCTGCCTTGGCGGATCGGCTTGAGCAGGATGGCAAGGGCGCGCGGTTGGTGCGCCTTCAGGCCTTTCGGACCGACCAAACCATGCAGTGGATCGAGGCCGGCCTGGCCCGTCCCACACACGCCCCCGACCGCATCCGTCCGCTGCTGGCGATGAAACTTGGCGATCTCGACGCGGGCTACGGCATCGACATGCTGCGGCTTGAGGCCGTGCGCGTCGAACCCATCGCCGACCGCCGCCCCGCAGGCCATCTGGACGCCGCTCTTGCGGCCCGTGAAAAACTTGGCACCGAGCGTCAGCTCGAAGACTTAATCAGCCGGATCGGGGGCCGCGTCGGCCTTGAACAAATCACCCGCCGCCACCCTGGCAACAGTCATATACCGGAAAAATCCGCCCAAACCCTCGCCGCCGCCTGGTCAGAACCTGCGAAAAACTGGCCCAAACCTGCCACGCCACGCCCGCTTTTGCTGTGGCAACCGGAACCCGTCACCGCCCCGGAAACCCCGCACCCCCCTGCTGCGTTCCGCTGGAGACGGCAGGATTTGACGCTTGCCTTGGCCACAGGCCCGGAACGGATTGCGCCAGAGTGGTGGCTTGACGATCCCAACTGGCGCAGTGGCGTGCGGGATTACTGGCAGGTCATCACACATCGCGGCGACAAACTGTGGCTCTACTACGCCCACGGAGGCACCATGTCCTCGGGGTGGTTCTGTCAGGGGCAATTCGCTTGATTTCGTAACCAATCGGCGCAAAGCTGGCCCCATGAACATGCAAAGCATCCCCGGTCAGCACACCGCACCACCTGACGTGGTCCATTTCCACCGGCTTGAGCTTGGCGTCATCATGGGGCTCTACGGCAAAATGGTCGCTGCGGGCGAATGGCGCGACTACGGCATTTCTGCCCTGCGCGACGCAGCTGTTTTCTCGGTTTTCCGCCGCACCGCCGAACACCCGCTTTATCGGATCGAAAAACGCCCGAAACTGCGCAACAAGCAAGGGCAATACTGCGTCGTTGGCATGGACGGGCAAATCCTCAAACGCGGACATGACCTGAAATCAGTTGTCCGCGTGCTAGAGCGCAAATTGATCCGCGCCGTCAAATAAAGACGAAAAGCCATATTTTTTTAGGTATTTAGAGCAAGATAAAGATAAGCAGCACTTCTTTATCTTGCCGTAAATACCTCGGGGGTACGGGGGCAGAGCCCCCGAAAGGCGTCAGCCTTTCAAAATACCCGGCAGTCCTTCGAGAAGCGCCCTGATCCCTTGGCCGACACCTCCCTTCGGGCGGCCCGGCAGCGCCGTTGGTTGCCAGCCGTAAATATCAAAATGTGCATAGCGCGTGTCACCTGCAAATCGACGCAGGAACAGGGCCGCAGTGATGGACCCTGCAAACCCGCCCGAGGGGGCGTTATCAAGGTCGGCGATCTCGGGTTCAATCATGCGCTCATAGGGTGCATGAAACGGCATGCGCCAAACGGGATCGGCGCAGGTTTCGGCACTTCTACCTATTGCGTTGGCAAAGCCGTCATCCGCGTAAAACGGTGCAAGGTCCGGTCCGACGGCCACCCGTGCGGCACCGGTCAACGTCGCCATCGAGATCATCAGATCCGGCGCGTCTTCGGCCCCAAAGACCAGCGCATCGGCCAGAACCAAGCGCCCTTCGGCGTCGGTGTTGTTGATTTCAACCGTCATACCATTGCGCGCGCTCAGAACGTCTTGCGGGCGGAAGGCCGAGCCGTCGATGGCGTTTTCGACAGCCGGGATCAGGACCCGCAACTGCACCTCAAGACCGAGCGCCATAATCATATGCGCCAGCCCCAAGACATTCGCCGCGCCGCCCATGTCTTTCTTCATCAACCCCATCGAACTTCCGGGTTTGATGTTCAGACCACCTGTATCAAAGCAAACGCCCTTGCCGACGAGCGTCAGCTTCGGACCGGTTTTTCCCCAGCTTATGTCCAGCAAGCGCGGTGCCTCGTCCGACGCGCGGCCAACCGCGTGAATCATCGGGAAATTTTGGGCCAAAAGGTCGTCTCCGACGACGACGCGCATTTCAGCGCCGTGCTGGTCTGCAAGATCCTGCGCTGCCGTCTCTAATGCATCCGGTCCCATATCACTGGACGGTGTATTTATCAGATCGCGCGCCAGTTTTTCGCCTGCAGCGATGATTTCGACCTGCCTCGCATCAATCCCATTGGGGGCAACCAGAAGCGCCTTTTGTGCAGGAGCCGCCTTGTAGCGATCAAAGCGATAGCCCTGCAAAAGCCACCCAAGCGCTTCGACAGCCAGTTGATCCGACGCCACGCCGCTTTCGATGTGATAGGCCCCCGCAGGCAGCTTGGCCGCCGCGCCTGCAAGATGAAAGCGACCTCGGCGTCTTTGTTCATCCGTGCCATATCCCGCCAAAGCCATGGCGATGTGCCCGTCTTCAGACGGGATCACCACCGCTGATCCCAACGCGCCAGAAAAGCCCAAAGTCGTGACCCATTGACGGACCCTGTCTGGCTGCTCCGCCAGAAAGGCCTCGACCGACCCGCTTTCAAGAACGAACAGCGGAATTGAGGTTGCGGAAGCAGGGGCAAATGAGAGGCTCATATCAAGTCCTTATTGAGTCCCGACAGGCTACCTGACAAACCACCGAGGGCAAGGCGATTTTCGCCTGTCCGCAGATGCAAAAACCGCTCGAATATCTGCGTTAAACATTTTAAATCTGTTTCTGACATTCATTTTAAGGAAGACGTTAAATGCAACACGCCAAGCCTTTGCCCGCTTATCTGGTCGAACGCTACCACGATTGGAGCGAAACAACCTATCTCGAGAAGAAAGACCTGATGCACAAACTCGCCGACGAAGGGCAGCACCCTCCGGCGATGGTCATTGCCTGCTGCGACAGCCGCGTGCATGCCACATCGATCTTCGGTGTCGATCAAGGTGATTTCTTCCTGCATCGCAACATCGCCAATCTTGTTCCGCCTTATGAGCCGGATGGCGGCGCGCATGGGACCTCGGCCGCGATCGAATATGCTGTCACCGCGCTGGGCGTTCGGCGTTTGATCGTGATGGGGCATTCCAAATGCGGCGGTGTTCAGGGCTGTCTTGACATGTGCTCGGGTCATGCGCCCCAGCTTGAAGAGCAAACCAGCTTCGTTGGCCGTTGGATGGATGCGCTTCGCCCTGGGTATGAGCGGGTGAAACATCTCGAACGGGGACCGGATCAAAGCCTTGCTTTGGAAAAGGTCGGTGTTCTTGTGTCCCTGGAAAACCTGATGGGCTTTCCCTTCGTGGCCGAGCGTGTTGAGGCAGGCAACCTGTCCCTACACGGGCTTTGGTTCGACATTCGTGACGGTGCGGTAGAATGCTACAACGCCGAAACAGACCAGTTTGAAGTGGTCTGACTTAGTAAACGAATTCTCCATTCGCGTCGCCAAAAACGGTGGCGCGAATGACCGGCTTTCCGAGCTTTGAGGCCATCTCAGCCAGCGGCTTACCCAAAAACCTGCCCGTGCAAATACTGCTTCCCTGATCCGCGTCGGTCAGGGTCAGGTGGCCGTCTTTGATCGACAGCCCGAAACCGACGCTTTCCAGCGCTTCGGCCAGTTCGCACCAGCTTCCGGCGCGATCAAACGCGGGCAAGACGAGGCTGCGCAGCAAAATGGCGGATTCAAAATCCGGGGTCGCGTCACCGTCTCGTTTCCAATGAACCGGTTCAACCGGTGTGTATGCCTTGAAATTCTCGATGTGTTCCATAGTCCGAGTCCTTCTCTGATATGGAAACAATCCCTTTCAAATCTGCCGATATTGGGACGGATCAGAGACAATCGCAGGACCATTGCATGACCACCACGTACCGAGTCCAAAACGGGATTCGCCGCCGGTCAGCCATTTGAATTGAGCGGGATTATGCAAAAAACTGACCTAGTGCTTGGTCTGATTGAACCGCGATTCCAACTGGCGCGACGGGTAGCCGAGGAACTGACAGGAACAAATATCGACATGGCTGTGGCAGTCATGCAGATGCACATTCGTGCCATTGGTTTTTAGATAAAAACCTTTATTTTTCAGACGTTTGGACAGCTCAAGCCAGCTTTTGGAGCTGCTGAAGTCTTCACTTAGGTGAACGCGCAAAAGGGCGGCGGTTTCGAAATCCATTTGCTGCACAACGCGCGCCTGCGACCAAGGGGATTCATCGAAACGATCAACGTCAGAGGGCCGTGATTGGGGGAAGTCTGGATCGTGATACATGGGTAACCTCACACAAAATAATGAACGGTCCCAGTTTACCACTTGGCGCAAAAATCACGAAATTCGAAAACGTATAGAACGCCGCCCAAAAGGGCAGCATTCCATACAATTTGGACGGAGTTTATCCCTTTTTCAGCACCTTGCGGCCCAGCACTTCGGCGATTTGCACCGCGTTCAGTGCTGCGCCTTTGCGCAGGTTGTCGCTGACGCACCACAGGTTCAAACCGTTGTCGATGGTCGAATCCTGACGGATGCGGCTGATGAAGGTGGCATAATCGCCAACACATTCGATCGGGGTGACGTAGCCACCGTCTTCGCGCTTGTCGATGACCATGACGCCCGGGGCCTCGCGTAGAATGTCGCGGGCTTCGTCCTCATCAAGGAAGTCTTCGAATTCGATGTTGACCGCCTCGGAATGGCCGACAAACACAGGCACGCGCACACAGGTTGCGGTGACCTTGATCGCCGGATCGACGATCTTTTTGGTCTCGGCCACCATTTTCCATTCTTCTTTGGTCGTCCCGTCTTCCATGAAAGCGTCGATATGAGGGATCACGTTGAAAGCAATTTGCTTGGTGAACTTCTTTTCAGGGAAATCCGACGTTGGGTTATAGATCGACTTGGTCTGATCCCATAGCTCGTCAATGCCCTCTTTGCCTGCACCAGAGACTGACTGATAGGTGCTGACCACCACCCGCTTGATCGTCGCGCGATCATGCAGCGGTTTCAGCGCCACGACCATCTGCGCGGTCGAGCAGTTGGGGTTGGCGATGATGTTCTTTTTGGCATAGCCATGAATCGCGTCGGCGTTCACCTCAGGCACGATCAGCGGCACGTCGGGATCGTAGCGATAAAGCGACGAGTTGTCGATCACGACGCAGCCGGCCTTGGCAGCGATTGGGGCGAACGTCTTGGTGGCGTCCGAACCGATGGCGAACAGTGCGATGTCCCATCCGGTGAAATCGAATTGCTCGAGATCCTGGGTGGTCAAGGTGGTGTCGCCAAAGCTGACTTCGGTGCCGAGCGAACGGCGCGACGCAAGCACGGCCATTTCGTCTACAGGAAACTCGCGTTCAGCGAGGATGTTCAGCATTTCGCGGCCCACATTGCCAGTGGCGCCCACGACGACGACTTTGTAACCCATCTTGGGGGTCTCCTTTTACAGTCGGATGATGCGCAGGTGTGCAGCGCAGAGAGTCGGTGCCCTCAGAGCGTGCAGATAAGCCATCACGCGCCACGAGGGAAGGGTGGATCAGATCGCTGCGGCTTGGATGTGTGGGCTAGCCACCCGAAAACCGAGAATAAGTTCCAAGATAGGCCACTGTCGCATAGGACAGAACATAGACCGAGGCCAAGGCCAACGGAGCCGGCCCGGGCGCAACGCTGAGAGCGAATGCGTTCGTGGCCAAGTAGGTCAGAACTGCAACGCCGATGCCGGTCATGACCCACCACCGTAGTGGCAAAGATTCATCGGGCGCCGCTCTTTTTCGCCGAAACGGGTAGTAGAAAAGCCAGGAACCCAAGGCGAGCAACATGATGACGCTCGAGAAATGCCAGACCGTGTTCGGTGCGAAACCACAGATCGAAAGAGTTGGCGCGAGCATCGCAAAACCCGTAGCCATCAGGCCCAGCTCGACAAAAAGCCGTGTCAAAAGGATGTGAAGCGCGGATAACTCTTTGCCGGTGCTTTGATAGAGTACGACGACCACTGACGTGAAGCCAACGAATGCCATCGACAAAGCGGCCAAAGCGAAAAAGTAATTCAATCCTGGCAAGTCGGCCATCTCGGATCCGATCGTAAGGTGCGTCACCTTGAGGTTCCGCTAGGTACTCTGTCAAGTTTTTGAACGCTTGCGCTTGGCGCAATTTGTTAGATTTCTAGTTGATCTCAAACCCGCGCGCGCGCATTTCGGCGCGGATATTGAAAATGCTGTTCTTGATTTGCGCGCCGGTGTTGATTTGCGTCAGCGCGATCGCGGTTTGCTGACCGGCCCCGTCGATCACGACCCATTGGCGCAGTTGCAAAGGCTCGGTGTCAAACACAAGGCTGACATAGCCGTATTCAGCATACCTAGGGTCTTGAACATTCAGAATGGTGAACTCGCCGCTTTCCAGCAGGAAAGTCTCAAAGCGCGTGTTGTCCAGATCAACGGTGCGCCCAATCACGGGGGCAAAGGGTGTCTGGCTGACCGGAAAGCGAAACGGAGGTTCGTTCGACAAGGGATCAAACACCGCGACCTGACCGCCGCCGATCATCACCAGCGGGCTGTTGTTGCCGTTATACTCGAACCGCAATTTGCCCGGACGCTTGAGATACATCGTGCCGTTCGACTGCGAGCCGTCGGGGTTAAACTGCACAAAATCTGCGGTCACGCTTTGCAGGGTTTCAAGATAGTCCGAGATGTCATCCAGACTTGCAGGCGCAGCAAGCGCCTGAACGGTCATGGCGACAAAAGCGATAGCGGCAGTGACGAGTTTTTTCATAACACCTACTTAAAGTCCCAACAGGATGGCACGCCATCCAAATTCTTTAACATCCGCGTGATGCAGCGCCTTATTGCTCAGGCACCAAAATCTCGCGCTTGCCGACGTGGTTTGCAGGGCTGACCAAACCTTGGTCCTCCATCTGCTCAACCAGACGCGCGGCCTTGTTGTAACCGATAGCCAATTTGCGTTGGATATACGATGTCGAGCACTTGCGATCTCTTATCACGATTTGCACAGCGGTATCATACAGCGCGTCTTCGCTGTCGGTATTGCCACCAAGCCCGAGAACAAGATCGATGTCGTTTGACTTGTCGTCATCCGGCCCGTCAACAACACCCCCCACGTAATCAGGAGGTCCATAGGCCTTCAGGTGGTTGACGATTTCCTCGACTTCCTCATCTGAACAGAACGGGCCGTGGACACGGGTGATTTTGGCACCACCGGCCATGTAGAGCATATCGCCCATGCCCAACAATTGCTCGGCCCCCTGTTCCCCGAGGATCGTGCGGCTGTCGATTTTTGACGTCACCTGAAACGAAATCCGCGTCGGGAAGTTGGCCTTGATCGTGCCGGTGATGACATCAACCGACGGACGCTGTGTGGCCATAATCAAATGGATTCCGCTCGCCCGCGCCATCTGGGCGAGGCGCTGAATGCAGGCCTCAATCTCTTTGCCCGCGACCATCATCAGGTCGGCCATCTCGTCAACGACAACAACGATATAAGGCAGTACTTCGGGGGCAAATTCCTCGGTCTCAAAGATTGGATCGCCGGTTTCTTCGGCAAAACCGGTTTGAACCGTGCGGCTGAACATTTCGCCCTTGGCAAGCGCATCGCGCACGCGGCCATTGTAGCCTTCGATGTTGCGCACACCCATTTTGGACATTTTGCGATAGCGGTCTTCCATTTCGCCCACGACCCATTTCAGGGCAACAACTGCCTTTTTCGGGTCAGTCACCACGGGGGAGAGCAGATGCGGAATGCCGTCATAAACGCTCAGTTCCAGCATCTTCGGGTCGATCATAATCATCCGACACTCATCCGGCGTCAGCTTGTAGAGCAGCGACAGGATCATCGTGTTGATCGCCACCGACTTACCTGAGCCGGTTGTTCCCGCGATCAGCAAGTGAGGCATCTTGGCAAGGTTCGCAACAATCGCCGCGCCACCAATGTCTTTGCCAAGCGCCAATGGCAGGCGCATGTTGCTGTCGCCGAAATCGCGGCTGGCAAGGATTTCGCGCAGAACCACCATCTCGCGCTGGGCGTTTGGCAATTCGATGCCGATCACGCTGCGCCCCGGAACGGTCGAGACACGGGCAGACAAGGCAGACATCGAGCGAGCGATGTCGTCAGACAGGCCAATCACGCGGCTGGCCTTGACGCCCGCGGCTGGTTCCAACTCATACATCGTGACCACCGGACCGGGGCGCACGCTGACGATCTCGCCCTTGACGCCATAGTCATCCAGCACGCTTTCAAGCATACGCGCGTTTTCTTCCAAGGCTTCGTCTGACAGGTGATGACGTTCAATGCTGGTTGCACTGCGCAACAGGCTGAGGGGAGGTAGATCAAACTCGGCCGCTTTCTCATCAAACTTGAGGCTCGGCTGCACTTCGGCCTGCGCGCGGCGGGACGGCTGGGTCTTTTTCACCGGCGTATGCTGCACGACCTTTTTGGTCTCGGGCATCGGGATCGGCTGAGGCGCGACACGGCGCACGGGCGCGGCTTCCTCAATCAGCGACTCACTATAGTCGTCCTGCACAACGGGCTGCGCTGCGCGCATCAACGGCGGCTCAACGGGGTGGAAACCGGTCGGCGCATCAGCCAGAGGCGCATGATCCGCGCCCTCGGCAATCATCGGCCCGTCCTTGCGCACCCGCGACTGGATCGCCTGCGCAATTTTCGCGCGAATACGGTCATCGCCACCGGAGTCCGCTACAGGCCCCTCGTAGCTTTGCGACATCAATTCAGGCTCGGGCATGTCTTCCTGAGACCGCCCCGTAATGCTTGACATCAACCCCCGCAGGCCACCCGCCTTGGGGCGCTCGACGACAGGCTCGATCACTTCGGGGTCTGCCGCATACTCATGCCGGAAGATCGCCGCGACGGCGGGTTCATCCTCGTGAGAGGGGTCCTCTTGGTGCAAACGCGCCTCACGACGCTCGGCGGATTGCGCCTTGACGGCCCCGGCGGCTGCGATCGTACCGGTCGCGCCACGGGCCAGCCATGTGCGAACTTGCGCATAAGACAGGATCACCCCGACCACGAGGAAATAGCCAAAGCGGAAGATTTCGACCCGCGTGAACCCCAGAACGAAGGCGCTGATCGCAACCAGTCCAAGCCCAAAGCCCAGAGACAAGACCTTGATCCCGACGCCGCCCGACATTGGCAGAATATTCAACAAAACGCCGGCGACGGTGTCACCAAACAGGCCGCCCATTCCGTAGTTCTGTTCCCACCCGGCCCCCGGCGTCAGCGTCGCGGCGTAAATGGCAAAGACAGCAATCGCGATGGGTAGGAAAATGATCCGGCTCAGAACCCGCTCGGCCCCGTGGTGCAGTGCAAAACGCAGGCCCCAAACGAAGAACCCGGCGGCAATGCCCCAACTGGCCAAGCCGATAATCATGATCGTCGGCGCAGCAATCGAGGCCCCTAGCGGACCAAGCCAATTGCGCACGGGGGCGTCCGTTGCTGACATCCAGCTTGGGTCTTCGGGCGAAAAGCTGGCCAACATCGCGGCAGCCATGATCCCGATCCCGATCAGCAAGATCCCCAACAACTCGCGACCGCGCTTTTCAATCGCTTCTTGAATGTTTGCATCCAATAGCGGGTCGCGTCTGGTTTGATATGCCATGTTCTACCTCAGTCCTTATGCGTAAATGCAGTCGCGGATCTTTTCGAGACCTCGCCGCATTTCGTCTTTTGGGGCCACCATTGCGACCCGAATATAGGGTTGTCCGGGGTTTCCTTCGTCCGTGTCCCGCGCCAAATAGGCCCCGGGCAACACGCGCACCCCTGTTTCTTGCCAAAGCCGCAACGCAGCCTGTTCTCCGTCTTCCACCGGCAGCCAAAGCATGAACCCAGCGGTTGGCGTCATATAGCCGTCGACGCCTGCGAAGACCTCGTCCGCGATGGCGTATTTTTCCTGATAAAGCCCACGCGAGGCGACCACATGTGTCTCCTCCGCCCAAACGGTTTCAGCCACGCGCTGCAAGGGCAGAGGCAGCGGAGCGCCGGAATAGGCCCTTAGCTGTTTCATCGCCGCAATGGATTTCGGCCCACCGGCTGCGAAACCCGACCGCAAGCCGGGCAAGTTTGACCGTTTTGACAGCGACTGAAAAATCGTCACCCGTTCCTGGTTGATCCCAAACTCATGGGCCACCTTCAGTGCCCCAACGGGGGGCGTATCGCGGTAAATCTCGGAATAGCATTCATCCGCAAAGACGCGGAAATCATACTTCTCTGCCAAACTCAGCAGACGCGCCCAATATTCACGATCCGCCACTGTGCCCTGTGGGTTCGCCGGTGAACACATGTAAACCACCGCCGTCTGGGCAAGCGTTTCTTCTGGCAGAGATGCAAAATCGGGCAAATGCCCTGTTTCTGCCGTTGCGGGAACGAACACGGGATCAGCGTTCACCGAAATCGCGCCGATCATGTAAACCTGATAAAACGGGTTCGGAATCAGAACCTTAGGCCGTTTTCCATTCTTCAAATCGGGGCAAAGCGCCATGGCGGCATTGTAAAGCCCCTCACGCGTTCCGTTCAAAGGCAGGATTTGCGTCGCGCCGTCAATCGAAACGCCATACCGCCGCTCAACCCACGCCGCAATCGCAGCCTGCAACGCGGGTGTTCCATCGTTCGGGGGGTATTTGGCAAATTCATGGACGTGTTTTGCGATCGTCTCGGCAACCCATTCCGGCATGGCGTGCTTAGGCTCGCCAATCGTCATGTGTATCACCTCGCCACCGGGCTGGTGATGATCCAACAGCGCCCGCAAGCGCGGAAACGCATAAGCCGGAAGGTTCGAAAACCGCTCGGGAAACATATTCTATCTGCCTCAAGGTCGGGATCATTGATGCCCCGTTTGAGACAAAGATAACCGAGGCCAGACAGTTCGTCCAGAAAATCAATCAGCGTCGGGGATATTGCCCTTAAGTGTGGTTTTTGGATTCAGAGGAGGTGTGGTGGAATGGCCACTCACCCCAACGCGTCTTCCGCCGCCTTGCCGACCCGCAGCAAGGCTTCCTCGCCAAACGGCTTGCCCATCAGTGAAATTCCGCAGCTTGGAACGCCTGTCGGCAGGGTCAAAGCGCAAAGCCCCATCATATTGCCGACCCGCGTGTTGTTAAGTGCACGAAGGTTGGCGTCTTTGTAGTAATCCCCATGTTCGGTCAGCTTCTCAAGGTTGGCGGGCAGGGTCGGGGCGGTCGGACACAAAACCGCGTCGTATTCGGCCACTGCCATGGCCCATTCAGCCCGTATTTCATCAAGCGTTTGCCAGGCTTTGATGTAATCCACAGCAGATACGTCCCGTCCTGATCGGAATCGCGCGAGGATTTCGCTGAACATCAACGCAGGCCGCGCCTCGATCACATCGCGCCACATGGCGTAGGCCTCGGCCGGAAAGACAATCGGTGCAAGCGCCAGCGCTTCGGTCAAACGCGGTATCTCGATTGCTACGATCTCGGCCCCCGCTGCCTGAAACCGCTCGCAAGCGGATTGATAGGAGGCCATAACGCTGTGGCTCAAATTCTCACGCACAGATGTCCGCAGGCTGGCAAAGCGCACACCCTTCAACGAGGCCCCGCGCAGATCGACCGGCTTGCCGCCCTCCATCGCCGCCAACAGCAGGCTGGCGTCCTCAACCGTGTGGGTCAGAGGACCGACAGTATCAAAACGCGCGCAAAGCGGGACGACACCTCTTAGCGACAATCTCCCCGAGGTCGTCTTTAGGCCAACAAGATCGTTCCAGGCCGCCGGTATCCGTACAGATCCACCCGTGTCCGAGCCAATCGCGGCAGGGGCAAGACCAAAACCCACCGACCCAGCCGCCCCAGAGGAAGAGCCGCCTGAAACAGCCGCGTGATCGTTGACGCAGGGCGTGGTGGCCGTGATCGGGTTATAGCCAAGCCCCGAGAAAGCCAGTTCGCTCATGTGGGTTTTGCCAAGGCACACCAATCCGGCAGCGGTCGCATTGCGCAGAACCTCTGCGTCTTCGGTCGGGACGCGCCCCTTCAACAGGGCACTGCCCGCCTCGGTTGCCACTCCGGCGGTATCAAACAGGTCTTTCCACGAAATCGGCACCCCGTCGAGGATCCCCAGCCGATGCCCCGACTTGGCCCGCTGGCTTGCCGCCTTCGCCTCGGAAAGCGCACGGTCGCGGGTCAAACGGGCATATATACGGTCGCCATATTCATGCGCCTCGGCGGCGTCCAGAAACGCCTCGGTCAAATCAACAGGATCGATATGCCCGCTGCCAATTTCGCCACCCAATTCTGCCAAGCTGTTGCCATGCCACTTCATACCGGTCTCCGAGTTGTTCCCAATGACGGTAGCGGCACCGCAGCGCATGGACAATCCCGCGAATTCGCCCATATCTAGGGGCATGAGCAAAACAACCGATATCCTCATCATCGGAGGCGGCCTCAACGGCCCCGCCCTCGCGCTTGCACTGGCGCAGACAGGTCGCAGTGTCACCATTCTGGACGCCCAGTCCCGACCGGCGCTGGAAGACGCGGCGTTTGACGGGCGCTCCTACGCATTGGCATTGGCCTCCAAACGGCTTCTGCAAGCCATTGGCGTCTGGGATAAAGTCGCGCCGCAGGCACAACCGATGCTGGACATCAAAGTCTCTGACGGCCGCGCAGGCGAAGGCGCTGGCCCGTTCTTCCTCCATTTCGATCATCGCGAGATCGAGGAAGGCCCGATGGGCTTTATGCTTGAGGATCGTTTCCTGCGACGTGCTTTGCTTGCCGCGATGGATGAAGAGCCGCTGATAACACAGCGCTATGATACCCGCGTCGCGGCACAAACAACGTCCGCCTCAGGCGTGTCGGTGGCGTTTGCGGATGGCACCACCCTCAGCGCAGGGATGCTTGTCGGGGCCGATGGCCGCACCAGCGGAACCGCGAAACGCGCTGGCATTGGGCGCACCGGATGGGGCTACGGGCAAACCGCGCTGGTGGCTTGTGTTGCCCACGAACGCCCGCACAACGGCATCGCGCATCAGTTCTTCATGCCAGCCGGCCCGTTGGCGATCTTGCCGCTTCCCGGCAACCGTTCGTCCATCGTCTGGAGCGAAACCGACGCCCGTGCCGGCGAAATCCACGCCCTCAACGATGCCGACTACCTCGATGTGCTGCGGCCCCGCTTTGGCGACTTTCTTGGCGACATCTCCCTAGAAGGCGCGCGCTTCACCTATCCGCTCAACCTCACCCTCGCGAATGCGTTCATCGGCGAACGCCTCGCCCTGATCGGAGACGCCGCCCACGGCATGCACCCGATTGCAGGTCAGGGCCTCAACGCAGGCCTGCGCGATGTCGGCGCCTTGGCCGAGGTCATCGCCGAAGCGGCCTCGCGGGGCGAAGACTTTGCCAGTCCGCTCGTTTTGAAACGCTATCAACAATGGCGCCGCTTTGACACGGCGACCCTGGCCATCGCGACGGACGGTTTCAACAAGCTCTTTTCCAACGACAACCCGATTTTGCGTGCAGGCCGAGATCTCGGCATGGGCCTCGTCAATGCCATGCCAGCCCTGCGCCGCAATTTCATCCGCGAGGCCGCAGGCCTGACCGGCGATCTGCCAAAACTCCTGAAGGGCCAGTCGCTCTGAACCACGCAACGCGCGCCGCGATAACGCTATGGCAAGATCAGCGCAGCATCTTCCCCACGTCGACAAAAGTGGTATCCGCGCCTTTGTGCACAACAAACCCGTGCAAAAAGGCCGCCGAGACCCCAAAGACCACCCGGAGGGTGCAGGGACAACCTGTGCTCGGCGAGGACACTTTGCCCAAAGGCGGGCCCGCCACTTTTACTGACGGATCACCCAAACAAACCCCGACCCCTAGCCACCTGCCGGACCACCGCCGCGCGGGGCCACAGGTGCATCTTTTGGCCAAAAATATCCCGGGGGACGCGCAGCGGGGGGCAGAGCCCCCTCTTGATCGACCGCGGAGCGGGCGAGCCTAATCGTCTAAAGCACGCGCCTCATCGATCAGCATGATCGGAATGCCATTGCGAATCGGAAACGCCAAATGCGCGGATTTCGACACCAACTCCTGCTTCTCGGCATCGTAGCTCAAACGCGCATGCGTCTGAGGACACACCAAGGCTTCTAACATTCGGCGGTCAAATTCGGCGTCACTCATTGCATCTTCTCCTCGCCGCCACTGTGCAGGGCGATCTCCATAAGCGTCGTCAGGGTCTCGCGCCGTTTGCTCAGCGTTTCACACTCCAACAACGCCTGTTTGTCCTCAGGCTCAAACGGGCACATCATCGACAAGGCGTTGACGACGATCTCGTCTTCAGCATCCTTTAGATTATCCCAATCCGTCGACAATTCCGCCTTTTGAAAATATTTGCCAACAAGGCTCAGAAACTGCGCCCGATCAGCAAAATTGTCTTTTTCAACACCGCCCAGATCACCGCTGAAATCCTGCCAATTCACATCGCAGCGCATATAGGGCGCGAAACCGGCGGCTTCTCGTGTGATGCGAAACCGGCTGATCCCCGTCAGTGTCACCATATACCGGCCATCGTCGGTTTCGGTAAACTGCGTCAATCGTCCCGCACAGCCGATGCGATGCAGCCCCTTTTCCGGCGACATCGGCAAAGGCTGCGCCATTCCGATCAACCGGTGTGCGGTTTTCAGCGTGTCGTCCAGCATTGCCAGATAGCGTGGCTCAAAAATGTGCAACGGCAAATGCGCGCGCGGCAACACGATGGCCCCGGGCAGGGGGAATACGGGGATATTGTCCGGAAGATCAGCAGCGTTGAACTTCATCACTCGACCCTAAACCGCAAATCCCGATCAGGCAAATATCATCGAGCTGAGCTTGCGCCGACCGTTCAGAACTACGGGATCATTGGCTTTCAACGCCTCAAACACCGTGAACAATTGGGTCTTCGCCGCCCCGTCATTCCATTCGCGGTCGCGCCGGAACAACTCAAGCAACTGGTTCACCGCTTCTTCCGCGTTGTCGGCTGCATTGAGCGCCACCGCATAGTCAAAGCGGGCTTGATGATTGTTCTCGTCCGCCTCGACAGCCGTGCGCAACTCGTCCAACGGACCCGCGCTTTCGGCTTGTTTGGCCAGATCAAGCTGTGCCGTGGCAGCCTGAATTTCAGGGGCATCGGCAATGTCCTCGGGCACCGCGCTCAGCAGAGCTTCGGCCTGCGTCAGGTCACCCGTCGCAATATTGGCCCGCACCAATCCGCCGTAGGCGGCGGCGTGATTTGGGTCTTCGCCGAGGATCGCGGCAAAGGTCTGGGCCGCGTCCGAAGCGGCCCCCTCGGCCAGCATTTCTTCGGCGGCTTCAACGGCGTCATCCAAGCCCCCGCTGGCGTCACCACCCGACGCTTTGACGACCCGTTCAACAAAGGCTTCGATTTCCGAGCCCGGAACCGCGCCCTGAAACCCGTCAATCGGCTGGCCCTGCCAAAAGGCATAGACTGTCGGGATCGATTGAACCTGAAGCTGGCCAGCGATCATCTGGTTTTCGTCAACATTGACCTTCGCCATCTTGACCGCACCACGCGCGGCTGTGACCGCAGCCTCAAGGGCAGGCCCAAGCGTTTTGCACGGGCCACACCATGGCGCCCAGAAATCGACGATGACAGGAACTGTCTTTGAGGCTTCGACGACCTCGACCATAAAATCGGCCTCGGATACGTCTTTGATAAGATCACCGGCAGGTGCGTTTGCGCCCAGTTCTAGCATGGTTCAAACCCTTTGAAATATGTGTTGCGCCCTATATGGACCCTGGACGCACACGTCACAAGTCCCTGTGGCAATCAGGTCGCCTTCGCCCGCTTCACCATCACGGGCGAGGCCGTCCAAGCGGGTTGATTGGCGCGCAAGGCGTTGGCCATCGCCTGCATCCGCTCTCCGCAATGCTGAAAGAACATCGTGTAGCTTTCGCAGAAATAATTGTGATTGGCTTCGCCCTGTTTGTTCACGGCAAAGCGCTGCTTTGGACAGCCTCCGTTACAGGCGAATTTAAAAGAGCAAGACTGGCACTGCTTGGTCAGCCCGTCGCGTTTGTCAGCGCCAAAATTGAATTGGCGATCCGTCCAAACCATGTCGCGCATCGGGGTTTGGGTGATATTGCCCAAGCGATATTCGGGATAGACATAGTGGTCGCAGGAATAAAGCGATCCGTCATGTTCAAGGGCCAAAGCATTGCCGCAGGTTTCGGCAAAGACGCAAAGCCCCGACGGTTGCCCAAGCCAAAGGCCAAGCTGAACGTCGAAATACTGAACGTAGGTGGTGCCAATGTCGGCCTTGAACCACGTGTCGAAAATATCGCAGAGGAATTTGCCATAGGCCTTGGGACTAACGCTCCAATCCGAAACCGTATTGCCGGGGTCCATATCCACCTGAGGCGCGCTGGCCAGACCGCCCTCGGGCGAGCGGCGTTCGGCGATGGGGATAAACTGCATAAAGTCCATACCGATGCTTTTGAGGAATTTGTATACCTCTTTGCCCTTGCCGCCATTGGCGCGATGAACCGTTGTCAGGGCGTTATGTTCCACCCCGTGTCTCTGAAGCACTTCGAGTCCACGCATCACCTTGTCAAAGGTCGGTCGGCCCGCGCGATCAACCCGATACTTGTCGTGGATTTTTTTTGGGCCGTCGATGCTGAGGCCGACAAGGAATCGATTGTCACTTAGAAACGCACCCCATTCATCGTCCAGCAGAATACCGTTGGTCTGAAACGCATTCGAAACGCTGATCCCTTCGGGGGCGTGTTTCTGTTGCAGGGCAACAATCTTGCGAAAGTAATCGACCCCGAGCATCGTCGGCTCTCCGCCCTGCCACGCAAAGGGAACCTCGCGCGCGCCGGTTTCAACCGAAGCGTCGATCAACTGGCGGATATAGCTGTCCAACACATCGTCTGACATGCGGAATTTCTTTTCTGAAGGGAACAGCTTTTCTTTCTCAAGATAATAGCAATATTTGCAGTCAATATTACACCGAGGCCCAATGGGCTTGGTCATCACGGAAAAGGGTCTGGGCGCGTTCATGATCCGAGTTGTGCCTGTCGCCAGAGACCTTGGCAAGCCGCGCAATGGGCGGGGAATTGCGTAAGGGTAATTTTTGGCTCGTAACAATCTAAACGAGCGCATACACAGACACCGCGAAGCAGGCAGGACACGACGTGGCGCGAACAGGTCAAAAAACAAGGCTCAGATGGGCGGCAGATGTTTCAATGGTGATGATCGCCATTGCGATTATGTTTTTGACGCTGTTTTACACCTCGTCCGGGACCGGCGGCCCGCCCTGGGCTGACAAGGCCTTTCATGGGATCGCATTCTTTGCCTTGGTTTTGCCCGGTGCTGTGGTGCACAGATGGGCGTTTCTTTGGCTTGTTCCGACCGCGACGCTATTTGGGGCATTGATTGAAATAGTGCAGCCCTACTTTGGCCGTAGCCGCGAGATCGAAGACCTCTATGCTGACATCGCCGGCATTCTGGGTGCGATTGTCGTGGGCACTTTGATCCGCATGTGGCGCAAACGTCCTTAGCTTGTCGCCGGTTTTGTCGTAGATTTGCGACGCCGCAATCTTGGCAAACCCGCGCATTGTCTGTATGACCGGCCATGTTAGCGATAACATTTTGAGAAAATCGAGGACGATCTGATGATCCTGTGCTGCGGCGAAGCCCTTATTGATATGATCCCAAAGCCCACGTCGGTCGAGGCTGACGGGTTTGTCCCCTATACAGGCGGCGCGATCCTGAACACCGCCATCGGCTTGGGGCGTCTTGGGGTTCAGGTTGGTATGCTGTCGGGTGTTTCAAACGATATGTTTGGTCAGCAAATCGTGGCGTCTTTGGAAGCAAGCCATGTCCACACCGCAAGCCTGATCCGCAGCGATCGCCCAACAACGCTTGCCTTTGTGCGCCTGACGGATGGGCATGCGACCTATACGTTTTACGACGAGAACTCAGCCGGCCGGATGATCGCGCCCGAGGATTTGCCAGGTCTGCCCGATGAGGTGAACGCGCTTTATTTCGGCGGTATCAGCCTGTGCTCGGAACCAGCCGCGAGCACCTATCAGGCGCTGATGACCCGCGAGGCTGGCAACCGAGTTGTCATGATGGACCCAAATATCCGCGCGAATTTCGTCGATGATGTCGCCCGCTATCGTGCCCGAATCGACGCGATGATCGGCCTGTCGGACATCGTGAAAGTCTCGGACGAGGATTTGAACTGGATTTATCCCGGACCGGAAAGCCTGACGGAAAAGCTGCAAAAAATTCGCGCGGCGGGGCCGTCGGTTGTCATTCTGACCCGCGGCGGAGACGGCTCGAGCGCGTTTCTGGCGGATGGGTCTGAGGTGCAGTCTGACGTCGAAAAGGTCGAGGTTGTCGATACCGTCGGCGCAGGTGACACGTTCAACGCCGGCTTTCTGGCGAAACTTTCGGAGCTTGGTTTGTTGAGCAAAGACGCCCTGCGCTCGGCCTCGGGCAGCGACATTCAGTCGGCCTTGGCCTTTGGCGCAAAGGTCGCGGCAGTGACCGTTTCCCGCGCTGGAGCCAACCCGCCGTGGCGTCACGAATTGAGCTAAGAAAAGCAAAGGGGGCTGGCTGCCCCCTTTGAAACCCCCGCGAGTATTTTTGGAAAGATGAAGCTGGTCAGCGGCCGGTGGGGATAACCTCGTAGCCTGGTTCTTCGGGTTCGTCATCTTCGATTTCGTCTGGAAAGCCGGGGGCGGTGATGTCCAGACCCGTCGCATCTTCGAGGCGCCTGATGATGTTGGGCGACCATTCGCGCTCGCCGTAGCGTGCGATGCCGTCGTCGAAGATTTTCATCATCAGCGGGTTCATTTCCAGTGGCACGCCGGCGCGGTCGGCGACCTCTTGGAACAGGCCGATGTCCTTTTTGACGAGATCCATCGTGAAGCTGATGTCGCGGCTGCCGTTGAGGATCACCTGGCTTTCGGTTTCATGCACAAAGCTGGTGCCCGAGGAAATCTTGATTGCCTCGTAGGTGGTGTTGAGATCCATGCCCGCCGCCTTGGCGGTGACGAGGGCCTCGGCGCAGGTGATGAGGTTGGCCGTTGCCAGATAGTTGGTCATGACCTTGAGGACCGAGGCCGAGCCAAGCGCGCCCGTGTGCAGGATGCGTCGGCCCATGGTTTTGAGGAACGGGGCAATGCGATCAAAGGTGGCGCGGTCGCACCCCGCGAAGATCGAGATATTGCCGGTCGCCGCCCGATGGCAGCCGCCCGAGACCGGGCAATCGACAGCCGCCCCGCCGCGGTCCATCACCATCGCACCAAGGCGTTTGACCTCGGCCTCATCCGTGGTGGACATCTCCATCCAGATTTTACCCGCAGTCACCTCGGGGAGCATTTGCTGCATCACTGCATCCGACGCCGCGGGCGAGGGCAGGCAGGTGATGACCGCGTCGCAGTCGCGCATCAACTGGGCGGGGCCGCTGGTTTGCTTGGCACCTTTTGCGACAAATTCTGCAACGAGATCCGCATTGAGATCATGCACCGTCAGATCCACGCCGTTGCGCAGCAATGAGCCAGACAGTTTGCCCCCGACATTTCCCAGACCTATAAAGCCGACTTTCATCCGTGATCCTCCAAAGCATGCGGATTTGATTTCGGCCATTGGGCCTTTGCCTTTGGGCTGGGGCATGCCTGAAACCGACACATCGTCTAAAAGCGGCAAAAAAAATACCGGACCGGGCGATAACCCGATCCGGTCCGTTTGCCCTGCTGGCTTTGGCAGCAGGGCTTAGCGCATGCTGTCGCCGTTGTGGAACATATGCACTTTCGATGGGTCAGCGGTCAGGCTTAGCGTATTGCCGCGCAGGTCGCGGTGTACGCCGGGCAGCTTGGCGATCAGTTGATCGCCGCCTTGGGGGTTATTGAAATAGGTGAGGGTCACTTCGCCCAAGGCCTCGACGTAATCTACATCGGCGGTCAGGATACTGTCGCCCTGGGCTGTGACGAAATCCTCGGGGCGCACGCCGATGTTGACGGTTTTGCCCACGTCGGCCTCGGTCGTTGCGATGTCTGTGACGGCCACGCCGCCACTGTCCAAGTGAACTGTCGTCTGAGCGCCGGTGGCCGTGATTTTGCCCGCCAGCAGGTTCATCGCCGGTGAGCCGATGAACTGCGCGACGAACTCGTTTTGCGGGGTCTCGTAAAGCTCAAGCGGGGTGCCGACCTGCGCGATGCCTTTATTGGCAAGCACCACGATGCGGGTGGCGAGGGTCATGGCCTCGACCTGATCGTGGGTGACGTAGATCATCGTGCTGTCGGGCATGGCCTCTTTCAGGCGGGCGATCTCGATGCGTGTGGCAACCCGCAAAGCCGCGTCGAGGTTCGAAAGCGGTTCGTCAAAGAGATACACCTTGGGGTCGCGCACAATCGAGCGACCGATGGCGACGCGCTGGCGCTGACCGCCCGACAGCGCCTTGGGCAGGCGATCGAGATAATCCTCGAGTTGCAGCGTTTTTGCCGCCTTGTTGACGGCCTCGTCGATCTCGGCCTTGGACTTCTTGGCGATCTTCAGGGCGAACTGCATGTTCTCGCGCACCGTCAGATGCGGGTAGAGCGCATAGGACTGAAAGACCATCGCAATGCCGCGCTGGGCGGGGGGCATGTCGTTCATTGGTAGGCCGTCGATTTCGAGCGTGCCGCCGGTGATTTTCTCGAGACCTGCAATCATCCGCAGCAACGTGGATTTACCGCAGCCGGACGGGCCGACGAAGACGATCAACTCGCCGGTTTTGATGTCGAGGTTGATGTCTTTGAGAACGTTGACAGCGCCTGCGTAGGTCTTGTCGACATTGGTGAGTTTCAGATCAGCCATGGTCGGTTTCTTCCCTATAGTTTCGTCGCTAATAGCGGTTGCCAAGCGCCAAGTGTAAGTGATTGAGCGCCGTCGTGATCGGCGGCACCCAACTCGGCACCGAGGGCTTGCCACGTGCCAAGCGGCAGCGTGAACGCCTTGGGCGCATCCGTCAGGTTGAATGCACAGAGCATGGTTTTGCCCTCATACGAGCGGGTAAATGTCAGAACCCCGTCGATGTCGGTCAGTTTGCTATGGGTGCCCTTTGCCAGCTCTGGATGGGCTTTGCGAAACTGGATGCAACGGCGGTAATGGTTCAAAAGCGAGCCGGCATCGGCCTCTTGTCCGCTGGCCGCGTTGGCGATGTGGGTCGACCCCACGGGCAGCCAGGGCTTTGCGGCGGAAAAACCGCCCGAGGCGTTGTCCCGTTGCCAGACCATCGGTGTTCGACAGCCATCGCGGCCTTTGAACTCGGGCCAGAACTGGATGCCGTAGGGATCTTGCAGATCGTCAAAACCGACGTCGACTTCGTCAAAGCCAAGCTCTTCGCCTTGGTAGAGGCACACGGTGCCGCGCAGGGCCAGCAACAGGGTCGCGAGGCAACGCTTGGATTGATCGTTAAGCGCCCAGCGGGTCGCGTGACGGGTGACGTCGTGGTTTGAGAACGCCCAACAAGGCCAGCCCTCGGCGACTTTTTCGTCGACTTGCTGCATCACGCCTGCAAAACGTTCTGCCGTGGGCCGGTGGTCAGAGAGGAACTCAAAGCTGTAGCACATATGCACACGTTCGGTTCCGGCTGTGTATTGACCCATCAGGTCAAGACCCTGTTGGGGGTCTCCGACTTCGCCGACCGAGGTCACGGCATCATATTCGTTCAGCAGTGACCGGAAGCGTTTGAGGAACGCAAGATTTTCGGGCCGGTTCTTGGAATAGAGGTGCAGTTGGTGATTGTAGGGGTTGACGCGCGGGGCAATCGAGGAGTCGCGCATCTCGACCGGAAGCGGCGGGTTCGAGCGCAGCTCCTGGTCGTGCACATAGAAGTTGATCGTGTCGAGGCGAAAGCCATCGACACCCTTGTCCAGCCAGAACCGCGTGACGTCGAGCAGCGCGTCTTGGACGTCCGCGCAATGGAAGTTCAGGTCCGGTTGAGACGCCAGAAAGTTGTGCAGGTAATACTGCTCGCGCCCGCCGTCCCACTGCCATGCCGAGCCACCGAAGATCGACAGCCAGTTGTTGGGCGGCGTGCCGTCGTCCTTGGGGTCGGCCCAGACGTACCAATCCGCCTTCGGGTTGGTTTTGTCTTTGCGACTTTCCTTGAACCAAGGGTGCTGGTCCGAGCTGTGCGACAGCACGAGATCGATCATCACGCGCACGCCCAGTTTGTGGGCCGTGGCCAGCATCTCGTCGAAATCGGCCATGGTGCCGAACATCGGGTCAATGTCACAGTAGTCACTGACGTCGTAGCCGAAATCCTCCATCGGGGATGTGAAGAACGGCGAAATCCAGATCGCGTCGATCCCCAGAGAGGCGACATAGGGCAGGCGCTGGGTGATGCCTTTGAGGTCGCCGATCCCGTCGCCATTGCTGTCTTGAAAGCTGCGCGGATAGATCTGATAGATCACGCCACCGCGCCACCAGTCAGGGTCGTGCTTCAGGTCGGCAATTGGCTGTGTTTTTGGTTGAGCTGTCATGGTCGAAAGTCCTATTTCACTGATCCCGCGAGAAGCCCGCGCACCAGGTATTTTTGAAGTGCAAAGAAAACGACGAGCGGCACCGAGATCGACACAAAGGCGGCCGTTGCAAGGATTTCCCAATTGCCGCCACGGGTGCCCAGCATCTCGACGATGCGGTTGGTCATCACGGTCGTTTGCCCCGTCGCGTCGATCAGGAAGACCTTGGCGACCAGCAGGTCGTTCCATGTCCACAGGAATTGGAAGATGGCAAACGAGGCAAGTGCGGGGAACGACAGTGGCAGGATCAGTTTGACGAAGATCTGAAAGTCTGTCGCGCCGTCAACGCGGGCGTTTTCGATGATGTCCTTGGGCAGGCCGACCATGTAATTGCGCAACAGATAGATCGCCAAGGGCAGCCCAAAGCCGGTGTGGGCCATCCAGACGCCCAGATAGCCTTTGCCGATGCCAATCGCGAGGTGCAGTTTCAGCAGCGGGATCAGCGCCAGTTGCAAGGGCACGACCAGCAAGCCGACGACAAAAGCGATCAGCAGGGCGCGTCCGGGAAAGTCCATCCAGGCCAGCGCGTAGGCGGCAAAGGCCGCAACGAGGATCGGGATGATTGTCGCCGGAATGGTCACCGTCAGCGTGTTGATAAAGGCCGATCCCATGCTTTCCGAGGCGGCGCCTGTAAAGAGCACGGTTTTGTAGTTGTTGAGCGTAAATTCAGGCGGTGTGATCGCGGTCACAAAGATGCGCTGACCACGGCTGCCTGAAAACGGCTCGGTGTTTTCAAGGCGGTACTGACCGCCTTGGGTGACAGTGATCGTGCCGCCTTTGCTAAGCTCAGCCGTTTGGTCTGGGGTATAGGCATCAATGGCGCGCGACGAGGTGCCCCAGACCAGAACCTCATAGTCCTGATCGTTGTCAAAGAGGTTCCCCTGGATCACATAAAGACCGTCAATCTCGACCTGGCTTTCGGGAGAGTTTGCGCGGATTGTTAGGTTTTGTTCCGAGGGGAACAGTGATTTCCACCAGCCGCCGGTGACGATTTGATCGGTCGTTCTGAACGACGAGACGAACAATCCGACCGTCGGAAACAGCCACAACGCTACCAACAGAAAGACCGATATGTGAACCACCCAAGTTAGGCTGGATTTCTGGCCTGCTATATTGTCCATAATCGCACCCTTTCCCTCAGAGCATTTCTTTGCGCGCGTTGCGCACGTTCCAGACAAGGATCGGCGTCACGAGCAGCATGATTATCATCGCCGCCGCCGAGCCCATGCCCCAGTCGTTCGCGCGGAACAACTTGTCGAACATGTAGTTGGCCAGCACCTGCGTTTCCCATTGGCCGTTGGTCATCGCGAAGACGATGTCAAAGACCTTGAGCACGGCAATCGTGATGGTCGTCCAGACCACGACAATTGTGTTCATGATTTGTGGGACCTTGATCTTGAAGAAGACCTGAAACGGTCCGGCCCCATCAAGGATCGCGGCTTCAATGGTTTCCTCGGGGATGCCGCGCAGGGCCGCCGACAGAATGACCATCGCGAATCCGGTTTGGATCCAGATCAGCACGGCCATCAGGAAGAAGTTGTTCCAGAATGGCAGGGTCAACCATGTGACCGGAGTGTCGCCTCCGAAAAATACATAGAGCGCGTTCAATACACCGATCTGGTCTTGCTCGATCGGGCGGGTGTCATAGACCAGCTTCCAGATCACCGCCGCCCCGACGAGCGAGATCGCCATGGGCATGAAGATCAGCGACTTGGCGATGTTGCCCCATTTGATGCGGTCGGTCAGCTGCGCGACCAGCAATCCAAAACCGGTTGAGGCCGCGGGCACGACAAGAAGCCAAAGCATGTTGTTGCGCATGGATTCCCAGAATTTGCTTTCGCCAAACATCTGGGCGTAATTGTCCAGCCCGACAAACTCGTAGCGGTTCCCCGGGAGACGGTCGGTCAGCGACAGACGCAGGGTCTCGAATACCGGATAGGCCAGATAAAGCGTCAGCGCGAAGAAGGCCGGGAACAAGAACAGCCAGGGCCGGATTTGGTTGGCGATGTTGATGTTCCGCCCGGCTTTTGGGCCGCGTGCCGGAAAGAGGACTTTGTCGAGGAAAATATTGGACAGGTAGAAATAACCGACACAGCCAACAACCCCGATCGCAATGGTAAAGATACCCAGTAGCGCCGGATTCATAGTGTCCCCCCCCATAAATGACAGAATTGATTGCAAGGATAATCTGTGCCGGGGGCGGCGCAACGGTGGCCGCCCCCGGTCGTTTCAGATTGCCGAAGCGATTACTTCAGAGCGTCCCAGGATGCCTGGATCTCGTTGGCGACGTCGGTGGCGTCTTTGCCGCCAGCGTAATCAACCATGCCTGTCCAGAACGATCCTGCACCAACGCCACCTGGCATCAGGTCAGAGCCGTCGAAACGGAAGGTCGTCGCATCGATCAGGATCTGGCCCTGTTTGCGCAGCGTGTCATTGAGATATGCCTCAAGGTTCACACCCTTATGCGGTGTCAGGAAGCCGGTTTGCGCCATCATGATCTCATGCGCGATGGGCAGTTGCAGGAATTCCATCAAGGCCGATGCGCCGTCCGAAGGATCGGTGATCGCCATCAGAGTTCCGCCACCCAGAACCGGATTACCGAGATCCTTGGTTTCGTAGCTTGGGAAGTAGAAGAAGTCTGCGTCTACACCAAACTCAACATCTTCTGGGAAGAAGGCCGGAACGAACGACGCCTGACGGTGCATGTAGCACTGGGGCGGCGAGCTGAAGAGACCCTGAGGGCTGTCGCGGAAGTCAGTTGTAGCGACCGCGCCCGATCCACCAGACACGTTGTCGTCATTGCGTGCAAACCAGCCGAATTCTTCGATGGCAGCAATCACGCGCTCGTCGTTGAACGGCATTTCGTTGGTTGTCCAGGCGTCATAGACGTCAGCTGGCTGAGTGCGCAGCATAAGGTCTTCAACCCAGTCGGTTGCAGGCCAACCGGTTGCAGCACCGGAACCCAGACCGATACACCAAGGTGTTTCGCCCTCGGACACGATCTGCTCGGTCAGCGCTTTGAGGCCTTCCATCGTGGTCGGGACTTCATAGCCTGCGTCTTCGAAGTTCTCGGGGTTATACCAGACCAGCGATTTGACGTTCACGTTGTAGAAAAAGCCGAACAGCTGGTCGTCGCCATTGGCGTCTGCATAGGTGCCCAGATCAACCCAGGACTGACCCGCGCCGTAGTTCTCGGCAACCCAGTCGCCCATGCCCGCTGGCAAAGGTGCCAGAAGGCCGCGTGATGCAAGGTCGGCCGCCAAACCCGGCTGAGGGAAAACAGCGATGTTGGGGGCAGCGCCCGCTTCGGCATCGATCACGATGTTCTGCTCAAAGCTGTCCGAGCCGACATAGCTAACGTCAGCGCCTGTGGCTTCTTCGAAATAGGCCAGCATGTTGTCGAAATAGCCGTCCTCGGGCGAAAGCCAGGGGCCGGATACAGTGATCGACTGACCCGACAGATCAGGGGCACTGTCTTTGTAGGCGTTGTAGCTGTCCCAGCTGAACGGTCCGCCATCGGTGCCAAATGCAAGATGGCCACCCGCGGTCGCCATACCAGCAGAAAGAGCCAGCGCAGCAACGCCGGCATAGAGTGAATATTTCATTGAGGGTCCTCCCAAGTGCGCCGAGGCGCGATTTTCATTCCAGAAACACTTTCCAAAGCGCTTTGGATGATTTGTGTTCTAGTCTGAGTCGCCCGATTGTGTCAATTGAAGATTGAATTTTTCTATTTTCCTAATGATTCATTGATGATACTTCATTTCTTGACACCTGCGCTTCCTGATGCATTGTGAGGGTCGCCAGAATTTGAGATACGAAATTTGAAACCGCTTTGAGAATCAAATGAACCTAAAGGAATTGTCAGAAAAGCTGGGATTGTCGCAGACGACGGTGAGCCGTGCACTCAACGGATACCCTGAGGTCAGCGAGGCGACCCGCATGCGCGTGGCCGAAGTTGCGCGACAGTTTAACTACAGCCCCAACAAGCGGGCAAAAGGGTTGGCGACCGGGCGGGCGATGGCGATTGGCCATGTGATTCCCACCTCGGCGCAGCACGAAATGGTCAATCCCGTTTTCGGAGATTTCGTCGCCGGCGCCTGCGAGGTTTATGGCAGCAACGGCTATGACATGTTGTTTTCGCAAGTCGGAGATGGCGATCAGGAAAATGCCTATATCGAGTTGCAGCGTAAAGGCGCGATTGACGGTCTCATAATTCAAGGCCCGAAAATCCAGGACGAACGCATTGCGATTCTAAGAAAAGTCGGCCTGCCGTTTATCGTCCACGGGCGGGCCTCGGGGATTGATGCGCCCTATTCGTGGGTCGATGTGAACAACCGACGCTCATTCCAGCGCGCGACCGAGTTTCTCTGCGATCTGGGTCATCGGCGCATTGCGTTGATTAACGGTCTTGAGGACATGGATTTCGCGCAGCGCCGACGTGCGGGCTATGTTGACGGATTGAAAGCGAAAGGCATCACGCCGGATGCCGCCCTGATGCGCAGCGCCGAAATGACCGAGGTTTTCGGGCATCACGAAACCCGCGATATGCTAGCGATGGAGGATCCACCGACGGCGATCCTTGTCTCGTCGTTGATCGTGGCCATTGGCGTGCGTCGAGCGATCGAAGAAGCTGGCCTGAAAATGGGTCAAGACGTTTCCGTCATCACCCATGACGATGATCTGTCCTATCTGCGAAACGGTCAGGACGTCCCGATTTTCACCGCGACACGCTCAAGCGTGCGAGAGGCCGGGCGCATTATTGCGCGGATGCTGATCGACCAAATCCAAAACCCGAGCATTGCCCCCCAAAACCTGCTTCTCGAAGCCGAGCTGGTCGTGGGGCGATCAACCGGACCTGCGCCAAGGACTTAACATGAATTTCAAACGCTCCCACTTTCCCGAAGGGTTTCTATTTGGGGCGGCCACGTCATCCTATCAGATCGAAGGTCACCGCTTTGGTGGTGCTGGCGAAACCCATTGGGACACTTTCGCAAGAACGCCCGGCAATGTGGTGCGCAACGAAGACGGGGCCATCGCCTGTGACCACTATCATCGATATCAAGAGGATTTTGATCTGGTTAAGGCCGCCGGGTTTGACGCTTACCGGTTCTCGACAAGTTGGGCGCGGGTAATGCCCGAGGGGCGCGGGGCCGTTAATCAGGAAGGTCTGGACTACTATGACCGCCTGACCGATGCTCTTTTAGAGCGCGGCTTAAAGCCCTGCGCGACCCTCTATCACTGGGAGCTACCCTCGGCCCTCGCCGATCTTGGGGGCTGGACCAACCGCGATATTGCCCATTGGTTCGGGGATTTCACCGAGGTCATCATGGGGCGGATTGGCGACAGGATGTATTCCGTCGCGCCGATCAATGAGCCCTGGTGTGTCAGTTGGCTGAGCCATTTTCTCGGTGCACACGCCCCGGGCAAACGCGACATCCGCGCCGCTGCGCGGGCGATGCACCACGTTCTGCTGTCGCATGGGACCGCTGTTCAAGCGATGCGCGGTCTGGGGATGACCAACCTCGGCGGCGTGTTTAACTGCGAATGGGCGACCCCTGTTGACGACAGCGACGCGGCGCACGAGGCGGCGGCGACGTATGACGGCTATTACAACCGGTTTTTCCTCAGCGGTGTGTTCAAAAAAGCCTATCCCGAGGTTGTTCTGAGGGGGCTAGAGCCTCATCTGCCGAAAGGTTGGCAGAATGATTTTGAGGTCATCGGTGAAAAAGTCGATTGGTGCGGGATCAACTATTACACACGCTCGGTCATCGCCCCGGAGGGTGGCGCGTGGCCAAGTTTGAAAACCGTCGAGGGTCCGTTGCCCAAAACCCAAATGGGTTGGGAGATTTATCCCCAAGGCCTGACCGATTTTATTCTTCGGGCGTGGAGGGAATATTCTGGCGATGTGCCGATCCACATCACCGAAAACGGAATGGCAAACGCGGATGTGCTTCGCAGCGGCAAGGTCCACGATCCCGCCCGTGTGGCCTACTTCGATCAACATATCGCCGCGCTCAAGACCGCAATCGACCAAGGTGCGCCCGTGGAGGGGTACTTTGCGTGGTCGCTTCTCGACAATTACGAGTGGTCCCTGGGCTACGAAAAACGATTCGGTTTGGTGCATGTGGATTTTGAGACCCAGGCGCGCACCCCGAAGGACAGCTACTACAAGCTCCAATCCGCCTTAAGGGCCTGAAATTGTCAGGATATCATGTCCTTTTCAATCGGCAGTGGCAGGGGTACTGTCGCAGGATCGGGTGAGATGGGGCGAGCAATGGCGCAGACCAACAAGGATGCAATTTGGGTACTTGTGCAGTTCAAGCCGAACTCTAATGCGATTGCCGTTCGAAACCTTGAACGCCAGGGGATCGAGGTTTTTCTGCCACGCGTCGAACAGACCAAGCGTGTCGGGGGTCGGTTCGTCAAAAGTGTCAAGCCTTTGTTTCCAGGGTATCTTTTCGCAAGTGTTGAGCACGGAGGGCAGGCGTGGCGGGTGATAAACTCGACCTATGGTGTCTCGCGAATCGTATCGACAGCAGGCAAACCCTCACGCGTGCCCGACGGGTTGGTCGACGCGATCAAATCGCGGTGCAGCGACGACGTCGTTGTTGAAGTACCGGTGGATTTTAAGCAGGGTGATATGGTCAAGCTGGCCAGCGGTCCATTCATTGAATGGGTGGGGGAAATTGTCGAAATGACACCAGATCAACGCGCATGGGTGCTGCTTGATCTGATGGGTCGGCAAACAAGGGTTGCGATAGATACGCGCGACTTGCTGGAAACATAGCAAAAAATCACCGAAAATCGCCAGAACTATATGATTTCCTTACCTCAGATAGGCTTGCTTGAAGCGGATTAAACCTGTAGGTTGCGGTCAAGGTTGGCCAACTATGGTCGCGTGTTGCCGGGTGCTTGGCAAAAATTTGGAGAGCAAAATGAAAAAGATTATCGCCACAGCAGCAATTACCGCTGCGTTGACAGTTCCAGTTCCGGCCTCTGCGCAGGCGGTTTCGTTGGCGACACTTCTGCAAAACATCACCGCGGCTTGTGGCGCGACAGCGACGCTGACGACATGTGACGCGCTGGTTGCCCAGTATATTGAGCAAACCGCATCTCTTCCAGCCGCCGAGCGCGCATCGGCAATTGGCCAGATCGTCGTTGCTGCGACGACTGCCCTTCGGACAAGCGCTGGCACCAACGCCACGGTCGCTGCGGAAATTCAGCAGATCGTTGGGTCGGCGACGACAGCGCTCGACACAGTTTCGGGGGCGGACACTGCGGTGAATTCGGCGCTGGCAAACGTGACCGTTGCGGTTCTTGAAGTGGTTGAAGCTCGCGACCTGCAAGACGACGCTGGCGCGGCCGCGACGATCGTTTCCGCGCTTGAGGATGTTGCAGACTCATCTTCGGACAGCATACAGGCCAGTGCAATCGACGACATTGCGGCGATCATCGAGGTTGGTGGAAGCGTTGTGGATGTCATCGAAGAAATGGACATCGTAAGCTCTTACGCCTCGCCAGCATAAGCTGGGCAAACAAGTTTTTGAAAGGCCAGCTATTTTCGCTGGCCTTTTTTTGTTTTTGGCAACGCGGCCACGAAAAAGGGCGACCCGAAGGGGCCGCCCAAAATTTACCATCATGCGGATGCTATCCGGCAATCAGTCCAAGCTGCTCGAGCTTCAGGATGACCTGATGCGCACAGTTGTCGACTTCGACATTTTCGGTTTCGACGCGAAGCTCAGGCACTTCGGGCGCTTCATATGGGTCTGAAATGCCGGTGAATTCTTTGATCTTGCCTTCGCGAGCCAGTTTATAAAGCCCCTTGCGATCGCGACGCTCGCATTCCTCAAGCGCGGTGGCGACATGAACCTCGACGAACGCACCGTAGGCCTCGATCTCTTCACGCACAGCGCGGCGGGTTGAGGTGTAGGGCGCGATGGGCGCGCAGATCGCGATGCCACCGTTCTTTGTTATCTCGGAGGCCACGTAGCCGATACGGCGGATGTTCAGATCGCGGTGCTCTTTCGAGAAGCCAAGCTCTGAAGACAGGTTCTTGCGGACGATATCGCCATCCAACAACGTCACGGGCCGACCGCCGGTTTCCATCAGCTTCGTCATCAACGCGTTGGCGATGGTTGATTTCCCCGAGCCGGACAGGCCGGTGAAGAAAACCGTAAAGCCCTGCTGCGAGCGGGGCGGGTAGCGACCGCGCAACTGCTCGACCACCTCGGGGAAACTGAACCATTCGGGAATGTCCAGGCCTTCGCGCAGGCGGCGGCGCAGTTCCGTGCCGGAAATGTTCAACACCGTCACCTTGTCACGGTCTTTGATTTCGTCCGCTGGTTCGTACTGGGCGCGCTCTTGCACGTAGACCATATGTTTGAAGTCGACCATCTCGATGCCGATTTCTTCCTGATGCGCGCGGAACAGGTCCTGCGCGTCATAGGGACCGTAAAAATCTTCGCCCGCTGAGTTTTGGCCGGGGCCAGCGTGATCGCGACCGACGATCATGTGCGTGCACCCATGGTTCTTGCGGATTAGCCCATGCCACACGGCCTCGCGCGGGCCAGCCATGCGCATGGCGAGGTTCAGCAAGCTCATTGAGGTTGTTGATCCGGGATACTTATCGAGAACGGCTTCGTAGCAACGGACGCGGGTGAAGTGATCGACGTCACCCGGCTTGGTCATGCCGACGACAGGGTGGATCAGCAGGTTGGCCTGTGCCTCTTTCGCGGCGCGGAAGGTGAGTTCCTGATGCGCGCGGTGCAGCGGATTGCGGGTTTGAAATGCGACAACCTTGCGCCAGCCGAGCTTGCGGAACAAGGCGCGAAGTTCGTTTGGTGTGTCGCGACGGCCTTTGAAGTCATAGTGCACGGGCTGTTGAATGCCAGTCACCGGACCGCCGAGGTAAATTTTTCCCGCCTCGTTGTGCAAGTAGTTCACCGCAGGGTGGGCCAGATCGTCGGCGCCGAACACCATTTCTGCTTCACGCGATTTATCAGGCTCCCACCGGTCGGTGACGGTCATTGTTGCAAGGATAACGCCCTCTTGGTCGCGCAGAGCGATGTCTTGCCCCAGCTCGATTCCATTGGCGAAGGCTTCGTTGACGTCCAAAGTGATCGGGATCGGCCATAGCGACCCGTCGGCGGTGCGCATGTTTTCCACGACGCCGTTGTAGTCTTCTTCGTTCAAGAACCCTTTTAGCGGGTTGAAGCCGCCGTTCATCAAAAGCTCAAGGTCGCAGATCTGACGAGGGGTCAGATCCCAGCTTGTCAAGTCAGCAGCCTCGGCCTTGAGCTTTTGCGCTGAGTCATAGGAAACAAAAAGTTCCGGAATAGGGGCGAGATTGGAAAGCATCAAAGGAGTCCTTTTTTTCAATGCCAGAAGACCGCTGGCGGTCCCTGTTAATTCAGCGTGAAGCGCATCGTATTCATGGAGTTTGCGCGTTAAAAAATTGTCAGTGAGACGCAGTTTTTCGGCGGCGCCTCGGGAAGTGATTTCGTACTTGAAGCGGGCGCGGTTGTCTGGACCGCTGCGGTCGTTGATGGCGACGAGACCAGCTTCGGAGGCCTGACGGATCTGCGCATTCAGGCGTCCAAGGCTAATACCCAATGCCCCCGCGATCACACGCTGCGAGGCGTCTGGGGCGGTGTCTAGCTGATGCAAAAGACGGAAAAGCTGGTCGTCTTCTGGTAGCATTTGGGCTGGTTTCTGGGCCGTCATCGCTCTGGTTCATTGTGTGTTCATTTGTGAACACATTGCATGGTTGGGCGCTCGGATAAAGAGAAAACCCGCGTTCAAGGGCTTTTAGGAACGAATTTTGGCAAAAATAGGGTCAATTGGCCTGAAATTTGAAATTTGACGCAGGAATGGAAACAATATCGGCGTAGGCCACGGTGCGTCGGTCTCACCGCTTTGAATGAGACTGCGATCTGGTAGGACAGCTTCGCGGGCTTCCGAGCGTCAAAACGCTCGGAAAACATGTGTGGATCGTTAGGGGATTATTCCTGCTCAGCGAGGAAGCGTTCCGCATCCAGCGCGGCCATACATCCCATACCGGCCGAGGTCACGGCTTGGCGGTATTTATGGTCGGTCAGGTCGCCAGCGGCAAAAATGCCTGGGACTGACGTTTCCGTGCTGCCCGGTTTGACCTTCACGTAGCCGCCGTTGTGCATTTCAAGCACATCCTTCACCAGTTCCGTCGCGGGGGCGTGTCCGATGGCGACGAAAACCCCCTTGCAAGGGATCTCGGTGATCTCGCCGGTCTTCACGTTCTTGGCACGGACGGCAACGACGCCTTTCGGGTTGTCCTCGCCGACGACTTCTTCGAGTTGATGGAACCAAAGCGTTTCGATCTTGGGGTTCTTGAACAATCGGTCCTGAAGGATTTTTTCCGACCGCAACTCGTCGCGGCGGTGGATCAGCGTTACCTTGGTGGCGAAATTCGTCAGGAAGAGCGCTTCTTCCACGGCGGTGTTGCCGCCGCCAATCACCACAATTTCCTGCCCGCGATAGAAGAACCCGTCGCAGGTGGCGCAGGCCGAAACGCCGAATCCTTTGTAGGCTTCCTCGGACTCAAGCCCCAGCCATTTGGCGCGCGCGCCCGTGGCAAGGATCACCGCGTCGGCTGTATATACCGTGCCGCTGTCCCCCGTGGCGACGAAGGGGCGTTTTGAGGTGTCGAGGTCGGTGATGATGTCGCCGATGATTTCGCAGCCCATGGCCTTGGCATGTGCTTCCATATTGACCATCAGATCGGGGCCTTGGATTTCCGTATTCCCCGGCCAGTTTTCAACCTCGGTTGTCGTGGTCAATTGGCCGCCCGGCTCGATCCCCTGAACCAAAATCGGTTCAAGCATCGCACGACTTGCATAAACACCCGCCGTATATCCTGCCGGTCCCGAGCCGATTATCAGCACTTTCGTATGTCTTGATTCGCCCATGAGGAGCCCTCATTGTTTTGTGTTGACACCGATATAGTCCGCGACCGGCTTGGGTAAAACCCCCGCTGAGCAATCAGAAAAGTTCTGGTATAATTCCGAACGATGCAATAAGGATATTGCGCAGTGGCGCAATAATATTGCGTATAAGGAATGCGTTCCGAAACCTATTAGAAACCCGAGGCAAATATGGCTGGACACAGGCTGGACCCAATCGACCGCAAAATCCTAGCAGAGCTGCAAGCGGACGGTCGTATGACCAATGTCGAACTTGCCAAACGTGTTGGCATTTCTGCGCCGCCCTGCCTGCGTCGCGTGCGTACCTTGGAAGAGGCCGGACTGGTGCGGGGCTATCACGCCGACGTCGACAGCCGTGCGCTTGGGTTTGAGGTGCAGGTTTTCGCGATGGTCGGTTTGCAAAGCCAGGCCGAGGTTGATCTCAGCGCCTTTGAAAAGAAGTGCGACGGTTGGCCTTTGGTGCGCGAGTGTCACATGCTGAACGGCGAGGTGGATTTCATCCTGAAATGCGTCGCGCCGGATCTGAGCACGTTCCAGACCTTCCTGACCGAGGAACTGACAGCGGCGGATAATGTCATCAGCGTGAAGACGTCTTTGGTTATTCGCAACGCCAAGGACCAGCCGGGCGTTCCGTTCAACGTTCTGGAAGATCGCCTGAGCCGCGAGGCTTAGACCTCGGCGAAATTAAACGATGTGTTCTCGAAGAACGAGGTGAACAGAGCCTTGCGGTTCGGACCCATCGTTTCAACAAACCGCGTATTTGGCACGTAGCTTGCAACCGGCAGACCATTGGCCAAAACATGGGCAGGGCGATCCAGCATCACGTGGAACATGCGCACACTGCTTTGCGGCATAAGCTGGCAAATTGAATCGCCGTCCGCACGATCCCCCGCTGAAATATCCTCGTATCCTGCGGAAATCACTGCTGAAGGCGCAAGTGTCAGATCGCCCATAGGGCGGTCGAGACCAAAGGTATCCGCGCTGATGCGCACCAGTTTGAAATTGGGCAGTTCGGGTTGCTCCATCGTCGGCACGCCGGTCATTGAGCCAATCCAGACAACGCGACGCTCTTGCCCTGACGCCGTGGTCACGACGTCGCCAGGGATCAGGTCAGAGGCCTGAATCGGCCCGCCTGGGGCGTAGATTTGCGTTGAATGGGTAAAAGCCGAGAAAGCCTGTTCGAAATCAGGGGTCGCTGGGGCCAAACGCTCCATTTCCGAAATTCCACCGTCCTCGGAAAGGCAGGCGGCCGCATATTTACGCATGAGAGGTGCAGATTGCGGCGACCGCCCGACAGACCTTGAGACTTCGCCACGACGGGCGAGCGGAGGGAACTTGGAGGCAGAGACACGCTCTGCGGTACGGGGCATATACATGTGGACTTCGTCCTTCGTCACATGCGCTGGCCCCCACGGCAACGACGTTTCTGATTTACAAGTCCTGTGTGGCAGCCGGTTGCCCCCCTGTCAAATCGGACACCTTATTACATACGCGAGGTGTTCAATGGTCGGAAGATGGCGCTGATTGTTGACGACTGCGGCTGACAATATGGCGAATTTGTGGCCTTTGGCCCGATTTTGAAAACGAATCAGCCGGGTGCTTTACGCGACCCGGCTGTCAGTTTGGAATGCAAGATCGCCAGCAGGGAGGAGCAGGCAATCCGGCGGGGGGATTAGGCTGAGCGTTTCGCAGGCTTTTCCGCCTTGCGGTTTTCAATCGTTTGCTGACGACGAGTTCCGCGCGCCCAAGGAAGTTGGGTTTCGTTCTTTTCAGCGGTTTCTACAACCGCGTCGATCCAGCGCTTTTTAATCGTCATGTCTTTGTTCCTTCTAATCGATGCAATTCGCATCTGATTGTTTTGTCTTGAGGAACAATTTGTCTTCCGAATGGGGCCAATTCTGGGCGCAAACAGCACAAGTCTGGGGAAAGTTTGAAGTGTTTTTGGGGAAGCGTCGGTCAATCACAACCGAATTGAGGAGATCAAGCGCCCGTAGTCGGCCTCTTTCTTATGGGTGGCCCGGCGGAACGAAAAGAAGCGGTCTTCATCCCCATAGGTGCATTGCTTGATCCACTCAGAGTTGCCCACGCCAGCCTCGGTCAGTTTTTGCCGACCATAGGCGGGCAGATCGAAATGGGCGCGATCTCCGTCGCCAGTCGAGAAAAAGCGTTTGTTCCCCCAGTCATCGCTAAGAAAGCCTTCAAGAAACTCGGGTCCGACTTCGTAATTTGGCTGGCTGATCGTCGGGCCAATTGCCGCGACAATGCTTTGACGCACCGCCCCCAGTGCGACCATGGCGCTGATCGTGTTTTCGATCACGCCGTCCTTGGCGCCTTTCCACCCGGCGTGCGCGGCGCCGATGACACCGGCGACCGGATCACTGAACAGGATCGGTTGGCAGTCGGCCGTCAGGATTGAAAGCGCCAGACCCGGAACGCGGGTGACCAGCCCATCCCCTTCGATGTCGCCTTTCAGAGGCTCGGTCACAGTGATGACATCGGGCGAGTGGGTTTGCCGAATGGTGACCAGTGCGGGCGTGGAAACGTCCATTGCCTCGGCGACCCGCGTGCGGTTGATGCGCACCATCTGGTCTTGATCGCTTGACGACAGACCGCAGTTCAAACCGGAAAACACACCCGACGAGGCCCCGCCGCGGCGTGTGAAAAACCCGTGGCGGACATGCCCCAACAGGTCGCTCGTCAAAATTTCCAGCGTCATACACCAACCCCAGGCGGAGGATTGGCCCCATGCGGATAGAGGGCCATAACTTTGAACAAGGTTCCCATTTCGTCGGAGTGGGTCAAGCGTTGAAATGCTGAAGCGTGATTTTCGAGCATTTCACCGGATAGATGCGCGGCGAGGGTCTGCGCACGTTGCACGATGCCTAAACGCTCAAGAAACACGCCTTGGGGCGTCACGCGGGAATGCGCACAGGGTGTTGCCTGCGCCAAGGCCTCAAAATCGACATGGGCTGTCAGGTCGGCCAAGCCGGGGCTATCAAACGGATCGCTGGGCTGGTGCGACTGGATCGCTTGGAAGGTGTCGCCCAAAGAATGCCAATCGCCGTAGTCGATGACCAGCGCCGCGCCGCAGTGCTCGTTGATGCGTGCGCCTATCGTGGCGACGATGCCCTGCGCAGGGCCGCAGGTTTCCACGACATCGCCGACCTTCGTATCGTCCAGCCGGTCCGCCAGATCAGAAAAATCGGTTTCCTGAGCGAGGCCAAACCCGAGGGTGCCGCTGGCGGTGACATGCACCAGCCGTTCCTGCCAACCGTTTTCCGACCGCTGGAATTGCCGGATCGGGAGGGCGTCGAAAAACTCGTTTGCGACAAGCCAGAGCGGCGCGTCTGGCAACTGCGAGACGTCGGCAATCCAGTTTGCGTCTTTGTCCTTCAGCGTTTCCGATTGCACGGCGCGCAGGGTTTCGGATGCCTCGATCAGATAGACCTTGGCCGCTGCGCGAAACCCCGGGACATTTTGCGTTGCACGCAGAATGTCCGCCATCAATGTGCCGCGCCCCGGGCCAATCTCGGCGAGGGTGAACGACGCCGGGCTTCCTTGGTCGATCCAGCTTTGGGCAAGCGCGAGGCCGACCAATTCCCCAAACATCTGACTGATCTCAGGCGCGGTGATAAAGTCGCCCGCGTGTCCAAAAGGATCGCGCGTCGCGTAATAGCCGTGCTGAGGATGCAGCAGACAGGTTGCCATATAGTCGGCAAGGGTGATCGGCCCTTCAGCGTGAATGCGTCGGGTTAAAATGTCTTTTAGGGTGCCGCTCACGCAGAGGCCCGCGAGCGTAAAAGGAAAAATACTCCGATCACAATCATTGGCAACGATAGGATCTGGCCCATGGTCAGGCCATAATTGCCGAATTGGATCGCCCAACCGATGGGATTGTCGAGCGAGACAAACTGAAAGTCCGGCTGACGGAAGAATTCAACGAAAAAGCGGCTGAGACCATAGCCGGTAAAGAACACGCCGGTGATTAGACCGGGCCGTTTCAACGCGCCGTGGCGCAGCACCATGACCAGCATCAACAGGCCAAGAAGAACGCCCTCAAGCGCGGCTTCGTAGAGTTGCGATGGGTGGCGGGCGCAAAGCCCGACAACGTCACCGCAGGCCTGCGCGGCCTCGCCCGGAAAGACAACGCCCCACGGCGCGTCCGTTGGGCGGCCCCAAAGTTCGGCGTTGATGAAGTTCGCAAGCCGCCCGAGCAACAGGCCGATTGGCACGACAAGCGCCATCGCGTCCGAGATTTGCAGCATCGGGATCTTGTGGTAGCGACAAAACAGGACGCCAGCGACGATAACGCCCAAAAGCCCCCCGTGAAACGCCATTCCGCCTTGCCAGATGCGTAAGATCTCCATCGGATTGCTGAAGTAGTAGGCCGGTTGATAAAACAGGACAAAGCCCAATCTGCCGCCGATAATTGTGCCGACGACAACCCATGTCAGCAAATCTTCGACCTTTGCAGGCTCAATTGGCGAGGTGTTTGCTGGCCACAAAGCCGGTCGGCGCGCCAACATGACGATGATGCGCCAGCCTGCGACCAGTCCGGCCAGATAGGCCAGCGCGTACCACCGTAGGGCAAATTCCATGCCAAACAGATTGAAAGAGAAGAGTTCGGGGGAAATATTAGGGAATTGGATCATGCGTCTCGCTGCCTTTGGGCGCTATATAAAGTGCACCTTGAGCCTCATTGCAATAAGGGCCATATAAATAGGCAGAAAACCCCCGGAGGCCCCATGCAGACCCGCAATAAAATTCTCGATGATTTCTCGCAATTGATGACAAATGCGATGGGCGTGGCGCAGGGCGCCAAGGACGAGGCCGAGACGGCGCTGAGTTCCATGATGGACCGCTGGCTGGCGGATCGTGACTTTGTAACCCGTGAGGAATTCGACGCGGTGCGTGCAATGGCGCAAAAAGCCCGCGAAGAAAACGAAGCGCTGAAGGCGCGGCTTGATGCGCTGGAAGCTGGCGGCAAATAGATCAACGCGACCCCAGTGAAACAAGGTGCCCGTCATGATCGTCAGGCGCCTTTTCTATTGCTGTCAGAGGATTATTCCCTCGGACGAAGGGCGCAGATATCCACAGCTTTTTCCGGCCCACACAAATAATTGTCTTTACAAGGCACCCGACTTGCGCCCACCATATCTGGTAGAGGCATGGCAAAAAACGCCAGCTTCTAGAGCAGGCACCTAGCGCTTGGGGCGCTGTCAGGCCCAAGCGCTACACAAAAGAGAGGTGGCGTCATGGCAATGTCCGAAGCATATCTGGACTCAGACGATCTTCATCCTATCGATATCGTCGAACACATCGCCGAGCATTACGATTGGGAATTTGACCGTATCGCGGACGACCAGATCGCGATGGCCGTTCAAGGCCAATGGAAATCCTACTCGGTCACTCTGGCGTGGTCAGGCTATGACGAAACGCTCAAACTTGTGTGCACCTACGAAATGGACCCGCCCGAGGACCGCATGGGCGAGCTTTACGAGGCGCTCAACGAAGTGAACGATCAATGCTGGGCCGGGGCCTTTACCTATTGGGTCGAGCAAAAGCTGATGGTTTATCGCTATGGCTTGGTTCTTGCGGGCGGTGGCACTGCGACCGGTGACCAGATCAATACGCTGATAAATGCCGCCGTTTTGTCAGCCGAGCGCTATTATCCCGCCTTCCAGCTTGTCGGTTGGGGCAATAAAACACCTCAGGAAGCGCTGCAAGTCGCCATTGCAGAGGCCTACGGTCGCGCGTAACACTTCCCCCGAAAAGAGCCGGGGGAAAACATGTCATTTGATACAATCAGTGAACGCGGGTTGGTCCTGCTTGGCTGCGGCAAAATGGGCACAGCCATGTTGGCGGGCTGGCTTGACCGAGGGTTGAGTGCGGCGTCCGTTTGGGTGAAAGATCCCTATCCGTCGGACTGGGTGACCTCGCAAGACGTTCACGTAAACGAAACGCTGCCCGCTGCGCCCGCAATCGTTCTTATCGCTGTGAAACCGCAAATGATGGCCGACGCACTGCCGGTTCTGACCGCGATGGGCAATGGCGATACGCTGTTCGTCTCGGTTGCCGCAGGTGTGACCCTTGAAACCTACCAAGACATTCTTGGGGCGCAGACGCCTATCATCCGCGCCATGCCGAATACGCCTGCGGCGGTCGGTAAGGGCATTACGGCGATCATTGGCAACGCCCACGCAACATCTGCGCAACTCGATCAGGCCGAGGCGCTTTTGGATGCCGTTGGGCAGGTCGTTCGGCTGGAAAGCGAGGCGCAAATGGACGCTGTGACAGGCGTCAGCGGCTCTGGCCCGGCCTATGTGTTTCACATGATCGAAACCCTGGCCGCCGCTGGCGAGGCGCAGGGGCTGTCCGCTGAACTGGCGATGCAACTGGCCAAGGCGACCGTTGCAGGCGCTGGGGCTTTGGCCGAGGCTGCGGATGAAACACCCGCGCAATTGCGCGTCAACGTTACCAGCCCAAACGGCACGACACAGGCCGGACTTGAGGTGCTGATGGACAAAGCAAATGGCTTGCCGCCATTGATGGCCGCGACAGTGAAAGCCGCAACGGACCGATCAAAGGAGTTGTCCAATGGATGAAATTACTTTTGACGATTTCCTCAAGGTGGACATCCGCGTGGGTCGGGTCATCCGCGCCGAGCCCTACCCCGAGGCGAGAAAGCCCGCGATCAAGATGTGGATCGATTTCGGCGGTGACATCGGCGAGAAAAAGACCTCGGCGCAGGTAACGGCGCATTACGCGCCCGAAAGCCTCGTTGGGCGTCAGGTGATGGCCGTCGTGAATTTCCCACCGCGTCAAATCGGTCGATTCATGTCCGAAGTTCTGGTGCTTGGGCTGCCCGATGAGGACGGCGAGATTGTGTTGATCGGCCCCGACAAAGACGTGCCCACAGGGGGACGCATGCATTGACCCGAATATTCATTACGCGACCGCTGCCCGCTTCCGTGATTGCCGAGGCCGAAAAGCATTTCCGTGTTGAAGTGCGCGACAAAACCACGCCTTTGACCCGCACCGAGCGGCGCGCCGCCATGGCGCTCTATGACGGAATTATCCCGACGCTGGGCGATAATTTTAACGAACAGGTGATGTCGGGTGGGCCGCACCGGTGCAAAATACTCGCCAATTTTGGGGTCGGTTATAACCACATCGATACCGCTCTGGCCGCCGCGAATGGCATCCGCGTGACCAATACGCCCGGGGCCGTGACCGACGCCACGGCTGACATTGCGCTGATGTTGATGCTGATGACCTGTCGCCGCGCGGCCGAGGGCGAACGTCTTGTGCGCTCGGGGCAATGGGACGGGTGGCATCCAACGCAGATGCTCGGGTTGCATCTTTCCGGCAAACGTCTTGGGATCGTTGGCATGGGCCGGATCGGTCAGGCCATCGCCAAACGCGCCCATTTCGGTTTCGGGATGCAGGTCGCTTATTACAACCGTTCAGAAAAGAAGGTCGATGTGCATGCGACCCAGTTGAAGTCGCTGAAAACTTTGGCGGCGAATGTCGATGTGCTTGTGGTCGCGGTTCCCGGCGGTCCCGAGACCAAGCATCTGATCGGCAAGGACGTTTTCGCTGTCATGCAGCCCCACGCCCATTTCGTGAATATTGCCCGCGGCGATGTTGTTGACGAAAGCGCGCTGGTGACAGCGCTGCAAACCGGCGAAATCGCAGGTGCTGGTTTGGATGTCTATGAGAACGAACCTGACGTGCCAACCGCGCTGACGAAGCTCAATAATGTGACCCTACTGCCGCACCTTGGAACCGCCGCACTTGAGGTGCGCACGGCCATGGGCATGCTTGCGGTCAAGAATTTGCAGGCGTTCTTTGCCGGTGAGGATTTGCCGAATCCGGTAAACTAAGGTCCGCCTTAGCGGTCGCCAACAGCCTCGCGCCAATGACGGCGGCAGAGGCTGACATAGGTCTCGTTCCCGCCGATCTGCACCTGATCGCCCTCGAGCAGTGCGTTGCCCTCATGGTCCTGGCGGATCACCATGGTGGCTTTCTTGCCGCAATGGCAAATCGTGCGGATTTCGCGCATTTCGTCCGCTAAGGCCAGCAGGGCTGCGGAACCGGGAAAAAGCTCGCCCTGAAAATCCACGCGAAGACCGTAACACATGATGGGCACGCCCAGATCATCCACGGCACGGGCCAATTGCCAGACCTGATCCTTGTCGAGAAACTGCGCCTCGTCGATGAAAATACAAGCGACTTTACCGCGCTCGAGGCGGGCGGCAACCTTGGCAAACAGATCCTCACCGGGCGCAAAGGTATCCGCCGATTGCCCGATGCCAATCCGGCTCGCAATCCGCCCGTCGCCCGCGCGATTGTCGAACTGAGCGGTCAGCAAATACGTCTCCATCCCGCGCTCGCCGTAGTTATGCGACGCCTGCAACAGCACCGTCGATTTACCGGCGTTCATGGTCGAGTAGTTGAAATAGAGCTTGGCCATAGCGGGGTTATGGCAGGGAGACTGAGATTCGCAAGGGCGATTACCTCGCCCTTGCGACTTCTTACTTTTCTCTCCTCACACCTTTGAACGGTGATTTGGATGAAGTTTTCTGATCCATGAAGCGACCAGTTTTTGTGTCCCGTTTCACCCAATTTCCACTAGGTGTCTTTGTCTGAGATCGGCCGCGAACCATGCCTTTGCGGTGTCCGTCGCCGGTTGGTGGATTTGTCGCCATGATGCACCTCAACCAGTGTGACAAGCGGCAGAGCAATGCTTGCAGCCGTTCGAGTTGCGATAGTGGTCAGTCTTAGCCTTGGCGACCGCTCCGACACACGACGAGAATTCCCCAAGGTAGCTTTTGCTATTGGCGATACCTAACCAATAGCATCCTTCCTTGTGTACTTCATGGTCGCCTTCATCAGATTCAGTATTATTGACAAAATAGGAAGCCATAATGGTTTCCTCCGTTTTAGTTGCAACGAAGGCCGCTTGACTCATCTCCTCACTTGAGATTCAAATGGGGTGTGTATCGATGTACCGCTACGGCCTTCTGGTTAATTGCGGAGCTTGAACTCAACGCCACCTTGGTTGCACCCTTGGTGGCGTTTTCGATTCTTCAAGCCGTCTAGTCGATAATCTGACTCTAAGCCGCGTCGGTCAAGGGAGAACATCTATATATCGCACAATTCCGCAGAATTAGCGATAGGTGGTCCATTTTCGTCAATATCTAGCGATACGTCAACACTTATCCACGACTTATCCACAGAAAATATAGTCGCGGAGCAATTTATAGAGGTCGCCTCTCCGCCGCCTCCTGCAAAGACGTCACTTCGATCTCGCCTTCTTTGCGTGACTTGATCGCCAGCGACGCGGCGTGTGATCCGGCGGCGGTCGTGAAGTAGGGGATTTTGTCGTACAAAGCGACCGAGCGGATTTCGCGGCTGTCTTCGATGGCCTGAACGCCTTCGGTGGTGTTGAAGACCAAAGAAATCTCTCCGTTTTTCAGCGAGTCGACGATGTTTGGGCGGCCTTCATAGACTTTGTTTATGGTTTTCGCGGCAATCGCGTGTTCGCCCAGCCATTTGGCTGTGCCGCTGGTTGCAACGATGTCAAAGCCTTCGTCGGTCAGGGTTTGCATGGCCTCGACGATCAACGGTGTCTTGTCGCTGTCTTTGATCGACAGGAAGACCTTGCCGCCAGTCGGCAAGTCGCTGCCCGCACCCAACTGCGCTTTCAGGAACGCCCGCGCAAAGCTCTTGTCCGAGCCCATGACTTCGCCTGTTGAGCGCATTTCTGGCCCGAGGATTGTATCCACGCCCGGGAAGCGGGCGAAGGGAAGAACGGCCTCTTTTACGGCAAAAGTATCGATCTGGGGATCAACCAAGTCGAAGTTCGAAATCGGTTCGCCAGCCATGACCCGCGCCGCGATAGAAGCAATCGGGCTGTTCACGGCTTTGGCCACGAAAGGCACGGTGCGAGAGGCACGAGGGTTCACTTCGATGAGGAAGATTTCGTCACCTTTGACGGCGAATTGGACGTTCATAAGTCCCACGACACCAAGCTCTAGCGCCAATGCTCGGGACTGCTTTTTCAACTCATCGATGACGTCTTGCGAGAGTGAGTAGGGCGGCAAGGAACAAGCGCTATCGCCAGAGTGGACGCCTGCCTCTTCGATGTGCTGCATGATGCCAGCGACGTGAACCTCTTTCCCGTCGCAAAGCGCATCCACATCCAGTTCAATCGCGCCTGCGAGATAGCTGTCGAGAAGTACGGGGCTGTCACCCGAGACCACCACGGCTTCGTTGATGTAGCGTTCAAGATGCGCGTCGTCGCGGACGATCTCCATTGCACGACCACCGAGAACATAGGACGGGCGGATGACCAGCGGATAGCCAACCTGTTTGGCGATCTCCATCGCCTCGTCGTCGGAATGCGCAATCCCGTTGTTAGGCTGTTTGAGACCAAGTTTGTTGACCATGGCCTGAAACCGCTCGCGGTCTTCGGCCAGATCGATTGCATCCGGCGTGGTGCCGAGGATCGGGATGCCGGCCTCTTCCAAAGCGTTCGCCAGCTTCAGAGGCGTTTGCCCACCGAACTGGACGATGACGCCGTGCAGCGTGCCGTTGTCTTGCTCGACCCGCAGGATCTCCATGACGTGTTCATAGGTCAGCGGCTCAAAATAGAGACGATCTGAGGTGTCATAGTCGGTCGAAACCGTTTCAGGGTTGCAGTTGACCATGATCGTTTCATAGCCCGCGTCCGTTAGTGCGAAACAGGCGTGACAGCAGCAATAGTCGAACTCGATCCCTTGGCCGATCCGGTTGGGACCGCCGCCGAGGATGACGACCTTTTTCTTGTCAGACGGGCGCGCCTCGCATTCGACGTCGCCCATGACTGGCGTCTCGTAGGTCGAATACATATAGGGCGTTTGTGCCTCAAATTCCGCGGCGCAGGTATCGATGCGTTTGAACACAGCTTTGACGCCAAGGTTGTGACGTGCGCGGCGGACGTTGTCTTCGTCGCGGCCTGTCAGATTTGCCAAGCGCGCGTCTGAGAACCCGAGCATCTTCAGTTTGCGCAGACCCTCTTCGGTCACCGGAAGCCCGTCTTTGCGAACCGTTTCTTCGGCCTCAACGATTTCGCGGATGCGGGCAAGGAACCAGGGATCAAACTTGGTGGTGTTGAAGATTTCGTCATCCGTCAGACCTTCGCGCATGGCCTGCGCAATCGTGCGCATGCGGTCAGGAGTTTGCTGGCTGATAGCTTTAATGACGGCGGCTTTGTTCGGGGCACCTTCGATTTCGACCTCATCAAAACCGGTCAGGCCGCTTTCCATCGAGCAGAGTGCTTTTTGCATCGACTCGTGGATCGTGCGGCCAATGGCCATGACCTCGCCAACGGATTTCATCGCGGTGGTCAGATAGGGTTTTGAGCCCGGGAATTTCTCAAACGCGAATTTCGGGATCTTGGTGACAACATAGTCAATCGTTGGCTCGAACGAGGCTGGCGTGACCTTGGTGATGTCGTTGTCCAACTCATCCAGCGTATAGCCCACGGCCAGCTTCGCGGCGATCTTCGCAATCGGGAAGCCGGTCGCCTTGGATGCCAGCGCTGAAGACCGCGACACGCGCGGGTTCATTTCGATCACGACCATCCGACCGTCATCAGGGTTCACAGCCCATTGAACGTTCGAGCCACCCGTCTCAACGCCGATCTCGCGCAGAACCGAGATCGAGTGGTTACGCATGATCTGGTATTCTTTGTCCGTCAGCGTCAGGGCAGGGGCCACGGTGATTGAATCCCCGGTATGCACACCCATCGGGTCCACGTTTTCAATGGCGCAGACGATGATGGCGTTATTCGCTTTGTCGCGGACCACTTCCATCTCGAACTCTTTCCAGCCCAGAAGGCTTTCATCGACGAGGATTTGGTTCACGGGCGATGCATCCATACCTGTTCGGCAGAAGTGGATATAGTCGTCGCGGTTGTACGCCACACCGCCGCCGGTGCCGCCGAGGGTGAAGGCGGGGCGAATGATTGCGGGCAGGCCGATGTCGTCGAGCGCCTCCAATGCGATCTGAACACCTGCCTCTAGATCATCTTCACCGTTGTCTTTCTTTGGCGCGGTCACGATTGTTGCGCGCGGGTTCTCGATGCCCAAGCGATCCATTGCCTCGCGGAACAATTTGCGGTCCTCGGCCATTTCAATCGCATCGCGCTTCGCGCCGATCATTTCGACGTTGTATTTGTCGAGTACGCCCATTTCCTCAAGCGCGAGCGAGGTGTTGAGGCCGGTCTGTCCGCCCATCGTCGGCAGCAACGCATCCGGGCGCTCTTTCTCGATGATGCGGGCGACGACTTCGGGTGTGATCGGCTCGATATAGGTGGCATCGGCCAACTCAGGGTCCGTCATGATCGTGGCTGGGTTCGAGTTCACAAGGATCACGCGATAGCCCTCTTCGCGGAGCGCCTTACAGGCTTGTGCGCCGGAATAGTCGAACTCGCAGGCTTGGCCGATAACAATTGGCCCCGCACCGATTATCATGATTGAGTTGATATCAGTTCTCTTAGGCATGGCAGACCTCGATCAGAGTGGCAAACGGACAGGATTGCAGAGTCGCAAGACCGAGCAAATTGTCGTGGGTTATAGTCATCGGAAGCCTAGGTGCAAGGGGCAAACGCCCCAAAACAGACCGGTTTCAGGTCGGAGGTGAAATGTTATTTAAGTGTTGACTTAAATAAAGCTCCGCACCATGCTGAGCACCGATAAATTTTGAGCCTGTAGCCCCCATGCCCGACCTGACAAACAGTTTCGCCGCCCTTGCCGATCCGGTGCGCTTTGCAATCGTCGACCGACTTCTGCGCGAAGGCGAATTGTCGGCCGGTCAGATCGGCGAAAAATTCACGATCTCGGGCCCAGCGGTGTCACAGCACCTGTCTGTTTTGCATCAAACCGGCCTCGTTCAAAGGCGTCGGCAAGCGCAGCGACGGATGTATTCGGTTCAGCCCGAGGGGCTAAATGCCATTTCAGACTGGATCAACGAAGCCCGCAAATTTTGGGAAGCCAGCCTCGATCGGTTGGAAAAAGCCCTACAACAGGAAGAGGATAAATGATGCCTGACGTCGTTCTTGAACGCACCTTAAGCGCTGACATCAATCGCGTGTTTGCATTCGTCACCCAACCGGAAAACCTGACAAAATGGTGGGGACCCGAAGGCATGACGGTTCCAGAAGGCGATCTTGATTTCAGCCGTGTCGGGCCTTGGGATTCCGTCATGATGAATTCCGATGGTGACCGCTATACCGTCAGCGGCACGGTGACCGAGGTCAACGCGCCAAACTCGGTGGCCTTCACATGGGCCTGGCATGACGATCAGAACCAACGTGGCCATGAGAGCAACGTTAGAATTGATCTGAGTGAACAAGACGGCGGAACGCTGTTTCGCCTGACCCACGCCAATCTGGCTGATGAAGATTCGGCCAAGAACCATACGCAGGGCTGGACGTCATCCTTGCGGAAACTTGAAGCAATGGCGTCTTGAAACAATCCACACCAACAATCCAACAGGAGAAATAAAATGGCGAATTATGTATTTGCGTATCACGGCGGCGGCGCGCCCTCATCCCCGGAAGAAGGCGAAAAAGTCATGGCGGCTTGGGGCGCTTGGATGGCGGGCCTTGGCGATCATCTGGTCGACGGAGGCAATCCGGTCGGTATGTCCACGACCCTTACGGCGAATGGCGTAATAGAAGGGGGCGGCGCAAACCCACTTTCGGGCTATAGTATCATTCAGGCAGAGTCCATGGAGCAAGCCATAGAGCTTGGCAAATCCTGCCCGATGCTGGACGCACCTGACGGCAGCATCGAAATTGCAGAAGCGATGGAAATGTAGGCCATCGCCTTAAAAACATGAGGGGAACGCGATGAATGAAATTACAGCAAATGTGAATTGGCTGGCAGTGATCGTAGGAATGATCCTGTCGATGGGACTGGGCTTTGTCTGGTTCAATCCGAAAAGCAAGCTGGGCAAAATTTGGGCCGAGGGTGTCGGGGTCGGCCTGACACCGCCCGAAAAATTTCCGGCACTGGCCATGGGAATGAACACGCTTGGGCTGTTCCTGATGTCGTGGTTTGTCGGCGTCACCGCCACGAATAATGCACTGCTAACGGTCATTCTGGCGACCGTGGCTTTCGCGATGCTGAACGGCGCGCACACGTTGTTCACCGCCGCAACCAAAGGTGCTGCGGCCGTCGCGATGAGCTATTGGCTGGTTGCGCTGCTGCTGATGATCGCAAGCCAAGGTCTTCTCGGTTAAAAACAACATCGGTGCCGCCTTCACGCGGCACCGAAATTCGGCCAAGCCGCTGGATTTGACGTTTCAGCAACCGGCATCTGTCTTTTTAGGGCGAATGCGGCCCGCTTCCCTTGACTTTGCTCGCGCGAAAAGGTGTATCAGCGCGACTCTGGATTTTCCCAAAGGGACAAGCATATGCACGCCTATCGCAGCCATTCCTGCGCCGCTCTGACCAAAGCCAATGTCGGCGAAACCGTTCGCCTTTCAGGTTGGGTCCACCGTGTCCGCGACCACGGCGGCATTCTGTTCATCGATTTGCGTGACCATTACGGCGTGACTCAGGTTCTCTGTGATCCGGATTCGCCCGTATTTGCCGAGGTTGAAAAAGTCCGCAGCGAATGGTGCATTCGTATCGATGGCACCGTCAAAGCGCGGGACGAAGATCTTGTGAACGCCAAACTGCCCACCGGCGAAATCGAAGTGTTCGTGCGCGACATGGAAGTTCTTGGAGCCGCTGACGAGTTGCCGCTGATGGTTTTCGGCGATCAGGAATACCCCGAAGAAACCCGCCTGCGTCACCGCTATCTGGATCTCCGCCGCGAGGCGATGCAGGACAACATGAAGCTGCGTTCAGACGTCGTGGCCTCGGTGCGTAAACGCATGTGGGAGAAAGATTTCCGCGAGTATCAGACGCCGATCATCACAGCGTCGTCACCTGAAGGTGCGCGCGATTTCCTCGTGCCGTCCCGTTTGCACCCTGGCAAGTTCTACGCGCTTCCCCAGGCACCCCAGCAGTTCAAACAACTGATTATGGTGTCGGGTTTCGATAAATATTTCCAGATCGCCCCCTGTTTCCGCGACGAAGACCCCCGCGCCGACCGCTCGCCCACCGACTTTTATCAGCTTGACCTTGAGATGAGCTTTGTTGAGCAGCAAGACGTATTCGACACGATCCAGCCGGTGATCCAAGGCGTATTCGAAGAATTTGGTGGCGGTCGCAAGGTCGATACCGAGTGGGAGCAGATTTCCTACAAAGACGCAGCAAAATGGTACGGCTCGGACAAGCCTGACCTGCGCAACCCGATCAAGATGCAGGACTGCTCAGAACACTTCCGCGGCTCGGGCTTTGCGATCTTCGCGAAATTGCTTGAGCAAGACGGCACCGAAGTGCGCGCCATTCCAGCGCCAACCGGTGGCAGCCGTAAGTTCTGTGACCGCATGAACGCCTTTGCCCAGAAAGAGGGTCTGCCCGGAATGGGCTACATCTTCTGGCGCGAGAAAACCGCCGACGCGGTGGCGCAAGAATTGGGTATTAAGGTTAAAGAAGCCCAAGCCATGCTGAAATCCGGCGAAGTCGAAGGGGGCATGGAAGCCGCTGGTCCGCTTGCCAAAAACATCGGCCCCGAACGTACCGAGGCGATCCGCCAGCAACTCGGCCTTGGCATCGGCGACGCGGCGTTCTTCCTTGGCGGCAAGCCGAAGTCGTTTGAACCCGTCGCAGGCCGCGCCCGAAACATTATCGGCGACGAACTTGGCCTCACCGACACGGACCGTTTCGCATTTGCTTGGATCGTCGATTTCCCGATCTACGAAAAAGACGAGGAAACCGGCAAGATCGACTTTGAGCACAACCCGTTCTCGATGCCTCAGGGCGGAATGGATGCGCTGAACGGCGATCCTCTGGACGTGCTCGGCTACCAGTATGACCTTGCGTGCAACGGCTATGAGTTGGTGTCAGGCGCTATTCGCAACCACAAACCCGAGGTGATGCTGAAAGCATTCGAACTGGCGGGCTACGGCGAAGACGAAGTGAAAAACCGATTTGGCGCTTTGTATAACGCATTCCACTACGGCTCGCCCCCTCACGGCGGGTGTGCGGCTGGGATCGACCGCATCGTGATGCTTCTGGCGGATGAGGCCAACATCCGCGAAGTCGTCATGTTCCCGATGAACCAGCGTGCAGAGGATTTGATGATGAACGCCCCAAGCGATCCGTCGTCAGATCAATTGATGGAGCTTTCGCTGCGCGTTATTCCGCAGGATTGAGATTGAGGGCGGCAATTGCCGCCGCCCACGTCTTATTGGCTGAAAGTCTATCCCCTACATCGTCCCTGCCGTCTCACGATAAAGTCGGTCCATGTCGGCCTGTAGCTGAACCGCCTCGGGGTTCAGATCGGTAGTCGCCAGCTTTGCCGGTTTGAAATTCTGATACTCATCAACCCCTCGCACCAGCAGCGCGGTGTCCAGATCATGTTTGGTCTGGCGGACATGGGTGGCAAGGTATTGGACGTTCAACCCGATGCGCCGGTCGTCGGAATTGTTGGGCATTGACGCATGGAGCGTCCAGCCGTGGTGAAAACTGGCTTCGCCGGGGGCAAGGGGGGCGAGACGGGCTTTGCTTTCGTCGACACTTTGGATCGTCTGTCCTTGCAACAGGACGTTGTTTTCGTCCTCTGTCACATCATGATGCTTCACCCCGCCGATATGGCTTCCCGGGATCATCCGCATGCAGCCGCTTTCCTGGGTCGCGGGGGACAGGGCCAGCCAGAGCGTTACCTGATCGTCATGGCTGAGACCCCAGAACGTCAGATCCTGGTGCCAACTGACATGGCTTTTGGTGTGGGATTCCTTGATGATATAGGTCGCGTTGTGCAGCAGGATATTCGGACCGATCATCCGCTCGACCAAATCGAGAACGCGGGGGTGCGTGGCCAACTCCGCGGCCGAGGTCAGGATGGTGTGGACATTGGACTGGTAGTGCATCGATCCCGCCTCGGCTTCGGCCGCCTCAAGGCGACGGCGATGATCCGCAGCTTCATCAGTCGTCAAAATAGGCACGCCGGCAACGTAGCCGTCGCGTTCATACGCGGTGGTAATCTGATCTAGGTTTAACTCGCCCATAGCGCCCTCCTGACTTTCTGTCAGGGTGAAAGCGCCGAAAGGTCAGCTCTAGCTTAAGGGCGACGCAGGAAATGTCGCAAACCGTCAGATCACCGGCGCATGCTCAATTCGATCATCGATCAACATGCAAACACGGTCCAACTGACCCTCGCCAGCTTTCCCTGAGACAAGGTTTTGCGCTGCCATGGCAAGGGTTTCATCGTGGGCTTGCTGCGCAATTCCAGCCAGAAACTGTCCTGCATAGCCGCGCACGTCCGGCGTAGGATCACGGCGCAAAAGCTCGGCAACATGGGCAAGGTCGTCGCGAAAGCCGATCAGGTCGGCGTTGATCTCGGCTTGATTGATGGCCCGGGGTCCACCGAATTGTTTGTCTTTGGGCAGATGCGCCAGAATCGTTTCCTGAAAGGTAGACAGGCTGTCATGCGGCTTGAGCAAGAACGCATCGGCCCCTGCCGCGATCGCAATGGATTCCGCGAAACTGTCAGCGCTGGTCCCCATGATCGTCGGGATGCGCGGCGACATTTGCGCAAGTTCGCCAATCAGTTCGGCACCCGAGCCGTCGGGCAGCCCCATATCAACCAAAGCCACGCTGGGCCGGTAGATCGCCAGATGACGCCGCGCGGCTGACAGGCTGTCCGCCCGCCGAAGACGCGCCCCGCTGTGCAAACACATGAGGCGCAAAGCCTCGGACGCATAGCGGCTGTCTTCGACGACCAAAACCGTCAACCCAAGCAAGGGCCTTTGCGCGGTAGGGGCGGGGGTCATTCCGTAGCGGGCGAAGTTGTCCATGATTCTCGTCTCCTATCCCGCCCAATTTCCGCCCAACTCCCTAACGGTTGGTTAAACGGCACCGAAGAACCGCGCAAAGGGATCATTGGGCAAAACAAAACACGCCCCCACGTCTTGATGCCGCATTGCTGCGCGTCCCGGAACGCGGCATACAGCCGGAAATTCACGAGGAGATCACCATGATAGGTCGTTTGAACCACGTTGCCATCGCAGTGCCGGATCTGGACGCTGCTGCCAACCAGTACCGCAATGCTCTCGGGGCGAAAGTCGGAGCGCCCCAAGACGAACCGGACCATGGTGTGACAGTCATCTTTATCGAGCTTCCCAATACCAAGATCGAACTGCTTTATCCGCTGGGCGACGACAGTCCGATCAATGGGTTTCTTGAGAAAAACCCGTCGGGCGGCATTCACCATGTTTGTTACGAAGTTGACGATATTCTCGCCGCCCGCGACCACCTGAAATCCACAGGTGCCCGCGTTCTTGGCTCGGGCGAGCCGAAAATAGGCGCACATGGCAAGCCTGTGCTGTTTCTGCATCCAAAAGACTTCAACGGTTGCCTTGTTGAGCTTGAACAGGTCTGATCTGGTCACAACAATCGTGCGATGTTAGACCATTTCAAATCCCATGCCGCTAGGAGCGCCAAATGACGATCACCGCAGCCCTCGTGCTATTCGCCGTAATCTGGTTCATGCTGTTCCTGATGATTCTGCCACAGCAATTGAAAACGCAGGGCGACATTGGCGAAATCGTACCCGGAACGCATTCGTCGGCCCCGACGAACCCTCAGATCAAGCGTAAGGCCAAAATAACCACGGCAATCACTTTGGTTTTATGGGCGATTACGGTCTACATTATTCTGTCAGGCAAGATCACCGTGCGTGATTTTGACTGGATGAACATGCTTGGCTAGTCGGCGAGGCGTCAGGACTGATTGAAAATCCCGCTATCGGGAGCGCTGGCCTGTCACCCCGTGATAGATATGCGTGAACGTCGCCGCCCCGAGAATAGGGATCACGAGGTTCAGCAGCGGGATCGATAGCGGGATCGCCATAAAGAACCCCGCCAGCCAGATCTTGCCTGCGTGTTTTGAACGCAATTCCTTGGCCTGTCTGATCCCAACCCGCCGCATCGCGGCCAGTTGAAAATACTCGCGTCCCAGCAAATACCCGTTAAGGCCCCAGAATATCAGCGGCGCAAATGGCGTGAAAAAGACGTAGAGGATCAGCGCCAAAGTGTTGGCGAGGATGATGACCCCCATAAAATTGACCGAGTCTCGGATCGCCATCCAGATACCGAATTTGGGCACCACTGGTAGTTGGGGATAATGTGCGTCCTCGACCGCTTGCGCGACGTCTTCAAGAAAGATCGACGTAATCGCCGAAGCGACGGGGATCATCAGAAAAGTCGACAAAAGCACCATCACGAAAAACGACGACCAGCTTAGCAAATCGTTCAACCATGTGACCTCTCCGACAAGGGGCAGAATGACGTCTTCGCCGAACATCCAGTTCAAAATGAGCAAGAACGCCGCGTAGGCTGCGACCAGTAGCGCGAATGTCAGTCCGATGCCCAAATAAAACACGCGCCGAAACCGTGGGTCTGAAATCTGGGCGACGGCTTTTCCGAAGCTCGCGAAAATCATGCGCTGACCCAGCTTGTCAGGGCTGCAACATCAGGGCGTGGGCGGTCCGAGGGTTCGGATTTCGGCGTTCCGATATGGACGATTCCCGCGATCCGTTCGTTCTCGGCCAAACCAAGCGCGTCCTTGCGGAAGGTCGGATCGTGGCTGAACCAGCCCGACAACCAATTCGCGCCCCAACCCGAGGCCAAGGCGGCGTTTGTCAGGGCCATGCAGACCGCGCCTGCCGAGTAGACCTGTTCGACCACGGGCACGCTGGCGTCAGCATCGACGCTCTCGACCACGACGACCGCAAGTTTGGCGTTGACGTAATGCGGGATGGGTTTCGCGATCTGTTCTTCTGGGCGGTTCTGGCGTGCACCGGCCTTCTTGATCTCGTTGATAATGCGGTCAAACGCTTTGTCTTGCAGAACGATAAAGCGCCATGGTTCCAGCTTGCCGTGATCCGGCGTGCGCGCGGCCGCGGTCAGGATGACGTTCAGTTCGTCCTTGTCCGGTACTGGCCCCGTCATGGTTTTTGCCGGTACAGAACGGCGGGACAGAAGAAAATCCAAGGCGGCTTGATTGCGTACAGGCATGAAAGTCTCGGTTATGGTGAATCGGTCTCTCTTATGTCAGAGTCCAAGAGCAAAAGATCAACCGTCCGGCGCTTAGATTTTTCCTTCTACCTCATCCAGCCAGACCGACAGAAAGGCGTCAAACGCGGCACTCGGTTGGCGTTTCATCACAATCTCGGCCATCGGGTCAGTCGCACGGATCCGCGATCCCGCCATCGTTTCAAGCACCGCATGGCCGCAGAAAGGCACATGCACGTCCGAATATCCGCCCTCGTGAACCATCATCAGTTTGCCGTCGCAGAGATCGTCGGCGGTCTCCATAATCTTGCGCGTCATCTGCCGAAAGGTGTCAGGCACGGCCATCATCGCGCTGAGCGGATCAAAGATCGAGGCGTCATACCCGCAGGCAACAATGATTGCATCCGGCTGAAAGGCCTCAAGTGCAGGGGTGACAAAACGGTCATAGGCTTCGAGATAGCCAGAATGGCCGGTTCCTCCGGGCAGCGGGATATTCAGATTGAACCCTTCGCCCGCACCCGCGCCACGGGCCTCGGCTTCGCCAGTGTCCACCGGATAGTTTCGGTCCTGATGAAGGCTGATCGTCAGGACGTCATCGCGATCATAATAGATCGCCTCGGTGCCGTTGCCGTGATGCACGTCCCAATCCACGACGGCGACGCGTTCGAGCAAGCCTTCGGCCAATGCCGCCTCAATCGCGACAGGGATATTCGCCAGCAGACAAAAGCCGTTCGGCCAATCGGGAAGACAGTGATGCCCAGGCGGGCGGGACAGGGCGTAGGCGTTGTCAACTTCGCCCTCAAGCACAGCAAAAAGCGCGCTGCGGGCCAAACCCGCTGAAAGCGCTGCAATCTCAAATCCGCCGCGCCCAAACGGGGTGCGCAACCCAAGCTCACCACCGCCAGCGTCAGAAAGCTCTTTAAACTTGCGCAGAAACGCGGGGGGATGCACGCGCTCAAGCTCTTGCAGGGTTGCCATTGGGGCGCTGCGCTGGATCAACTCACGGCCCAAGCCGGTCACATCAACCAGTGATTTCAAACGCCTCTTGCTTTCAGGGGATTCCGGCAAACCACCGTAGGACAGCGGCTGCACGTGGCCGCCGATCTGATAGTTGCCCGCGTAGCCCTCGCCAGCGTGCCAAAAGCACTTTTCGTCCCAGTAAAAGCCGGTTGCCATCCCATATCCCCCGTTTTGGCCGAGGTTTGCGTGAACGCATCAAAATCGCAAGTGGTTCTTGAAAAACCGCGTCGCTATTCGCGTTTCAGCTGATAGACGCCCTCAGGCAGATCCAAAGCCACAGACAGGTCATCCAACTGGCCGATCGACAACGTGATTTTATGCATGCGATCTGTGCGCGGATCGTATTGCTCGACCGTAATGCACTCGGCAAATGCGTTGATGACAACGTCTTCCTGCAACGGGGCCGCGCGGTCGTCGACAAGGGTGATAACGGACGAGTCAAATTCGTGTTCGATACTAAACATACCCGCAGGCTAACCTGCGCATCGGCATAATCAAGCGCTACCTGTCCGAAACTTTCGACATTCGAAGTTGATCTGGGTCAAGGCAAGCCCCCACTGGCGTTGCCTTAATAGAGAGGCGACAGAAAAGGACGGGCCAATGGCCGAGGATGACAAATTCGTGCGCCATGCGCGGTTGGTTTCTAAAATGGCAGATCGGGTCGGGCTCGATCTGGTCGAAGAGATGCAACGCGGACAGATCGATGCAGAAGACGTTCGCATGATGGTGCATCGCTGTCAGGGCTGCACCGATCCCGAGGCCTGCGAAAAGTTGTTGGCCCAGGGGCAACCGCTGGAAAACCCACCGGAGTATTGCCGCAACGCGAACGTCTTTGCGCAGCATAAGGCCTAGGTGCGACGGCGGCCGAGAACTGCAAAAAACGAGCCGCACCGCGCTTATAGGTCTCTGGCATTGCGTTGCGAATACCTGCAACAGATGATCCAAACCCTGCCAGATCGCTGAAATATGCGTCACGTTGATAAATAATCGAGATGCGACTAACCTTCATCGCGAAAACACTTGGAAAGCCCGTAGTTTACGGCTGCCCAGTGCGCGGTTTGCTTCTCGAAAAAGGGTGCTGAGCAATGGACGTCAAAGGGACGCAGGACACCAAAGATTTCTACGACAATGTCGGCTGGCGCACCGATGAAGCTGGCGTCAGCGTGGACGAGGAACTGTTTGGCACCAAAGAGGACGGACCCCTGCGCCAGCGCATGACCGATCGAAAATGGCAGCGTATTCGCGAGCACATTCGGACGGACACGCCCCCTGATGTGCTTGAGGTCGGATGTGGCGGATCACCGAGCATTGAAATGCTCAAGGATTGCGGCACCTATTGCGGTGCCGACTTTTCATCCGCTGGCCTTGCCCTTGCGGCAAAAAATCTTGAAAACCACCCTGCCAACGCGCGGTTTGTCGAGGCAGATGCGGTTGATCTGCCTTTTGAAGACGCTTCCTTTGATACGGTCTATTCGGCCCATATGATTTATCACATCGTCGACAAAGCCTCGCAAAGTGCGGCCCTACAAGAGATGGTGCGCGTTCTTAAACCTGGTGGCACGCTGGTCCTGATAACAGCGAACCCCAGACCGCTTTTGTTTCCGGTCCGTATGTTGATAAGGATTGTCGCCGATACGCCCGTGCTTTCGCAACTTGCGCGCAAGATAAAGGGCAGCTCGCCCATTCCCTATCGTCCGGCCAAGATTTCAGCTTACAAACGCGAATTTGCCCGCTGCCAAAGCACCCGCGTTATCAACGGCGGGATACCCTCAACCGCGTTCAACCAGTCGGTATCCGAGTTGCGCTGGCCAACCAAGGCCTTGTGGCTTCTCTTTGATGCCCTGGACAATCGCTTTCCGACGCTTTCCGCCTATCTTGGAAACTACGCGATCGTTCTGGTCCGCAAGTAGCATTGCTGGACCCTTTTGCGAAAAATTCGACCCATGACGCCCGCACCTGAGATCCGGCAAATCCTCAACGTCCTGACGGATCGCGGTTCAAAATACGCGGTCTCCGGTGGTCGTGCCACAAACCGGGCCGAGGTTGACGCCTTCCTCAAGTCGCTGAAGCGCAACAAGCGGTTTGCCAAGGCCACGCACAACACTTGGGCGGTGGTCCATTCGGACGGTGGCCCGCTCAAAGGCGATGACGGGGAAAGCGGCGCGGGGATGGTCATCCTCAACATGCTTGAACACGACGGAATCAAGGATCACATCATCGTGGTGACCCGCTGGTACGGCGGCGTGAAGCTCGGCGGAGACCGGTTTCGCCGCGTGAAAGAAAGTGTTGCTGCCTATCTGGACGCCTTTCGCGACTCGATTTGACATTGGTCAAAGCTGGCGACCATCGGCTTTGCTACCCTCATAGCATATCAAACGAGGCTGGCTATGAAACCCATCGGCAACACAATGGACCATTATTGGCGCGTGATAGGTATGGCCAACGCCACGAACGTGGATTTGGTTGAGGCGATGGATCAGCACCGGCTCACGTCGCGCGAGTGGGCGAAAATGGTGGAAACCTGTCGCCGCTGCGATTGGGTGCCGGAATGCGACCGTCTCTTGGCCGAGGGGCCAGACTTGGACCAAGCCCCCAGTCCATGCGGCAATTGCCGTCGTTTTGAGGCGCTGAGCGCATAGCGCCCGCGTCGCTTGCCAACGCACGGTATCTATTGGATCATCCCCCAAAAAAAGGGAGCGCGATGATCTATTTCCTTAAACGCCTGAAATACCGCTGCATCTGGAGCTGGGAAGGCACCGTCGCCACATGGCGGGAAGAACATTCCTTTCGAAGTTGGGTCTGGGCCAATCTGATCTCGGGTCTGGCGGCAATGCTATTGCCGCTCGAAACCAGCGAGCGCGCTTTGATTTTGGCGCTGGGCATCCTCGTTCTGGCAGCCGAGTTACTGAACACCGGACTTGAGAACGCCGTCGACCGGATCTCAAAGGAACAACACCCCTTGGCCAAAAAAGCCAAAGACGCGGGCAGCGCGGGGGTTGCAGTGACAGCCATCGCCGCTGGTGTCGCTTGGGGTGTCATACTGATCGGTCTTCTCTGATGCTTGATCTCGCGCATCTGATCCACATCCTCAGCGCGACGGTCTTTGTCGGCAGCGTGGTGTTTTTCGACTGGGCGGTCGGCGGTGCGATGGCCCGGGCCACACCTGAAGACCGCATGAAAATCGCGCATGCCATCCGCCCCTTCAGCGGGCCGCTGATAATGGGGTCTCTGGCCGCAACGTTGGTGGCTGGGATCACGCGGTTATTCCTGTCGGGCGCGATCCAAACATTTGGCGATCTCGTGACCGGCTACGGTCTGCGCGCCAGTTTGGCGCTAGTCGTGGTCGTTGGGTCCGAAGGTTTCGCCGCGCCGCTGCGCAAACGCATGCGAGCCGCGATTGATGCGCAGGATGACGACGCCTTCAAACGCGCATGGCGCAATCATCGGGCGCTGAATTCCTGCGTCTTGGTCGTTGTTCTGGCGCTGATGGTCTCGATGCGGATGGGCTGGTGAGCTGGCCGCATATCATTGTGAAGTCGCGCAGGCGTTCCTATATTTTTCTTAGGCGTAAAGGGAGGGGACTATGAAATTTCGAACATTCGCACTGATTGCAGGCGTGGTTCTGCTGGCGGGCTGCGCAACCGCACCGCTGGCAGTTGAGGGCACCCGAGGCTTCTTCTGGGGCCTCTTCGACGGCGCCGTTGCACCCTTCGCCTTTGTGATCTCATGGTTCTCATCCGAGGTCGGCATCTACGGAGTCCCCAACTCGGGCGGCTGGTACGACTTTGGCTTCTTGCTGGGGCTCACGTTCTGGGCCGGCGGCGGCTACGCGGCAAAGAAGCGGTGAGCGCGCCTGTCATCCCTGCGAAAGCGGGGACCGAGCATGGCAAGGCTCTGTCCGACCTCTAGCAGGAATTCACGATGCCTGAAGATCGATTGGGCAATCTTTGCGGATGCTGACCCGTTCAATGGCATCGATTTGACCAAGCGTGTTCGCGATTTCGTCAGCCATCGGCCCATTGCCACCCGACAAGAAGAACACAGTCGGCAAAGGCAGCACCATCGCCGTCACACCAGCGACGCCCGCGTCTCGGTTGGCGATTTCACGCTGCGCTTTCGAGTATTTGTCCAAGTTCCGCGACAGACGTTCGGCTTCAATCCTTAGTTGTTTGCAGGAATAGGACTCGAATGTTTTTGTCGACACGTAAAACGGGCTGATGCGCTCAGGTTGTTGTGCGCAAGCGCTCAGTGTCACCAAAACTATGGTCGCTGGAAGGAAGAACTTCATGAATTTGCTCGATAAATGAGGGCGATAGTCGGAGCCTACAAGTGGCGCCTCATGCGCCGCAAGGTCGGTATTTTCGTACCGCCGAGAGGGTTGCAATCTACCTTGGATTGTGTTTGGGGCTTGGTGAGTGCGCGTTAACTGAGCATGCGCCTGAGGGCGCGGAGCAAGGGCCTATGACGACCGCGCCTGCGTTGTGTTGGAAGCATGCGTTGGGGATGGAGCGCCCCTTGGGGTGGCGTTTTTGGGACGAAGGTTGCTGAACTATGGTCTCACGAATTTTGATAGATAAACTGCCAATCAAAACAGTGATGGCGTGGCGTATTCCAATACGGGAAAACGAATCTCAACGCTCCGTTCCGCACCAGTTTGACAGTGTTGCCGACAATCCCGTCCTACGATTTCTGAAGCGCTTCTTGATAGGACGGCAAGTGTTTGCACGCGAAGGACACAATCCCTTTGCGAGCGGTAGTTTCGAGATCGTCCCGTTCAGCCTCGCTTAATTCATCCGGTGATTTAACACGTTTGATTGTTGTTGAAGCAAGCCGAGTCCATTGACTCGTGAGTTTTTTGCTATTCCCCAAATCAAGTTTCGGTGAATTTCTTAATCGATCATAGAGATTTTCTCGGTGTTCCTGATTTCCCCTCCCGATCATCATTCGAATATGAATGCGTTCACCATAAAATTCACATTCAAGAACGAGAAGGTGCCCATGCGTGTTAAAGTCTGCTCCTAGAATGTCTGGGAGACTCCCCCAAGCAGGAACAAACATCCTAAGATACGTGTTTGAGCTAGATTCTTTCGCAATTCGAATTCCAGTTTGCGCGTAAATTTGCCCGGATATTGCGTCAAAACTATCGGGAGACTGAACTGCTGTGCTGACCTCACGCATTATGCTCGGCTTTTGATCGACCAAGAAATCAAGTGCTTGCCCGTGTTTTTGCCACAGTTTTCTGGCGAGGGATTCAAGTTCTTCGTTTGGCACAAAAAGCCTCCGTAGCATTTCAATGTATGCCCTAAGCATTGTTAAAGCGGAACTATTTCCTGAAAGGTTGGATACTATGAATTCCAACCGCTCGACCAATTCTGTAAAACCAACTGGTGTCCATTCAGGTTCAGTAGGTGTCAAGCCGGACGGTGTAACGAAGAAAAATTTTAGTACGCTACCTGGCCAAAGAATTTCAGCCTCTTTTTGATATCGCTTAAGTTGATTGCCATGTTCTTGGGAGTCAACTTTCAGTTCAAGAATGACCGTGAGGCGGGGTTGTAGGTCAGGTAGCCTTACCACGATATCCATATGGTGAAATTCTCGGAGGATCTCGATCCTGCCGATATCAGATAGAGATATATTCAAGCGAAGAGAATGATCGCCACTATTGGAAAAAAGTAAATCCAGTAATTCGCGAAGAACTTTCTCACCGAACCCATGTGTTCCCATCGGATTCAAAATATCCGCTAAGAAATTGCTGTGCCGTAATTCGACGCGGCTCGCTTTGAGCGATTCAAAAGGACAGTAAACATCTTGTTGAGCCGCCAGAGTCTGGAACTCATGACTCAAAACAAGTTCAGTTAAGCTCTTTTGAAGTTGCGTGTCTAAATCTTCCATCCCCACAAATCATACTCCCCCGCCTCATCAACCTCAACCGTCACAATATCCCCGACCGACAACCCGTCCGTCCCCTCGTCAATAAACAGGTTCCCGTCGATCTCGGGGGCGTCGGCCCATGTGCGGCAGGTGGCGATGCCGTCTTCGTCTATGTCGTCCACAATGGCCTCTAGGCGCTGGCCGACCTTGGCAGCGAGCTTTGCCTCAGAGATCGCTTGCGCCTTTTCCATGAAGCGGTCCCAGCGTTCCTGCTTAACCTCGGCAGGCACGTGATCGGGCAGGTCGTTGGATCGTGCGCCGTCGACGTTTTCGTATTGGAAGCATCCGACGCGGTCCAGTTGGGCTTCGTCCATCCAATCAAGCAGGGTCTGGAACTCGGCCTCGGTCTCTCCGGGGTAGCCGACGATAAAGGTGCTACGCAGGGTGATGTCGGGGCAGTCTTTGCGCCAAGCGGCGATCTCGTCGAGGGTTTTTGCCGCCGCTGCAGGGCGGGCCATGCGTCTTAGGACATCGGTGCTGGCATGTTGGAACGGAATGTCCAGATAGGGCAGGATCAGGCCTTCGGCCATCAGCGGGATCAGATTGCGCACATGCGGGTAGGGGTAGACGTAGTGCAGCCTTACCCACGCCCCGAGCGAGCCGAGGTCGCGGGCAAGGTCGGTGATATGGGCGCGATGGCCACGATCTTCGGCGTGTTTGATGTCAACGCCGTAAGCTGAGGTGTCCTGACTGATGACCAGCAGTTCCTTGACGCCACTATCGACCAGCTTCTCGGCCTCGCGCATCACGGCGTGGGCGGGGCGGCTGGCAAGGCGACCGCGCATGTCGGGGATGATGCAGAATTTGCACTTGTGGTTACAGCCCTCAGAGATCTTGAGGTAGCTGTAGTGGCGCGGGGTCAGGCTGACGCCGCTTGCTGGCAGTAGATCGACATAAGGGTCGGGGCTGGGCGGCACGGCACCGTGGACGGCATCCAGCACTTGTTCGTATTGGTGCGGGCCGGTCACGGCCAGAACTTTGGGGTGAACACCGGTGATATACTCTGGCTCGGCCCCCATACAGCCGGTGACGATGACCTTGCCGTTCTCTTGCAGCGCCTCACCGATGGCCTCAAGACTTTCGGCCTTGGCTGAATCCAGAAACCCGCAGGTGTTGACGATCACCGCATCTGCGCCGGTGTAGTCGGGCGAGATGCCGTAGCCTTCGGCCCTGAGCCGCGTCAGGATGCGTTCGCTGTCCACCAAAGCCTTGGGACAGCCAAGCGAGACCATGCCAATGGTCGGCTGGCCGCTGCGGCGATCATCATGGACACGCGCATTGGCGAGGTCTGGGCGGAGGTTTGGTGGGTTCTGGGTCATGGGGTGCGCGTATAGAGTGAAATCCGAAAAGGGGGAACCGGTTTTCGGATCCGAGTGAACGGTCCGCTTGCGAAGCCACGGGCCTTCGCAAAGGCGGGGTCGGTTTTTTGAGTATTTGGGGAAAGATGAAGATCGGATCAGGAAAGACTGATATCCGCCCAGATCGGCAGGTGGTCTGAGGCGCGCGAGGCGAGAGGGCCTTGTTCGACGCCTGCGTCTTTGAGTTGGAGTCCGTTTGACAGGGCGATGCGATCCAGTGCCGCGACGGGGCGGCGGGCGTGAAAGCTCTGACCGGGGGAATGGATCGTGTAGCGGTCGTAAAGCGGTTCCAGACCACGCGCAGCGCGCCATTCGTTGAAGTCTCCGGCGATGATGGTTGGGCGGGCGTCATCACTGGCGTCGCGGATTTCGCCGAGTTGTTTTCGCCGGTTGTTGCGCAGCAGTCCGAGGTGGGTGGCGATGAAGGAAAACGGCAGGTTTGCGAAGTCGACCCGCACCGCGCCGCGGGGCTCCAAACCGGTCAGTGTGATGTGCCGCACCTGCGTTGGGCCAAGCGATTTGCGCGCCAGCACCGCGTTTCCGTGAAAGCCCAGGCTGGCGTCGGATGTCGCCACATCGACGATCTGAAAGTCGGTTTCCTTCTCGATCATCTCACGCGGGATGGCGGCGGGGCGGTCACCAAGGCGATGGTCGGCCTCTTGCACGGCCACCACATCGGCGTTCAATCCGTTGATGACGGCCAAAATCCGCTCGGGCGCTCGGACCTGGTCCAATCCACGCGCTTTGCGGATATTATAACTGGCCACTCTTACGGTTTTTCTGGTCATACTTCCTATATAGGATGAAACGATCGGTTTTCATCCTCTGGAACACGTAATGAAGCTGTATAAAGACGCGAATTTTCTCACACGGACCATTTGGGTGCTGTTGATCCTATCGACCGTCGGGGCGCTCGGGTTCGGGCGGTGGTCCCTGGCCTTCGTCAGCCTGTCGACGTTTCTATTGTCGCTTGTCCCGCCGATCATAGCCTCGCGCTGGTCTTTGTCGCTGCCCCGAGGCTACCTGCTGGCGACGACGCTGTTCATCGTCGGATCGATTTTCCTTGGCGAGGCCTTCGATTTTTACGAACGTCTGTGGTGGTGGGACATCGGTCTGCATGGGCTGTCAGCGGTTGGATTTGGTTTGACGGGCTTTTTGTTTGTTTTCATGCTGTTTGACGGAGATAAATTCGCGGCTCCGCCAGCGGCACTGGCGTTTATTTCGTTTTGTGTCGGGATTACGGTCGGTGCCATGTGGGAAATTTTTGAGTTTCTCATGGATCACGCCTTTGGGTTGAACATGCAAAAGTCCGGCCTGATGGACACGATGGGTGATTTGATCGTTGACGCAGGCGGCAGCTTGCTAGCCAGCGTGGCTGGGTATTTCTATCTCAAAGACTGGCGCACGTGGATATTCGGGAGGGCCGTGACCGCGTTCGTGATGCGCAATCAGGTGCTCTACCGACGATTTCGCAAGCGCTTGGATCGCAAATAAAAGGCCCACCGACATGGCGGGCCTGTATCATTGCGCTTGGGGTGCCTTACCGGCGACGATCGCGGCGGCTGCTCATTGGTTGGAAGGCGACGCCGACATGGGCCTCACAGTAAGGCTTGCCGGTTTGCACAGGTAGGCCGCAGAACCAGAAATCCGGCGTTGCGGGGTCACCGACCGGCCACTTGCAGGTGCGCTCGGTCAATTCCATCAGGCTCAGCTTCTTCGCTTTCTTCTCGACTTCGTTCACCTTCGCCAACGCCTCGGCGCTAATCTCATTCGCCGACGGCTGAGGTGGCAGCGGCTGACCGGCTGGAATGATCTGGCGACGGATTGGTGTCGCATGTGCAGGCGCGGCGGCCTCGGTCCGAGGCTCGACTTTTTCGGCGACCTTGGCTTTGGCTGCCGCTTTGGCCTTGCCTGCCGGTTTTTCTTTAGCGGGCTTGGCGGGCGCCTCAGACGCGGCGGTGCTGGCGCTACGGTTGGACAGGCCCAAACGGTGCACTTTGCCGATCACGGCATTGCGGGTGACGCCACCAAGCTCTTTTGCGATCTGGCTGGCCGATTGGCCTTCGCCCCACATTTTTTTCAACAGCTCGACGCGTTCATCGGTCCAGGACATGCGTTTTTCCTTTGAAAGAAAGGCGACACTGGCTGTGTCGCCCTTGGAATCCGGTCAGGGGCCTATTTTAGTGATTGAGGCCCGAGATACAAGGCGAGTCTACGTGCCTTTTCGCACTGATTCACGCCATGCCAGCAGTCCGGCCCCCGCAAGGATCGTGATTGCCCCCAGGATCGACACCGTATCGGGGAAGACTTGGAAGATCGCGGCGTCGTAAAGGGCGGCAAAGACAAGCGAGGCGTAGAAGAACGGCGCAACAAAACTCGCCTCGGCGCGCGCCATCGCGTTGGTAAAGAATGCCTGCGCGCTAATCATCAGCAAGCCCACAGCCGCCAGCCCTGCCCATTGCATGAGTGAGGGCCAGATCCACACTGGTATCGCCGCAAGCGAAGCGATGACGATCCCGATGGAATTGTTAATCAACAGAATTTGAAACGGGCCATCGGTTTTTGTCAGGAACTTTATCAGAATGACCTCACCGCCCAGAACGACCGCCGCCCCAAGTGCAAACAGCGCCCCCGTTTGAATGCTATCGGCCCCGGGTCGCAGCAGAATAAGCGCACCTGCCAGCGCGATTCCCGCCGCAAGCCAGCGCCACTTGCCGACCCGCTCGCCCAATAGCGGGATCGCAAACAGCATGGCAAAGACCGGATTTAGGAACGAGATCGCCGTCGCGTCCGCGAGCGGAATGTAGACCGCCGCTGCAAACATTAGCGTTACCCCGCCCCACCCGAGGAAAGATCGTCCGATATGCAGCTTGAGGTTCGGCTTGGTCAGTTTTGGACGCAGAACAACGGCAAGCGACGAAATCGCAATAAAGGCAAATAAAAAGCGCCCCTGGCTGACTTGCAACGGATGCAGCGCCGGACCCAATGTGCCGGACCCGACGACCTTGGCCATAAAGGTGGACGCCGCCGCAAAAGCGGATGCGCATAGCGTCAAAATTGCTGCAAGTTTGGGGTTGTGTTCGGGGGCCATCACATCTCTTTCATGGGTTTGTTCTGTGACATCAAGTCCGAAACCGACAAATCCCTTGGCGCGAGGGGGCAATTCGGTTATGCCAGCGCTCATGTTTACGAAAACGCCATATTCAACCCTCCGACGTCGACGCCGAAGCGTTTGACGCCTGCTGTTTCGTAATCCATCGCCCATCGGGCAATAACCCATCCCAACATGTTGACTTGCCCTTAGGCTTACGGCCTATTCGGGCTTTAGATTTCCAAGGAGACCGGCCATGATCCCGTCCGTTTTGCCAACCTATGCCCGTGCACCTCTGAGCTTCGTCAAAGGCGAAGGCAGCTGGTTGATCGAGGCCGATGGCCGACGTTTCCTTGATATGGGCGCCGGTATCGCCGTGAATGCCTTGGGTCACGCGCACCCCAAGCTGGTGGCGGCTTTGACCGAACAGGCAGGTGCGCTTTGGCATACGTCAAACCTCTATGACATTCCCAACCAGACTGCCTTGGCGGACAAGCTGGTGGATGAAACTTTTGCCGACACATGTTTTTTCACCAACTCCGGCACCGAATGCGCGGAACTGGCTGTGAAAATGGCGCGTAAATACTGGTACGAAAACGGCCAACCCCAGCGGGCGGAAATCATCGCTTTCGAAGGCTCCTTCCACGGGCGCTCCTCGGCCGGCATCGCCGCCGCCGGTGGTGAAAAGCTGACCACGGGCTTTGGCCCGCTTTTGCCCGGCTTCAAACATCTGACATGGGGCGACATCGCGGCGGTGAATGACGCCATCGACGAAAACACGGCAGCCGTGATCGTCGAGCCGGTTCAGGGCGAGGGCGGTATCCGCCCCATGGCTGACGAAGACTTGCAGGAACTGCGCGGCATCTGTGATCGCGAAGGCATCCTGTTGATCCTGGACGAGGTTCAATGCGGCGTGGGTCGTACCGGAAAACTGTTTGCGCATGAATGGGCTGGCATCACCCCTGACATCATGATGGTCGCCAAAGGCATCGGCGGCGGGTTTCCCTTGGGCGTTGTATTGGCCTCTGAAACGGCCGCGTCGGGCATGGTCGCAGGCACGCATGGGTCCACCTACGGCGGCAACCCCTTGGCCTGCGCCGTCGGCCTTGCCGTCCTCAATGAAATCGCCGACCCTGCGTTTCTCGAGGACGTCCGCCGCAAATCCGGCCTGCTGCGTCAAAAGCTCGAAGGCCTTGTCGCCGCGCATCCCGAGGTCTTCGAGGAAGCGCGCGGAACCGGCCTGATGCTGGGTCTCAAATGCAAAGCGCCCAACATCGACGTGGTGAACGCGGGCTATGCCCAAAATGTCCTCACCGTCCCCGCGGCCGATAATGTCCTGCGCATTCTACCGCCGCTGACCCTCTCTGACGACGATATTTCCGAGGCGATCAACCGCCTCGACAAAGCGGCCTCAAGCCTCGACACTTAATCTTTATCTTGCCCAAAATACCTCGGGGGTTTGGGGGCTGGCCCCCATCCCGAATTATCCGAAAGACACTGACATGAGCCATTTTTTAGACATCCATAAAACTGATCCCGCCGATTTGCGGGCAATGATCGACGGCGCGAAGGCCACCAAGTCCGCGCGCGTGGGCCTGCCCAAGGCAGCGCCCGATTCCGATCAGCCGCTCAAGGATCGCATGGTCGCTCTGATCTTTGAAAAACCCTCGACCCGCACCCGCGTGTCGTTTGACGTCGGTGTCCGTCAGATGGGCGGGCAAACCATGACCCTCTCGGGGCAGGACATGCAACTCGGCCACGGCGAAAGCATTGCCGACACGGCCCGGGTGCTCAGCCGCTATGTGGATCTCATCATGATCCGCACGTTCGACGAAAGCGTTTTGTTGGAACTGGCCGAGTTTGCCTCGGTGCCGGTCATCAACGGTCTGACCGATCGCACTCACCCCTGCCAGATCATGGCAGACATCGTCACGTTTGAGGAAAAACGCGGGTCGATCAAAGGCAAAAAGGTCGTCTGGTGTGGCGACGGCAATAATGTCTGCGCCAGTTTTCTGCATGCCGCCGGTCAATTCGGTTTCGACATGGTGTTCGCTGGCCCGCAGCAGTTGGACCCCGAAGACGCGTTTGTTGCCCTTGCCCGCTCAAAGGGCGTCAGTGTCGCCATCGAGCGCGATGCGCACAAAGCTGTCGAGGGCGCGGATCTGATCGTCACCGACACTTGGGTCTCGATGCATGACGCCCAGTCCGCGCGCGAACGTCGCCACAACATGCTCCGCCCCTATCAGGTCAACGAAGAGTTGATGTCGCGCGCCAAGCCGGATGCTTTGTTCATGCACTGCCTGCCGGCTCATCGCGATGAAGAGGCAAGCAGCGCCGTCATGGATGGCCCGCATTCGGTGATCTTCGACGAGGCCGAAAACCGGCTTCACGCCCAGAAGGCCGTCATGAAATGGTGCATCGAAAACTGATCGCACAAAAGAAAACGCCGCCCCGAAAAGAGCGGCGTTTTTAGCTGGCTAAAGCCTGCGTTTAAGCGACAGCATTCAGGATCAGGAAGATCCCGCCGGAAAGCACCGCGGCGGCGGGGACGGTTATGACCCAGGCGGCGATGATCGTCATAAAGTGGTTGCGACGCACCAGCTTGCGACGACGACGCTCGGCGACCGGAATACCCGTCAGATCGCGCTGAGCCAGCGAGAACTTGCGGGCCTGACGCCCATGATACCATTCGCGGAAGAAACCAACACCAAACACACCCCCAACGGCGATATGCGTTGAACTGACCGGCAGGCCAAGCCACGAGGCGACGATGACGGTGATCGCAGCCGACAAGGCGACGCAATAGGCACGCATCGGGTTCAGCTTGGTGATTTGGCTGCCAACCATGCGGATCAGTTTCGGGCCAAACAGCACGAGGCCGAAGGAAATCCCGAAGGCTCCGATGACCATCACCCATGTTGGGATCGACACTTTCGCCGCGAAGTCTCCGAATTCGGTGGCGTGAACGATCGCCGCCAAAGGGCCGACGGCGTTTGCCACGTCATTTGCGCCATGTGCAAACGACAGCAGCGCTGCCGAGATCACCAAGGGAATGCCGAACAGCACCTTCAAGGATTTGTTGCGGTTCTCAAGCCCGACGGACTGGCGACGAATGATAGGCCGCGAGATCAGATACGAAATGATGCCAACAGCCACACCGATCAGCAGCGCAGTCTGAATGTCGATGCTGATGATCCGCTTCAGGCCTTTCAGCGCCAAATACGCCGCAAAGGCCGTTGCCATGATCGCGATCAAAACCGGCACCCAACGACGGGCAGCCTCGATTTTATCGTCGCGGTAGATGATGCGCCACTTGATAAACGCAAGGAACAGCGCGGCAATCACGCCGCCCAGAACAGGCGAAATCACCCAGCTTGCGGCAATCTTGCCCATCGTTGGCCAATTCACAGCGGCAAAGCCCGCCGCCGCGATGCCCGCCCCCATGACGCCACCGACAACCGAATGCGTTGTCGAGACCGGAGCACCAACCCAAGTCGCCAGATTGACCCAAAGTGCAGCACTTATTAGCGCGGCCATCATGGCCCAGATAAACACCCGCGACTCAGCGATGCCTGCCGGATCAATGATGCCCTTGGAAATGGTTGACACCACGTCTCCGCCCGCAAGCAAAGCACCGGCACTTTCGAATATCGCAGCGATTGCAATCGCGCCGCCCATGGTCAAGGCGTTCGCACCCACCGCCGGACCCATATTGTTGGCAACGTCATTCGCGCCGATGTTGATCGCCATATAGGCACCGAAACCGGCTGCGACGACAACGATCAGACTGTTCGAGCTTTGGCCCAAGAAAAGTGCAGCGCTGAGCGCGGCCAGCACGATAAAGGCGATTGCTATGCCGGGCGCCACCATAGGACGTGACGCATAGGCTGTCGCTTGTTCAAGACGGGAAAATCGCCCCAGATCACGATCAAGAGTGTTCCAGTGCTTAGGATCATCAGAATTGGACATGCTTACCCCTCAGGATGTCTTTCGATTGCCTTTGGCGCTCGCTATCGGACGGGGGCGATTCACTCAAACGTTTTCTTCAATAAATGCAGATATTATTGCCGCAGCGCGGCGGCATCGCCAGCGGTCTATTTGCTCATCGCAATCAGGATTTTCTTCAAATCCGGCTCTCGCACCAGTTTGGCGGCGTCCTTTGGACTGACCCACATGCGGGTGCGCTGCTTGCTTTCGGGGTATTTCTTCAAGGTCTCAAGAACCTTCAGGCGATAAACATTCACCTTGATCGGAATCGAGCCGCCGGCGTTCAGCACCTTTTCGTATGAATATTTGCCAATCGGCTTTTTGCCGATCTTCGCGTCGGCAATACCTGCTTCTTCCCACGCTTCTTGCGCGGCAGCGTCGCCGTCTGACAACCCGTACATCGGCCAGCCTTTCGGGATCACCCAGCGGCCTGTGCGGCGGCTGGTGACAAGCAACACCTGACGCTTTTCATCCTTGATGCGCGTGCACAGTGCGGCGACCTGCAATGCAGGATTTCCCTTGGCGGTTCCAACTTTTCGGGACTTGAAAAATCCCTGTCTTAGCTTTGACAACTTATTACTGCTCATCGTTTTTCTTTAATTTTTACGCCTTTTGGATGAAAGATGCAAATTTGCCACCTATTTGCGGGGTTTGGCGCGCAAAGTCGGGTCCGCTTGCGTCGGGTCTTCGGGCCAGGGATGCTTGGGATAGCGCCCGCGCATGTCCTTGCGCACATCCGCATAAGAGGTCGCCCAAAACCCCGGAATGTCCATCGTCGTTTGCACCGGTCGGCGGGCAGGGGACAGCAATGTCACCCTCAGAGGCGTTTTGCCAACCAGCGGATGAGACGTTTGGCCGAACATTTCCTGAAGCCGCAGGCTGATTTCCGGCGTGTCGCCCGAGTAATCAATCGGGATCTGTCGCCCAAGCGGTGTCGTGAAATGCGCGGGGGCCGCCTGATCCAAGGCTTGCATTTGGGACCAATCCAACATGGCCCGCAGTGGTGGCAGCAGATCGAACTTCTTCCACTGCTCCGCCGTCGCGACGCCGCCAAGGTGCGGCAACAGCCAGTCTTCCAGCCTCGCCATCAAGGCCTCGTGGGACATGTCCGGCAGGTCCATCACTTCGGACACCAATTGCACGCGAGCGATAAAACGCTTCGCGGCGCTTGAAGGGTTCAATCCGATTGCGCGCACCCCGTCGAGCATGGCAACGGCGATGTCCTCGGCGGGGGCGTCTTTCCAGATGCGGTGGTCAAGCGAAAGCGCCCCCAGCAGCTCTTGCTTGCGGGCGACGACCCGGCGCTCGCGTTTTGACCACATGCATGAGGATTGCCACGAAATTTGATCGGCAAACAGACCGCGCACGTCGGCCTCGGAAATCGCGATGGCCTGACGGATTTTGGCCTCGCGCGGGTTGCCATCGAGATCGGTTGCGACAAGCAGGCGCTGACCGGCAAGTGGATCGGCCTCATCAAGAATGGCCCCTTTGCCGCCCGAAAGAATGAACCGAGGGATGTCGCCCTTGCGCCGAAGTCCGATACGGTCGGGGTAAGCCAGAACCGCCATTTCGGCGGCACTCAGCGCGGGCCGCGCGTCTGCACGACGCGCAAGCCGCTTCGCTTCGGCCTTGATCCGGTGCAATGCGCCGTGGTTGACTTGGATCGACCGCGTTGACGTAAATTGCCGCGAGTCTTCCAGCGCCTCAAGTCGCAGTGTCAAATCGACCGAGGCATTGCGCGACAACGGATCGCGGTCAGCCAGCAGGGCGGCCAATGGGGCGGCCTGTTTGCCCGCGACGGCCAACATATGCGCCAATCGCGGATGCAGCGGGATCGACGCCAGGTGTTTGCCATGCGAGGTGATCCGCCCGTCACGATCAAGCGCCCCAAGCATCCGCAGCAGATTTGTCGCTTCTTTCAGACTGCCGTGATTGGGCGGCGTCAGTAGTTTCAACGCGTCCGGCTTGGCCCCCCAGAGCGCAAGCTCAAGCGCAAAGCCGGTGAGGTCTGCGGCCTCAATCTCGGCGGGGGGAAAGGCCGCAAGTGCGCCGTCTTCGCCCTTGGTCCACAACCGAAAGCACCACCCGTCGGCCACGCGACCGGCGCGACCGGCGCGCTGGGTGGCCTCGGCCCGCGTGACCTTTTCGGTGACGAGGCGCGACATGCCGGACCCGGGATCAAACCGCGCGCGGCGCGCGCGTCCTGCATCCACCACAACCCGCACATCCTGAATTGTCAGCGAAGTCTCGGCGATCGACGTCGCCAGCACGATCTTGCGCCCCGAGGCCGCGGGTTTGATGGCGTCGCGCTGCGCCTTAAAGTCCATCGCGCCGAAAAGCGTGTGCAGGTGAACGTCACTGGGCAGCTTACCCTTTAGCAAACCCTCGGTGCGCCGAATTTCACCCTCGCCCGGCAAAAAGACCAGCAAACCGCCTTGGGTCTTGTTCAGAACCGCTAGAATTGTGTCAGCGACCTGCGGCTCGAGTTTTGCTTTGGGGGGCAGCGGATTGTCGGCCCAGGTGATCGCAACCGGAAAGGCGCGCCCATCCGAGGTGACAACAGGGGCATCGCCCATCAGTCTTGCGACCGGTTCGGCCTCGAGCGTCGCCGACATCACCAGCAGGACCAGATCATCCCGCAACGCCTCTTTGATCTCAAGGCACAGTGCCAAACCAAGATCGGCGTTCAGGCTGCGTTCGTGAAATTCGTCAAAGATCACCGCCCCGATGCCGGACAGCTCGGGATCGGATTGGATCATGCGGGTCAGGATGCCTTCGGTGACGACTTCAATCTTGGTGGCCTTGCTGACTTTGCTTTCGCCACGCACGCGATAACCGACCGTTTGGCCAGCGGCTTCGCCAAGGGTCTCGGCCATCCGCTCGGCCGCCGCGCGGGCAGCCAATCGCCGAGGCTCAAGCATCAGGATTTTGCCCACAACGAACCCAGCCTCGAGCATCGCCAAAGGCACCACCGTGGTCTTGCCCGCCCCCGGGGGCGCTTGCAGCACAGCTTGCCCATGATCGCGCAGAGCACTCAGCAGGTCCGGCAAGACCTCGGAAATGGGTAGGGCGGTTGTCATGAGGTGGTTATCGGGGAAAAGACAAAAGGGGTCCAGACCCTGCGCCGAAGCTGCCCCCATGGGCGGGGCGAATTGCCCGCCACCCCCGCGGCTGGGGCGAACTTGCGTTGCGTTGCCCCTTGCTTTCACCCAGTCAAACCATGCAAAACGGCGCTCAACGAAAGGGCCGTCAGTATGAACACCGCAGACCTCGCTCAGAAAATCCTCGACCGTGATCGGCGGTCATTGTCGCGTGCGATTACCTTGGTTGAATCCAGTCGCGCAGATCACCGGTCCGAGGCCGCTGATTTGTTGGACAGATTGCGCGGTCAAGGCGGTCAGGCCATTCGTATTGGGTTGTCGGGTACGCCCGGTGTCGGCAAATCGACCTTTATCGAGAGTTTCGGCATGATGCTGACGGGCCAAGGTCTTCGCGTCGCGGTGTTGGCGGTGGACCCGAGTTCATCGCGCTCGGGTGGCTCGATCCTTGGCGACAAAACCCGCATGGATCGCCTGTCGCGTAACAAGAACGCGTTTATTCGCCCCAGCCCCAGCCGATCTCATCTCGGCGGGGTCGCAAGACGCACCCGTGAGGCGATTGAGCTATGCGAGGCCGCGGGTTTTGACGTGGTATTGATCGAAACTGTCGGCGTCGGCCAGTCGGAAACTGTCGTCGCTGAGATGTCAGACCTGTTCATCCTGTTGATGGCCCCTGCTGGGGGAGACGAGCTTCAGGGCGTCAAACGGGGGATCATGGAGATGGCGGACATTATCCTTGTCAACAAGGCCGACGGAGACCTTAAGCCTGCCGCCACCCGCACCTGCGCCGATTATTCCGGCGCATTGCGTCTGCTGCGCAAGCGGCCACAGGATCCTGACGGCTTCCCAAAGGCCATGGCCGTTTCGGCACTCGAAGAAAACGGGTTGCAAACCGCTTGGGACGAAATGATCGCGCTGACGGACTGGCGCAAAGACAACGGCCATTTCACCAGCCGCCGCGCAGCCCAGCAACGCTATTGGTTCGAGGAAGAAGTCCGCCAGGCGCTTTTGGCGACTCTTGAACAGGACGCGGCCAAGCGCCAAATGACCGCCTTGGGCGATCAGGTTGCAACCGGCGAGATGAGCGTTTCCAAAGCTGCCGCCGCGATGTTGCAACAGTTGAAATAGGCGACGATCGTTGAAAACCCCGACCTGCGCAACAAAATGACCTGCGACGGGCTGACACAGTCTGAACTTTGAAGTATAGCTGTGACGACTCATGACCAAGAGGTGCAGCTTGATGATAATTCGGACCCGCTATTGCTACGGCTAACGCCGCAGTCCGAATTCGGGCTGCTTTTGTAGCCCGCCGTCAACGCCTCTCCCCCCCTTGTCGCTGAAAACTGCCTGAAAAGGGCTTTGTCATGTTCCGCTTTTTTGAAAACCTAATCGATCCATTCCAGAAATTCAGCGCAGAAACACCGCCTGCGCAGCTTTGGCCTTATGTGAAGTCTCACTACGGACCTTATCTCAAACTGATGGTCTGGATGGGGATCACCGGGGCGGCGGTCGCCTTTATCGAGACCGGACTGATCTTTTATTCAGGACGCGTGATCGACCTGATGGAGATCACCGGCCCCGAAAGTTTCTGGTCACGCAACGGTCTTGAGTTGGCCGTGGCCGCGCTTTTGATCTTGTGCCTCAGGCCCGCGGTGATCGGGTTCAGCCACATCCTGATGGAACAATCCTTGGTCTCGAACCTGCATGACCAGGTGCGGTTCCGCGCCCATAAACACATGCTTGGGCAGTCCTCGACCTTTTTCCAGAACGATTTCGCGGGACGGCTGTCGAACCGTGTGATGCAGATGGGGCAGGCGGTTGAAGACGCCACCTATATGGTGTTCGAGGCGCTCTGGTTCTCGATCAGCTATATCATCGGGGCGATGATTATCCTCAGCCAGACCGACTGGAGATTGACGCTGCCACTGGCGATCTGGGTGGTTCTTTATGTTCTCTATACGATCAACGTGGCGATCCGTGTGTCGGTCGCGTCGGAAAAATGGTCCGACGCGCGGTCATTGCTGACGGGGCGGATCGTCGACGCCTATGCCAACATCGAAACGGTAAAACTGTTCTCTGCGGGAGAGCGCGAGGAAAGCTATGTGCTCAACGCGCTCAAACGTCACCGTTTGCGGTTCCAGCGTTTCCTGCGCCTGATGACCGAAATGTCGCTTATTCAGAACATCCTGAACGGGGCGTTGATCGTCGGCATGCTTGGCCCTGCCGTTTGGCTGTGGACCAAAGGCGTCGTAACGGCAGGCGAGGTTGCGGCGGCTTCGGCGCTGACAATCCGTCTGAATGGCATGTCCGGTTGGATCATGTGGGTGACGATCCGCTTGTTCGAACACGCGGGCGTCATCAAGGAAGGTCTGCGGTCCATCGCGGTCCCGCATGAGGTCACCGATGCAAAGGGCGCAACCGAATTGGCCTTCACCACCGGCGAGATCGAGTTTCGCGGCGTATCGCATCACTATGGCAAGGGCCACGGCGGCTTGAACCAAGTCAACCTCAAGATTGCCCCCGGTCAGAAGGTCGGGCTTGTGGGGCGCTCGGGGGCTGGCAAGTCCAGCTTGGTGAACTTGTTGCTGCGGTTCCGTGATACCGAGAAGGGTCAAATCCTGATCGACGGTCAGGATGTCGCCTGCGTCACGCAAGATAGTTTGCGCAGCCAGATCGGCATGGTGTCTCAGGACAACTCGCTTTTACATCGCTCGGTGCGGGCCAACATTCTGTTCGGCAATCCCGATGCAACCGAGGCCGACATGATCGCCGCGACCAAACGCGCCGAGGCCGATTGCTTTATCGCCGACCTTGAGGACCCCAAAGGGCGCACCGGATTTGACGCCCATGTCGGCGAGCGCGGCGTCAAGCTCTCGGGCGGGCAGCGTCAGCGGATTTCGCTGGCGCGTGTGGTGCTAAAGGATGCGCCCATTCTGGTTCTGGATGAAGCGACTTCGGCGCTGGATTCCGAGGTCGAGGCCGCCATTCTTGATACGCTTTACGGCGTGATGGAAGGCAAGACCGTGATCGCAATTGCGCACCGCCTGTCGACGATTGCGCGGATGGATCGGATTGTTGTGATGGATCAGGGGCAGGTCGTCGAGGACGGCACCCACGACGAACTTCTCGCCAAGGGCGGCATCTACGCTGAGCTGTGGTCGATGCAATCGGGTGGTTTCCTGGGGTAATCGCAGCGTGGGCTTTGGCCCGCGATGCGCCCTGCCACCGTGCGCTGCCCATACCAGCCCTTAATCATTTCGCCCGAGGTTTCTCTTGCGCGCAGATCGTGGACCGATGGGATGTAGGATAGCGAAAGCTCGGATTCCGATACCCCAGCCAGACCACCTCAGAATTCGATTGGTGGGGGGAAATCATCCCCTCTTGGCAGGACAAGCACGACCAAACGGCGGGCCCGCCACCTTTTACGATCATCTCGGAATGACCCTGCCAGAGATCCTCTGAGCGGGGCATTTCTGCTGGTTCAGGCTTTTTCGGGAATGATCTGCTGCACGATACCGGCCAGCACAAGGTAAAGCGACGACGCCACGAGCCCCCAATGCGCCCAGCTTTGCGGATCAAAATCGACCCACGCGGCCCAACCTGCAAAGAACACCCACGCCAGAGAAATCGGCAACGAGACGCTGCGCCAGCGTTTTGTCCGCGTTGGGTGGATAAACCGCAGTGGCAGGAACATTGCGACCGCAAGCAAGATCACGACGCCGAGGATCACCCAGAAATTCGGTTCAACTGCGAACAACACGATAACAACCATGTTCCAGCAGCCGGGGAATCCAAGGAAAGATTTATCCGCGGTCTTCATCGTCGCAATCGCAAAATATAGGGACGATGCAAACGTGATGACGATAATCACGATCCAACCGGTCCAGCCGGGCAACAGCCCGGATTTGAACAGCGCATAGGCCGGCACGAAGACGTAGGTCAGATAATCGATAATCAGATCGAGCAACTCGCCGTCAAACAGCGGCGCGTTCTTTTTGACGTGATACTTGCGCGCCAAGGGGCCGTCGATTCCATCAACCGCAAAGGCAACCACGAGCCAGAGAAACATCATGCTCCATTGCTCGTCCACTGCGGCCAGCATCGCCAGCATCGCAAAAACCGCTCCGGTGGCGGTGAGAAAGTGAACCAGCAAGGCGCGCATGTGTAATGTCATTCGACCCTCATGACGGAATTTGCTTGAAAGCGCAACGAAATCAGGCGCGGGGGTGGGTCTTGTTGTAAACGTCCATCAGGCGGGCGTGATCCACAGCGGTATAGGCTTGGGTCGTGGAAAGCGAGGCATGTCCAAGCAGTTCCTGGATCGCCCGCAGGTCGCCCCCCGCGCTTAAAAGGTGCGTCGCAAAACTATGGCGCATCGCGTGCGGAGTCGCCGAGGCCGGAAGCCCCAACTGCATCCGCGTTTGCTCAACCGCCTTCTGGATTGCGCGCGGGTTGAGGGTGCCTCCCCGCACACCGCGAAACACAGATCGCTCGTCGGCCATCGGATAGGGGCAAAGACGCAGGTAAGCCTCCATCGCGTCGCGTGCGGCGGGCAAAACCGGCACCAGCCGTTCCTTGCCGCCCTTGCCGGTGATCCGTAAAACATCGCCCAAGGGCAGATCCGCGCCTTGCAGGCCCAAGGCCTCGGATATCCGCAAGCCACAGCCGTAAAGCAACGTTAGAACCGCCGTATCGCGGGCCGCCACCCACGGCTCCATCGATTGAAGCTCGACCGTTTCCAGCATGTCTTTCGCCGCTTCGACCGTCAAAGGGCGGGGCAGTTTGTTCTGAAACTTCGGCGCACGGGTGGACAGAACCGCCGTTGGCTCAAACCCCTCGCGGGTCGCAAGCCAGCGGTAAAAAGTTTTGACCGCCGACAGGCTGCGCGCCAACGATCTGGCGGCCGTTCCGCGCCCACGTTCCTGCGCCATCCACGCGCGCATGTCGGACACGGTGATTTTCGCCAAAGGCGTCAGGCCCTGAGGCTCGCCCTTGTGTAAGGTCATGAAGCCGACGAAACCGAGAACGTCTTGCTGATAGGCTTTGAGCGTGTTGTCCGAGGCCCCCTTCAGCGCTTTTTCAGACGCAAGCCAAGCCTGCATCCGATCCTGCGCCGCAGGAGAGATCAGGCTCATGACAACCAGCGGCGCATCAATCTTTCAAACGCAGCCGCGTAGAACCCTAACAGATCGGTGCCTTGCTGGGGATTGAACTGATGCGGGTCTTCCGCGCCCATGACCAGCAATCCGGGCAAGCGGCCCTCGCCGAGGTTCAGCTTAATGCAGGCCTCAGAGCGAATATGCGCAGCCGCTTTGCCGTAGACTCGTTCCGGTCCAGAGCTGATCTGGCGAAGCGTGACCTGGCGAATTGTAGTGTTGCGCCCACGCGACAGATATTCATCGACGAAACCGGGGTCGGCCACGCTGAGCACATCGCCCATTTTTTCGATCGCGGCACTGGTTTCAGCCTGCGGGGTCTCAAGCACCAAGCGCATCGCATCGACACGCAGAATGTCCGCAACTTCTGTGCCAAGGTCCGACAGAAAGGTTTCGAAATCCGTTGGGTCCAACAAGCGCAAAATCGCGCGGTGGATTTGGTTGGTGCCAGCCAGATTTTCGTAAGCCGCGGCAATCACACTGCGGTGCGTGCTTTCCAGCTTGCCCAGTCGAGACTCAAGCCGGTTCATGGCAATGCCACGAAGATCGACAATGTTCTCGCCCATGACCTTTTCATTCGCCCGCACAAGGGCACTCATGACATCATGATCGTCTAGAATAGTATTGGGCTCCGCGAGAATTTTCTCACGTAGAACCTCTTCGAGTTCTGCGGTGCTGCTCATTCCTGCCTCGGAATTATGTTTTCGTTTTTCTTTTCTTATAACACGCAGATGACGTGTTTTCGCAATGATTATTGTTCGATACGCGGGTTTTCACTCCAGCCGGCCCAAAATCTGCCAAGATGAGGGAAACGATCTATCATTGCCAGTTGGCCCGCAAGGATCGTAACCTGCCGCGCAAATCACGCCGCAAAAATCAATCAAACAGAAGCGGGATGAACAAAGGGATCGCGAAAATGAACGACACCGTCACACGTCCGACCGGATGGAGACCCATACCGCTCGCGCTAAAAATACTTGCTGTTGTCATGTTGCTCTGGGCGGTCGGGGCGGTCATGAACGCACCGAACCTGATGACCAACGGTCTGCCGCTCTTTGGTGTGTTCGTCCAAGGTCCGGCCGCATTTGCGGTGGTTCTTGTGTTGGACATCATCGGCCCACTGCTTTTTCTCTACGCCCTTTGGACGCGGAAATCATGGGGGCCAAAATGGGCCGCCCTTTATATGGGGGTGTTCATCCTCAATAGCATCGTGGCTTTTTTCACGGTGCGCGCTGACCTTGGGTTGCCGCAAATTTTGACGCCGACAGTGGCAACGCTGGTATTCCTGTCGGTCATCCGCTCAAAAAGCGACTATTTCAACTAGCGCGGCATCCACCGCACGTTGGGTCAAACGATTTTGATCCCTGCGCTTTCAATATCCGCCAAAAACGTCGCCAAGCCTTTGTCGGTCAAAGGATGCGCGATCAAGGATTTTAACACGGCGGGTGGTGCCGTGATGACGTCGGCCCCGATCCGGGCACAGTCGAGCACATGGTTCACCGAGCGGATGCTCGCGGCCAAAATCTCGGTCTCAAACCCGTAATTGTCATAGATGGTGCGAATGTCTTCGATCAACTCGATCCCGTCGATGTTGATGTCGTCCAGCCGCCCAATGAAAGGCGAGATGAACGTCGCCCCAGCCTTGGCCGCCAGAAGCGCCTGGTTGGCGGAAAAGCAAAGCGTGACATTGACCATATGACCCTCGGCCGAAAGCACCTTGCACGCCTTCAGACCGTCCCAGGTTAACGGAACCTTAACCGCGATGTTGTCGGCGATCCCGGCCAACTTGCGGCCCTCGGCGATCATCCTGTCTGCATCAACCGCGGTGACCTCTGCCGAGACGGGGCCGTCAACCATTGCGCAAATTTCGCCGATCACCTCGAGAATATCGCGACCCGACTGTTTGATAAGCGAGGGATTGGTGGTCACCCCGTCAACCATGCCTGTTTCGTTCATTTCCGCGATGGCCGCGACGTCAGCGGTATCGACAAAAAATTTCATGGCAGGCATCCTTTGCTATGCTTGGCTTTTGCTTGGCGGTTGCTTACCCCAGATGCAAACGGGCCAAAAGCCCAGACATTGAATGAGAGACATGGATCAGGACTTTTTTGACCAAGGCGCATTGGTGGCTGTCATGACCACCCAGCCGCTGGACCGGACGCTGGACTATAAAGCGCCCGAAGGCGGGTGCTTTTTGGGGGCTTTCGTCGAAGTGCCGCTTGGGCCACGCAAGGTTCTCGGCGTGGTTTGGGGTGCCGGAAAGGGCGATTTTGACCTTGCCAAGGTCCGCTCGGTGGTCCGTGTTCTGGACGTCGCCCCCATGCGCGAAGAAATGCGCCTGTTTTTGGAAAAAGCAGCGGCCTACACGCTGACCCCAATGCCTGCGATGCTGCGTCTGGCCACGCGGGCACCGGGCTTGGGCGACCCGCTGTCGATGCGCAAAGTCTACAGGCCCGGGGATCGCCTGCCCGACCGGATGACCGACGCCCGCAAACGCGTGCTGGCCGTGCTAGAGGAATACGGCGGGTTGTCCTTTACCTTACGCGAACTGGCCGAAATGGCGGGCACGTCGGGGTCTGTCATCAAAGGCATGGTGAAACTTGGCGCAGTGGCCGAGGTCGAAACCCCGCGCGACACAGTGTTTCCACCTTTGGAACCGGACTGGGGCGGCAAAGAGCTGACCGACGAACAAACCGCAGCGGCCGAGCATTTGCGCGCTCAGGCGCAGGCCGCAGACTATGGCACGATCTTGCTGCGTGGCGTGACGGGCTCGGGCAAGACCGAGGTCTATCTGGAAGCGGTTGCCGAATGCCTGCGCCAAGGGCGGCAAGCCTTGGTGTTGCTGCCCGAGATCGCGCTGACGGCGGAATTTCTGTCGCGGGTTCAGGCGCGGTTCGGGGCCAAGCCCGCCGAATGGCATTCCGGCGTGACGATGACCGAACGGCGTCGCACGTGGAAGATGGTCGGGCAGGGCGGCGCGCAGATGGTGATTGGTGCGCGCTCGGCGTTGTTTCTACCTTACCGCGATCTCGGGTTGATTATCGTCGATGAGGAACACGACACCAGCTACAAGCAGGAAGACGGGGTGCTCTATAATGCGCGGGATATGGCCGTGCTGCGGGCCTCGATCTGCGGGGCGCAGGTGGTATTGGCGTCAGCAACGCCGAGCCTTGAGAGCTGGGCCAACGCCGAGGCGGGGAAATACAGCAAGATCGAATTGACCAGCCGATTTGGCGAGGCCGTAATGCCGCGTATGGGCACGATCGACATGCGCACCGAGGCGCTGCCCGCGTCGCGTTGGGTGTCCGACGAATTGCGAAAGCGCGTCCAGCGCCGGTTGGATTTGGGTGAGCAATCGTTGCTGTTCATCAACCGGCGCGGCTATGCGCCGATCACCATGTGTCGCGCCTGCGGGCACCAGATCGGCTGCGATAATTGCGACGCCCGATTGGTCGAGCATCGGTTTCAAAAGCGCCTTGTGTGCCATCAATGTGGGGAAAGCAAACCGATCCCGAGCCAATGCCCGTCCTGTGAGGCCGAAGACCGACTGGCCCCGATTGGCCCCGGGGTTGAGCGATTGGCCGAAGAAGCGATGGCGCTGTTTCCCGACGCGCGCGTGGCGGTTTTGTCCTCGGATCGGTTTGGATCAGCACGGGCGCTCAAGGCCGAGATCGAAGCGATTGCGGCAGGGGGCTGTGACATCATCATTGGCACGCAATTGGTGGCGAAGGGGCATAACTTTCCGCTGTTGACGCTGGTCGGTGTGATTGACGCCGACCTCGGGCTGCACGGGTCGGACCTGAGGGCAGCGGAGCGGACCTTTCAATTGATGCGCCAGGTGTCGGGGCGCGCGGGACGCGCCGAGACCGCGGGCGAGGCGGTGATGCAGACCTATCAGCCCGAACATCCGGTGATCCGCGCGATATTGGCGGGGGATGAGGAAGGCTTTTGGCAGGCCGAGGCCGCACAACGCGAGGCCGCAGGGATGCCCCCCTTCGGGCGCTTGGCCGGAATTGTGCTGAGCGGTTCGGACGCGCATCAGGTGATGGAATTGGGCATGGCCTTGGCCCGCAATGACGCTGCGGTGCGGGCGGTGGGCGCACAGGTGTTCGGGCCAGCGCCGGCCCCTATCGCGCGGGTGCGTGGGCGGCATCGGGTGCGGCTTCTGGTGAAGGCCGGCAAGGGCGTGGCGTTGCAGCGGGCGATTTCGGAGTGGGTCGGGCAATTCCAGCCCAAGGGGGATGTGCGTCTGGCGGTCGATATTGATCCGCAGAGTTTTTATTGAGGGCTCTTTCTTGGGATCGTAGCGCTGACGCGCTCCGACCGGGGCGAGAGGGCGCTGCCCTCTCGCGCTCTCCCGAGGTATTTTAGGCAAGATAAAGAGCAGGTCTGGGCGCGGTTTTTTTTGTGGTTGGATTGCGAAGAGGGATCGCATTCACCGGTTCATGTCGCGATTTGGCTGTTGCCAAAGGGGCGAAGCGCGTAAGGGGCAGTATGGAAAAGAATTACCCTTTGGATGAGGCGGAGCGTTTGCCGGTCTGGCGTCGCCCCGTGACATTGCTGTTCGTGATGGCCCTGGCCATGCCGATTGCGTTCAATACGTGGTCGGCGTTGCTGAACAATTTCGTGATCGAGGTCGGAGGCTTTGATGGCTCGGACAATGGCTGGTTGCACACCGTCCGAGAGATCCCCGGATTTCTGGCCGTTGGGGTTATCGCCATCATCATATTTGTGCGCGAACAGGTTTTGGGGCTGGTGTCGCTGATCCTATTGGGCGTCGCGACGATGATGACCGCCTATTTCCCGTCGATGGCGGGGATTTTGACGATCACCATGCTCAGCTCGATCGGGTTTCATTATTACGAGACGGTGAACCAATCCCTGCAACTACAATGGTTGTCCAAGGCGCGTGCACCACAGGTTTTAGGCTGGCTGATGGCGGCGGGGTCGGGGGCGACTCTGGTGGCGTATCTGTTGATCGTCTTGCTGTGGGAGCCGCTAAATCTGACCTATAATATCGTCTATATGATAAGCGGCGGGCTGACGGCGGTGATCGCTGTGTTCTGTCTGTTTGCCTATCCCAAGTTTGAATCCTCAACGCCTCAGATCAAGAAAATGGTGCTGCGCAAGCGCTACTGGCTTTATTACGCGCTGCAATTCATGGCAGGAGCGCGGCGGCAGATTTTTGTCGTGTTTGCTGCCTTTATGATGGTCGAGAAGTTCGGCTTTAAAGTCCAAGAGGTGACGGCGCTGTTTCTGATTAATCTGGTGATAAACATCGTGGTCGGCCCTCTGGTCGGTAGGGCTGTTGCGACTTTGGGCGAGCGGTTTGCGCTGATTTTCGAATATGTCGGGTTGACGATTGTGTTTCTGATGTACGGCGGGCTTTACTGGTTTGGCTGGGGCGTGCTTTTGGCCAGTATTCTTTACGTTGTGGATCATATCCTTTTCGCCTTGGCGTTGGCGCTTAAGACCTATTTCCAAAAGATCGCCGATCCCCAGGACATCGCCCCCACGGCGGCGGTTGCCTTTACCATCAACCATATTGCGGCGATTTTCCTGCCTGCGGGTCTCGGGTATCTGTGGCTGTATTCGCCAAGCGCGGTGTTCGTTGTTGCGGCGGCGATGGCCATCACTTCGCTTTTGCTGAGTCTCCTTATTCCAAGACATCCTGAAAAGGGTCACGAGACTGTCTTTTTGCGCCTGAACGCACGGCTTGGGGCCTAGCATGCCGGACTCGGGCGGGCGTTTTCTTACCGGCTCGACGATGGGGCATGTGGTTCGCATGACGTTGACCGGCGCTGCTGGCATTTCGTTTGTGTTTCTGGTCGATGCGGCAAATCTGTTCTGGATTTCGCAACTGGGTGAGCCGCGTCTGGTGGCGGCGATTGGCTTTGCCTTTGCGATCCAATTCCTGTCGGTGTCCAGCGGCGTCGGTCTGATGATTGCCGCCACGGCTGTGGTGTCGCGCCGGATCGGGGCGGGTGATCCCATGGGGGCACGGGCCGAGGCGACCTCGGCCATGATCCTGACGGTTGCGATCCAAAGCGCCATTGCGCTGGTCGTGGTCGTGTTTCGATGGGACATGTTGGATCTCGTGGGTGCAACGGGCGAGACCCGACGGCTGGCGGCGCGGTATTTGTTGTTGACGGTTCCGTCGCTGGCGCTGATGGCTGTCGGCTTGATCGCCTCGGCGGCTCTGCGCGCCCAAGGGGATGGTAAGCGGGCGATGCTTGTGACGCTGACCTCGGGGTCGGTGTCGATGGTGGTCGATCCGGCGCTTATCATTTGGGCCGGTCTGGGGTTGGATGGCGCGGCCATTGCGCTGGTGATCTCGCGGGTTGTGCTGTCGGGCATGGCGCTGAAATTCGCGATTGGCACGCACGACCTATTGGCTTGGCCATCGCTGGCGGCCCTTCGCAAAAATACGAAACCGTTTCTGAGGATCGCCTTGCCAGCGATGGTGGCGCAACTCAGTACGCCGTTTGGCAGCTATCTTTTGACCGGTGTCATGGCGCAGTTTGGCGACGCGGCGGTCGCGGCGTGGGCCGTGGCGAACCGGCTCTACGTGATGGCCTTTGGCGGGATCTTTGCGCTGAGCGGTGCGATTGGGGGCATCTTTGGTCAGAACTACGGGGCTGGATTGTACAAGCGCCTTTGGACGACCTATCGCGATGCGCTGATCTTTTGTGTTGTCTACGCGTTGAGCGTTTGGGTGCTGTTGATCCTTGCCACGCCCCTGATCGTTCAGAGCTTCGGGCTTGAGGGCACAGCCGCCGAGGTTCTGAGGGCCTTCACAATCACCACAGGCGGGGCGCAGGCCTTGATGGGGATGGTCTTTGTGACCAACGCCGCCTTTAACACGCTGGGCCGTCCGGGCCGCTCGATGGTTGTGAACTGGAGCCGCGACGGGCTGTTGATGTTGCCGGTTGCCTACTGGGCCGCGAGTATCTGGGGTGCGCCGGGCGTTCTCTATGGGCAGGCCATCGCCGGGTCGGCTGTGGGCCTCATTGGTGCGGTTTGGGCCGGCGTGTTCGTGCGCGCGATCGCCAACGGCACGCTGCCAGAGCTTGACCTGAACCCACGGCGGGGATACCGCGACCTGAATAGATTTCGGAGACGTTAAATGCCCACCTTCACCGCCCTGACCACCTTGACCGGAAAAGCCCAAGCGGAAGCGTTGGGCGAAGCGATGGAGCGCCTGATCCCCGAACCGACGGGTATCGGTGTTTTCGAGGTCGAAGATGACAGCGGCATTTGGGAAGTCGGCGGCTATTTTACCGAAAGCCCCGACGAAGCGGGGCTCGCGCTGTTGACCACCATGCACGGCGCTAAACCCTTTGTGGTGTCGGAACTGCCTGAAACCGATTGGGTCGCCAAGGTGAAACGCGAACTCGCCCCCGTCGAGGCTGGCCGTTTCTTTGTGTATGGCAGCCACGACGCCGACAAGATTCCGGAAGGATCTGAGCCGTTGCTGATCGAGGCCGCGATGGCCTTTGGCACAGGGCATCACGGCACAACGCTTGGATGCCTTCGAGCGCTGGATCATCTCGCAAACGAGGGCTTTGTCGGCAAAAAGGTTGTCGACATCGGATGCGGCACGGCTGTTCTTGCCATGGGGGCCGCGCGCATCTGGCCGGATAATGTCATGGCCAGCGATATTGACGAGGTGGCCGTGGATGTGGCCGAGGCCAATGTGAAAGCCAATGATCTTGTCGGACGGGTGCTGTGTCTCGAGGCGACGGGGTTTGACCACGCTGACTTGAAAGCGGCCGGTCCCTTTGATCTGGTCTTCGCCAATATCCTCAAAGGCCCGCTGATCGACCTCGCCCCCGACATGGCGGCGAATCTTCAGGGCAGTGGCTATGCGATTCTGTCTGGAATTCTGGTGCATCAGGCCGAAGACGTGATTGAGGCTTATGCACGATCTGGCATCAATCTATACCGACGCGAGGACATTGGTGACTGGACGACGCTAATCCTTCAGCGAAGTGCCTGATTTTCGGCACTTTTTGCCCTGATTTTGCCTTAGTGCCTTGATTTTGCCGCATTTCGGCTGCATCAAAGTCTCAGTTGGTGGGGGCCAACTGTGCAAGGTCTGTAATGTTAAAAGTGGCTCCTAAATCTGCCCCAAACCCGTTGAGAAAATCTGATGCGCACGCATTTGGGATGCAACGGCGTGATCGGGCAGGCAGCATTACAATCCCCGGTATCAACCCGCGAGACTTCCTCTCATTCCAAGCGCTCGCTGTGGTTCTTGTTGCGTTTTATTTGGTTAAAAGTGTCCTGCTTTCGGTTTACGGATTTGAAAGCTATACCGCGCGGATTGAATTGCTTTTGAATGGAACAGCCGTCGAACAGGTCAGTGGGCGTTTGCTCGACATTGACCCGCTGACGGCTGCCCTGAGCAAAATCGTATCAGTTGTTTTCTAACGAGTAAGTGTTTGTAGTTTCGTAACGAGTATCAAAAGCACCGTTGAACAAAAAAAGCCGCTACCCAGTCCCTCGGGTAGCGGCTTTATTCATGCGAAGCGGTGACGGCTTAGCGGGATGCTGAGCGCGCAATATAGTCGATGTCGCCGCGAACCAGTCCAATATCGTCCAACTCACGGTTTGTGAGGGCCCCGAGGGATTTGCGTGTAGCACGCTCATCGTTCCAAGAGACGACGGCTGCGATGGCCGAAGACAGGATGTTCATGCTCAGGCCGCTTTTTGCAGCGGTGAGGGAGTTCGCGCGGTAGGTATCAAATGCAGCCATTTGCTTAATCCTTTCTGGACTGGGTTGAATTTCTAAGGCGCACCTACGCCTGGGCATTGGCACTTACAAATGCCAATAAGTCATTGCTCATATGCGCCTATTGCATAGGTCGAAAACGGACCAAAATCGTCGAAAACGGCCTTTGTTTTAAGGCTGAATCGGGTGTCCAACTGCGGCTGAATTCTGGCTTTTGGGACGAAAAGCGTCGCTTTCAGATCGCGACGGTTCAAAAGCGACAGAAATTGTTCCGCTTGGCAAATGTTCTCGTTTCGTGCTACCCAAAAAGAAAACAATGTCGGGCGAGCGTTATGCGGGTATTGGGAATTGATCCCGGGCTGCGAAATATGGGTTGGGGCGTCGTAGATTTCGACGGGTCCCGAATCAGTCACGTTGCAAATGGGATCTGCCACAGCACCGGTAAACTGCTTGCCGACCGGCTTTTGATGCTTCACCAGCAGCTCACCGACGTTTTCATGACCTATCAGCCGGACCAGGCGGCCGTTGAACATACCTTTGTGAACAAAGATGGGGCGGGCACGCTGAAGCTCGGTCAGGCGCGGGGCATCGCGATGCTAGTGCCGGCGCAATATGGCGTGCCGGTGGGGGAATATGCCCCCAATCAAGTCAAGAAAACGGTTGTGGGTGTCGGTCACGCGGACAAGGGTCAGATCCAGCATATGGTCAAAATGCAACTGCCCGGTGCCAAGCTGAACGGCGCAGATGCGGCGGATGCTTTGGCGATTGCGCTCTGCCACGGGCATTTCGCACGGTCGACCTCGGTGCTCGAACGGGTAAAGGTGGGCGTATGATCGGGAAACTTTCAGGGCGGATCGACTATCGCGGCGAAGACCACGTTTTGCTTGATGTGCGCGGGGTGGGTTATCTTGTTTATTGCTCGGATCGGACGCTGATGTCTCTGCCCGGCGTGGGCGAGGCTGTGGCGCTTTATACCGAGCTTTTGGTGCGCGAAGATTTGCTGCAACTTTTCGGCTTTACGTCGCTGGTCGAAAAGGAATGGCACAGGTTGCTGATGTCCGTCCAAGGGGTCGGGGCAAAGGCGTCGATGGCGATCCTCGGGACGCTGGGGCCGGACGGCGTAAGCCGCGCGATTGCGCTTGGCGACTGGAACGCGGTCAAGGCCGCCAAAGGGATCGGCCCGAAAACGGCGCAACGGGTCGTGAACGAGTTGAAAGACAAAGCGCCCAAGGTGATGGCCATGTCGACCGGCGCTGCACCCGATCCGGTGGACGTGCCAGAGATCGAGGTGATCGAAACATCCACCCCTTCAATAAGTCCTGTGGCCCCTGCAACGAACGCCTCTGCTCAGGCAGAGGCTTTGTCGGCTTTGGGGAACCTCGGCTACGGACCGGGCGACGCGGCAGCGGCGGTGATGCAGGCGCTGGGGGATCAGCCCGATCTGGATACCAGTGGTTTGATCCGTGAAGCGCTGAAACTTTTGGCGCCGAAAGGGTGATCGGGATGACGAGCACCCCAGAGAATTGCGACCGCCTCGGCGTGGGCGCAGAAGTGCGCCCGCCCATGGGGCGCTGCGGATGCAAATCGGATCGCAAGCGATCCGATAAGTGGATATACTTCTGTCATGCATGACCCCGATCCAGCCCTCCGTCCAGATCCTTTGCCCGAGGACATAGACCGCGCGTTGCGCCCGCAGAAGCTCGACGACTTTATCGGTCAGGCAGAGTCGCGGGCCAATTTGAAAGTGTTCATCCAATCCGCCCGTCAAAGGGGTGAGGCGATGGATCACACGCTGTTTTACGGCCCGCCGGGTCTCGGCAAGACGACCCTCGCGCAAATCATGAGCCGCGAGTTGGGGGTGAATTTCCGTATGACCTCGGGGCCGGTTCTGGCCAAGGCAGGGGACCTCGCCGCGATCCTGACCAATCTGGAAGAACGCGACGTTCTGTTCATCGACGAGATCCACCGGCTCAATCCGGTGGTCGAGGAAATCCTCTATCCGGCGATGGAGGATTTTGAGCTGGACCTCGTGATCGGCGAAGGCCCTGCGGCGCGAACGGTGCGCATTGAACTGCAACCTTTTACGCTGGTCGGCGCGACCACGCGGCTGGGACTGCTGACCACACCATTGCGCGACCGGTTCGGCATTCCGACACGCTTGCAATTTTATACCGAGGACGAGCTTCACATGATCGTCAGTCGCAACGCCCAGAAACTCGGCGCTCCTGCCGACGAAGGCGGCGCGCGCGAGATCGCCCGCAGGTCGCGCGGCACACCCCGCATCGCGGGCCGTCTGTTGCGCCGCGTGGTGGATTTCGCCGTGGTCGAAGGCGACGGCAAAGTGACCCAAGCGCTGGCGGACAACGCGCTGACGCGGCTTGGGGTGGACCATCTTGGGCTTGATGGTGCAGACCGCCGTTACCTGAAACTGATCGCGGAAAACTATGCGGGCGGTCCGGTGGGAATTGAAACGATTGCCGCAGCCCTCAGCGAAAGCCGCGATGCGCTGGAAGAGGTGATCGAGCCGTTTTTGTTGCAGCAAGGGCTGATCCAACGCACGCCGCGTGGTCGAATGCTGGCGCAAAAAGGTTGGACGCACCTCGGCATGGCTGCGCCAAAAGCGCCGGGGCAGACGGATTTGTTCACCGATTGAGCCTTGGAACCGGCAGCGCCGCGTGTGAGGCTGAGGTTGGATTTGAGTATTTTTGACAAAGAAAAAGCAGCATTGAGTTTTTTCAGGCGCTGGGCCAGAACGGGGCAAGCCGAGGAGAGACCATGACGCCGCAGGATATCGAGACCTATTTCACGCAACCGGACGGAAAATACGCCTTTGCGCGTTGGGGGCGACCCATTGCGCCGATTGTGTTCGGGGTTGAGGACAAGTCGCTTGAGGTCGTGAAGGGCGCTTTGCAAGCGGTGGTGAAGCTGGCGGGTCACCAGATGGTCGAAACCGACCCCGAGTTTGGATCGAACATGATGTTCTTCTTTTTCAGCGACTGGGATGAGTTGCTGGACGTGCCGGATCTCGACAAACTGATCCCCGAGATGGCGTTGCTGGTTAGCAAGTTGAAATCAGGCGGTGCGAACCAATATCGTTTGTTCCGGTTTGATGACACCGGGGCGATCAAGGCTGCGTTTGTTTTCTTGCGGATGGACGAAGCGCTTGCGGATATTCCCGCCGAAGTTTTGGCCCTGCAACAGGTTGTTCAGGTCATGCTGCTGTGGGGCAAGGATGCGTTTCGCACGCAATCGCCCCTCGGGCTGACCGAAAGCGGCAAAACCATGCTGCGCCCAGACATCGCCGCGATCATCAACGCCTCTTACGATCCGGTCATGCCGGCTGTCGCAGATGACGCCAGCCACGCTTTGCGGGTGTTTGCCCGCATTGAGGCCTCCAAATGAGCCATAAGTTTCCGGTGCACGTTTATTACGAAGACACCGATCTTGCGGGGATCGTCTATTATGCCAACTATCTGAAGTTTATCGAGCGGGCGCGTACGGAGTGGGTGCGCGGCATGGGGATCGACCAGACCGCGCTCAAGCGGGACGACGGCATCGTGTTTGCGGTGCGCCGGCTTGAGGCTGATTATCTCAACTCGGCGGTGTTTGACGACGACCTGATCGTTGAAACCTCAACCGTTCAGGTGACAGGGGCGCGGATCGTGTTGCAGCAGGACGTGACCCGCGACGGCGAGGTTGTTTTCACCTCGCAAGTGACGCTGGTGGCTTTGTCGGACACTGGGCAACCGGTGCGATTGCCTGCCAACCTGCGACTTATGTTGCATTGATCCGCCGTTTCGCGGGTTGTTATCCCATATCTGTTGGCCTCATCGCTGAATTCAGTTAGTTTGCCGCCAAAAGCGCCGCATGAAGCGGCAGGCAGAAAGAGCAGGCTGATGGAAACGGAAACCCTAGCCCTGGCGCAGGAGATTGATTTCTCTATGTGGGCGCTATTCGCACGCGCGACGATCACGGTAAAACTTGTTGTATTGCTGCTGATTGTTTCGTCCTTTTGGTCGTGGTCGATCATCATTCAAAAGTCGATGAATTTTCAGGGCGCCCGACGTGAGGCTTCAAAATTTGATCGCGCGTTTTGGTCCGGTGAGCCGCTGGAAGACTTGTTCGAAAGCATCGGTGCAAAGCCCAAGGGCCGGTCCGAAAAGATCTTTGCGGCGGGCATGATCGAGTGGAAGCGCAGTCACAAGACCGACGGCGCGCTGATCGCAGGGGCGCATTCGCGGATCGATCGCTCGATGGATGTGGCCATCGCGAAAGAGGCCGAGCGCCTGCAAAAGGGATTGCCGATCCTGGCCACCATCGGATCGACCGCACCGTTTGTCGGCTTGTTCGGCACGGTCTGGGGCATCATGAACGCCTTTGTCGAGATCGCAGCCCAGCAAAACACCAACCTCGCCGTTGTGGCCCCCGGCATTGCCGAGGCTTTGATGGCGACCGCTTTGGGATTGCTAGCGGCGATTCCAGCAGTGATTTTCTACAACAAGCTGAGCGCAGATAGCGACCGGATCGTGGGGGGGTATGAGGCCTTCGCGGACGAGTTTTCGACCCTGCTCAGCCGCCAGTTGGACGCCTGAGCCATGGGCGCGGGTGTTCTCGATAGCGGCGGAGGTGGCAAGGGGTCTCGTCGGCGCAGGCGGCGCAGATCGCGTCCCATGGCCGAGATCAACGTCACGCCCTTTGTCGACGTTATGTTGGTTCTGCTGATTATCTTCATGGTCGCCGCGCCGCTGATGACAGTCGGCGTACCGGTTGAATTGCCCAAGACGGCGGCGAACGCTTTGGCGACGGATCAGGAAGAACCCCTGACGGTGACAATCACTGCCGACGGCGTGGTGATGATCCAGAAGACCGAGACCGACCGTAACGAATTGATCGCCAAATTGCGCGCCGTTGCTTCCGAGCGTGCCAGCACCAAGGTGTATCTGCGCGCTGACGGCGCGGTGGCCTATGAGCAGGTTGTTCAGGTGATGGGTGCACTCAACGCCGGTGGTTTTGAGGATATTGGTCTGGTGACCGATATCGGAGGCCCCGCGCTTGACGGGTCTGGCAACTAGGCGACAGCGGTGAATGCGGGCACGTATATCTCGGGCACAGTCCACATCGGGCTGATCGGCTGGCTTTTGGTGGGCGATGTGTTCCGCTCGGCCCCGCAGGAGCCTGAGATAACGGATGTGTCGGTGATAAGCGCGACCGAGTTTGACGCGTTGTTTGCGTCCTCGGCGGCACCCGAAATCGACGTCAATCTGGCGCAGATGCCGACGCCCCCGACCGAGGACGCGTTGGATCAGCCAATACAATTGTCCGAAGATGTTGCCCCCGAGTTGACCGATGTGTCCGACCCGGACCTGCCACAGGAACAGGAATCCATGCCGGATATTACCGGATTGCAGATACTGCCGGACGCCGAGATCTCGCTTGAGGTGCCGACGATGGCAGCACCGTCCTTTGAGGTCGGGCCGGACGTCGAGATTGACGACAGCCCCGAGGACAAACCTCGCGATGCGCCTCGGGTTGCGCCGGTGCCATTCCTGCGCCCCGATCAGGATGTTGCCGTTGACGATACGGTGGCAGAAGCTGCCGCCGAGGTTGAAGCAGCAGAGGTGACGGTCGAAGACACGCAAGCAGCCGCCCCCGAGGAGGCCACGACCGAGATCGTGACCGAGGCCGAGACACCGGCGGGTGCACCGACATCGGTGCCCGTACCAAGATTGCGTCCACAGCCAAATCCCGCGCTTGCCGCCCCAGACCCGTCGCCCGAGCCGCCAAAGCCCGACACCACCTCGTCGGCGCTGGCCGCAGCCTTGGCAGAAGCTGAGGCGGTAGAGGAACCACCGGCCTCGGTTCAGGAGTCACAGATTCCGCTTGGGCCGCCGATGACGCTGGCCGAGCAGGAATCGCTGCGGGTGGCTGTCTCGGCGTGCTGGAACACAGGCTCGCTGTCGTCGGCGGCTTTGCGGGTCACGGTTGTGGTTGCCCTGCAGATGGCTGAAAGCGGCAGACCTGTCACAAACACGGTTCGGCTTGTCTCAAGCACGGGTGGCGAGGGTGACGCGATTACACAAGCGTATGAGGCGGCCAGAAGGGCTATTCTCAGATGCGGCGCAAAAGGGTATGACCTTCCGCAAGAGAAGTTTGGCCAGTGGCGCGATATTGAAATGACATTTAACCCAGAGAAGATGCGGATCAAATGATGACACGTCTGTTTGCACTAATCCTTGCCCTGCTGGCGTTGGCTTTACCGGTTTCCGCACAGCAAGGCCCTTTGCGGATTGAGATTACCGAAGGTGTGATCGAACCGATGCCCTTCGCGGCCCCGAGCTTCGTTCCCGTCAACGCGGATGCCAAGGAAATCGGCGAGGACATTGCAAGCGTGGTGGCCGCCGATTTGGTCAGCACCGGCCTGTTTCGCCAAATCCAGACGGCCTCGTTCATCAGTGGGATCACAAGTTTCACCTCGCCGGTGGAATTCGCGGACTGGAAAGCGATCAACGCGCAGGCGCTGATAACCGGCCAGATCAGCACGAACGGCAATCAACTGGTCATCCAGTTCCGCGTCTATGACGTCTTTGCCGGACAAGAGCTGGGCAACGGCCTGCAATTCGCCGGAACGACCGAAGGCTGGCGCCGCATGGCGCACAAGGTTGCGGATGCGGTTTACACGCGGATCACGGGCGAAAGCGGTTATTTTGACAGCCGTATCGTCTTTGTGTCTGAACGTGGCAACAAGGGCGACCGTAGCAAAGCCTTGGCGATCATGGATTATGATGGGGCCAACGTGCAGATGTTGACCGATGACAGCAATTTGGTTCTTGCGCCACGTTTCTCGCCGTCGGGCGATCGGGTGCTTTATACAAGCTACGAAACCGGTTTCCCGCGGATCTATTTGTTGGATGTTGGCAGCGCCAGCCGCCGCGTTCTAGAAGAGCAACCGGGCAGCATCAGCTTTGCACCGCGTTTCGGGCCGGATGGCAACACGGTGGTCTATTCGCTGGCGACCAACGGCAATACCGATCTTTATCGCATGGATACCACTGGTACCGGACGTGTGCGTCTGACCAGTTCGCCGGCGATTGACACCGCCCCGAGCTTTTCGCCGGATGGCAGCCAGATCGTGTTTGAAAGCGACCGCTCGGGCAGCCAGCAACTCTATATCATGCCCGCCACTGGTGGACAGGCGCAAAGGATCAGCTTTGGGGCAGGGCGTTATGGCACGCCTGTGTGGTCGCCTCGGGGGGATTTGGTGGCCTTTACCAAACTGAACAAAGGCCGCTTCCACATCGGCGTCATGCGCACGGATGGCAGCGAGGAACGCCTGTTGACGGCCAGCTTCCTTGATGAAGGTCCAACGTGGTCACCCAATGGCCGCGTGATTATGTTCACGCGAGAAACCCAAGGCAGTTCGGGGCAGGCGTCGCTGTATTCCGTTGATATAACCGGTCGGAACCTTCAGCGTATCCGCACGCCCTACGGCGCGTCGGATCCCGCATGGAGCCCGCTTCAGTAGCAGTTGCATTTTCAAAATGGCCGCAGCGTGATACTGTGGCGAAAACAGGACAATGAGAGCAGACAGATGAAGTATATTACCAAAGTGGCGCTTATCGCCGGTGCGTTATTCCTTGCAGCCTGTGAACAGAATTCACGCTTTGACAATCCGCTCGGCGGACGTGGCGCAGGTGATGATTTCGCAAGCTCGGGTTTGGCGTCAGCCGACAATCCGACGACCCCAGAATACTTTCGCCAGTTCGTCGGCGACAGCGTATTCTTCCCCGTGAACGAATACACGCTGAACGCTGAATCGCGCTCGCTTCTTGGACAGCAGGCCGAGTGGCTGATCGACAATCCCAACTTCGATGCCATCGTTCAGGGTCATGCGGACGAACGCGGGACACGCGAATACAACCTTGCGCTTGGCGACCGTCGTGCAAACTCGGCGCGGGATTATCTGTTGTCGCTTGGCGTGAGCGCCGCACGGATCAAGACAGTCAGCTACGGCAAAGAACGCCCCGCGCAGCTTTGCAGCGACGAATCTTGCTATTCGGTGAACCGTCGCGCCGTGACCGTTCTTGTTGCGGGTCAGTAAGAGATCAGGACCGGAGTGCCCGTGATGCGATTGTTTGCCGCCCTTGCCGTTGCCGTTTCACTGGCCGTGCCCGCCTCGGCACAGGAAAACACGACGCTCTCCGATATTCGGTCCGAGCTTGCGCTTCTCTATGTCGAGATCCTGTCGCTGCAACAATTGCTTGATCCCTCGGGCGTGCGGGCAGGGACGTCGCTTAGTGATAGCACCCTTGAGAGGGTCACCTCGATCGAGCGGAGCCTTCAGGCGCTCACGTCACGCACCGAGGAGCTTGAGTTCCAGATTGGCCGTGTGGTGGCCGATGCGACCAACCGGATCGGTGATCTCGAATTCCGAGTTTGCGAGATCGACGAAGGCTGCGACATTGGCGATCTGGGCGAGACGCCTCTGCTTGGCGGAGTCGAAGGCATTCGCGCGGGCACAAGCCTCGGGGCGCTGGATTTAGACAGCGACGAGCAGCTTGCTGTGACTGAAAAAAACGATTTCGAAGCCGCGCAAATTGCGCTGGAAGAGCAGCGTTATCAGGCGGCTGCGGATCTTTTTGAACAATTCGTCGAGACCTATCCCGGGGGCCCGCTGGGCATCGAAGCGCAGATGGGTCGGGGCGAGGCGCTCGAGCTTCTTGGAGAGTATCGCGACGCGGCCCGTGCCTATCTGGCGGCATTTTCGCTCGACAACTCCGGCCCTCAGGCACCGTTTGCCTTGTTGCAGCTCGGGAAAATGTTGGCGGCCTTTGGGCAGACGGACGAATCCTGCATCATGCTGGGCGAAGTTGGTCGCAGGTTCCCCTTGACCGAAGCCGCAATTGAAGCGGCTGGAACGCTCGTCAGCCTGAACTGCCAGTGACATTGCAGACCGAGCTGGCCCAGCGGTTTTCCGACGGGCTGGGCGACCGAGGCCTTGCCAGACTTGGCCTTGCGGTTTCCGGTGGCGGCGATTCAATCGCTCTTTTGCGTTTGGCCGTTTCATGGGCGCGCGCCAATTCGGTCTCACTTTTTGTCTACACAGTTAATCACGGTCTGAGACCCGAGGCCGCATCGGAAGTCGCCTTTGTGGCTGATCTTTGCGAGGCGCTTGACGTCCCTCACAGTTCGCTGGTTTGGACGGGCTGGGACGGCAACGGCAACCTCTCGCAAGACGCGCGCAATGCCCGCTATCGCCTGATCGCCGAGGCCGCGATCAGGGATCAGGTGCCGGTGATCGCGCTGGGTCACACGCAGGACGATCAGGCCGAGACGTTTCTCATGGCGCTGTCGCGCCGGTCAGGCGTCGATGGTTTGGCGGGCATGGCCCCATGGCGCACGGCACAGGGCGTGACATGGGCGCGACCGCTTCTTGGGGCGACCCGCGCCGAGTTGCGTGCTTATCTTGGGCACATTGGCCAAACTTGGATTGATGACCCGACGAATGAGGACACACGCTTTGAGAGGGTGCGTATGCGCAACGCCAAGGCAAGCCTCGAGGCGGTGGGATTGACGGCTGACGCATTGGCGGATGTGGCGCAGCACATGCAGTCGGTTCAGACGACCTTGCGGGACATTACACGGGTTGCGTGGCAAGGGATTTGCACGCCAACAGGTGGCGCTGTCCGTATGGATCGCGAAAAATTCCAGAGCCAACCGGCTGAAATCCGCCGGCGGCTAATGGTCGATGCGCTGCGCTTTGTGGCGCCCTCTGCAGGCGCTCCGCGCAAGGACGCGGTGGCGTCCCTGCTGGCCGCGTCGCAAAGCGCCAGCCTTGCGGGTTGCCTTGTTCTGTTCAAACCCAAGGCCGTCTGGATCACACGAGAGCCGAACGCCGTGAAGGGTGTAGAATGCCCGATTGACGATGTTTGGGACGGCAAATGGCGGGTTTTTGGCAAAAAGACGGGTCACGATCTGGTGATTCGGGCTTTGGGGGAAAATGGGCTAAAGTCATTCCCTGACTGGCGCGAATTGGCTTTGCCGCGACAGGTTTTACTGACCTCGCCTGCAATTTGGCAAGGTGCGCGCCTAATTGATGCCCCATTGCTAAGCGAAAGTAGCGAATGGTCGGCGGAATTGCTTTTTGGCAAGGAAGTTTTTCATTCTTAGCGCTTGGGTCATTGAACCTTCTGGCGGCATGTCTATTTTAGGTCTATCCCCGCCTCACGAGTGCGGAAAACAAGTTTAGGAGAAATTCCTTGGGTAACGCGAGAAATGTCGCATTTTGGGTCGTCCTGTTTTTACTGGTCCTTGCCCTGTTTAATCTGTTCAACGGCAACGGCACGACCGTCTCCAATCAACAGGTAAGCTATTCCGAATTCGTTCAGAACGTTGAGTCCGGCAATGTTGCTTCGGTCACGCTCGACGGCGAAAAAGTTCGTTTCAAATCCGCGAGCGGTGGCGATTTCGTCACCATCAAGCCAAGCGACGCCGAGGTTACCGGCCTGTTGATCGCGGCGGATGTTCCATTTGCGGCTGAAAGCCAGGAAACCTCGGGATTGCAGGCGTTCCTGATTTCTTTGCTGCCCTTCCTGCTGTTGGTCGGCGTGTGGATCTACTTCATGAACCGGATGCAGGGTGGCGGCAAAGGCGGTGCCATGGGCTTTGGCAAATCCAAGGCCAAGATGCTGACAGAAAAGCAAGGCCGTGTGACGTTTGAAGACGTGGCCGGCATTGATGAGGCCAAGGAAGAGCTTGAGGAAATCGTCGAGTTCCTGCGCAACCCGCAGAAATTCTCGCGCCTTGGTGGCAAGATCCCAAAGGGTGCGTTGCTGGTTGGCCCTCCGGGCACTGGTAAAACCCTTCTGGCCCGCGCTATTGCGGGTGAGGCGGGCGTGCCTTTCTTCACTATTTCAGGCTCTGACTTTGTTGAAATGTTCGTCGGTGTCGGTGCCAGCCGTGTTCGCGACATGTTTGAACAAGCCAAGAAGAACGCACCGTGCATTGTGTTTATCGACGAGATTGACGCGGTCGGTCGCCATCGCGGCGCGGGCTACGGCGGTGGCAACGATGAGCGCGAACAGACGTTGAACCAATTGCTTGTTGAAATGGACGGTTTTGAAAGCAACGAAGGTGTTATCATCATCGCCGCAACAAACCGCAAAGACGTTCTGGACCCCGCACTGCTGCGCCCCGGTCGCTTTGACCGTCAGGTGACTGTCGGCAATCCAGACATCAAAGGCCGCGAAAAGATCCTCGCAGTGCATGCCCGCAAAACGCCGCTTGGCCCTGATGTTGATCTGCGTATCATCGCCCGCGGGACACCCGGGTTCTCGGGGGCCGATCTGGCCAACCTCGTGAACGAAGCGGCTTTGACCGCTGCGCGTGTTGGACGTCGGTTCGTGACGATGGAAGATTTTGAATCCGCCAAGGACAAGGTCATGATGGGCCCCGAGCGGCGCTCGATGGTCATGACGCCCGAGCAAAAGGAAATGACCGCCTACCACGAGGCTGGTCACGCATTGGTCGGAACGAAGCTGCCGAAATGCGATCCGGTTTATAAGGCGACGATCATTCCACGCGGCGGGGCGTTGGGCATGGTGATGAGCCTGCCCGAAATCGACCGGCTGAATATGTTCAAGGACGAATGCCACCAGCGTCTTGCGATGACGATGGCTGGTAAAGCCGCCGAAATCCTCAAATATGGCGAAGAGTCCGTATCAAACGGTCCAGCGGGCGACATCCAGCAGGCGTCGGGCTTGGCCCGTGCCATGGTGCTGCAATGGGGCATGTCTGATAAGGTCGGCAATATCGACTATTCCGAAGCGGCCCAAGGCTATCAGGGTGCGACGGCTGGGTTCTCGGTTTCTGCGAACACCAAAGAGTTGGTTGAGCAAGAGGTCCAGAAGTTCATTCAGGACGGCTATGAGCTGGCGCGCAAGATCATCTCGGAGAACGAGGAAGAGTTCGAGCGTTTGGCCCAAGGCTTGTTGGAATATGAGACGTTGACCGGCGAAGAGATCAACCGCGTGATGCGCGGCGAGCCGCCTCATGTCGACCCAGATGACGAGGGTGGCAGCGCCGAGGCCTCGGACACGCCAAGCGTCACGGCCATTCCCAAAACCCGCGCAAAAAAGCCTTCGGGCGGCGGCGGGATGGAGCCTGAGCCAAGCGCTTAATCGGAAATCAGATCAATAAATTGTCCCGTCAGGTCATCTGGCGGGACTTTTTGTTTGTGGGCTTTGATGCCCTTGTTTCAATTGCGCTGCTCGGCTAGCGATTTGATACAAGTTTGCGAATTTCAAGAAACGAGCGTTCCCATGACCCAAGCCCCCCGCGCCTTGATGCCGGACTATCTTCGGCTGTTTGCCTTGTTTGGCATCGTCGTCGTCAATGTTCTGGGCATCGCGTTCTCGTTTGAGAAAAGCCTTTTTGAATCAGCGGGCGAGACACTGGCGGATGCCGTCGCTGTCTGGCTGGTTTACGGAATTGCCTTGATGAAATCCTACGGCTTGTTCTCGTTCATGTTCGGGGTCGGGCTGGGGTTCCTGATGCAGGCGTCCGCGCGCAAGGGGCTGGCCTTTGGCAAGCTCTACCGAAACCGGATGATCGGGCTTTTGCTGCTTGGGCTTGCCCATGGGTTTCTGTTTTTCCCCGGTGATATTCTTGTCACCTATGCCGTTTTTGGCGCGATCTTGTATTTCATGCGCAATTGGCCGGTAAAGAGACTTGTCTGGGTGGGGGGGATCATTCTGGCTATCCAGATCGCAATCGTAGGGCCTTTGACGGGCTTGGGCATCGCATATTCCGAAACATACGGCATTGAGGACGAATTTCTTATGCTGGCGCAAGAACGTGCGGTTTTGACCGGAGGCACGTTTTGGGAGGCGATGGCCTTTCGCACGACGCTTTACCTGACCTATTTGCCGCTGATCCTGCTTGGGCAGGGCTTTGTCGTGCTGGGCTGGTTTTGTCTTGGGCTGGCGGCTGTAAAAGGCGCGGTCATCGATGATCCGGATCACAGGGTCTGGCAGCGGGCCAGACGCTATTTCCTCGTGCCCGGCGTGTTGGCCAGCCTGTTCGGCGCCTGGGCGTGGCAGTTTGGCGATCTGGCGACAGGGATGGCGATCACAACCTCGGCCGCGCCCGTGGCGACCATCGGCTATCTGGGTGTGATCGCTGCGCTTTCGCGCCCGCCAGGGCTGTTCATGAAGAAGGCGCTGGCAGCCGGTGGCAATAGCCTGAGCATCTATCTGGGGCAGTCGATCATCCTATCGACCGTGTTCTCGGCCTATGGGCTTGGACTTTGGGACAGCCTTGGTCATGCAGAGGCAATCCTGCTGGCGATCCTTGTGACCGTTGCACTGATGGTCGCCCTGTCGATCTGGCGGCAGTTTTTCGCGGTCGGACCGTTTGAGTGGGTCTTGCGGCGGATCACCTATGCAGGGACAGGGCGCTAAAGGTTATCCCTTCATCTGCCCATAGGGGGTCGAAAGCGAAATCTCAACTTCCTCATCCGTCATCCCCTCGGCGATGCCTTCAAACAGCGGCGTGGACAGATAGCGTTCACCGGTGTCGGGCAGCATGACCAGAATGTTTGATCCTGCTGGCGCGGTTTCGGCGACCTTCATGGCGGTGGCAAAGGTCGCCCCTGCCGAGATGCCGATAAAGATGCCCTCTTCTGCGGCGAGACGCCGAGACCATGCGATGCCGTCCGGTCCCGCGATTGGGATCAGGTCGTCGTAATAGCCGTTGTCGATGCTTTCTTGCAGAACATGGGGGATGAAGTCGGGCGTCCAGCCTTGAATAGGATGCGGGTTGAAATTGGGGTGGCCCTCGGTCGGCTGGTTCTGGTCATTGCGGGTGTTGACATAACCCGATCCGACAATGGCCGCGTTGGCCGGTTCGGTCAGGATGATCTTGGTGTCGGGGCTTTCGCGGCGCAGCACGCGGGCGACCCCAGTGACCGTGCCGCCGGTGCCGTAGCCGGTGACGAAGTAGTCCAGCTTTTCGCCATCGAAATCGCTAAGAATTTCGCGGGCGGTTGTGGTTTCATGAATGTCGGCGTTGTCGGCGGTTTCAAACTGGCTGGCAAGGAACCAGCCGTTCTGCTCGGCCAGTTCCTTGGCTTTGGAATACATGCCGAAACCCTTCAGTTCTTTCGGGGTCAGAACGACCTTTGCCCCGAAAATGCGCATCAGGCGGCGACGCTCGACCGAGAAACTTTCAGCCATGGTCACGACAAGGGGGTAGCCTTTGGCGGCGCAGACCATCGCCAGCCCGATGCCGGTGTTGCCGGATGTTGCCTCGACAACGGTTTGGCCGGGTTTCAGACGACCATCGCGCTCAGCCGCTTCGATGATGTTCAGCGCCAGCCGGTCTTTGACCGAACCGCCGGGGTTAAAGGCCTCGGATTTGACAAAGACGTTCACGTTATCGGGGGCGATGCGATTGATGCGGATGGTGGGCGTGTCGCCGACGGTGTCCAAAATCGAGTCATAACGCTTGCCGCGTCCTGTTGTTGTTCGGATGGTCATCTTGATACTCACTTCGCTGATTGGTCCGTTTTCGGGTGGCACTTTTTTGGGCCTTATACCAAGATTGGGCGAGTTGAGAGAAATTGAAAGAATCCCAGACGTTGAAAAGGACGGATTTCCGCCATGCCTGCCCTTGTCCCAACCGAATTCTACGCAACGGTCACTTGGCTGGGCACTGTTCCCACGGCGCGTGAAAGTATCCGCGCCGAGTTGCGCGATCGTCTTGAGTTCACCTTTGCGGGAATCCCGGGCGAGCGGCACGAAGGGTTAACGCGGCCCTCTTGCAGCCGTGTGCTGGCGCAATATCCAGAACGGGGGACCGAGATCGCAAACGTGCGTCAGGTGTCGATTGTATCGGCTGAGGAGAACGCAATGATCGCGGCCGAGTGTGGGCTCGAGGCTTTGGACCCGATTTACCTCGGGGCGTCGATTGTGATCGAAGGGATCGAGGACTTTAGCCATGTTCCGCCGTCGTCTCGGTTGCAGGCGGAAAACGGCATGACCCTGTCAATAGACATGCAAAACCGTCCCTGCAACTTGCCCGCTCGCGAAATGGAAGCTGACATGCCGGGCCATGGCAAACCCTTCAAAGCAGCGGCCAAGGGACGTCGCGGTGTCACCGCGCGGGTGGAGCGGCCGGGGAGGTTGACGATTGGTGACCGGCTGCGGTTGCATATCCCCGATCAACGTCCATGGAAGCTGGCAACTGATTGATAGGACATTCCTATCATTTTATATGTGTATTGATAGAAGATTTTGTTTCCTATCGGAGCCATGAGATCGCCAATACAGACGGTTCCGACGTCGGAAATGTCGGATTCGGTCCTAACAAATTGGCGCAAAATCCATATTACCCAAGGGGAGAGCCCCATTCCCTGCGAACAGGATTTTAGCCATGAGCTACAAGACCGATATCGAGATCGCCCGCGAAGCCAACAAGAAGCCGATTAAGGACATCGGCGAACGTCTGGACATTCCTTACGAGCATCTTTTGCCCTACGGCCACGACAAAGCCAAAGTCAGCCAAGAGTTCATCAACTCGGTTCAGGATCGTGAAAACGGCAAGCTGATCCTTGTGACCGCGATCAACCCGACACCAGCAGGTGAGGGCAAAACCACGACCACCGTTGGTTTGGGTGACGGGCTGAACAAGATCGGCAAAAACGCGATGGTCTGCATTCGCGAAGCCTCGCTTGGGCCAAACTTTGGCATGAAGGGTGGCGCTGCGGGCGGTGGTTACGCGCAAGTCGTCCCGATGGAGGAAATGAACCTCCACTTCACTGGTGACTTCCACGCGATCACGTCTGCGCATTCGCTGCTTGCGGCGATGCTCGATAACCACATCTATTGGGGGAATGAACAGGAAATCGACATTCGCCGCGTGGCTCTGCGCCGCGTGGTGGACATGAACGACCGCGCGTTGCGCCAAATCACGGCCTCGCTTGGTGGGGTGTCCAACGGTTTCCCGCGCGAAGCTGGATTTGACATCACCGTGGCCTCCGAGGTCATGGCGATCCTCTGCCTCGCGAATGATCTGAAAGACCTCGAAAAGCGCCTTGGCGACATCATCGTCGCCTATCGCCGCGATAAGTCGCCTGTTTTCTGCCGTGACATCAAAGCCGAAGGCGCGATGACGGTTCTGCTGAAAGACGCAATGCAGCCAAACCTTGTGCAGACGCTCGAGAACAACCCTGCCTTCGTGCACGGCGGTCCTTTCGCCAACATCGCGCATGGCTGTAACTCGGTTATAGCGACAACGACGGCGTTGAAGCTGACGGATTACGTTGTCACCGAGGCGGGCTTTGGGGCCGACCTTGGCGCTGAGAAGTTCATGAACATCAAATGCCGCAAGGCTGGTATTGCGCCGTCGGTAGTTGTTTGTGTCGCGACGGTGCGCGCAATGAAGATGAATGGCGGCGTTGCCAAAGCGGATCTCGGTGGCGAAAACGTCGCTGCGGTTGAAGCGGGTTGCCCGAACCTTGGACGCCACATCGAGAACCTCAAGTCGTTTGGCGTGCCGGTTGTGGTTGCGATCAACCACTTTGTCACCGACACCGACGCTGAAGTTCAGGCGATCAAGGATTACGTCGCGGATCACGGTGCCGAGGCGATTGTCTCGCAGCACTGGGAGTTCGGGTCCGAAGGCTCGGCTGCTTTGGCGAAACGTGTGGCCGAGATTGCCGATGCGGACACCGCCAACTTCGCGCCGATCTACCCCGACGAGATGAGCCTGTTCGAGAAAATCGAAACCGTCGCAAAGCGCATTTATCGCGCGGACGACGTTCTGGCTGACAAGTCTATCCGCGATCAATTGCGGACATGGGAAGATCAAGGCTACGGAAATCTTCCGGTTTGTATGGCGAAAACCCAATACAGCTTCTCGACCGATCCGAACTTGCGCGGTGCGCCGGTTGGTCACTCGGTTCCAGTCCGCGAAGTCAGACTGTCGGCCGGTGCCGGTTTCATCGTCGTGGTCTGTGGCCAGATCATGACAATGCCGGGTCTGCCGCGAAAACCGGCAGCGGAAACCATTCATCTGAACGATGATGGGCAGATCGAAGGTCTCTTTTAAGAAAAAATTGGCGAGGGCGGGTTACACACCCGCCCTTTTTGATGTAGTTCGCATACAACGGTATACAATTCGATAAGTTAGAGGACTATTGATATGCGAGCGCAGATAATTGACGGCAAAGCGATAGGCGCAAAGATGCGGGCCGAGATCGCTTTGGAGGCTGGGCAATTGGCGAAAGCCGGATGGCAGCCTCACCTTGTTTCAGTGTCTGTGGGGGACGAGGCCGCCTCCGAACTCTATGTCCGCAATCAACAGAGATCGGCGGAAAGTGCCGGCGTGACATTCGAGGCGCGGGCCTATCCGGCGGCAACCTCGCTTGAGCAGTTGATCGGGATTATTCAGGGTCTCAACGCAGACCCACGCGTCAACGGGATCATCATTCAGCGCCCGCTGCCCGAGCATATTCCGGTGAAGGCCCTGCAAAAGACCGTGCACCCGTTGAAGGACGTCGAGGGTATGCACCCATCGTCCATTGGTAACATCGTCTATGACGATCTGGCCTTGGGGCCGTGTACGGCGGTTGCCGCGGTGGAAATTCTCAAGACATTGCCTTTGCCGCTTGAAGGGATGAACGTCACCGTGATTGGGCACTCGGAAATTGTCGGCAAGCCGATTGCCTTCTTGATGATGGGACTTGGCGCGACTGTGACGGTGTGCCACCACATGACGCGGTCCGTGCCGATGCACAGTCGCGCGGCGGATGCGGTGTTTGTCGCTGTTGGCAAAGCCGGCCTTGTGACCGGCGATATGCTGAAACCGGGTGCGGCGTTGATCGACATCGGCATCAACCGTGTGGACGGCAAAACCGTTGGCGACGCTGATTTTGACAGCTGCGCCGAAGTGGCCGGCTGGATCACCCCCGTACCGGGTGGCGTTGGTCCTGTGACCGTGGCCACCTTGATGAGCAACGCCGTTCTGGCGACACGGATGCAGATGGATCACTACCGCGAGGCATTTGCCTCAACCGAGCATTGAGGATGACTTGAAGGGACGCGTTCGAAATCTACTGACGGCGCTATTGGTGGCCCTACCGATGTCGGCATCAGCCCACACGGGTTGGTTGCTGCATCCGTTCGGCGAGCTGCGTGCCTACCATGGGGATTTTTTGAACGTCTGCACCGAGAACGGCGCGGGCGCGTGTCGGACGGTCAACTACGTGCTTGCGCCCGGGGATACATTCTTTGGTGAAGCACGCTTGGCCCTGCATCGCCTTGAAGACGGCTGGGGCATCGAGATCTGGGATCAGGACTTGCCGCTAGACGTCACCGAGCCGTTTAACCTTTCAATCGACGGAAAAGTTCTGTCGGTCGATCCATCCGTGTGGAGTGATGTCACACCGGACGGCGTTCGCGTCGCGCAGTCCCTGAGCATTGTCGACCCGATCGCTGCCGCCCCCTTGGTTGAGGCCATGCGGCGCGGTTTCTTTCTGACGGTCCGCCACGAGGCCGGGCAGGCCGTTTTTTCTCTTCGAGGGCTTATCGCAGCCCAGACAGCAATTGATATTCATCTGGGAAGGATGACCAAATGACAGCAGATATCATCGACGGCAAAGCCTTTGCCGCAACAGTGCGCGAAAAAGTGGCGGGGCATGTCGCGCGTCTCAAGGCGGATCACGACATCACGCCTGGTCTGGCCGTGGTGCTTGTGGGGGAAGACCCTGCCTCGCAGGTCTATGTGCGCTCAAAGGGCAAGCAAACCACCGAGGTTGGCATGAATTCGTATGAGCACAAGCTCGATGCGGACACGGCCGAGGACACGCTGCTTGGGTTGATAGACCAGTTGAACAATGATCCGGCCGTGCATGGGATTTTGGTGCAACTGCCCTTGCCCGCTCACTTGAACGAAGACCTCGTGATAAACGCGATTGACCCCGCCAAGGATGTTGACGGGTTTCATATCTCGAACGTCGGTCTTCTGGGTGCGGGTCAAAAATCGATGGTGCCATGTACGCCTCTCGGGTGTCTGATGATGCTGCGCGATTATCATGGGTCGATCTCGGGGATGAATGCTGTCGTTGTGGGGCGGTCGAATATTGTCGGCAAGCCGATGGCGAACCTGCTTTTGAAAGACAGTTGCACCGTGACGATTGCCCATTCGCGCACCAAGGACATTGAAGCCGTCGTGCGGGCTGCGGACATCGTGGTGGCGGCAGTCGGTCGCCCCGAGATGGTGACCGGCGATTGGATCAAACCGGGTGCGACCGTGATTGACGTGGGGATCAACCGGATTGACGCCCCTGAAAAGGGTGAGGGCAAAACCCGTCTTGTTGGCGACGTGCACTTTGACAGCGCCGCAGCGGTGGCGGGTGCCATAACGCCCGTACCCGGTGGTGTCGGACCGATGACCATCGCCTGTTTGCTGGCCAATACAGTCACCGCTTGCTGCCGTGCGAACGGATTGGCCGAGCCTGAGGGCCTGACAGCCTAGGAAACGCTCAGCTTTGGGCTTGACCCTGCGACGGCCCTCCCGTTGACTGCCAATAGCGCAGCGGGAGGGTTTTTTATGGGACGAAACAAACGATACGATGGTGAAGACATTGTGGTCACCTTTGATTTGCAGCGATGCGTGCACGCGCGCAATTGTTGGCTGACCCTGCCCGAGGTATTCGATCCCTCACGGCGACCTTGGGTTCTGCCGGATGCGGCCTCGGCGGAAGAGATCGCGGCGATGGTGCGCACATGTCCGTCCGGCGCTTTGCAATATGAGCGTAAAGATGGCGGCGAGGACGAGGCCCCCAGCGGGACCAACACGGCGCAAATCACCGAGAATGGCCCGATCCGGCTAAAGGGCGACATTCGCTTTGGGGATGAAACCATGACGCGGGCGACGCTCTGCCGGTGCGGATTGTCAAAGAATAAACCCTATTGCGACGGCTCTCATTTGAAAGGCCATTTCCGCGCCACCGGCGAATGCGATGTGACCGACAAAGACACGGCCGAGGGGTTGGGCGGCGCAGTTGAGATCACCGAGAATCCCAATGGCTCGATCAAGCTGGAAGGAAATCTCGAAGTCATCAACGGCAACGGACGACGGATTGCGCGCACCAACGCCGTTCGATTGTGTAGATGCGGGCAGTCAAACAAGAAGCCGTTTTGTGACGGCAGCCACAAGGCGGCTGGCTTTACGACGCAAGAGTAACGGGAACCATTGTGCCTTGGAGAATCGCGATCGTGGTGGCCTGATCGCCGACGATCGCCTCGACTTCGGCGGTCACAACGACAAGACGTTTTCCGGCCTTGATGACCTTCCCTGTGGCGCGCAGAAAATCGCCCTTCGCTGGGGCGAGAAGGTTGATCTTCATCTCGGTCGTCAGCACCTCTTGCCCCGCTGGCATCATGGTCAGGGCTGAATATCCCGCCGCAGAATCCCCGATTGAGAAGGTCAATCCGGCGTGACCAAAGCCCTGTTGTTGCGTGCTCGTCGGCAAAATCGGGGCCGTGATAACAACGCGGCCCTCGCGGATGTCGCTCAGCTCGGCCCCCAGCGTGGTCATCATTGCCTGACGCGCAAAACTGTCGCGAATTCGGCTTTGCATTCCAATTCCCCGTTGTTGTGTTTCCGTCACGGTGTTGTGAGGGAAACCCGCGAATGTTGCGAGTGCAGCATTTCGTTGACTATAGGTTTTATAACGGCGTCGGCAAAGGGATCATGCGTGCAAGAAGCGTTACGTCATTGGCGGAAAAGTATTTCGGAACCGATCACCATAGCCATTATTCTGTTGGCTGCGGTTCTTAGTATGATTTCCGGTCCATTTGGCACGTTGCAGGCGTTTTCACCGGCGTTTCGACTGCTTTATTGGTTGCCGATCATCGGCGTTGGCGGCGGCGTTTCGTTGTTCATCCGCATAGTGCTAAGACTCTGGAAGCCCGAGGTCGCGAAGGGCTGGATCGAACTGGCGACGGTTGTGGTTTTTACAGCCGTCTTCGGTGTGCCACTTGTGCTTTGGTCCGCATATTTCGTTGACGTGACCGATGCGCACAACGCCCTGCCGCCAATGGGGCCTCAGCTTTTGTATCTGGCGCTGGTCTGCGGGTCGTTTCTTTGGCTTCGCACCTTTGTCATCAATGTTGTTTCCGATAAAGCAACCGAGCAATTTGAGGACGACAATCGCCCCGCCGTGCATGACGAGACGGGGCCGTCACTGACGCCACGGCTGCTGAAGCGCTTGCCGGTTAATGAACCGGTTGAGGTTGTGTTCCTTATGGCCGACGATCACTTCGTTGATGTGCACACAACTGCGGGCACCCATCGCCTGCGGATGCGGTTCAAAGACGCGATCAACGAGATGGAAGGCGTCGAAGGGTTTTGCGCGCATCGCTCATATTGGTTCAATCGGGCCGCCGTGGTCGAGGCCATCAGGATCAACAATGCTTGGCGGCTACGATTGGTCAATGGCGAAGAAATTCCGGTCAGTCGCAAGTTCCAGCCGAATTTGGAAGCAGCAGGTGTGCTGCACGAATGAAACTAGCGGTGAAGATCAAAGCGGCGTGCTGATTTGCCGGTCAAAACCACCTGCGCGTTTTTAGAAAACATCGACGACAACGGTGGTTGGGACACTCTCATGCCGCCGGTGTAGGTGCCGAAAGCCGGCATGATTAGGCGGGTTTCATCGTATAGAAAACACGCGCGGGTGACACTGCGCGAAGGGGTCGGAATCGTGACTTTGGGATGGTAGTGCCCCGAGATTTCGCCTTGCGTTTCGCTCTGTGCGATGTGGCGAAAAGTCAGTGGCCCCAAGTGCAGTGTTTCGCGGTGCGTGCCGCCGAGGTTCAGCGGGGCGGGATCGTGGTTGCCTTCGACCCATATCCATTCGCGACCGGCTTGCAGGCGGGTGATCCACGCGACCTCAATCTCGGTCAGGGATTTGGTGGCAGCCAGATCGTCAAAGCTGTCCCCCAGACAAATGACCATCGCTGGCTCAAGCGCTTGGATTTCATCATCGAGCCGTTGCAACGTGTCGGTGTTTTCATAGGGGGGAATGATGTGCCCACCTTCACGCGCGATACGCTCGGAACGCCCGAGGTGAAGGTCCGAAACGCAAAGCACGGATTGCGCGGGCCAATGCAGGGCACCAGATGCACGCGCGGACAGGGTCTCGCCCGACAGGGTCAGGGTGACGGCGTTCATGTGATCCCTGCTTCTTCAAGGGCGGCGTCTTCATAGCGATCCAGCAAAGCCTCTTCAGCGGAGCCGCGAATGGGAACCTTGCCGATTTCAAGGAACATGGGTGCGGCCAACGGGCTGACGCGTTCGAGTTTGGCGTGGTCGATGCGGCCGTTGATGCGGGTCAGCATTTCTTCGATCCGGTTGAAGTCGACAAGCCCCTTCATGGCCTCGCGGTGCGTAATATCCAGCATCAGGTGATCGGGATCATATTTTTGCAGCGTGTCGTAGAGAATATCGCTGCTGAACGTGGCTTGCCGACCGGTTTTGCGTTTGGCGGGCAGATTGCGTTCAATCAGGCCCGCGATGGTGGCCGACGCACGAAAGGTGCGCTTCATCACGGCATTGCCCGCCAGCCAGCCATCGAGACCGTCCTTCAAGGTGTCAGGATCAAACAAGGGCGCAGGATCGCGCACGGGATCAAGCCCCCAGATCAGGGTGGCGTAGTCGGTGGAAACAAAGCCGAGTGGATGCAAACCGGCCTCCTCCATCCGTTTTGTCAGCAACAAGCCCAAGGTTTGCTGGGCGTTTTTGCCCGCAAACCCGTAAACGCAAAGATGCTGGTTGCCCTCATATGGGAAGGTTTCAACCAACAGCCTGTCTGGTTGCGGCAGTTGCGAAACCTCACGCTGGAGCCGCAACCACGCGGCGGTATGGGCAGGCAGATCGGGCCAGGATTTTTGTTGCAACATGCGCAAAATGCGATGCGAGAGTTTTGCAGACGTGGCAAATTTGGTGCCGCCAAAGACTGCGATCTTTGGCTTTTTGGCGGCGTTGCGGCTGACCTCAACCGTCATTTCGCGCAGGCCTTCATAGGCGACGATCTGACCGCCAATCAGGAAGGTATCGCCTTGGCTGAGGCCCGCGGCAAAGGATTCTTCGACCTCGCCCAAGGGGCGGCCGCGACCCCTTAAGCGCACTTTCAGCAGGTCGCGGTCTTGAATTGTGCCGATGTTCATACGGATACGTTGGGCGCTGCGGGGATCGCGCAGGTGCCAAAGCCCGTCGCGGTTCACGAGGCGTTTCCACTGGTCATAGGCGCGCAGGGCGTAGCCTCCGGTGGCGGTAAAATCGAGACATCGGTCAAAATCTTCGCGGGTAAGATCGATGTAGGCCCCGCAGGTTTTGACTTCATCGTAAAGATCGTCCGCGCGGAATGGGCCAGAGCAGGCGCGGATCAAAATGTGTTGGCAAAGCACGTCAAGCGGACCCGGGCCGCGGGGGTCACCGTCAAGGTCGTTGTCTTTGACGGCATCCAGCGCGGCGATGCATTCGACAACCTCGAACCGGTTTGCGGGCACGAGAATGGCTCTGGACGGTGCGTTGTAGCGGTGGTTGGCGCGGCCAATCCGCTGGACCAGTCGCTTGACGTTCTTCGGCGCGCCGATCTGGATCACCAGATCGACATCACCCCAATCAATCCCAAGGTCGAGTGAACCGGTGCAAACGATGGCGCGCAAATCTCCGTTGACCATTGCTGCTTCGACCCGCTCGCGCTGTTCGCGTGACAGGCTGCCGTGGTGAATGCCAATCGGCAGGCTGTCGTGATTGAGAAGCCAGAGGTTGTGAAAGAATATCTCGGCCTGTGCGCGGGTGTTGTGGAAGATCAGCGTGGTTTTGTGAGCGCGCACCTGTTCGAGCACGGCCTCGATGGCGTATTTCGCGCCACCACCCGACCAAGGGGGGGCGGCCTCGGTGCTGAGCATTTGGATAAAGGGTTTGGGGCCGGGATCGGCATGAAGGATCGGGCAGCGGTCGGGGTTCTTGGCCAGCAACCACGCAATGGCTTGCGGGTCGTCTACCGTGGCGGACAGGCCAACGCGACGCAGATTCGGGCAGAGCGTTTGCAGTCGTGACAGCCCGAGAAACAACTGGTCGCCGCGCTTGCTTTCGGCCAAGGCGTGGATCTCGTCGACGATGACGCGCTGAAGGCCTTTGAAGATATGTTGCGCGTCTTCATAACTGAGCAGCAAAGCAAGGGATTCCGGCGTGGTCAGCAGGATGTGCGGTGGGTCGGCGCGCTGGCGTTTCTTCTTCGTGGCCGAGGTGTCGCCAGTGCGATCTTCGACACGGATTTGCAAGCCGATTTCGTCGATGGGGGCTTGCAGATTGCGTCGAATGTCCGCCGCAAGCGCCTTGAGGGGCGAGATATAGAGCGTGTGGAGCCCTTGGTGCGGCTCGGTCATTTCGGCGAGCGTTGGCAGGAAGCCGGCAAGGGTTTTGCCGCCGCCCGTCGGGGCAATAAGAAGCTGCGCAGGCAGGTCTTTTCCCGCCATCATATCCAGCTGATGCGGGTGCGGCGACCAGCCTTTGGCGGCGAACCAGTCGGCAATTTGCGGGGGCAGGTGATTCATGCGCCGACTTTATTGCGCATGAGAACAAAATGGAAACCTTTTGCGTTTTAGGATCGGATGGAAGCGAGGCTTTGCCTCGCGCTCCGGAGTATTTTGACAAAGAAAAAGAGGAGGATTGAAAAAGGCGGCCGAAGCCGCCTTGGTCTTGGGTTATTTCGCGTAACCGATGGTTTGCAGCGCGGCCTTGATCTCATCTAGGATTGCGGGATCGTCGATGGTGGCCGGCATTTTGAAGTCTTCGTTGTCGGCGATTTTTACCATCGTCGCGCGCAGGATCTTGCCCGAGCGGGTTTTCGGCAGGCGGTCAACGACCACGGCCAATTTGAATGCGGCGACGGGGCCGATCTCGCTGCGGACCAGCTTGACGCATTCCGCGATGATGTCCGCATGGGGGCGGTCAACGCCATTGGTCAGGCAGACAAAGCCCATGGGCAACTGGCCTTTAAGCTGGTCGGTGACGCCGATCACCGCGCATTCGGCGACATCAGGGTGGTTGGCAAGCACTTCCTCCATCGCGCCGGTGGACAGGCGGTGGCCCGCAACGTTGATGACGTCATCGGTGCGGGCCATGATGTAAAGGTAGCCATCTTCGTCGATGATGCCCGCGTCGCCGGTTTCGTAGAATCCCGGGAATGTATTGAGATAGCTTTTCTTAAAGCGATCCTCGGCGTTCCAAAGGTTCGGGAACGTGCCCGGCGGCAGGGGAAGTGGGGTGACTATCGCGCCAAGCTCGCCGCGTGGAAGCTCGTTGCCTTCATCATCGACGATTTTGAAGTCGTATCCGGGCATCGATACCGAGGGTGAGCCGATCTTGACGTCGAGAAGTTCGATGCCAACGGGGTTGCAGACGGCAGCATAGCCAAGTTCGGTTTGCCACCAGTGATCGATCACGGGCACACCGAGTTGGTCTTGGGCCCAGATGATCGTATCGGGGTCGGCACGCTCGCCTGCCAGATACAGGGCGCGGAGGCACGAGAGGTCGTATTTTTTGACGTATTCGCCCTTTGGGTCTTCGCGCTTGATCGCGCGGAAGGCGGTTGGGGCGGTGAAGAAGGATCGCACATTGTGTTCTTCGATGACGCGCCAGAAGGTGCCAGCGTCGGGGGTGCCGACGGGTTTGCCTTCGAACACAATGGTTGTGTTGCCGTGGATCAGGGGGCCGTAGCAGATGTAGCTGTGGCCGACGACCCAACCGACATCAGAGGCGGCCCAGAACACATCGCCGGGATCGACGTTGTAGATGTTCTTCATGGTCCAGTTCAGGGCGACCAGATGTCCGGCGGTGGCGCGGATGACGCCCTTTGGCTGACCAGTCGTGCCCGAGGTATATAGGATATAGGCTGGGTGGTTGCCTTCGACCGGCACACAATCGGCGGGGGCGACGCCGATCTGGGCGTCGTGCCAGTCAAAGTCGCGGCCTTCGATCATGTCGCAACGATGTTCTTCGCGCTGAAGGATCAGGGTGAAGTCGGGTTTGTGGTCGGCGAGGTCAATCGCGCCGTCGATCAGCGGCTTGTATTGCACGATCCGACCGGGCTCGAGACCGCATGAGGCTGCGATAATGGCCTTGGGCGTCGCATCGTCGATCCGCACGGCCAATTCATTTGAGGCAAAGCCACCGAAGACGACCGAATGCACCGCACCAATGCGCGAACAGGCGAGCATCGCGACCAGCGCCTCGGGGACCATTGGCATATAAATGATGACGCGATCGCCTTTGGTGATGCCTTTGGCGGCTAGCGCGCCCGCGACGCCCGCAACTTTGTCTTTTAGCTCGGCGTAAGTGATCTTGTCTTTTTTGCCGGTGATCGGGCTGTCGTAGATAATCGCGGTCTGATCGGCGCGGCCGTTTTCGACGTGGCGGTCAACGGCGTTGTAGCAGGTGTTGACCATGCTATCGCTGTACCATTCGTAGATCGGAGCATTGTCATCAAAGAGTGCTTTGGTCGGTGCGCGATCCCATGAAATGGCCTCGGCCGCTTTCATCCAGTGGGCTTCGGGGTCGGATTTCCAGCCTTCGTAAACGTCTTTATATGCCATTGTACGCTCCTTCGTCACATGTTGCGAGGAGTTAGGCGGTCAATGACCCATGAGGCAAGTACCCGTGACCGTGCAGCGGCAGAATATCGCAAGATATTTGCAGAAATTCACGAATTGCGACTGCAAATATTTGCAAACCACGCGCAATCGACTGTTAAACATGATAATGTTTGCGGAGTTTGCAAATTATACGCTGATGCGCTTGTTTCCCCTAGCCGTACTCTTTCACTGGCGTTCCGGCGATGGCTGCCATGTTCAGCAAGCCACGCGCGGTGATCGAAGGCGTAACGATGTGCGCACGGTTGCCCATGCCCATGAGGATCGGACCAACGGCCAGTCCGCCTTTGACCTTGAGGATATTGCGCACAGCAGAGGCGGCATCGGCGTGGCCAAACACCAATGTATTGGCAGCGCCCCGCATGCGGTTGCCCGGAAGAATGCGGTCGCGCAATTCGGGGTCCAGGGCGGCGTCGACGTTCATTTCACCCTCGTAGCAAAAATCGCGATTTTCGGCGTCCAGCATCGCGATGGCGTCACGCAGTCGTTTGCCCGAGCCTTCGGCGTGATTGCCAAATTGCGACTGCGAGCAAAAGGCAATCTTCGGTTCGACTCCAAAACGTCGGATGTGACGGGCGGCTCCGCAGGCGGTTTGGGCAAGCTGATCCGGTGTTGGAAGCTCATGGACATGCGTGTCGGCGATAAACAGCGGGCCGTCCTCGAGGATCATTAAGGTCAGGGCGCCCTGAGGCTTGTGTTCGGCAGTACCCAACACTTGGTTGACGTAGCCGAGGTGCCAGCGAAATTCCCCAAAGGCGCCGCAAATCATGCTGTCGGCCTCGCCCCTGTGGACCATGACGGCTGCGATTGCGGTCGAATTGGTGCGCATAATGGTTTGTGCAAGGTCAGGGGTGACACCTCGGCGGCACATGATCTCGTGATAGCTGCCCCAGTAATCACGGTAACGCGGGTCATTTTCAGGGTTCACGATGCGAAAGTCTTGGTCAGGGCGAATATCCAGCCCAAGCCGTTCGCAGCGTTGTTGAATGACTTCGGGGCGGCCGATCAGGATCGGGGTTTCGGTGGTCTCCTCGAGGATCGCTTGTGAAGCGCGCAGCACGCGTTCGTCTTCGCCCTCGGCAAAGACGATGCGGCGGCTGGCCTTCGCGGCGGATTCGAAAACCGGACGCATGAGTAGGGCGGATTTGTAGACCGAGGCATCGAGGCTTGAGCGGTAGATCTCGATGTCTTGCACTGGGCGTTTTGCGACACCTGTTGCAATGGCGGCTTTTGCCACGGCGGTTGAAACGACGCCGGAAAGACGGGGGTCAAAGGGTTTGGGGATCAGGTAGTCTTCGCCAAATGTCAGGCGCTCGCCCTGGTAAGCGGCCGCGGCTTCGGCGCTTGTGGTGGCGCGCGCAAGTTCGGCGATTCCTTCGACGCAGGCGATTTGCATCGCATCGTTGATCTCGGTTGCGCCGACGTCCAATGCGCCGCGGAAGATGAACGGAAAACAAAGGACGTTGTTCACTTGATTGGGAAAATCGCTGCGGCCCGTGGCGATGATGGCATCGGGGGCAACTTTGCGGGCCTCTTCGGGCATAATCTCGGGGGTCGGATTTGCCAGCGCGAAGATGATCGGACGCGAGGACATCTTGGCGACCATCTCGGGTTTCAGGACATTCGGGCCGGACAGGCCGAGGAACAGATCCGCACCGTCGATCACCTCGTCCAGGCTGCGAAGGCTCGAGGGTTGCGCAAAGGCGGCTTTCTGCGGGTTCATATCCTCGGCGCGGCCTTCATACACAAGGCCATGGATATCGCAGAGCCACACATTTTCGCGCTTAACGCCGAGCTTCAAAAGCATGTTGAGGCAGGCGATGCCAGCCGCGCCGCCGCCGGTTGAGACGATTTTGATGTCTTCGAATTTTTTGCCCGCGACGTGGAGTGCATTTGTCGCGGCGGCCCCAACAACGATAGCGGTGCCGTGTTGGTCATCGTGGAAAACCGGAATATTCATCCGCTCGCGGCAGATTTTTTCGACGATAAAGCAATCTGGGGCCTTGATGTCTTCGAGGTTAACCGCGCCGAATGTCGGTTCCAGAGCACAAACAATGTCGGCCAGTTTCTCAGGGTCGCTTTCATTTACTTCAATGTCAAAACAGTCGATGTTGGCAAATTTCTTGAACAGAACAGCCTTACCTTCCATCACCGGTTTTGAGGCAAGAGCGCCGATATTTCCCAGCCCAAGAACCGCAGTGCCATTGCTAACCACGGCCACAAGGTTGCCGCGTGTTGTGTATTTTGCTGCGTTTTCAGGGTCTTCCTTGATCTCAAGACAGGCTTCGGCAACGCCGGGCGAGTAGGCAAGCGAAAGATCGCGACCGTTGGCCATTGGCTTTGTGGCCCGAATTTCAAGTTTTCCCGGTTTTGGATTCTCATGGTAAAACAGGGCGGCTTGTCGCAAGGCTTCGTTCTGATTGTCCGACATTGAAGACTCCAAGAATACTATAGTTTAGCGTTAAACTACTTTTTGCAAGAACAGAACCCTGTGTCTGTCGCTAACATTTTCGGGCACCAATTCATCCGGCGACCTTGCGTATACCTTGCGTCATTTTGAAAGCATGGCAAGTATGTTGGAAACGGGAAAAGGGTTGAACCATGGATTTAGCGAAATCAGCACGTGCAGTACGCGAGAACGCTTATGTTCCGTATTCACACTTTAAAGTCGGGGCCGCGATCAAAAGTGCAGGCGGCACAGTTTACGCCGGCTGCAATGTGGAAAATGTCGCCTACCCAGAAGGGACCTGCGCCGAAGCGGGTGCCATTGCCGCGATGGTCGCGGCAGGCGAGACGGAGATTGTTGAGGTCTACGTGATCGCAGACAGCCCAGAGCCTGTGACCCCATGCGGGGGGTGTCGCCAGAAACTGGCGGAGTTTGCCAAAGGAGACGTGTCGGTCACCCTGGCCAATCTTGAGGGGATGGAGGCCAAAGTGGCACTTCGCGACCTGCTGCCGGGTGCCTTTGCAACGGAGCACATGAAGGCCAGTTAATGGATGCACGGGCGATCATTGCAAAGCTGCGCGGGGGCGATCAGCTTTCCGAGACCGAGCTTGCGTGGTTTTCACGCGGTCTTGCGGATGGGGCTGTCAGTGATGCGCAGGCCGGTGCCTTTGCGATGGCGGTCTGTCTGAACGGTCTTGGCGATAAGGGCCGCGCTCATCTGACATTGGGGATGCGTGATAGTGGCGATGTTCTGCGGTGGGATTTGAACGGGCCGGTGGTGGACAAGCATTCGACCGGAGGGCTCGGGGACTGCGTATCGCTGATCCTCGCCCCGGCGTTGGCGGCTTGCGGGGCCTATGTGCCGATGATCTCGGGCCGTGGGTTGGGGCATACGGGCGGTACGCTGGACAAGCTCGAAGCGATTGAGGGCTATGAGACGCGCCAAACCGAGGATGTGTTTCGAAAGGTTGTTGGCGATATTGGCTGCGCCATCGTCAGTGCGACGGGCGACATGGCCCCTGCGGATCGGCGGCTTTACGCGATCAGGGACGTGTCAGCAACGGTTGAGTCTGTGGATTTAATCACCGCCTCGATCCTTAGCAAAAAGCTGGCGGCGGGGCTTGAGGCCTTGGTTCTGGACGTAAAATGCGGATCGGGGGCGTTCATGCGCTCGCCCAATGAAGCGCGGGCATTGGCGCGGGCTTTGGTTGAGACCGCCAATCTGGCGGGGTGCCGCACCTCGGCGCTGATTACGGATATGGATCAGCCCTTGGCGCACGCGTTGGGCAATGCGCTGGAAGTGCGCGAGGTTTTGGCGGTTTTATGTGACAACAAACAGGGGCGATTGCTTGAGCTGACAGCCGAGTTGGCCGGTCAGGCGCTTGTCGCCGGTTGTATTGCTGAGACCGTCGATCAGGGGGCCAAGCGGGTGCGCGACGTGATTTCCAGCGGTCATGCCGCCGAGGTTTTCGCACGCATGAGTGCGGCGCTTGGGGCCAAGGATCCGCTGAACGCGGCGGGCTTGCCCAATGCGCCGGTTCAGAGACCCTTCCTTGCGGATCGGCCTGGGTATCTGCAATCCATGGACGGTGTCGCGATTGGTTTTGCCGTTGTTGAAATGGGTGGCGGGCGCAAGGTCGAGACGGATCGCGTTGATCCCTCGGTTGGTCTGTCCGAGTTCATTTCGCTTGGCCAGAAAGTCGACTGCGGTCAACCGATGTGTGTGATCCATGCCGCGGACGAGGTGGCGGCGGATCGGGCCGAGGCGGTGTTGCGAGCGAATATCGTGATTGGCGACGGCGGCCTTGAAACGCAGCCACTCGTTATAGAAAAGGTCGAATGATGGCGCGCGCGTTTTTGGTAGTGATGGATTCGGTCGGGATCGGCGGTGCGCCGGATGCGGCGAAGTATTTCAACGGCGATGTGCCAGACAGCGGTGCGAATACGGTCGCACATATCGCGCAGGCCTGCGCCGATGGATTGGCCGAAGACGGGCGAAGCGGCCCGCTGCATGTGCCCAATTTGCTTGCTTTGGGATTGGCCAAAGCGGTGGAACTGGCAAGCGGCGATGACTTTCCAGGTCAACACCCAGACCCAACGGGATATTGGGCAGCCGCGACCGAGGTGAGCAAGGGAAAAGACACGCCCTCGGGGCATTGGGAGCTTGCAGGCGTACCCGTGCCGTGGGACTGGCATTATTTCCCTAAAACGACACCAGCCTTTCCCGATGTCGTGACCGAGGCGCTCTGTAAGGCGGCGGGAACGGACGGGATATTGGCAAACGAACACGCTTCTGGCACCGAGGTCATTGAACGACTGGGGGCCGAACATCTGCGGACTGGCTATCCGATCTGCTATACTTCGGTAGATTCCGTGTTGCAGATCGCGGCGCATGAAGGGGCGTTTGGCCTCCAGCGGTTGCTGGACATGTGTCAGAGCGTTGCGCCGCTGTTGCATGATATGAAGGTGGGGCGCGTGATTGCGCGTCCTTTCGTGGGGGATGTTGGAAGTTTCAAACGCACCGCGAACCGCAAGGATTTTGCCATTGATCCGCCGTCACCGACGCTTTGCGATTGGGCCAGCGATGCTGGGCGGCATGTGCATGCGATTGGCAAGATTGGCGATATATTCTCGGGCCGTGGGATCACGGATGTTGTGAAGGGGCGTGACGTTGCCTTGATGGACGCCCTAAAGGCTTGTGTAAATCACGCAGAGGACGGCAGTTTGACCTTCGCGAATTTTGTCGAGTTTGACAGCGAGTATGGCCACAGGCGGGATGTCAGCGGATACGCCCGCGCGCTTGAGTTGTTTGACCGTGAGCTTGGCGACATTCTGCCCGCGATGCGCGACGGCGACTTGCTGGTCGTCACCGCAGATCACGGTAACGATCCCACATGGGTCGGAACAGATCACACGCGCGAACGCGTTCCGGTCTTGGTTCATGGCGCTGGAAAGGGTAGCGGTGGGTTGGTCGGGTTTTCCGACGTCGCTGCAACAATTGCCACGCATTTGGGCTTACCTGCACAAGGCACAGGGAGGAAATTTCTATGAGCTTGCAGGACTTGCCAAAGGTCGAGCTGCACCTTCATCTTGAGGGGGCCGCTCCACCCGAGTTTATTCGCCGGTTGGGTCAGGAAAAAGACGTCGGTCTCGGCGGAGTATTCCACGAGGATGGCAGCTATGTTTTCAAAGACTTCGTTGATTTTTTGCGGGTCTATGAGGCCGCGACTGAGGTGCTTCAAACCCCGGATGATTTTCGCCGCTTGGTCGAGGCCGTGCTGGCCGAATGTGCGCGTCACGGGGTGATCTACAACGAGGTGTTTGTCTCGCCCGATTTTTGCGGTGGCGCTGATCTCGGCGCGTGGCGGGAATATCTTCATGCGATGCAAGACGGGGCCGAACGGGCCGAAAAAGAGCATGGAATCAAGATGCGCGGGATCGTGACCTGCATTCGTCATATGGGGCCTGAGCAAGCGAAGAAGGCGGCGTATTGCGCGGCAGAAACCGCTGGGGACTGGATCGTTGGTTTTGGCATGGGTGGCGACGAAAATGTCGGCCACCAGAAAGATTATGCCTATAGTTTCGATATGGCAAAAGAGGCCGGTTTGCGCCTGACCACCCATGCAGGCGAGTGGCGAGGCCCGCAAGAGGTGCGCGACGCCTTGGCGCTGGGCGTCGAGCGGATTGGCCACGGTGTGCGCTGCGCAAGCGATCCCGACCTGGTGTCCGAGCTTGCCGCGCGGGGCACGGTGCTTGAGGTTTGTCCTGGGTCAAACGTCACATTGGGCCTTTACCCGACCCTGCGTGAGCATCCTATAGATCGCCTCTCGGATGCTGGCGTTGCTGTCACGGTTTCGACCGATGACCCGCCTTTTTTCCACTCGACCATGACCCGCGAATATGAGGGATTGGCGGAGACTTTCGGCTGGACCGAAGACCGGTTTTTTGAGCTGGCCCGAACCTCGGTCAAGGCCGCATTTTGTGACGATGACACTCGCTCTGAACTATTGAAAAGGATTGACGCGCTATGAACGCCCCCGTGATCGAAGTAACCCACCCGCTTGTGCAGCATAAGCTGAGCATCATGCGCGACAAATCGACTCCGACGCCATTGTTTCGCCAATTGCTGAAAGAAATCAGCCAGTTACTTGCCTATGAAATCACCCGTGAGATGCCCTTGACCACCCACCACATCGAGACCCCGATGGGCGGTATGGAAGCCCCGATCCTTGAGGGGCGCAAACTGGCATTGATCTCGATCCTCCGCGCCGGAAACGGTTTGATGGACGGTGTGCTTGAGTTGATCCCGACGGCACGTGTTGGCTTTGTCGGTTTGTATCGCGATGAAGAAACGCTAGAGCCGGTGGAGTATTACTACAAAGTTCCAAAGGCCATGGATGAGCGATTGGTGATTGCTGTTGATCCCATGCTGGCAACGGGAAATTCCTCGGTCGCGGCGATTGATTTGCTCAAGAAATCAGGGGCCAAGAATATCAGGTTCATGTGCCTGCTTGCAGCACCTGAGGGCATCGCCCGAATGCAGGAAGCACACCCTGATGTGGCCATTGTAACGGGGTCGATAGATGAGTGCCTAAATGACGTCGGATACATCGTTCCGGGCCTCGGAGATGCGGGAGATCGCATTTACGGCACTACATAAGGCAAGACGCTTTACAGATTCGGCTAATTCAGGCATTTTACCCCCACATATTGTGGGGACGAACAATAATGAAAACCAGAGCAGTCGTCGCCGGTGGTCTTCTTGCGTTAGCAGGAGTTTGGGCAATTAGTGCAGTGGGTCAGTCTATGCTGGTCACGCCCGCAGAGTATCCTCCGGCATCGTTTGAAGGACGTGAGTATGTGGACAGCAACGGATGTGTGTTCATCCGCGCTGGAGTAGATGGTGCAACGACCTGGGTGCCCCGCGTAACACGAGACAGAAAGCCCGTCTGTGGCTTTGAACCAACATTTTCCGCGCAGCAGCTTGCGACATTGAATGCACCGATGGCCGCGCCTGTGGTAAGCGCACCCGCGCCGATGGCATCACCCGTGGTGGCGTCAGTGCCAACGACGTTGCCGGTGAACACGGTGAACGTGGCCAGCGACCCAAATGTGGTCAATGACATTTTCGTTGGCGGCAATCCGTCCTCTGGCGGCACCTTGGTGTCAGGCGGCAGCACCTATGTTCCAAGCTCCGGTGCATCCAGAACACCCGTGTCGACGGACATCCCGGGGCAGGTTGTGAACGACATTTTTGTTGGCGGCAGCCGAGGTTCGGTTTCGGGGCCCGTGGTTGTCGAGACCTATACCGGCGGCACCACAGGCGGTTCCGTTCCGCTGTCCATCGGCATTCCAAATTCGCGTGGGGGTATTCCGACCGGTTACAAGCAGGCGTGGGATGACGGGCGGATCAACATGCAGCGTGGGCCACGGTCATCGTCGGGTGATGCGTCGATGAATCAGGTTTGGACACAAACGATTCCGCGCCAGTTGATTGCAAACGCATCGGGTGTGCAGCGCGTGCGCGGCGGATTTGGCAATTCGATCCGTAGTGTCGTGCCGTGGATGTCCTCAAAACAATTGACCCCCGGAAGTGCCGGCGCGTTCATTCAAGTCGGCGCCTATGGCAGTGCGGCGAACGTTCAGAAAAACATCGCTTTGCTCACTCAGATGGGCATGGGGGCCGTCGTGCAAAATGCGGGGGCGGTTCAGGTCGTGATGGCCGGTCCCTTCTCGGATGCGGATGTGCGTTCAGCGCTTTCCCATCTTCGCAGCAGCGGTTATTCGGACGCGTTCATTCAGTAAGCGTTAGCTTTCGCAAATACCTTGCAAGGCAACCCATTCGCCATCCGTTAGGATCGCGGGTGGGTTTTGCGCGGACATCGGGTCGGCCTCGATCAGGCTAAGCGTGGCTTCGCCCGTTACGTCAATGGCCAACGCGTAGGGTCGCGACGACACCTCCACAGCTTCGAACCGGCGCAACAGGGCGGCATCGATCACCGGTGTTCGCGTCGCCGATAATGTCGCCTCGGCAAAGCGGTCGGCGACGGCCTGCGGCAGATCGCCGGTGGTGAGCAATTTGAGGTTTTCCAGAAGTCCCGCTTCTTTCAGCACCGCTTTGATAAGCGTGTCCTGCCCACCCGACGCAGCCGAGGCGGCCAGCAGGTAGCCTGCCAATACTTCGGGTGTTTCGTAATCCTCCACCAAGGCGCGCCCAACGAGATAGGTGTTGCCCGGCAGGGCCACAACGTCGGTCAAACCGTCGGGGACGACGAAGACAGAGGGCGTGGATCGCGGAAAAACGCGGCGGGAAATCTTGCGCAAAGACAGTTCCGGTGACGGGGCAGAACAGGCGGCCGAGGTAAACCGTTCGGCGGCTTGGACGATTTGCGCCCCGATCTGGCGTTGCTTTATGTCGGGCAGGGCGGTCAATGTTTGGGTGCGCACGGCATTGGGCAGCCAGAACACGCCCAAGGCCACGATACCGGCTGTTATCACCGCCGCCGAAGTCACCCGCAGCCGCCCCGGATGTGGACGCCGACGCGCCACGGCTTTGCGGAGCTTTTCGATCGCCTCGACCATGACATCGGATTCTTCGCCAAGTTCCAGCGTCTCGTCGGGATCGCCATCGGGGTGGTAGATCGCGGGCATCAGCCCCGGATTTTCGCGGGCAATCGCCGGAATGGACCAATGTGCCAGAACGCGATCCTTGGTATCAAAGATGGTCAGCGAGGCATCCCCGAGCGTGACAATGACGTCGCGACGCTGGGCTTCGGCATCGGCACGCCAAATGCCGACAGCCTCAATCTTTTCAAATTCTGCTAACGCGGTCATTCTTTGGGCTGCTCTGCCGTTGGTGTTGCCCAAGGATTAGCACGGAGGTCCGTTGGGAACAATTATCCTTCGTACTCAGATCTCTTTCGCCAGTTTGCGAAGCTCGAACTTCTGAATCTTTCCGGTCGAGGTCTTTGGCAGCTCCTGGAACACGACCTGCTTTGGCGTTTTGAAACCCGCCAAGCGTTCCCGCGCAAAGCCAATCAAGGCGTCTGCATCGGCGACAGCGCCTTCTTTAAGCTCGACAAAGGCGCAGGGCACTTCGCCCCATTTCTCGTCCGGCTTGGCCACAACAGCGCAGAGATTGATGTCGGGGTGCCCCATCAGAACCCCTTCGACTTCCACGGACGAGATATTCTCGCCGCCCGAGATTATGATGTCCTTGGCGCGGTCGGCAATCTGGATGTAGCCATTGGGGTGCTGGATCGCGATGTCGCCAGAATGGAAATACCCGCCCTTGAACGACTCCTCGGTGGCTTCCGGATTCTTGAGATACCCCTTCATGACCGTGTTTCCGCGCATGACGATTTCGCCCTGGGCTACCCCGTCCATCGGAATCTGCTCCATGTTTTCGTCCATTACGGTGCAATGCTCCATCATGGGCATCCCGACCCCTTGTTGGGCTTGGATCGCGGCCTGATCCTCGGCCGGCAGGGCATCCCAATCGCCATTCCACAAACACTCTGTGACGTGCCCATAGGTTTCCGTCAGCCCGTAGACCTGTGTGACATTGAAGCCTAGCGCACTCATTTTTTCCAGGGTGGCGGGGGCGGGCGGCGCGCCCGCGGTAAAGACTTCGACGACCTTGTCCAACGAGCGGCGTTCTTCTTCAGGGGCGTTCACCAACAGGTTCAGCACAATCGGCGCACCGCCAAAATGTGTAACGCCTTGGGTGTCGATAGCGTTGTAAATATTTGCCGCCGAGATGTCGCGGCATCCAACCCACGTGCCTCCTACCAGTGGCATCAACCATGTGTGGTTCCAGTTGTTGCAATGAAACAGCGGGACAATCGCCAGATAGACCGGATGCAGCACCATGCGCCAACTGACAACGGTGCCCATGGTCATCAGATAAGCGCCTCGGTGATGGTAAACCACGCCTTTGGGACGCCCCGTCGTGCCGGAAGTATAGTTTAGTGCAAGGCTCTCCCATTCGTCCTGAGGCATGACCCATTCAAACTTGGGATCACCCGAGGCCAAAAGGGACTCATAGGTCAAATGCTTGCCCGAGGCCGGAAAGCCGCCAAAGGCGTCGGGGACTTCGACGATGGTCGGGTGCGGGCCGTCCAGCCGCGCGATGGCGTCTTCCGCGAGCGCCAGAAACTGTGTGTCGACCATGACGACCTTGGCGTCGCCATGACCGAAGATATAGGCAACCGTGTCCACATCGAGGCGCGTGTTGATGGTATTCAAAACCGCGCCGCACGCCGGCACGCCAAAATGTGCTTCTGCTTGGGGGGGCAGGTTCGGGATTAGCGTCGCGACGACCTCGCCGGATTTCACGCCGATACCCTGTAGCCCTGAGGCCAGTTGGCTAACCCGCCGGTGGTATTCGCGATAGGTTGTCTTGTGGTCCCCGTAGACCATGGCTGTGCGATCGGGAAACACGGTCGCCGCCCGTTGCAGATGCGAAAGCGGGCTTAGCGGAACAAAGTTCGCGGCGGTTTTCCCGAGTCCAGTTTCATCTGCCATCCAACCCATTTGCGTATCCTCCCAAATTCAGCAAATTTTGTTCGTTGTAGTGTCGCTAAGAAGACAGAACAAGTCCGTGCAAATACGGCATTGGACAATCAGTATGAGACCGACCCTTCCAAATAATCCCCTTCTGGCTGGCCAATGGATGCTGATTGGCATGGTCGTGATCGCCTTGGTCGACAATTTCGTCGGACGAATGGCTGAAACCGTCAGCCTGTGGCAGTTCTTTATCGTGCGCATGTTCATGACGTTTCCGATCATCTATCTGATGTCGCGGATTGGCATGGGATCAATTCGCCCGATACATCTGTGGCGCGTCATGGCGCGTGGTGCCTTGGTCGCAATGGCAATGGTGTTTTACTTTGGCTCGCTCGGGTTTGTGCCGATTTCTCAGGCGCTTGCGGGCCTGTTTACATCTCCGATATTCGTGTTGCTTATATCGATCTTTCTTCTCGGCAAGCCTGTTGGAAAATGGCGCATCATCGCGGTTGGGGTTGGCTTTGTCGGCATTCTGGTCGTGACTGGCGCAAGTTTTGCGTCGATGGGATTGGCCAGTTTGCTGCCCTTGGCCGCGGGCCTGTTCTACGCTTTTGGCGTCGTCGCCACGCGCGAGCTTTGCGCCGGTGAGGCGACCTTGACGATGGTTTGGAGCATGTATGTCATGCAGGGGGTCTACGCCGCTTTTGCCTTTGCGGGCTTGTGGATATTTGACCCCGTCGCGCCGCTCGGGGCTGACGGGTTTTTGCTGCGAGGGTGGGTCTGGGATATGTCGCCGGTGATCTGGATCATTGTTGCGCAGGCCGTTGGTTCAACCATCGGCGTGTTTTTCATCGTGAAAGCCTATCAAACCGCCGAAGCCAGCTATGCCGCAATATTTGAATACTCGATTTTCATCTTTGGACCGGCGTTCGCTTACCTGCTATGGGGGCAGGGGGTTTCGACCAGCGAAATCATCGGAATTGTTCTGATTTCATTGGCAGGGATCATCATCGCCTTCCGCTCGCCCTCGGCCTAGGCTAGCCTTGGTGCCATGATCGTTTCAAAAGGCCGCAATTACATCTTTGTCCACATCCCCAAAACCGGAGGCACAGCGTTGTCTTTGGCGCTGGAAGCTCGGGCGATGGCGGATGACATTCTGATTGGCGACACGCCAAAGGCGGTCAAACGACGGGCCAAGGGGAAGGCATGGGCGGACGGGCGCAAATTGCGCAAGCACTCTGGGCTGGCCGACTTGGACGGGTTGATCGATCTGAAGGGAATGTTTGTCGTCACTTTGGTCCGAAACCCGTGGGATCGCATGGTTAGCTATTACCATTGGCTGCGGACACAAGACTTCGATCACAGAGCTGTCGACTTGGCCAAGGCGCATGACTTTTCAGGATTTCTTAACCATCCAGAAACGGTGGCAACGCAAACCGCCGAGAGTTACAGCGGATACGTGTCTTTCGGGGGGCACGAAATTGAAACCTGCTTTGTACGGCTTGAGGTTTTGTCCAAGGACATCGCCCCATTTGAGGACCATATCGGGTTCAAGCTGGACATCCCGCATGTAAACCGCTCAGAGCGCCAAAGTGACTGGCGTGGGTATTATTCGGATGAGGATGCGCAGTTGGTTGCGCAGATGTATGCGCAAGACATCGCTCGCTTTGGCTACGGGTTTGAACCTTAGGGCGCACGCATCGCGCACGCCCCAGGGAATTGCCTAAGCGGCTTTGGCGTCCGCCACGAAGCGTTTATAGAAGCTCTGGCTTTTGGCGGCCATATCACGCAGCAGATCGGGGCATTTGAACCGATCGCCAAAGGATTCGGTCAGTTGATCGCAGCGCTCGGCGGCATATGGGGCCCCCAGCATATCGAGCCAACTGAACGGCCCACCGGACCAGGGCGCGAAGCCCCAGCCGAGGATCGCGCCGACATCGCCTTCGCGAATGTCTTCGAGAACGCCTTCTTCCAGCGCGCGGACGGCCTCTAATGTTTGGCTGAACATCAGACGGTGCTGCACATCGATGAACTCGGGTTGGTCGTCTGATTGCGGGAACTTGTCACCCAAGCCGCTCCAAAGACCGACGCGTTTGCCCTTGTCGTCATAGTCGTAGAACCCAGCCGAGGCCTTGCGCCCCATGCGGCCCAGATCGGCCATGGCAAACACCACGTCGTCAACCGCATCATCGGGATAGGCATCGCCCATCGCCGCTTTTGTGGCCTTGGCGATCTTTACGCCCAGCTCGATCGAGGTTTCGTCAACCAGTTGCAGCGGTCCCACGGGGAACCCCAATTGACGCGCCGCGTTTTCGATCAGGGCGGGGTTCACGCCTTCGCCGATCATGCGGATACCCTCGTTGATGTAGGGGATGATGCAGCGGTTGGCATAGAAGAAGCGCGCATCGTTCACCACAATCGGCGTCTTGCGGATCTGACGCACAAAATCGAGCGCCTTGGCCACCGCGCGGTCACCGGTTTGTTTGCCTTTGATAATCTCGACAAGCATCATCTTTTCGACGGGCGAAAAGAAGTGAATGCCGATGAACTGCTCGGGACGTTTGGATGCCTTCGCCAGCTCTGAAATCGGCAGCGTCGAGGTGTTGGACGCAAAAATGCAGTCCTCAGGGACCACCGCTTCGACCTTTTGGGTCATTTCGGCCTTCACGGCGGGGTCTTCGAACACCGCTTCCACAATCAAATCACATCCAGCCAGATCGTTAATGTCGCCAGAGGCAGTTATTTTCGAAAGTAGCGCCTCTTTCTTCTCAGACGTGGCTTTGCCGCGCTTGATGCCTTTGTCCAAGTAGCTTTCAGAGTAGGCTTTGCCACGTTCAGCGGCCTCAGTGTTTTGATCCAACAGCACCACATCGATGCCAGCCTGCGCCGAGACGAGCGCTATGCCAGCCCCCATCATTCCTGCGCCCAGAACACCGATTTTCTTGACGGTTTCATCGCCGACAGCCGGACGGTTCGCCCCTTTTTCAAGCGCCTGCTTGTTGATGAACAGCGAACGGATCATGTTTGAGGACACAGGGTCCAAAATGACCTTGGTGAACCAGCGCGCTTCGATTTTCAACGCGGTATCAAACGGCACCAACGCGCCCTCATAAATCGCCGAAAGCATCGCCGTGGCGGCAGGATAAACCCCTTGGGTGTTGCCACTGACCATCGCCGACGCCCCGACAAAGGTCATGAAGCCGGCAGGGTGATACGGCGCTCCGCCGGGCATTTTGTAGCCCTTCGCATCCCACGGTTTTACAATATCGGCATCCGTCGCACCCAACACCCATTCGCGGGCCGCCGCGACCGGATCGTCGACCACCTCATCAACGATCTTTTGCAACTTCATTTGCTTGGGGCTGCCTGCTTTGCCTTCCAGCAAAATTGGGGCAGCAACCATTGCTCCGACCTTGCGGACAACCCGTGTTGTCCCACCTGCCCCCGGGAACAAGCCGACCATGATTTCAGGCAGACCGATCTTGGCCTTGGGGTTGTTGGCCGCAAAAATCCGGTGCGTCGCCAGCGGGATTTCCAAGCCAATGCCCATCGCCGTTCCAGGCAACGCCGAGACGATCGGCTTGCCGCCCTTATTGGTCTTTGGGTCCATACCTGCACGCTCAATTTTGCGCAGCAAACGGTGCATCTCCATGATACCGTTAAAGATGCTTTCGGCCGGATCATCGCCGCCATCTTCGCGCAGCTTGGCAAGCACGTTCAGGTCCATGCCTCCGGCAAAGTCCTTTTTGCCCGAGGTTATTACAGCCCCTTTTATGTCGTCGTCGCCCAAAACCAGATCGATGCAGGCTTCCAATTCGGCAAAAGCCTCAAAATTCGCGACATTCATCGACTTTCCGGGGCAATCCCACGTGATAATCGCAACGCCGTCGTCGTGTTTGGTCAGTGTGAAATCAGTCATTTTCTTTGCTCCTCACACACGTTCAATAATTGTTGCGGCACCCATGCCGGAGCCAATGCAGAGCGTGGCAAGGCCAACCTCTTTGTCGCTGCGCTCCAGCTCATCCAGCAATGTCCCGAGGATGATCGCACCGGTTGCGCCCAGCGGGTGCCCCATGGCGATCGAGCCGCCGTTGACGTTGACCTTGTCGTGATCGACATTGAACGCCTGCTCAAACAACATGACAACGCTGGCGAAGGCTTCGTTGACCTCAAACAGGTCGATGTCGCTGATCGCCATACCGTGATCGGCAAGGATTTTCTTGGTCACAGGAACCGGGCCGGTCAGCATGATCGTCGGATCGGTGCCGATCTTGGCGGTCGCCTTGATGCGGGCACGGGGTTTCAAACCATACTCTTCGCCAAACTCTTTGTTGCCAATCAGAACAGCCGCAGCGCCATCGACAATGCCCGACGAGTTGCCTGCATGGTGAATGTGATTCACCCGTTCAAGCTCGGGGTATTTCTGCAAGGCAACCTTGTCGAAACCGGGCATGACCTCGCCCTGATCCTTGAAGCTGGGTTTCAAAGCGCCGAGCGATTGCATATCCGTGCCCGGGCGCATGAATTCGTCGTAGTCGAGGATCGTCAGACCGTTCACATCGCGCACCGGCACGATGGTTTTGGCAAAACGGTTGTCGTCCCACGCCGCCTTGGCCCGCTTCTGACTTTCAACAGCCATTGCATCGGCCATATCACGGGTAAACCCATAACGGCTGGCGATAATGTCCGCGCCGATGCCCTGAGGAACAAAGTAATTGTCGATGGCGATTGACGGATCCACAGCAATCGCGCCGCCATCCGACATCATCGGCACACGGCTCATGCTTTCCACACCACCGGCGATATAGGCATTGCCCGCGCCGCCACGTACCTGATTGGCGGCCATGTTGACGGCTTCCAACCCGCTTGCACAGAAGCGGTTGATCGACACGCCGGGGATGCTTTCATCAAGTTCCGAGGCAAGAACCGCCGTCCGCGCCAGGCATGCGCCTTGTTCCGCGACCTGAGTGACATTGCCCCAGATCACATCCTCAACTGCGTGACCTTCCAGATCATTGCGGCGCTTGATCGCGTTCAGAGCGGTCACGCTGAGACCATTGGCACTGACTTCATGGAGCGAGCCGTCTTTCCGGCCCTTGCCGCGCGGAGTGCGCACGGCGTCATAGATATAGGCTTCGTTCATTTCAATTCTCCTCAGGCGCGGTCGGCAGGGCTGCCGGGCATCAAATCATAAGGGTGTTTCCAGCCGTCCAAACCTTGGATGTTTGACAGCCAGCGGTCGATATTGGGCCAGTCGGCGCGGTCAAAACCGAACGGTTCGTCGTAAAACAGATAGCCGCAGCACGAAAAATCGGCGTTGGTGACGCTATCCCCAACGATCCAGTCGCGGCCCGCAAGATGGGCGTCAAGGATCGTGTAAACGGTTTTCAGACGGCCCTGATACCAAGCGATAACTTCGGCCGGACGCTTGTCCTCGGGCAGGAAATTCATCAGGAAACGGGTCATGCCAGCCTGACCGCAAAGCTTGTTGTTGTCCCAAAGCACCCAGCGCATGATATCGCGCGCTTCATCTGGCGTCGAACCGCCAAACTTGCCGGATTTTTCCGAAACATACATCTGGATCGCGCCGGATTGGGTAATTGTTCTGGCACCATCGACAAGCACTGGGACCTCCCCCATCTCGTTGATCGCGCGATACGCGGGCGTGCGGGTTTCGCCGCCAAAGAAATCCACATAGACCGGCTCCCAGTCGAGACCGGACAGTTCAAGTGCAAGCGCGGCCTTGTAGGCGTTGCCGCTTTCACCGAAGCAATAAAGTTTCATTGTCATCGCGCGTCTCCTCTGTTGCGCAGTGGGGGCTTCGCGCCCCGTCGCCGTATTCCCTCGAACCAATGGCGGGTAAACGGCGACCCCCGCGGAGGTGTTTATTCAAAGAAAAAGTGGAACGAGTTTAGATTTTGTTAGCCACTTTTTCCCTATTCTGGATATGCGGTACAGGCTGGAGAGCCGATGACCGCCAAAGGAAAAGTCGCCCTACCCAAACCAAGTGCACGGCAAGGGTGGGACGCATCTTCCTGCTTTTTCTTTGTCCAAATACTCATAATCTGGGCCTCTCAGCGTTTCTTGTCGATCAGGCTGCGCGAGATCAGTTCCTTCATGATCTCGTTGGTGCCGCCGTAAATCCGCTGCACGCGTGCGTCGGTCCACATTTCGGCCACCGCATATTCCTGCATGAAGCCGTAACCGCCGTGTAGCTGGACGCATTCATCCAGCACCTCGCATTGTGTATCGGTCAGCCAGTATTTTGCCATCGCCGCCTTTTCGACCGAGAGCTTGCCCTGCAAATGCTCGGTGATGCATTCGTCGAGAAACGCGCGAGAGACGGCGAGTTTGGTGCTCATCTCGGCAAGTTTGAAGCGGGTGTTCTGGAATTGAATAATCGGCCCACCAAAGGCCTCGCGGGTGTTGCAATAGGCAATGGTGCGTTCGACGCCGCCCTGAATGGCCCCGACCGCTCCGCAGCCAATGATGAGTCGCTCCTGTGGCAGTTGTTGCATCATCTGGTAAAACCCCTGACCCTCTTCCCCGCCAAGCAGGTTTTCGGGGGGCACCTCAACGTTGTCGAAAAACAGCTCGGAGGTGTCGGCCGCTTTTAGGCCAACTTTCTCGAGATTGCGCCCGCGTGTGAACCCTTGCGCGTCTTCGGTTTCGACGACCATCAGTGACGTGCCTTTGGACCCTGCACCGGGGTCGGTTTTTGCAGCAACGACGATCAGGTTGGCGTGTTGGCCGTTGGTGATAAAGGTCTTCTGACCGGTCAGGCGATAAGCGTTGCCGTCCTTGACCGCGCGGGTCTTCAGGTTCTGGACGTCCGATCCGCCCGAAGGTTCGGTCATCGCCAAAGCCGTGACGATTTCGCCCGTCACCATCTTGGGCAGCCAGCGCTGTTTTTGTTCTTCGGTGCCGTAAGCCAGGATGTAGTGGGCGACAATACCGGAATGGATAGGATTGCCCCAACTGGCCAGATTGGCGCGTGCGCCCTCCATCATGATGACGGCCTCGTGACCGAAGTTCCCGCCTGCGCCGCCGTATTCCTCTGGGATCGAGGGGCAGAGCAGACCCAGTTCACCGGCTTGCTGCCAAGTGCTGCGATCCATTTCACCCTGCTTGCGCCAACGGTCGTACTGAGGCACCCATTCATCTTGAATGAACCGCGCTGTCATATCGCCCAGCATCTGGTGGTCTTCTGTCATCCATGTTGACGTCATAGCGGCCCCTATTTCTTGCGATCTTCGAGTTCGGCGTTGAAAAGACGCAACCGATGGGGAAGCGTTTCATCGTCGGTCACGGACTCGAAGTTTTCAAACAGGAACGACAAGGCTTCGCCCTCGTCCAAACCGGCGTCGGCTGCGAAACGTTTGAGCAGACGCCACGCGTCCTCGCTCAGAGCGAGGTTGACGCGGCGGGTCAGTCTAAGGCGTTTCGGCATCAGCCACTCCTGCTTAGAATTGGTCTTCGGACAGCGCCATCAAGGGGGCGGCGCCGGACTGAATGCGCGCCAAATGCATGGCCGTTGCGGGAAGCTGGCGCGCCATATAGTAGCGTCCGGTTGCCAGTTTTGTCTGGTGAAACGCTGCGTCAGCGGGGTCGCCCGCCAAGGCGTCTGACGACACTTTTGCCATTTGCGCCCACATGAAGCCCAGCGTGACATGGCCGAACATCATCATGAAGTCCGTCGCCCCTGAAAGCGCGTTGTTGGGATCCTTGATCCCGTTCTGCATGAAATACATTGCGGCCGATTGAAGGTCTTTGCTGGCGGTTTTCAGCGGGTCGAGGAAATCAGCTTTAAGTGCGTCGTCGTCCTGATTGTCCTTGAGGAACGCCTTAACGGTCTCAAAAAGGCCCATCACGGTTTTACCGCCATTCAGTCCGAGCTTTCGCCCAACAAGGTCAAGGGCTTGAATGCCGTTGGTGCCCTCGTAAATCATGGTGATGCGGGCATCGCGAACGAATTGAGAGACGCCAGATTCTTCAATATAGCCGTGGCCACCAAACACCTGTTGGGCCTGCACAGTCATTTGAAAGCCTTGCTCGGTCAGAAAACCCTTCAGAACCGGTGTCAGCAGTGAAACGAGCGCTTCCGCCTCGGCGTCGTCCTGACGACGCGCCTGATCGATAAGCGTGGCTGCCCAACAAACCATGGCGCGGGCGCCTTCGATGAAACTTTTCTGATCCATCAGCATCCGGCGAATATCGGGGTGCACGATCAAAGGGTCCGCAGGGCCGTCGGGGTTTTTGGTGCCAGTTACGTCGCGGCCTTGCAGGCGGTCCTTGGCATATTGCAGCGCTTCTTGATAGGCGGGCACAGCTTGTGAGAGGCCCTGCACCGCAACCCCGTTGCGCGCTTCGTTCATCATCGTGAACATGGCCCGCATGCCTTTGTGCTCGGTTCCCAGCAGAAAGCCGGTCGCTTCGTCAAAGTTCATCACACAGGTTGCGTTGCCGTGGATGCCCATTTTTTCTTCGATTTTGCCAACCGAAACGCCGTTGCGCACGCCAAGGGTTCCGTCGGCGTTGACTTCAAACTTTGGGACGATGAACAGCGATATGCCTTTGACGCCTTCGGGGCCACCGGGAATTTTGGCGAGAACCAGATGAATGACATTCTCAGAAAGATCATGGTCGCCAGCCGAGATAAAGATTTTCTGGCCTGTCACCTTGTAGCTGCCATCCGCCTGAGGCTCGGCCTTTGTGCGCAACAACCCGAGATCCGTGCCGCAGTGCGGTTCGGTCAGATTCATTGTGCCGGTCCAATCGCAGCTCACCATCTTGGGCAAGAAGGTTTGCTTTTGCTGCTCGGTCCCATGGGCGTGAATGGCGGAATAGGCACCGTGGGTCAGGCCTTGGTACATCGAAAACGCCATATTCGCTGAGCTGAACAATTCGTTCACGACCGAGCCGACAAGGTAGGGCATGCCTTGGCCGCCGTAGTCAGGATCGCAGTCCAGTCCTGCCCAGCCGCCGTCTTTGACCGTATCGAACGCCGTTTTGAACCCGTCTGGCGTTGTTATGACACCGTTTTCGAAGGTGCAGCCCTGCTGATCGCCGATCTGATTTAACGGTGCCAAAACCTGTTCGGCCAGCTTGCCAGCTTCTTCAAAGATTGCCCCTGTTGTCTCGCGATCCAACTCGTCGTAGCCGTCAATATCTTTGGCCGAAATTTGCAGTACGTCGTGAAGAACGTATTGAATGTCTTTGATCGGAGCGGTGTAGTTGGGCATCGATGACGTCTCTTTATTCGTTAGGTTTCTCCATCGTCGAGATTGTTTTGCAATTCAGCGATGGTTTTTTCGCCCCACGCAATTTGCTCTTTCAATTCGCCGATGGCCTCGTTTAGCTCATCGCGTTGACGCTCCATGTCAGAGAGCCGTTCAAGCGCAATTTCGTAGGTCTTGGACATTTGGTTAAGCTGCTTGGGACCGGGTTGGTACATGTCCAGCAGTTGACGGATTTGCTCGAGGCTAAAGCCAAAGCGCTTGCCGCGCAGGATCAGTTTCAGGCGGGCACCGTCGCGTTTTGTGAACAGGCGTTTCTGGCCCTCGCGGATCGGGAACAATAGTTCTTTGGCCTCATAAAAGCGCAAAGTCCGTGGCGTGACTTCGAAGGCCTCGCACATTTCGCGGATTGTTTTCGTTTCTTCTGTCATACTCTTCTTTCAACTCTCCGGTTTAAGAGTAGCGGTGAAGACTGTTCCTCACAGCGAATATAGATTATGTTTACGTTGACGTAAGCATTTCGTCACGTCAACTTCCAGTGATCGCAAAAGTGACGCTGCGTCTAAACTTAATCTTCGGCCAGCATGGCTTTGGCGGTAAACGCGCGTAGGTCTTCAAGGTCTGCTATTGCTTCTTTTAGCTGTTCTTGTTGATCCAATAGCTCAACCAATTTGCGATCCGCCATTTCGGTGAATGTGCGGTATTGGGCCGCGGTGCCTTCACGATCATAGATCAAAAGCCATTGCCGCAGTTCTTCAAGTTGAAAGCCAAACCGACGTCCGCGTAAAATCAGCGTCATCCGCGCGACCTCGCGCGGGCCGTAAAATCGCGAGCGTCCCTGCCGCTCGGGATTCAAGAGTTCGATGTATTCGTAGTAGCGTAGCGTCCTCGGCGTGACTTCGAACTTGGCGCACATTTCCTTGAAACTGAGCACTTCCTCTGACATGCCATCCTCCATTGTTACGCAAGGTTAGGCGCGCGATTTCGGAAGGGCAACCGTAACCGCCATTGCGGCACGTAATTTCCAGCGACATAGTTTGTCAGGACCAACTTAGGAAACCTGAATGGACAGCCACAAAGCAATAGACCCGATCCAATTCATGGAGGCGTTGCCACATGGCAAGGCGCTCGGGATGCAACTCGTGGAGCTGGGGGATGGGACGGCCGTATTGCGCCTGCCATATGACACGCGCTTTGTTGGTGATCCTGAAACCGGCGTTCTTCACGGCGGCGCCATATCGGCCCTGATGGATACCTGCTGTGGCGCTTCGGTAATCTCGCATCCCAAGGTCATGGGAATGACCGCGACGATTGACCTGCGCATCGACTATCTGCGCTCGGCAACGCCGGGCGAGGCAATCACCGCCCGCGCAGAGTGTTTTCATCTGACGCGAAGCGTCGCCTTCGTTAAGGCAGAGGCGATGGATGGCAACAGCGAGACCCCGATTGCAACAGCCTCGGGCACGTTCATGGTGGGGCCTGCGAAATGAGCCGAACCAAGCCAGAGCCGGTACAAGTGGTCAAACAAAGGCGGGATGCCTTGCTAAAGTCGCTGGTCGATCACATTCCCTACATCCAATTCATGGGCATATCGTTTGAGCGCCGCGGCGATGAATTGACGGCCCTCTTGCCGTTCCGAGACGACCTGATCGGCAACCCAATGTTGCCAGCTCTCCATGGTGGCGTCACGGCGGGCCTGCTCGAGATCACCGCGATTGTCGGCTTGGCGTGGAGCAATCAGTGGAATGACATGGAAAGCGGGGATCGATCGTCGGATGCACCGCACGGCGAGGCGTTTCCAAGGATGCCCAAAACCATCGATTTCACAATTGACTACCTACGCTCGGGCCTGCCGCGAGACGCCTATGCCCGCGCCCTAGTCACGCGCTCAGGACGGCGCTACGCATCCGTGCGCGCCGAGGCGTGGCAGGACAATCGCGCGCGTCCCTTTGCGCAGGCACATGGTCACTTCCTGATGCCGCAGAGCGATGACTGACACCACCCTCACCCACCGGCGGGTGCTGAACATCGCCGTCCCGATTGTTCTGTCGAACATCACGGTGCCTCTGCTTGGTCTGGTTGACACTGGCGTAATTGGGCAGATGGGCGTGGCCGCACCCATTGGTGCCGTCGGTTTAGGGGCAGTGATCCTCTCGGCGATTTACTGGGTCTTCGGGTTTCTGCGCATGGGCACGACCGGGCTGACCAGTCAGGCGAATGGCGCAGGCGATACGCCCGAGGTGGCCGCCTTGCTGATGCGGTCCTTCCTGATCGCGGGGCTCGGAGGCCTGTCAATCATCCTGCTTCAAGTGCCACTGTTTTGGGGCGCTCTGCAATTGGCCCCTGCCTCGCCCGAGGTCGAAGGCATGGTGTTTGACTACGTTCAGATCAGGGTCTGGAGCGCCCCTGCGATTATCGCGCTTTACGGCGTGAACGGCTGGCTCATCGCACTTGAGCGCACCAGGGCCGTTCTTGTCATTCAGTTCGTCATGAACGGCCTCAATATCCTCTTGGACCTGTGGTTTGTTCTGGGGTTGGGCTGGGGTGTTGAGGGCGTCGCGATTGCCACCGTAATCGCCGAATTCTCGGGTCTTTTTGTCGGGCTTTGGCTGTGCCGGTCTGCCCTAAAAGGAACCGTGTGGTGGCAGCCAGAGCGCATTTTTGACAAGGCCCGCTTGATCCACATGGCCGCCGTCAATACCGATATTCTGATCCGCTCGCTGATGCTTCAGACGATCTTTGTCATGTTCCTGTTTCTTGGGGCCGATTTTGGCGACGTCACGCTTGCTGCCAATCAGGTGCTGGTGCAATTCCTCGAGATTACAGCCTTTGGATTGGATGGCTTTGCCTTTGCTGCTGAAACATTGGTTGGCACGGCCTATGGCGCGAAAAACCTAGCCAACTTGCGGGCAGGGGTCATCAAAGCCAGCATGTGGGGCGTCGGGTTCTGCGGCGTCCTCGCGCTGTTTTTTCTGGTCCGAGGCGGATGGCTGATCGACGTCTTAACGACTGCGCCCGATGTTCGGGCCGAGGCGCGGGTTTATCTTGGCTACATGGTGTTTTCCCCCGTCATTGGGGTTCTAGCGTGGATGCTCGACGGGGTGTTCATCGGGGCCACGCGCACAAAAGACATGCGCAACATGATGGTAATTAGTTTTCTGATTTATCTTGCCGCTCTTTGGGCGCTCGTGCCCACGTTCGGCAACCACGGCCTATGGCTTGCCTTGCTCGTCAGCTTTGTTGTTCGGGGTGTCACCTTGGCTTTGCGCTATCCGGCGCTCGAACGCGGGTTAAAGGATCTCTAAAACCGAGACCGGCGGGCGGCCGATCGCTGACCTGTCACCGTTGAAAACGATCGGGCGTTCGATAAGAGAAGGGTGCGCCACCATAGCGTCAAATAGGGCATCGTCGGACATGCCCGACGTCAGGCCAAGCTCTTTGAAAAGCGCGTCCTTGGTGCGCATCATGCCAATCGCGCCAACCCCGAGCGCCTTGGCAGCACCGCGCAGCGTCACCAAATCTGGCCCATCGAGCAGATAAAGGCGGATCACCGGCTCAACTCCATGATCCCTCAGTAATTGCAGCGTTTGCCGAGATTTCGAGCATCGCGGGTTGTGCCAGATCTCGATCACAGCCACGCCTCTCGTCCCGTTCCCACAGCATCTGCAACGTTTGCAATTCCGTCACGTTCGAGCAATGCGTCCAACCCTGTTACGATCTCTTTGACCAACGCCATGCCGCCAAAAACCAAAGCCGTATAAAGCTGAACAGCCGAGGCACCGGCTTTGATCTTGGCATAGGCTTGGTCGGCGTTTGAAACGCCACCGACCCCGATCAGGGGCAGAGCGTTGCCAGCCGTCAGCTTCGACAGTTTCGCCAGAACGCGCGTCGATTTCTCAAACAGCGGAGCGCCCGACAACCCGCCTTTTTCGTCGCGATCTGCGCTCGCCAGACCTTCACGCGACAGCGTCGTGTTGGTCGCGATGATGCCGCTTATGCCGGTCTCGATTGCGACGTCGGCGATTTCCGCCAATTCACCGTCAGTCAAATCCGGCGCGATTTTTAGGAAGACTGGGATCTTGCGATCCATGCCGGACCGCACGTCCATGACGCCCTCTAACAGACCAGACAGCGCCGCCTTGCCCTGAAGATCGCGGAGTTTCTCGGTGTTGGGGGACGACACATTGACCGTCGCGAAATCAAGGTGCGGGCCGCATGCCGCCAGGACTTTGGCAAAATCCGCAGCGCGGTCGTCGCTGTCCTTGTTCGCCCCGAGATTTAGTCCGATGATACCGGTCTTTGGTCTTGCCGCCAGTTTGAGGGCGGCAGCCTCCATGCCCTGATTGTTAAATCCAAACCGGTTTATGGCGGCCTTGTCTTCGGTCAGACGGAAAAGCCTTGGCTTTGGATTGCCCGGCTGGGCGCGCGGGGTGATGGCGCCAACCTCGACAAAGCCAAAGCCGCTTTTGGACAGGGGGTGCAAAGCGTCAGCGTTCTTGTCAAAGCCAGCGGCAAGGCCAAGTGGGTTCGGCAGCTCAAGTCCAGCGAGGTTGGTCTTCAAGCGGCTTGACGTAAGGGTCCCCGGCGCAGGCACAAGCCCAGCCCCAAGCGCCTTTAGTGCAAGGCCATGTGCAGTCTCGGGATCAAAGCAGCGAAGCGCGCGCATAACGATATCTTCAGCGAGGCTCATTCGACGTCCTCGGGGAAATCGTGGACACCATCAATCAGCGGCAAGTCGTCTTCCCAGATGATGTCGTCCAACTTTAAAGTCCGGTAGAGATGCGGGAACAGCGCACCGCCGCGCGAAATCTCCCATTTTAACTCCGCGCCCAGCGTGCCGGTTTCACAGGCGAGGATGACGAGATCATCCTCATCCCTGAAATGCTTCGCAGCGGTTTCCCGAACCGTTTCAGCGGTCGAGAAGTGAATATAGCCGTCAGCCACGTCGATTGGCGCACCAGTTGTTTCGCCGGTCTCTTGCAGGTTCTGCCACTCGTCGGCGCGAAAAATCTTATAAATGAGCATGCCCGCCTGATGCCGCGCCACCGACGAAAGATCAAGTCCAATGGAGAGATCTGCAGGCGTCTCGACGTCAAGTTCACGCAAAGATTGACTCAACGGGGCCTGCGGAGTCACCCTCAGCCCTTAAAATCAAAATCCACCAGGGAGATCACAAATGTTACGTTTGATGACAAGCGCAGCGGTTTTGGCTGTTGCTGCAACAACGGCCAGCGCCGAATACAGTTTGACGATTTTACACACCAACGACTTCCACGCACGTTTTGAACCAATCTCGAGGTTCGACTCGGGATGTTCTGCCGAGGACAACGCAGAAGGCAAATGCTTTGGCGGTTCGGCACGATTGGTGACGGCCGTCAACGAAGCGCGCGCTCGGTCTCAGAACAGCGTGTTGCTCGATGGGGGCGATCAGTTCCAGGGATCGCTGTTTTACACCTACTACAAAGGGACGTTGGCCGCGGAAATGATGAACGAACTTGGCTACGACGGGATGACCGTTGGCAACCATGAGTTCGACGACGGGCCAGAGGTATTGCGCGGCTTTATGGATGCGGTGAATTTCCCGGTTCTTATGTCGAATGCCGATGTCTCAAAAGAAGCTGCCCTAGCCGGAGTGCTTGAGAGATCAACCGTCATTGAGCGTGGCGGCGAAAAAATAGGGCTGATCGGCTTGACCCCCGAGGACACGGACGAGCTTGCCTCGCCCGGCGACAATGTATCGTTCATTGATCCGGTCGTGGCAGTTCAGGGCGAGGTCGATCGATTGACGGCTGCGGGTGTCAACAAGATCATCGTGCTGTCTCACTCGGGATATGCGGTGGATATTCGTGTGGCCGAAGAAACCACCGGCGTTGATGTTATCGTTGGCGGCCACAGTCATACATACCTGTCCAGCACATCGGAAAATGCCGAAGGGCCATACCCGACGATGGTTGGTGATACGGCCATTGTTCAAGCCTACGCCTATGGAAAGTTCCTTGGTGAATTGAACGTCACTTTCGATGACGACGGCAAACTTATCAGTGCTTCGGGCGAGCCGATTATCACCGATGGCAACGTGGCAGAGGACGCAGCGGTGAAAGCGCGTATCACCGAGGCCGCAGTTCCGCTTGAGGAAATACGCCGAAAAGTCGTCGCATCGACAACTGCCGCAATCGACGGAGATCGCGGCAATTGCCGTGCACGTGAATGTCAGATGGGCACACTGATCGCTGATGCGATGCTTGATCGAGTCGCCGATCAGGGGGTGCAGATCGCGATCCAGAACGGTGGCGGCATCCGTGCTTCGATCGATGCGGGTGATGTGACGATGGGCGAAGTTCTGACGGTTCTTCCGTTCCAAAACACCCTGTCGACGTTTGAGGTATCCGGCGCTGTGATTGTTGAAGCGCTTGAGAACGGCGCGAGCCAAATGGAAGAAGGCGCCGGACGGTTCCCTCAGGTCGCGGGCATGAGCTTCACTGTCACGCCAGCCAACGAAGCGGGTAGCCGTATTTCGGATGTCATGGTTGCAGGCGCGCCGATCGATCTGGCGGCGACTTATCGTGTTGTATCAAACAACTACGTGCGCAACGGCGGCGACGGCTACAAAATGTTCCGCGCGGCGGCGAATGTCTATGACTTCGGACCCGACCTTGCCGATGTGACGGCAGAGTATATGGCCGCTCAGGGTGGGTTCACGCCCTATCTTGATGGCCGGATTACCGTCGCCGAATAATCTGTTAAGATATGACGACGAAAGGCGCGGAGAGGTCCGCGCCTTTTGACTTTTATGCCTCCGGCGGGGATATTTCTTGTCAAAAGATGTGTGAGGGTCGGGTTTGAATGGAGATTGGTTTTTGTCTGGTTAGGCGGGGTTGCGCTGATGTGTGGACGGTTTGCGATTAATACACCTTCGGATTTGATCGCGCAGTTGTTTGACGCTGCGCCGTCAAATGACCTGCCGACTGTTCCAAATTTCAACGTCTGTCCGACGACGAATGTTCATGTCGTGAAGTCCGACGAGGGTGGGCGTAAACTGCGTGCGATGCGTTGGGGATTCTTGCCGCATTGGTACAAATCACCCACGGACGGACCGCTTTTGATTAATGCGCGCGCTGAGACAATTGCCCAAAAACCGGCCTTTAAAGCCGCATGCCGCGAGCGGCGCTGTATCATTCCGATCTCGGGCTTTTACGAATGGATGCGCGACGGAAAGGTGCGATTGCCTTGGTACATTCAACGCAATGATGGTGCGCCAATGGCGCTGGCGGGCATTTGGCAAAGCTGGGGCGCGGACGCGCAGCGGACTTGCGCGATGGTGACCACCGGTGCCTCCGGCAAAATGGCGGACATCCATCACCGGATACCTGTGATCCTTGAGAAAAAGGATTGGGCGAAATGGTTGGGTGAAGATGGCAAGGGCGCGGCGCTTTTGATGCAAGCGGCCCCGGACGAGGTTTTGCGGTTTCATCGGGTCGATCCTGCGGTCAACTCAAACCGCGCGCAGGGTCCGCAGCTTATTGACCCCGTCGCTGCGTAACCAATCACCGCGATCCTGCGATAAGCCAATGATTTGAAACGACTTGCCCAAAGCATGCGATCTGGCGCATGGGAAATCCCCAAAACCTGATAATTGAGGTCATTGAGCCCTTGAAACCTAAGAAAAAAAGGCGCATTTAGGCGGCGTTCCGCATATCGGCGGATCGATTAGTGATGGAGAAAACATGGCCAAGGAAGATACTCTCGAATTCCCCGGTGTTGTGAAGGAACTCCTGCCTAATGCGACATTTCGGGTCGAGCTTGAGAACGGCCATGAAATCATCGCTCATACGGCGGGCAAGATGCGCAAAAACCGCATCCGCGTTCTGGCTGGCGACAAGGTCCAGGTGGAAATGACGCCTTATGATCTGACGAAGGGTCGGATCAATTATCGCTTCAAATAAGTGAAGCTCATCCTCGGATCAGGTAGTCCGCGCCGCAAGGAATTGCTGGCGCAGATTGGTGTTGTCGCCGACGACATATGCCCACCCGAAATCGATGAAACCCCCTTAAAAAACGAATTGCCGCGCCCTTATTGTGTGCGATTGGCGCGTGAAAAGGTCTTGGCGGTTCAGGCCGAGGCGGACGACATCGTGCTGTGTGGCGACACGACCGTCGCAGTTGGCCGCCGCATTTTGGGCAAGCCTAAAAATGCGGCAGAGGCGGCAGAGTTTCTCTATATGCTTTCGGGTCGGCGGCATCGAGTCATAACGGCGATTGCGGTGCGTCGAGGCGAAGACGTTTGGCAGCGCGACGTGGTCACGCAGGTTAAGATGAAGCCTCTGTCGGATGAAGAAATCAACTGGTATCTTGCAACCGACGATTGGCGCGGCAAAGCGGGTGGCTATGGCATCCAAGGCCCGGCGAGTGCGCTGATTCCCTGGATCGGCGGCAGCTTCAGCGCGGTGGTTGGTTTGCCCTTGGCGGAAACGGCCGCGCTGCTGCGCACCGCCGGTTTGCCAATAATGAAAGCGGGATCATGAAAGGTCGGCTTATCGCATTGGATCACGTGCAGGGACGCGAAGCGGCGGCCCTGATGGTAGACGGTCGTCTTGACGACATTCTGATCGAAACTGACAAGCCAAGGCCGGGCACGATCTATCGCGCGACCGCTGACCGTCCGCTGAAAGGGCAGGGTGGCATGATCCTAAACACACCGGACGGAACGGCGTTCCTGCGACACGGCAAGGGGATCGCCCCTGGTGATGCGCTGTTGGTGCAGGTGACGGGCTATGCAGAGGACGGCAAAGCTGTGCCCGTAACCTCAAAGGTTCTGTTCAAAAGCCGCTATGCCATCGTGACACCGAATGCGCCTGGCCGAAACATCAGCCGGTCGATCCGCGATGATGGCATTCGCGATCAGCTTGCTGAAATTGCCCATGAGTCGATGGGCGATCGGACCTATGGATTGATCCTTCGGTCCAGTTGTGCAAATGCCGATGCCGAAGACATTGCCGAGGACATCACCACGATGGTTGACCTGGCCGATCAGGTGATGGGCGGCGCAGTGGGTGCAGAGCCTGAGGTTCTGCTTGAGGGCGACGGGCCGCATGTTGTTGCTTGGCGCGAATGGACGGCCAAAGCGACTGTTGAAACGGCCCAAGGATCGTTTGAGGATCGCGGCGTTCTTGACGCGTTAGAGGAGCTGACACAGCCGAAAGTCTCGCTCGGATCAACGGGGTCGATGTACATTGAGCCGACGCGCGCGATGGTCGCTGTGGACGTGAACACAGGGAACGACACCTCGATGGCAGCCGGTTTGAAGACCAATTTGGCCGTGGCCAAGGAACTGCCCAGACAACTGCGGACACGTGGGCTTGGCGGACAGATTGTTCTGGACCTCGCCCCCATGCAAAAGAAAGAACGTCGGACATTCGAAAGCGCGCTTCGCGGGGCCTTGCGCAACGATCCGATGGAGACGGCTCTTGTCGGGTGGACGTCTCTCGGTCATTTTGAGCTACAGCGCAGGCGTGAGAGGGTTGCGCTAAGTGAGGTGCTGAAATGATTTGCCCGATATGCGGCGAGGAAGGCCGAAAGGAATTTCGTCCGTTTTGCTCAAAACGCTGCGCGGACATCGATCTCGGCAAGTGGATGAACGGCAGCTACGCCGTCGCATCGCAGCGCGAGGATGACCAGGATGAGCTGGTCGCCGAGCTTGAGAACGAAATCTCAAAACTGGCACATTAGCTTTCTGCATCTGGTTGCTTGGCAGGATGAGCCAAATCAAACGCTTCAACGGCGCTACAATTGTTGGCGATCCGATTGATATTGTCGAAATTGGACACATCCACGCCAAACCGAGCGGCTGAAAATACCTGTGGCATCAGATAGACGTCTCCCATGCCGGGGGTCTCTCCAAAGCAGAAATCTTGTCCGCCGTTGTGTGCCGAAAGAAGCGCTTCGCAAGCGGCCAGACCGTCGCCGATCCAGCGCCGACACCATGCATTCACCCCATCCTGATCCTGACCGTAGTTGCCCCTGAGGAATTGCAGCACGCGCAGGTTTTGCAGGGGGTGAACCTCGCAGGCGATCACTTGTGTGAACGCCCGAACCCGTGCACGTTCCAAGGGATCAGACGGCAATAGCTTCGGTTCGGGATAGGTTTCATCCAACCACTCGAGGATCGCAGGCGATTGCGTCAAAACTCCGCCATCGACTTCAAGCGTTGGCACAAGTCCTTGTGGGTTCAGGGCCTTATATGCCTCGGATTTTTGTTGCCCGCCGTCCTTTACCAAGTGGACCGGAACAAAGTCGTAGCCTACGCCCTTAAGATTGAAGGCGATCCGACACCGATAGGACGATGAGCTGCGAAAATATCCGTGAAACTTCATTGTGATCTCCGTTCAGGCTTGCGAAATACCTCTCAAGGCAATTTGTAACTGTCTATCCCACAGGTGCTATTCCGGTCGATTTTCGATAAGCGCTGGGTGACATGCCGGTGTGTTTGCGAAATGCGCGGCTAAAATAGGCAGCGTCGTCAAAGCCGAGCGCATAGCCAATTTTGGCAATAGGAATGCGGGTATAGGCAAGCTGGCTACAGGCTTCTTTGAAAACGACGGACTCGATGAACCGCATGGCGGAAACGCCCGTAACCTGCCGACAACTTCGGCTGAGATGCGAAGATGAGACCGTCAGCGCTGCTGCATAGTCTGACAACTTTTGCTTTTCGCGAAATCGCGCCCGCACCAAAGCCTCAAACCGTAGGATCAAGCCGTCGATTGGCGTTGCATGTCCTGCACCTTTGGGCACTTCCAGTAGCGATGCGGCAAGTGTGCCGACAAAGGTTCCTAATGATCGCAGCGACAGGGCACGGCTGAAAGTTGCCGTTTGGTAGCTCTTGAACAAAAGATCGACCGCTTCGTTTAGTATATCGCTGGCCCTGAGCACCTGCCAATGCTTCAGGAACGCGGCGACGGGATCTTGGTCAAACAGCGCGGGAAACTCCGACACCGGCAACGAGATCAACAACCCCTCGGTTCCGGGTGAAAAGGTGAACCCATGCACTGCCCATGGCGGAAGGTTAATCAGCCATCCTTGCCGGATGTCGACTGTTTGGCCTTCGATCCTTGCCCGAGCGTGACCTTTGCGAACGATTAAAAACTGGTGAAGGTGCGGGTGGCGATGCGGCGCGATTTTCCAAGCATGCCCCTCGGCCCGATCAAGAATTTTCTCGACGTGCAGGATTTCTGGGAAAAGGCTCCCTTCGCCATAAAGGCCAAATGCCGGAATACTTGGTGCATAGGTCATGATCGAATTGTACCAGAATTGGATCGATTTGGCCATTCGGATGCAGGAATTATGCTTCTATTCTGGGTAGGCAAAAAGGATCACCACGCATGCGCACCCAAGTTTGTATCATCGGCGCCGGACCTTCGGGTCTGCTGCTTTCACAACTGCTTCACAATCAGGGCATCGACTCGATCGTCCTCGAGCGCAAAACAAAGGCCTACGTGCTTAGCCGCATACGGGCAGGTGTTCTTGAGCGCGGCTTTGTCGACCTCATGCGATTGGCCGGTGTTGGTGACCGGATGGACGCCGAAGGGTTCGTGCATGACGGCACGCTCATCGCCGACGGGCATGACTATTTTCGCATCGATTTTCAGGCCCGCGCCGATAGCCATGTCGTTATCTACGGGCAAACCGAACTGACCCGAGACCTCTACGAGGCGCGTGAAAAATCCGGCGGCAAGATCGAATTCAACGTGGAAAATGTAGTCATCAAAGATGCAAAGACCGAAACCCCAAATGTCACCTTTCATCGCAACGGCACGGAATACCGGATCGATTGCGATTATGTGGCGGGCTGTGACGGGTTTCACGGAGTTAGCCGCAAAACGATCCCGGACTCGGTTCGAAACGACTTTGAAAAGGTCTATCCGTTCGGCTGGCTGGGCGTCCTGTCCGAAACCCCGCCTGTGCATGATGAACTGATTTATTCGCGCTCGGAACGTGGGTTCGCGCTCTGCTCGATGCGTCACGCGAACCTCAGTCGCTATTATATCCAATGTTCGCTGAGTGACGCCCCCGATGATTGGAGCGACGAGGCATTCTGGAGTGAGTTCAAGCGGCGCATTCCGCAAGAATTTGCGGACAAGCTGGTCACAGGACCAGCAATTGAAAAGTCCATCGCGCCTCTGCGTTCCTTTGTGACAGAACCGATGCGCTGGGGGCGGCTGTTCCTTTGCGGGGACGCGGCGCATATCGTGCCACCGACGGGCGCCAAGGGCCTGAACACCGCAGCATCGGATATTCACTATCTCTACCATGCGCTGGTCGCGAAGTTTAAAGATGGCGAGAACGGCGGCTTGGACACCTATTCCGAGAAAGCACTGGCGCGTATCTGGAAGGCCGAGCGATTTTCGTGGTCGATGACCAACATGCTGCATACTTTCCCGGATCAGCGCCCTTTTGACAAGCGGGTGCAACAATCAGAACTTGCGTTCCTGCGCGAAAACGAGGCCGCGCAGCGGGTGTTGGCCGAAAACTACGTCGGGTTGCCTTTCTAGCCAAACCGTTTTGCGAAATGCCTTTAGGCGTCCTGGTCGAGCCAGATCGTGACCGGCCCGTCATTGGTGAGCGACACTTGCATATCCGCGCCGAACGTACCGGTCTCGACAGATACCCCAAGTTTGCGAAGGCACCGCGCAAAGTGTTCGTAGAGCTTTTCGCCTAAGGCGGGGGGTGCTGCGCTGGAAAATCCCGGCCTGTTGCCCCGTTTCGTGTCAGCTGCCAAGGTGAACTGACTGACAACCAACGCGCTGCCGCCAATATCCAGAACCGAGCGGTTCATCTTGCCATCCTCGTCCTTGAATATGCGCAGCTTTGAGATTTTCTGCGCCAAAGCCTCGGCACGGTCATCTGTGTCGCCATCCATCGCGCAGATCAGGATCAACAGCCCTTGGCCGCATTGCCCGACAATTACGCCGTCAACCTCGACCTTGGCGCTTGAAACGCGCTGAAGCAATGCTCGCATGCCTGGACCTCTTGATTAGTATGCAACGGTTTCAAATAACTCGGGATTTGTCGCGATGAAATACCCGATGCCACCAGCGATCATGGCCGCAAAAGTCGCCGCGATTGCAATTTTCCAAATCGACCAGGGCCGCTGCCCGCTAACCCGACCGGTGGTGCCATTGATGACAACACGGTAGGTCTCGCCGCGAAATTTATAGGCCGCCATCCACACTGGCAGAAGGATATGCTTGAACGTCACATTGCTGATTTTGGTATTCACGCTTTGAACGCGTTGGCGGTCACCTCCGATGTCGAATTTGACGTCGCGCAGGATGATGCGATCCATGTGATCGCGTGCAATCTCGTATCCGGCATCCAATTCGATCGAGTATGCCTCGGCGCGATAGCCGGCCAGATACTCTGGCTTGTAAGGCTCCAGCCCCGACAAATCCCACGGCACGAGATTGTCTGTGTCTTCGCGCGGCAGGGACTTGGAGGCGAGAATAAGCACATCGTCAAAGAACCGCGCCACGCGGCCCGAGACGCTTCTCCAGCGTGTTTTGGCTTGGCGGACCTGAACCGACTTACCGTTGCGCCGCACGGTTCGAGTGACGTAATAGATCGTCCCGCGTTGGCCCGAGTAGCTGGAGCTGGTCTGCGCATCAAATGTCCAAAACGGCACATAGACCCCCTGCATGCGACGGCCCTTTCGGGCAAATTGATCCAGCCCGTTTGGTGCAAACCACAGCTTGCCCAACCATTTTCCCATCGCGTCGCGCGCGTCTTCTTCGGCCATTGAAAAGGGCAGCAAACCTTTGGGTTTTATATGGCGATGAAGTCCGGTGTCAGTGACGATCGGCGTCGCACAAAACGGGCACTCCAGCGCATGCGCGGTCGAACCCAACTCGACTTTCGCCGCGCAGTTGGGACATTCGACAACGCGGGTTTCCTCGTAATCGCTGTCCGGCAAATCCCGAGATATCGCCGCATCGAAATCAAGCTCGCGGATCGGCCGAGACCAAGGTCCGTCATCATCAAGCGGCTGAATGTTTCCGCAAAAATCGCACACCAGTTGATTCAACTTCGGATCAAACCGTGCATCAGCGCCGCATTGGTCGCAGGGGAATTTATGTTCTTCAACCGACATTATGTGCTGACCCTTGTGCGATGCTCAAAACTTACAATGCTGGCAACTTTCTGCGCCGACGCGTTGGTGAACTTTATCATATGACAAAACAATCGCGGTCCGTCATCCGTCTCCAAACGCCCAGAGACGGCAGCGGCTTTCCCATGCGACACCGCTTGGTCAATGCGCACCGCGATCAAGTCATCAGGCTTGATCGCAGATAGGACAGCCTTGCTCCCGATGTGCACGTCGGGGCCGCTTTGCCAGACCACATTGTCGGCCAGCACAGCGGTCGGCAACGCCTCTGCCCCCAAAAGACCAAGGGCGATTGCCACAGCAATTTCTGCCTTGTGCGAGCGATCCAAAGACTCGCTGCGCGTCACACGAATTGCAAAGCCGGTCTCACCCATGCTCACCCGGCCGGAGGCGGCGGGGGCGGCAGGATCGTAAACAATTGCGCCAATTCATTCACGTCTTCGGCCTTTAACCACCCATCCTGTCCGGGCGTCCAAACGAAAGTCTCGCGTGTCAGCCCTCCGTCCGCGGCCAGGCGGCCCAGATCCGCCTTGGAATACGGGCCGGTCGTTTTACCATTCTCGGCGATGTGCCACACATGTTCGACCGGCGGAGGTGGCGGCGCCACTGCCGCTGGTGCAGCCCCCCAAGGACCAGACTGGCTGGCGGCATTCGCCATCGCCATCCCCATGCCCATCCCCAAGCCAGCGCCCATGCCGCTGTTGGTGGTTTGTGCCGCCGATGTCATGGCTTCGGCAGCGGAATACTGTGTGTATTTCCCCAAGTCACCGGCGAGGCCCATCGACGTGCGCTTGTCCAACGCGGCCTCAACAGCCGGTGGCAGGCTGATGTTTTCGATGTAGAATTCAGGCAATGAAAGCCCGTATTCTTCAAGCTGAGGAGAGACCTGCGCGGCGATAAGTTTTCCCAGGTCCGGCATGTTTGCAGCCATATCCAACACGGGAATTTCGCTCGACGCCAGTGCAGACGCGGCGCGAGAAACGATGATCGAGCGAATTTGATAGCTGATCTCGTCGCTCGTAAATTCGCCGTCTGTGCCGACGATTTCGGACAGGAATTTGGCGGGATCGGTGATGCGGATCGTATAGGTTCCAAACGCACGAATACGGACCGGCCCGAATTCAGGGTCGCGGCACATGATTGGATTCTTTGTGCCCCATTTCAGGTCGGTGAAGCGTGTGGTGTTGACGAAGTAAATCTCGGATTTGAACGGGCTTTTGAACCCGTGATCCCAGTGTTGCAGGGTTGTCATCACCGGCATGTTGTTGGTCTCGAGCATGTAAAGCCCAGGGGTGAACACGTCCGCCAACTGACCCTCGTGGATGAAGACGGCCGACTGGCCCTCGCGCACGGTCAGCTTCGCGCCGTATTTGATCTCATGCGCTTCGCGTTCGAACCGCCAGACCATCGTGTCATGCGTATCGTCGACCCAATGGATGACGTCGATGAATTCACCGGTTAAAAAGTCGAAAATGCCCATACCACTTACTCCGTCGATTGCGGTTGTTATCCAGCCAACTCGCTGGCGATTGTTTGAACGATCGGGCGCGCTTGGTCTGCGTTCATTCCCACAGACAAGCGGCGATCATAAAGGATCTGCAAGAGCATTTCATCTTGCCGCGTTAAAAACCCGAATTCTTCATCGTCGTTAAAGATCGACGGTCTGGCCCGAGGGCTGTCGTTGGCCAATCCCAGACCCTGCGCAACTTCCTCGTGAATGCAGGACCGGCGCAACAATGTCGGATGCTCGGCCCGTATGACGGCCACGGCCTTGCCATAGGCCAACTCGCCGGCCGCATCGGGGAAGGCATAAACCAAGCAAAGCATCGAGCGTGGCAGGTTTTCCAGCGCATCGATCGCAAGTGGTGAGACGTTGGGTACAAACTCGCGCACGCGGTCTGAGACCGCGGCCTTGTCATCCTCGCCGACGATCAACACCAGATAATTCGGCTGTGTCGCGGTGACCGAGATCGGGTGATCGGCAACTTGCGACAGACGCTGGGCGTAATTCGTCAGAAATTGACTATCGGCTTGGCGCACATCCATCGGCACGCTGCTGCCAAACTCAATCGCCATCCGAACGGGTTTGTCCCAGCGGCGCAATTGGCTTGGCGTTCTCCGATGGACGAAACCCGTCGGCGCGGCCCTGTATTCGTCAAAAAGCGCGATTTCTTCAAAGTTGCGCGCCAGAATGCGCGGCGAGACCGAGGTATTGGCGTTGAAATCGTCCTGAAGCAGCAAGCCGCGCATGCGCATGTCGTTTTGAATGGCCGCGTAATAGGCGGATAGCTCAACGCTTTTGGCTGAGGGTTGCTGAACAGCCTCAACCGGCGCGACTTGGCTTGTCGGCGAATAAGAGGGCGCACAACTGGCCAGAAGGGTCGCGACAAGCCCGACCCCAACGCGTTGATATGCGCGCCCGAAAATCACGCGGACGCGGCGTCCGTGGCCGATGCCGGTGCTTTGGCCGAGGCAAGGGCTTTGCGCAACTCGCCTTCGAGTTCTTTCAGTTCGACCTCGGCTTTCGCGCGCTTGGCCTTGCCTTCGTCGGCGATCCGCAAGCTGTCCTCAATCGTGCCAACAAGTTCGGCGTTCGCCTGGCGAATGGCCTCAATGTCGAACACGCCGCGCTCCATTTCTTGGCGGATTGCCTTGTTGCTTTCGCGAAGGTTCGCAGCGTTCGCGGTTAGCAACTCGTTGGTCAGGTCGTTGGCGTCCTTTACGGCACGCGCGGCTTCCGACGAGCGTTGCATCGTGACGGCCTGTGCCAATTGCGTTTCCCAAAGCGGCACGGTGTTGACGAGGGTCGAATTGATCTTGGTAACAAGCGACTTATCGTTTTCCTGAACCAACCGGATAGAGGGAAGCGATTGCATGGTGACCTGCCGTGTCAGCTTCAGATCGTGAACCCGCCGTTCAAGATCGTCCCGCGCCGATCTGAGATCGCGCAATTCTTGTGCCTTCAGCGTTTGGGCGTCGTCCGTCGCAGCCTCCATTGCTTCTTGTGCAGCGGGAATGTCGGTTGCATCCAAAGCCGCAATCTTTTGTTCACCGGCGGCTATATAGAGCGCGAGTTCATCATAAAAGTTCAGCGTCTTCGCATAAAGGACATCGAGCGATTTGATGTCTTTCATCAGCGCATGTTCGTGGCTTAGCAAGTCCTCGGTGATCTTGTCGATCTGCCCTTGAACCGTTTCGTACTGGGCATAAAACTTGGCGATAGGCGCCGCCTTGCCAAGCAGTTTCTCCCACCAACTGCGGTCACGCCGACCGTCAAGTTCGGAGACGGAAAACCCGCGGATCGTGGCGACGATGTCACGAAGACTGTCCCCCGCAACCCCGAGGTCTTTGTTGCGGACATCTGCCAGCATCGCTTGCGAAATCTCTTGCAGTTCGGCCTGAGCGGACGATCCGAAACTGACGATTGAATTTGTGTCCGTCATGTCCAATTCGGCCATCCGCGCCGAAACTTCGGCATCGGCTACAGCGGGCGACTCGGGGACGTCGGGCAGTTGGACGGCATTGATCTCGTCGATCTGAGCGACAATTTCCGTGGCCTTTTGGCGAACATTTTCAGACATAATAATTCCTTCGAAAGTTACTCGGAAACAATTGCGACACCTTCGCGTTCAAGACGGGCGCGCAGCACGTCAATCTCAATGTCGAGATCAACGTGGTCATCCGCAAGCAGTTTCTGAGTGCGGTTGTGAAAGCTAGATTCAAGATCCTCTAGCAAGGCTTCGTAGTTTTGACGCGCTTCGGCGCTGTGATTTCGGGCATAAAGATCGGCGAATTTCTCGGACGCCTGACGCGCAGCATCGAGATAGACCGACAGGTATTTGCGCGCCGCAGTCAGGTCGCGGGGATCGCCTTCGATCACGCGAAACATATGACGCGCGGTCGATTGAAAACGTTCGGTACGGGCGACCAATGCACGGTCATTCAACGCGGCAATCGCTCGGCCCATGGCCGCGAGGTGGTTCTCGGCGTCTTCGATAGCACGCGCGACGCGGTCGTTCTGAAAATCGTCAACGTCGCCCAGCCCTTTACTTTTCATCGGGTCAAAACCAAAGGCAGCGATGTGAAGAAAAATGCCGAGCACCGCAAAGATCAGAGCATCGATTGGCCCGTGCCCTGCAATACCCGCAACGCCCAGGCCCGCCCCCGTCAAAACCGCGCCAAATAGCTTGCGTGGAATTGCTGGCCTTCGGGCCACTTTTCGTGCCTCAAAGGCCTCTTGCGCGATCAACCCTTCTTTCGTCAGCCACGCGGCCAGCAAAAGCAGACCGAAGGCCGCCAGATAGGTCGCCATGGTGATGGGTTCCGAGGTGAAAGCCTTAAAGACAAGCAGCGCAGGCGCGAAGAACAGAAAATTCACCCGACCACCGGCACGGGTCGCCTTTTTGGTCTTTAGTCCTGACGGGGCGCTGGATGCGCCGGGGCTGTGTTTTCCACCGAATCTCTGTGCCATCAGATGCCAGACGCCGTTGCGGTGACATAGATAATGAGGGCAATTAAAAGCCCATACGCCAGTTTTTGCAGTCCAGTGTCGCTCATAGTTGCCCTTTCAGGGCCTAAGATAAGAGCGCAAAGGCACGTTTGCCAGACCTAGATCCCGAAGTTTGAGCGAAACAATGCTATCTGCGCCGCCGCACCGGCTTTGGTTTTGCAGGTGTTTCAGTCTGGGCACCAAGTCCCAATTGATCGCGCACGATCTTGCGGCGTATTTCTTCCACTTGTCCGGATTTCAATTGCCCCAGTTGAAACGGTCCGTAGCTGATACGGATCAGGCGATTCACCGTCAGCCCAACGTGATCCATCGCACGGCGAATTTCGCGGTTTTTGCCCTCGCGAATGCCGATGGTCAGCCAGGCGTTCGCGCCTTGCTGGCGATCGATGCTGACGGTCATCGGCTGGAAACGCTCTCGGTCAATGACGATGCCCTTGCGCAGAGGTTCAAGCGTTGTCTCATTCGGGGCGCCCTTGACGCGCACGCGGTACTTGCGCAGCCATCCGGTGCTTGGAAGCTCAAGTTTGCGTTTGAGCGCGCCGTCGTTGGTCAGCAGCAACAGCCCCTCGGAATTCAGGTCAAGCCGACCGACGGTCATGACGCGCGGCAGATCCTCGGGCAGGTGATCGAAAACCGTCGCGCGCCCCTGTTCATCGCTGTTCGTTGTCACAAGGCCCGTGGGCTTGTGATAGAGCCACAGCCGCGTGGCCTCGGGTTCGGCGATGAGCTTGTTGTCGACCGCGATTTTGTCGGTCGCCACAACATTCAAGGCGGGGCTGGTCAGGATTTTGCCATTCACTGAAACACGACCGGCGTCGATCATGCGCTCAGCCTCGCGGCGGCTGGCGACACCAGCTCGGGCAAGGACTTTTGCGATACGATCGCCTTTTGGGGTTTCTTGTGCCATGAGGAGCGATTAGACCAAATACGCATCATGTGAAAGCAGTGAATCCGGGGTCGGTCTTGTTTAAATCCTTTATGGACATAGCGCTGAGCGAGGCAAGAGCCGCAGGTGAGCGGGGTGAAATTCCGGTCGGTGCGGTGCTTGTGTCCCCCGAGGGCGTCGTCGTTGCCCAAGATGGGAACCGCACACGCGCGGATGCTGATCCAACCGCCCACGCCGAGGTGAATGTCATACGCTCGGCGTGTCGGTCCTTGGGACAAGAGCGGCTTGCGGGATATGATCTCTATGTGACGTTGGAACCTTGCGCCATGTGCGCGACGGCCATCGCTCATGCTCGGATCGCGCGCGTCTATTACGGGGCCTCTGATCCAAAGTCGGGTGGTGTTGAATGCGGTGCCCGGGTTTTTGACCATGCGCAATCCCACCACAAACCCGAAATTTATGCAGGGATCGCCCAACGCGACTGCGAAGCACTGCTCAAGTCGTTTTTTGCGCGACTGCGCTAAGACCCTTCCAGGCGATCCGTGCGGGATTTCGCGTATAGGGCCAATACTGCCGAGATGGCAGCAGAGGCAAACATGAGCCACAGAAGGGGCAAGGCACCGGCCTCGGCATCAAGCATCGTCCCTGCATAGGCGGTTAGCGACGCGCCGCCTCCGATCATCAGGGCGCCGCCCAAGCCGCTGGCTGATCCGGCCAATTCGGGGCGCACGGACAGCATCGCCGAAGTCGCGTTGGGGATCGTCATGCCATTTCCCAAGCCGACGAACACCATCGACACGAAAAACACCGTGACCGAGTCGAACCCGAGGTAAAATGCAATAATCACTGCCCCCAGTCCGAACATTACGGTTGATATGCCAAGATTTATCATCTGGCTCAGGCCAACCCGCACCGAGTATCGCCCGGCCAGAAAATTTCCCGCGGCATAGCCGAGGGCCGGGGCCGCGAACGCGAGACCCAGCGCGGTCGGGGACAAGCCGTAGATGACTGATCCGACAAAGGGACCGCCGCCAAGAAAGGCGAAGTACGATCCGGTCGCAAAGGCCAGTGTCATAGAATAGGCCCAGAACCGACGGGATTTTAGCAGCGACGGGTATTCCTTGAACTGTTGGAACACAGAATTGTCCGTCTTGGCCGCAGTTTCCCCAAGATCAAACCAGGTCAAAACAAAGGTCGCGACGCCCAACAGCGCGAGGAACACGAAGGTCGCCTGCCAACCGAACAACTCATCCAGAAAGCCTCCGAACATCGGGGCAAACATGGGGGCGATGGCCATGCCCATGGTCACATAGCCGATCAGACTTGCGGCTTTGGCAGGTGGTAGCGTGTCGCGAATTGATGCCCGCGATATGGCCATGCCGACGACAACAGCCGCCTGCATCATGCGAAACCCGAGGAAGACTTCGACAGTCGGGGCCAGCGCACAGCCGATTGTTGCGACGATGAAGATGCCAAACCCCCACAATATGATCGGGCGGCGGCCAAATTTGTCCGACAGCGGGCCGGCAATGACCTGCAACAGCGCGGACCCTAGCAAATAGGCGGAAACGGAAAGCTGAAGCACGGGGTAGGGGGCGTCGAAATATTCGGCCATGCCCGGCAGGGACGGCAGGAAAACGTTCATATTCATCGACGCGACGGCTGTTAAGCAGACCAGCGTTGCGATATGGGCTGGGGTGGTGCGATCGAGGAAGCGATCACCGCGAGAATGGGCCATGGACAAGCGGTAACTTCGGCGTTTCGAAATGTCCAGTTTGTTCTGAGAGTTTGCTGGTTTGCAATTAGCTCTTACTGCAATTCAAAGAATTTGCAAATTTGCGGGAAAAGTCTTTGCTGCATCGCCGCATGGGCTTATGGTCCGTCCAATTCAAAAGGGTTGCCGACATGAAAGACATTCTCAAGGAACTGGAAGATCGCCGCGAAGTTGCCCGTATGGGCGGAGGCGAGCGCCGCATCAATGCGCAGCATGCCAAAGGCAAGCTGACCGCGCGCGAACGGGTTGAGCTGCTGCTGGACGAAGGCAGCTTTGAAGAGTTCGACATGTTCAAAGCCCATCGTTGTACCGATTTTGGCATGGAAAAAGAGAAACCCGCAGGCGATGGCGTCATCACCGGATGGGGCACGATCAACGGCCGGATGGTCTATGTCTTCTCGCAGGATTTCACCGTGTTCGGCGGGTCGCTGTCGGAAACCCACGCCGAGAAGATCTGCAAGATCATGGATATGGCGATGCAAAACGGCGCTCCGGTGATCGGCATCAACGATTCGGGTGGCGCGCGCATTCAAGAGGGTGTCGCCTCGCTTGCCGGTTATGCCGAGGTCTTTCAGCGCAACATCATGGCCTCGGGCGTGGTGCCGCAAATCAGCGTCATTATGGGGCCATGCGCCGGCGGCGCGGTTTATTCACCGGCGATGACCGATTTTATCTTCATGGTGAAAGACAGCTCATACATGTTTGTCACTGGCCCAGACGTTGTGAAAACCGTTACGAACGAAGTTGTTACCGCCGAAGAGCTTGGCGGCGCATCGACCCACACCAAGAAATCATCCGTCGCGGACGGGGCTTTCGAAAACGACATCGAAGCGCTGACCGAAGTCCGCCGTCTGGTCGACTTTTTGCCGCTCAACAACCGTGACAAAGCGCCGGTGCGTCCGTTCTTTGATGAGCCGGGCCGGATCGAAGAAAGCCTTGATACGCTGATCCCCGAGAACCCGAACCAGCCCTACGACATGAAAGAGCTGATCCAGAAAATCGCCGACGAGGGTGATTTCTACGAGATTCAGGAAGATTACGCCAAGAACATCATCACCGGTTTCGTTCGCCTCGAAGGCCAAACCGTGGGCGTCGTCGCGAACCAGCCGATGGTTCTGGCGGGGTGTCTCGACATTGACAGTTCACGCAAGGCCGCACGCTTTGTCCGATTCTGCGATGCATTTGAAATTCCGATCCTGACGCTTGTCGACGTGCCGGGTTTCCTGCCAGGCACGTCTCAGGAGTATGGCGGCGTTATCAAGCATGGTGCAAAGCTGTTGTTCGCATATGGCGAAGCGACCGTGCCGAAAGTCACGGTGATTACCCGCAAAGCCTATGGCGGCGCTTACGACGTGATGGCTTCGAAGCACCTGCGCGGAGACTTTAATTATGCCTGGCCGACGGCTGAGATTGCTGTAATGGGGGCGAAGGGCGCGACCGAAATTATCCATCGCGCCGATCTGGGCGACGCCGAGAAAATTGCCGCCCATACGCAAGACTACGAAGACCGTTTTGCCAACCCATTTGTGGCCGCAGAACGGGGCTTTATCGACGAGGTGATTATGCCTCATTCCACCCGTAAACGGGTGAGTCGGGCCTTTGCATCATTGCGCAACAAGAAGCTGCAAAACCCGTGGAAAAAGCACGACAACATTCCGCTCTGATCGAGCGGACCGAGGTGGGGGCTGTCTGCCCCCACACCCCCGAGGATATTTTTGGCCAAAAGATGAGGTGGTGATGGCGCACAACCGCTGGCATATCGAGAGTGAAGGCGACAGGTTGACCTTGTCGCGACGCGCTGGTGCGCGGCTCGACTTTGCTGTGCAAACGCGTCTGCCAGACGGGAACCGGCTTCGGATCGCGCATCAGATCCGCCAGGATTTGTGGCGGCGGTTGCAGGGGTTGCGAGGCTTTTCGCCGGTTGTCGTCGTTGAGCGTCGGGGTGGCGCATTGTTTGTGCAAGCAGGTGGTCAGGTTGATGCACGGGTGTTTGCGAAAGCGTGGGCTGAGACCGCTGCGCGCGATGTGTTGACCTGCGCGCTAAACCGGCAACGCTGGAGCGCGTTTGCGGCGCAGCGCGGGGAGGCGGTATGACGTTGTTTTCTTTGAGATTTCATTTTGACGGAAAATACCCTATGCTGCAGTCTAGTCTGAGGCGGATCGTTGGGTTCGTTCTGGCTAGAGGACAGGTTAAAAGGAGAGAGAGATGTCAAAGAGCATCCTTACAATCGCAGCAATCGCTGCTGTCACTTTGGTCAGCGCCTGTGCGCGACCGCCAGTTGAAACGCCAAGTGCTGCCGTCACCACGATGCCGGTTGTGCCGCTTTCTTCTGAACCGGTTTACACCGGCAAACTCAAATAAACTCTACACCGACCGTGTAATTCAAACGCCATGGTCGCCTTTCTTATGGGGGCGGCCATGCTAAAGCACCGCGGTTTTCCGGGTCGTTTGACCGGAACAGATTACCAATTCACAATTCGACGTGGAAACGCCAAAGGCGCGACACCGATCACCAAGCGCGAGCGCTTTGCTGACCGGCGTCCGGCGGATCGACGCGCTGATGCCGGCTTTATGGAAGCCTTGTGGACCCATTTCGGCGAAGAACCCTTCCAGCGCGGCAATCTTGACGCTGGCCGTCTAAGCTGGCTGTTCGGTCGCGAAGTGGTTGCGGTCGACGAAGATTTTGACCCAGCCGACTACGACTCCTTGTTGCGCATAGACCTGAACGTGGCACGCGCGTCTTTTCCCGACGTCTTTGGCGGGGAATAGGCATGAACTTGCGCGCCCACCTCTCACTTTGGCGGAAACTGGCCGAGAAACCGCGATCCTTGCGTTCTGGCTTTCCCTTGCCGCGTTGCTACGCGAACGTGACCTATGTGACCGGCAAAGCAGCAATTGCTTTCCTGCCGCGTATCCCTTCCCTTTTCCGGGGGTCGGCGCTTTCGGGCGCGGCCCCCGTCTTTTTGACTGCGCCGTCGCACGACGATGCGCGCACTTCCCCTATCCCCAGAAATCTGCCTCTGCCCATGGTTTTCATGTGCAAAAGACCAAGAAGGACTGACCATGTTTGACAAGATCCTGATCGCCAACCGTGGCGAGATCGCCTGCCGCGTCATCAAGACCGCCCGCAAAATGGGTATCAAAACCGTCGCGATATACTCGGACGCCGACAAGCAGGCGCTGCATGTGAAAATGGCAGACGAGGCCGTGCACATCGGGCCTCCGCCTGCGAACCAATCCTATATCGTCATCGACAAGGTGATGGACGCGATTCGCCAGTCTGGTGCGCAAGCGGTCCACCCAGGCTACGGCTTCTTGTCGGAAAACTCGAAATTCGCCGAAGCGCTTGAGGCCGAAGGTGTTGCCTTTGTTGGCCCGCCAAAAGGGGCGATTGATTCCATGGGCGACAAGATCACCTCGAAGAAAATCGCGCAAGAGGCCAATGTGTCAACGGTTCCGGGCTACATGGGCCTGATCGAAGACGCCGAAGAAGCGGTGAAGATTTCCAACCAGATCGGCTACCCGGTCATGATTAAAGCCTCGGCTGGTGGCGGTGGCAAAGGCATGCGGATCGCTTGGAATGACGATGAGGCCCGCGAAGGCTTTCAGTCATCCAAGAACGAGGCTGCGAACAGCTTTGGCGACGACAGGATTTTCATCGAGAAGTTTGTCACCCAGCCGCGTCACATTGAAATTCAGGTGCTCTGCGACAGCCACGGGAACGGTGTCTATCTCGGCGAGCGGGAATGCTCGATCCAGCGCCGCAACCAGAAAGTGGTTGAGGAAGCGCCCTCGCCGTTTCTTGATGAGGCCACGCGCAAGGCAATGGGTGAACAGGCGGTGGCACTGGCCAAGGCCGTCGGTTATTCCAGTGCGGGCACCGTGGAATTCATCGTCGATGGCGCGCGGAATTTCTATTTTCTCGAAATGAACACCCGCTTGCAGGTTGAGCATCCTGTGACCGAGCTGATTACCGGCGTTGACCTTGTCGAACAGATGATCCGTGTCGCCAATGGCGAGCCGCTGAGCATCACCCAAGACGACGTGACCCTGACCGGTTGGGCCATCGAAAACCGCGTTTATGCCGAAGATCCCTATCGCGGGTTCCTGCCGTCAATTGGCCGTCTGACCCGTTATCGCCCTCCTGCGGAAGTTGCGGCTGGGCCAATGCAGGTCAACGGCAAATGGGCCGATGACGCGATTGAGGGCGCTACCGCCGTGCGCAATGACACGGGTGTATTCGAGGGCGGCGAAATCTCGATGTATTACGACCCGATGATCGCCAAGCTCTGCACTTGGGCGCCAACCCGTGCCGAAGCGATTGAGGCTATGCGCATCGCGCTTGACAGCTTTGAGCTTGAAGGCATCGGCCACAACCTGCCCTTCGTCAGTGCGGTGATGGATCACCCGATCTTCATCAAAGGCGAAATGACGACAGCCTTCATCGAAGAGCAATACCCTGAGGGCTTCGACGGCGTGACGCTGAACGACGAAGACACCCTCCGCGTCGCCGCCGCCTGCGCTGCGATGAACCGCGTTGCGGAAATCCGCCGGACCCGTGTTTCGGGCCGCATGGACAATCACGAGCGGAAAGTCGGCGACGATTGGGTCGTTGATGTCGCCGGAAACGCGGTCGCGTTGACGATTGATGCCGACAAGGAAGGCTCTACAGTCACCTTCGCTGACGGCGGTCGCTTGCGTGTAACCTCGGACTGGACCCCAGGCGATCAACTGGCCAATTTGATGGTCGGTGAAAAGCCTCTTGTTCTAAAGGTCGGCAAGGCCCCGGGCGGGTTTCGTATCCGCACGCGAGGTGCTGACCTGAAGGTTGCCGTGCGCACGCCGCGTCAGGCCGAACTGGCCGGACATATGATCGAGAAAACGCCACCGGACACGTCAAAAATGCTGCTCTGCCCGATGCCGGGTTTGATCGTCAACGTGGCCGTTGACGTTGGCGATGAAGTGCAGGAAGGCCAAGCGCTGTGCACAGTCGAAGCGATGAAGATGGAAAACATCCTGCGCGCCGAGAAAAAAGGCACGGTGTCAAAGATCAACGCCGCCGCGGGTGATAGCCTTGCGGTCGACGAAGTGATTATGGAGTTTGAATAGGGGCGATGGCTGCTCAGCTCTTCCCTTGTTCGTCCCTGATTTCCTTTAGGCGGATCGGCCATTTGTCGATTGCATGGGTGATTTCGCGGACGTCCCAGGGCGAGGGCTTGCGCAGTTTGACCTGCCCGTCTTTGCCCATCAGCACCAAGCCAAAACCGCGCGGGCGAAGGTCTTTTCGAAGCGCTGACATATTCGCAGGATCGGTATCCGTGATGACAACGACGTCACGAATGATGAGTTCTTCGGCATCGTCCATAAGCAACGATATTTGTTCCTCAAAACGGGGATCAAACGGGCTGTCGGCAAAGACAAAAATGGGGCGATGGGTCCACGCATATTGGAACAAGTCGACATCGGATGCGGCAACGATTTCAAGCGTTGGCACCTCGCTCTCGGTTTCCTGTGCGAATGCGGGGATTGCCAGCGCGGCGGATAAAACTAGGGCGGTAAAAGCTCTCATAACATCTCCTGTTCTGTTGAATATAGGCACGGGAAACGGAATTGCGAATGCCTGCCGTGGCGTTTGTTGAACGATTTTTGAACATCTGACTTGTGAGATGTTGCAAAGGAAGGAATTGAAATGATCAAGACCAAAGCAGATTGGTCCGCCTTGGCGGAAAAGGAACTTCGCGGAAAGCCGCTTGAGGATCTGACATGGAACACTCTGGAAGGTATCGATGTTGCGCCGCTTTATACGGCTGAAGATACCGATGGCTTGGATCACATCGGCTCGCTGCCGGGATTCGGCCCGTTTACGCGCGGCGTAAAGGCCACAATGTATGCCGGTCGTCCTTGGACGATCCGTCAATACGCAGGCTTTTCAACCGCAGAAGAATCCAACGCCTTTTACCGCAAGAACCTCGCCGCTGGTCAGCAAGGGGTCTCGGTCGCTTTCGATCTGGCGACGCACCGAGGTTATGACAGCGATCACCCGCGCGTGGTCGGCGACGTGGGCAAAGCCGGTGTGGCGATTGATAGCGTTGAGGATATGAAGATCCTGTTCGACGGGATCCCGCTCGACAAAGTCTCGGTCTCGATGACGATGAATGGTGCAGTGATCCCGATCCTTGCCAGCTTTATCGTTGCAGGGCAGGAGCAGGGCCATGACAAGGCGCTACTGGCGGGCACCATTCAGAACGATATTCTGAAAGAGTTCATGGTCCGCAACACCTATATCTATCCGCCCGAGCCTTCGATGCGGATCATCTCGGACATTATCGAATATACCAGCAACGAGATGCCCAAGTTCAACTCGATCTCGATTTCCGGCTACCACATGCAGGAAGCGGGCGCGAACCTTGTGCAGGAACTGGCCTACACGCTGGCCGACGGGCGCGAATACGTCCGCGCGGCGATTGAGGCTGGAATGGATGTGGACAAGTTCGCGGGCCGTCTGTCGTTCTTCTTTGCCATCGGCATGAATTTCTTCATGGAAGCGGCCAAGCTGCGCGCGGCGCGTTTGCTCTGGCATCGGGTGATGACCGAATTCGGGGCGCAGAACGAGCGGTCGAAGATGCTGCGCACGCACTGCCAGACCTCGGGCGTCAGCTTGCAGGAACAAGACCCCTACAACAACGTCATCCGTACGGCTTACGAGGCGATGAGCGCAGTTCTCGGCGGCACCCAGTCGTTGCACACGAACGCGCTGGACGAGGCGATTGCCTTGCCGACGGAATTTTCGGCGCGGATTGCGCGGAACACGCAGATCATCCTGCAAGAGGAAACCGGCGTTACAAACGTCGTCGATCCTTTGGCGGGGTCGTATTACGTTGAAAGCCTAACCGCCGAGTTGGCCGACAAGGCCTGGGCCTTGATGGAAGAAGTCGAAGAGATGGGTGGCATGACCAAGGCCGTTGCCTCGGGCATGCCGAAACTGCGGATTGAGGAAAGCGCCGCCAAGCGGCAGGCGATGATTGACCGTGGCGACGAGGTGATCGTTGGGGTCAACAAATATCGCAAGGATAACGAAGACCCGATTGATATCCTTGATGTGGACAACGTCGCCGTGCGCGAGTCTCAGGTGGCGCGGCTGAAGCAAATCCGCGCAACGCGTGACGAGGCGGCCTGTCAGGCGGCCTTGGACACGTTAAACCGCACGGCGAAAGAGGGTGGCAATCTGTTGGCGGCGGCTGTTGAGGCGGCGCGGGCGCGGGCATCTGTAGGGGAAATCAGCATGGCGATGGAAAAGGAATTCGGCCGTCACAGGGCCGAGGTGAAAACTCTGGCGGGGGTCTATGGCAAGGCCTACGAAGGCGACGAAGGCTTTGCCGCGATCCAGAAGTCGGTTGAGGACTTTGCCGAGGAAGAAGGCCGTCGCCCCCGCATGCTGGTCGTCAAGATGGGGCAGGACGGGCATGACCGTGGCGCGAAAGTGATTGCCACGGCCTTCGCTGACATTGGTTTTGACGTGGACGTGGGGCCTTTGTTCCAGACACCCGAAGAGGCGGCGCAGGATGCGGTGGACAACGACGTCCATGTGGTCGGGATTTCATCTCAGGCGGCGGGGCACAAGACCTTGGCACCTCAGTTGATCGAAGCCTTGAAGGACAAAGATGCGAGTGAAATCCTTGTGATTTGCGGCGGCGTTATTCCGCAGCAGGATTATGAGTTCTTGCAGAACGCCGGTGTGAAGGCGATATTTGGACCTGGAACAAATATCCCCGACGCGGCGCAGGATATTCTGAAACTGATCCGCGCGGCACGCGGGTAGGAAAGGGTCGAATTGCTTTCAGCAATCCGACCAGGGCGAGGGGCCAGCCCCTCGCGCTCCCCGAGGTATTTTGGCAAGATAAAGGGGGAATGGGATGTTGACGGGTGAATGCCATTGTGGCGCGGTATCGTTTGAGATTGAGCGGGCGCCAGAGTTTCTCTTAAAGTGCAATTGTTCGATTTGTCGGCGGCTTGCGACGCATTGGGCCTATTCGGACAGGGTTCCTATTCGCCTGGACGCGCCCGAGGGAGGCACATTTGCCTATACATGGGGCGACAAAATGCTGGCGTTTCATTCCTGCAAAACCTGCGGCTGCACGACCCATTGGGCCAGCTTGACAGACGATAAAATCGCGGTGAACTGCCGACTTTGCCCGCCCGACCAGACCAAGGGCATTCGGATCCGTCATTTCGACGGGGCAGACACGTGGCAGTTTCTCGACTGATTAGACTTTTTCTTTGTCCAAATACTCAACTGCGCCAAGCGTGCCTCAAAAAGGGACACCTAAGGCGAAGTCTTACGCGCAACAAATGAGAGATTGTTGGCAGGCATCTCGACGATGTCTTCAATTAGGAAACCGAGTGCTTCGATCCAATCGCGGATTTCCTGATCGTTCTTGTAGCCAAGGTCTGGGTTGTGCGCCTTGATGCTTGCGTGAAAGCGGCTGTCGCCGTCGCTTGTCAACGCCCCGTCGCGTTTGAAGGGGCCGTAAATCATCAGCAGCCCGTTGGGCGTCAGAGCCTGCGAACATTCTGATAGAATGATGCGCGCGTGTTCTTTCGAGATGAGATGGAAGAGGTTGCACATGCTGATTGCATCTACCTCGACCCCGCGACCCCAGCCGGTTTGCGCAGCGTCGAGCGTGATCGGGCTGGCGACGTTGTCGGTTTTTGTATGCCCGATCCATGCACGGATAGACGCGATACGCTCGGGGTCGATCTCACTGGGTTGAAACTGCCAATTCGGCAGGGCTTGCGCAAAGTGAATCACATGCTCGCCTGTGCCCGAGGCGATTTCCAATAATCGCCCAGCATCCCCCAATCTGGCTTTCAGAAGCGCCAGTATTGCGTCCTTGTTGCGCGGCGTTGAGGGCGCAAATTGGCGCCCGTCTTTGCCGGTGCTCGCATTGCTCGCCGTTTCTGGCACTGATCGCCCTGTCATCGATCGAACCTCGCCGGCGAAAGCTGGGCGACAACCGCCGCATCCAGCCCCGGCGTTTGCCCAAGGATCAAATCCGCCGCGAGTTGGCTTGTGGCAGGCGAGGTCAAAAACCCATAGCCGCCCTGTCCAGCCATCCAGAAAAAGTTGGGGTTTTCCGGTGCGTGACCGATCACAAGGTGGCGGTCGGGTGAAAAGGTCCGAAGGCCGGCCCAGTTGGATTGAACGCGCGTGACCTCTTCCGTGACCACCGCTTGATACTCTGCGATGCCTTCGGCCAGCACCATGTCGTCGGCCCAGGCGTCATGCGGCGTTGTCGGGTCTTCTTCTGCTGGCGAAACGCACAGTGACCCTGCGTCGGGTTTTGCATACCAGCCCTCGTTGATGCCAAAAAACATCGGCCAAGGGCCTGTGTCATGCCCACCCGGTGCCGGAATACGGGCGACCGAACGGCGGCAGGGGACAAAGCCGATGGGTTGGATGCCCGCCAGTTTGGCCACCTCGTCGGCCCATGCGCCCGAGGCGTTTATCAGCACGTCTGCCTCATAGGTTTCAGTGCCTGTTTCGACAATCCAGTGGTCGCCGTGTCTGATTGCGGTGACGCGGGCGTTGAACGCAAGACGCCCCCCATGGGCGCGAATGGCTTTGGCGTGGTCTTGGATCAAGCGGTCGGTATCGATGTCCCATGCGTCCGCGTGATAGGCTGCGGTTTTTACAACGTCTGGGTCAAGAACAGGAACTTTGGCAATCGCCTCGGCGACTAATATGTGTTCAAGGTTCATTTTGACCGCGTCCGCAGCAAGCGCCGCGTCCTCGCCTGCCTTGCCGACGACCATAATCCCGCGCGCCGACAGGTAATCGGTCTGATGGTGAAAATAGTCCCCGCTTGCCCGCGCAAGGGCGATGGTCGAGTCCATGCCGTAATTCGCTTCGTAGAGCGCCATTGAGCGACCCGAGGCATGATAGGCGAGGGCGCTTTCGGCCTCGAGCAGCGTGATCTTGGCATGTGGGGCCAGACGCGCGCCGACGGATGTGCCAGCAATCCCGCCACCTATGATGAGGACATCTGTCATACTTCCTCGATCCGATCCGTTGCCGGAGGGGGCGTGCGGGCGAGTGCGGAAATGCGGCTTCTCAAGTCCGGCGTCATGTCAAAGTCTATAGCCGCGAGAGAGGGTCGCAGTTGTTGGACGCTGCGCGCCGAAATGATCGGGTGCGGGGCAAAAGGATGAGACATCACCCATGCGACCGCGAGTGTCGCGGGGGATGTCCCGCATTCTTTGGCCAAGGTCTTAAGCTCTTTGGCGGTTTCATGCATCCAGGCTTGCGCATATCGTGCCGCGTATCGCTGATCTGACGCCAAACGACCGGTCGGGCTGGCGTTGGCATATTTGCCGGTCAGCAAACCGCCCCCGAGCGGCGAATAGGCTGCGACGACGATGCCCTGATCCGCGCACATGGGCAGGATTTCGACCTCGGCTTGGCGTTTCACAAGCGAATACATCGGCTGTACGATGTCGATACGGGTGCCCTGTTCTTGGGCTGCCCGTTGGGCCTTCATGACTTGCCATGCCGCGAAATTCGAGACGCCGATGTAACGAATTTGGCCCTTTGACTGAAAAGACGCCAAAGTTTTGAACGTCTCGTTCAGGGGCGTTTCCGGGTCAAAGCGATGAAGATAAAGCACATCGATCGCCTCTGTGCCCAGCCGTCGGCGGGTGTCGCCAAATTGTGCCAACAGATTTGAGGACCCGGAGCCACCGCTGTAGCCGATCTTGCTGGCAATGATGAGCCTGTCGCGTTCCCGTGCCGCCAATTTGCGCAAGATCTCTTCAGACTTGCCAGCGTTGTAGACATGCGCGGTATCGAAATGATTGATCCCGGCCTCAATACAGGCATCAAACATCTCGGTGGCCGCGTCGATGTCAGCCGCGCCTCCGAACTGCATTGCACCAAAAATCAGCTTGCTTGAGGGTGCACCGTCAGGACTTGTAAATCTCGTTTCCATCAGCGGACCGTGCCACGGCTTTGCGGGGTACTCAAGATGTGAACGCCGCGCTTGAAGTATGGCTTACCTTACCCCGCGGATCGAATTTTCATCATAGGTTGCGAAACGCAAATGGGCGGCCCGCTAGGACCGCCCATCGCTGTTATCGTAGTGTCGTCTTATTGTGGGATCGTGCCCTCAATGCCTTCGACATAGAAGTTCATGCCAGCCAGAGTGCCATCGTCTGCGGTTTCACCATCAGCCAACCAAGCCGAGCCGTCCTGCTTGTTCAACGGGCCAGTGAACGCATGGTAGGACCCATCCGCCAGCGCATCGCGAATTGCGACAGCCGAGGCTTTGACGTCGGCAGGAACCGCATCCGAGATTTCACCGATGCCAACCATGCCAGCGCCAATACCGTCCCATGTATCCATGCTGGTCCATGTGCCGTCCATGACGGCCTTGGTGCGCGCGATGTAGTATGGTGCCCAGTCGTCAATGATCGAGCTGACCCGTGGGAACGGTGCGTACTCGCTCATGTCCGAGGCCTGACCGAATGTGACAACATTGCCAGCTTCGGCGGCAACTGCCTGTGGTGCGGTCGAGTCTGTGTGCTGCAAGATTACGTCAGCGCCTTGGTCGATCAGAACCTGAGCGGCCTCGGCTTCCTTGGCAGGATCAAACCATGTGAAGGCCCAGATGATTTTGAATTCTACGTCTGGGTTCACTTTCTTGGCGTGAATGTAAGCCGAGTTGATGCCACGGATAACTTCAGGAATCGGGTATGAGCCGATGTAGCCAACCACGTTCGATTTGGTCATCTGACCCGCAATTGTGCCTTGGACGGCGCGACCTTCATAGAAACGTGCTGAATAGGTCGACACGTTGTCCGCGCGCTTATAGCCAGTGGCGTGCTCGAACTTCACATTCGGAAACTTGGCCGCAACGTTGATTGTCGGATCCATATATCCAAACGACGTCGTAAAGATCAGGTCGGCACCCTGAAGCGCCATCTGAGTCATAACACGCTCGGCGTCGGGGCCTTCGGGAACATTTTCAACGTATACCGTCTCAACTTCGTCGCCAAAGGCCTCTTCCACGGCCAAACGGCCCTGGTCGTGTTCATAGGTCCAGCCACCGTCACCGACGGGACCAACATAGACGAAGCCGACCTTCGTCGTTTCATCCGCAAAGGCTGGCATTGCCAGACCCAACGCCACTGTGGCGGTTGTCATTAGTTTCGTGAATTTCATGAGTTTTACACTCCCCAGGTTAAATATTGGCCTCTAATTCGAAGCATGGAATATCCGACCAAGCGACGCCGGAGCACGGCTGCGATCAGCGGACATGAATACAAGCACGAGAATGGTTATCAGATATGGCGACATGGACAAGTATTCGACGGGAATTCTTGCCCCCGCAGCCTGTGCGTTTAATTGAAGCACAGTGATTCCGCCATAAAGATAGGCACCGATCAAAAGTCGCCACGGTTTCCAACTTGCAAAAACCACCAGCGCCAAGGCGATCCAGCCCGCGCCCGCTGTCATGCCTTCGGTCCATTGCGGGACGCGGATCAGGCTGATGTAGGCCCCACCCAACCCCGAGCACGCGCCGCCGAACAGGATGGCCAACACACGCACACGCACGACCTTGTATCCCAAGGCATGGGCGGCATCGTGGTTCTCTCCGACCGCGCGCAAGATCAACCCGACGCGGGTATATTTGAGAACGGCCCAAGTTCCGGTGATGATGAACAAACCGACGTAGACCATGAAGTCATGGGAAAACAGAATGGGGCCAACGACGGGCAAGTCACTGAGAAACCCCATGTCCAGTTTCGGTGTCGAAGGCGGCTTGATGCCAACGTAGCTTTGTCCCATCAGCGACGACAGACCCAGCCCGAACAATGTCAACGCAAGACCCGAGGCAACCTGATTGGCCAAAGCATATTGGGTCAAAATCACGAATAGAAACGAAAGTACCGCCCCCGCTAACGCGGCAACGACAAACCCAAGAACGGGTGACTCGGTTCCAACGGCGGTGGCAAATCCGGCGATCGCGCCGACAATCATCATCCCCTCAACCCCGAGGTTCAGGACACCGGCTTTCTCGACGACCAATTCGCCAACGGCGGCAAGCATAATCGGCGTCGCCGCCACCATAAGCGAGGCAATCAGCAGCACCGGATTGATAGCTGAAAGATCCATTACACGGCCTCCATTTTTCCAAGACGAATGCGGAAATTCGTCAACAGATCAACCGCAAGCAGGAAGAATAATAGCATACCCTGAAACACTTGAATGGCCGCGGACGGAAGCCCCAGTGTCAGTTGTGCCAACTCACCGCCGATATAGGTAAGCGCCAAAAGCAGCCCGGCAAGCAGAATACCCAGAGGGTTCAACCGGCCCAGAAAGGCCACGATGATCGCGGTGAACCCGTAACCGACATTAAAGTCGATGCTGACCTGCCCTGCGGGGCCCGCCACTTCGAACATGCCCGCCAGCCCTGCCAAAGCGCCAGACAGGCCAAGACAAATCAAAACAAGTCGGGCGGTCTTGACACCGGCAAATCCGGCGGCCCGCGGGGCCTCGCCTGTCAGTCTGATCTGAAACCCCAGCACGTGTTTTCCCAAGGTGATATAGGCCATGATAACCGCGATGAGCGCCGCAACGATGCCCCAATGCATACCGGTTCCCGCGATGATCTCGGCGTTGAAGGCGGAAGGGTACTGCTGCAAATTGCGCGATCCGGGAAACCCGAACCCGTCAGGGTTTCGCAGCAGTCCCAAAGCCATTGCGGCCTGCAATTGCTCGGCGACATAGACCAGCATCAACGACACCAGAATCTCGTTGGTGCCAAAACGGACTCTTAAAAAGCCGGGGATCAAGCCCCAGGCCATGCCCCCCAATGCGCCCGCAACAATCATCAGCGGAAATATGAACCAAGCCTCCAAGGGATAAAGCGCCAGCGCGGCCCCTGCGCCGCACAGCGCGCCAACGATATACTGACCCTCGGCCCCGATGTTCCAAATTCCCGCTCTAAATCCAAGCGCCAATCCGATTGCGATCAAGATCAACGGCCCCGCCTTGACTAGCAATTGGGGGCGAGAATACGAAGAAAACTCGCCAAAAAGCGGATCCCAGAAGATCGTGCGAATGGCCTCAAACGGGTTTTTCCCGAGGATGTAAAACAGCAACCCGCCCGCGATCATCGTCGCAACAACCGCGACAATCGGGGTCAGATAACTCCAGGCCTTGGAAGGAGAAGGACGACGCTCGAGCCTCAGCATGGGGCCTGCTCCTTTTTCTTTGTCCAAATACTCAAATTCCAACCTGTCAAAACACGATCACGCATGCGCATGGGCCACCTCCATGTCATGTGCACCCCCGAGCATCAGCCCGATTTGGTCCACCGTCAGCCCTGCCATCTCTCGGCTTTCCGACAATCGACCCTCATTCAGCGCCGCAAAACGATCCGAGATTTCAGTCAACTCGTCCAGATCCTGTGAAATAACCACGACCGCAGCCCCTCCTGCAGCCAAATCCAGCAGGGCCTGCCGGATCGCCGCCGCCGCCGAGGCATCAACCCCCCACGTCGGTTGGTTCACGATCAAAACGTCGGGATCCTGCATGATCTCGCGACCGATAACGAATTTCTGCAAATTGCCGCCCGATAAAGCCCGCGCAGCCGTTTCCGTGCCAGGGGTGCGGACGTCAAACCGCTCGATAATTTCGGCGGCAAATTTCCGCGCGCCTGCCCATGAAATAAACCCGTTTGAGATCAGGCCCTTGCGGATCGCTCCGCTGAGCAGGGCGTTTTCCGTTAAACTCATCGCGGGGGCCGCCGCATGTCCAAGCCGCTCTTCCGGTGCTGCAAGAATACCGCGTTTGCGGCGCGAGTTTGGCCCCAAGGCCCCGACCGCTTCACCCTTGACGCGCACGGTTTCCGCATCCGTTGGAACTTCGCCGGAAATGGCCGCCAGTAACTCGTCTTGCCCATTCCCCGCGACGCCGCCAATCCCGAGGATTTCACCGGCGCGCACAGTCATCGCCACATCCTTGAGCGAGGTGCCAAACTGATTGGGTGATTGGACAGAAAGGCCAGTGATCTCAAGCACCACGTCGCCGCCCTTGTCTGCTTTGCGTTCGGGCGTATGCAACACACTGCCGACCATCATCTCGGCCATGTCGCGCGCCGAGGTTTCCGACGGAACGCATTCGCCGACGTTCTTGCCAAGGCGCAGGATCGTGGCATGATCGCAAAGCGCGCGAATTTCCTCGAGCTTATGGCTGATATAAAGAATAGCCGTCCCTTCAGACGACAATTGCCGCAGCGTGGTGAACAGGATGTCGACTTCCTGTGGGGTCAAAACACTGGTCGGCTCATCCATAATCAATAGTTTCGGATTTTGCAGCAAACAGCGAATAATCTCGACCCGTTGACGTTCGCCCGCCGACAGGTCGCCCACCTGGTGAAACGGTTCAAGCGGCAGACCGTATTCTTCGGAAACTTCGACGATACGGGCGGCCAGGTCGCGTTGGCTTGGCGGGTTTTCCATCCCAAGTGCGATGTTTTCGGCGACGGTGAGCGCGTCAAACAGCGAGAAATGCTGGAACACCATCGCGACGCCATGCTGCCGCGCAAAGGACGGGTTTATCGGCGCGTATTCTGCGCCATGCAGGCGCATCTGCCCGCTGTCGGGTTTGACCAAACCGTAGATCATTTTCACAAGCGTCGATTTTCCGGCACCATTCTCGCCCAATAGTGCGTGAACCTCTCCGGGTTGGATCTCAAACGAGACATTGTCGTTGGCGACAACCCCTGGGTAGGCCTTGGTCAGGCCTGAAATCTTTAGCAAAGGGTCCGTCATGCCATCCTGTCTTTTCTGTTCGCGTGTCTGGCGTCTGCTGTTTTGCGCGGCGCGGTTGCCGATACCAGACCCTTTTCATTGGTCCAAGTGGCCGACGAAATTCCCCGGTTTGATCGCGCGCCATCAACATGCGCGACCGGCCTCGTTAAGGCAATAACTTCTGGTCGAAAAGTCATGTCATTCCCCCATCGCGAACCCGTTGAACCGCCGCCAATACGCGTTCCGGTGTCGCGGGGCCGTCCAGGGCCGGATAAGCGTTGCCGCAGGCCGAGATTGCGTCGCTGATCGCCAGCAATGCTGAAATTCCCAACATGAACGGCGGCTCGCCCACGGCTTTTGAGCGGTGGATCGTGTTCTCGCGGTTTTCGTTTTCGAAGAGGTCGACGTTAAAAATATCAGGCCGGTCCGCGCAAGCCGGGATTTTATAGGTCGAGGGCGCGTGCGTGCGCAGATTGCCGCGATCATCCCAAACGAGCTCTTCGGTCGTCAACCATCCCGCGCCCTGAACATAGCCCCCCTCAATCTGACCGATGTCCAAGGCCGGGTTCAGACTTTTGCCCGCGTCATGCAGGATATCCGTGCGCAAAATGCGGTTTTCACCCGTTAAGGTATCAATCACAACCTCGGTGATCGACGCGCCATAGGCGAAATAATAAAACGGTCGGCCTCGGCCAGCGATCCGGTCCCATTGCAGATCGGGGGTCTTATAAAAACCTGTGGCCGACAGTGAAATCCGCGCCTGATAGGCTGCATTTGCCGCCTCGGCAAAACTCAGGCTTTTGTCGCCAAAAGTGACACGGCCATCGGCGAAAACCACGTCGCTCGGGGCACACCCATGGACGTCAGAAATATGACCGCTGATCCGCGCGCGGATTTCCTCGCAGGCGACCCGCACCGCCATACCGTTCAGATCCGCCCCGCTTGAGGCCGCCGTCGCCGAGGTGTTGGGCACCTTGGCCGTGTCGGTCGCCGTGATTTTGACATCCTCTAGCGCGATCCCGAAAACCTCGGCTGCGACCTGCGCGACCTTCAGGAACAAGCCTTGTCCCATCTCGGTGCCACCATGGTTCAACATGACAGACCCGTCCTGATAGACGTGCACCAAAGCACCCGCCTGATTGAGATGGGTCAGCGTGAAGGAAATCCCAAACTTCACCGGAGAAAAAGCGATCCCCCGTTTCAAAATCGGGTTCGCAGCGTTCCACGCCGCAATCGCCTCGCGCCGCTTTTGATAGTCGGCCTGGGCTGCCAGTTCTTGGGTCAAACGTCCGAGGACAAAATCCGTCACCTGCATCCCGTAGGGGGTCTGGTTCTTCTTTTGTCTGGAAATTTCCACAGCACCAGAAGCCCCGGGCGCCTCGTCATAGTAATTCACCCGCCGCACCGCCATTGGGTCAACCCCAAGCACGTGGGCGACGTGATCCATAACCCGTTCAATTCCGATCATGCCCTGCGGCCCGCCAAACCCACGAAAGGCGGTGGCGCTTTGGTGGTTGGTTTTCAGGCGATGGCTTTCGATGCGAATGTGGGGCAAATCATAGGCGTTGTCGGCATGCAGCATGGCGCGATCCGCGACCGGTAGCGAAAGATCCTGTGCCCAGCCGCAGCGCATATAGTGCTTGAACTCAATCGCCTGCACACGGCCGTCATCATCAAAACCGACGTCGTATAGCACACGAATATCGTGGCGTTTGCCCGTGATAATCATGTCGTCGTCGCGATCATAGCGCATCTTGCACGGGCTGCCGGTTTGCACGGCGGCAATTGCGCAGGCGACGGCCAGCGCGTTGCCCTGGCTTTCCTTGCCGCCAAAACCGCCGCCCATGCGACGGGTCTCAACGCGAACACCATGCATCGACAGGCCCAAGGCCTCGGCCACTTTGTGCTGAATTTCGGTCGGATGCTGGGTCGAGGAATACACGACCACATCGCCATTCTCCTGCGGCAAAACCAGAGAGGCCTGACCCTCAAGGTAGAAATGTTCTTGCCCGCCAACGTCAAGCTGACCCGAAATGCGATGGGTGCACTTAGGCAGTTTGGCCGTTGCATCACCGCTGGCCCAAACACGAGGGCCGTCTTCGAAACGGCTGTCGGCATTAAGCGCGTCTTCGACAGTCAGGATCGGCGTGCGGGGTTCATAGGTGACATTCCCAAGTCGCGCGGCCCTTCGCGCGGCGAGGTGGCTGGTGGCGATGACGAGGAAGATCGGCTGGCCAAGGTAGTGAACCTCGCCCGTGGCCAATAGCGGTTCGTCATGGATTGAGGGCGAAACATCATTCGCAAAGGGCAGATCATCGGCGGTCAAAACGGCAACGACACCGTCTGCGTTTTGGACGGCGGACAGATCAACGGCTGTGAGAAGGGCCGATGCGACGCTCGATTGGCCGAACGCCAAATGCAACGTCCCCGCCGGTGTCGGGATGTCGTCAACGTAGCGGGCTTGTCCGGTGACATGCAGCGGGCCGCTGTCGTGCGCGATGGATTTGTGAATGCTCATGACGTCACCTCCAGCACCGAGGTCGCGTGGCCCTGATCCTCATGCCAGACGCGCCAGAGCATGTTTTGCGCGGTTTCAAGACGATATGAGGCCGAGGCACGCATGTCCGACAGCGGCGTGAAGTCCTGTGCAAAGGCCCCCACGGCTTGCTTGATTGTGGCCTCGGTCCAAGCCGCGCCGATCAAGGCCCTTTCGACATGGGTTGCCCGTTTTGGAATACCGGCCATGCCGCCAAAGGCGATGCGCGCCGCGGTGACGATGTCGTTTTCAACCGTGATGTTGAATGCGCCCAATACTGCCGAGATATCCTGATCGAAGCGTTTGGACAGTTTATAGACCCTCAACCGGTCGGGTTGCCTGGGAATGCTGATTGCCTCGATAAACTCGCCCGGCTGGCGATCCTGTTTGCCATAGTCGAGAAAAAAGTCCTGCAAGGGGATCTCGCGGCGTTTTTCGCCCCGACGCAGGTGCAGCGTCGCCCCTAGCGCGATGAGGGCAGGGGGCGTGTCGCCGATCGGGGACCCGTTGGCGATGTTGCCACCAATCGTCGCCGACGCACGGACTTGCGCCGAAGCAAAGCGGCGGAGCATTTCGGCAAAGGACGGGTGCCGCGTGGCGAGTGCGTCTTTCAGATTGGCAATCGAAACCATCGCACCAAAGCGAATAGACGCGTCGGTCTCGGAGATATCGGCGAGGTCGGAGACTTGGTTGAGAAACGCGATTTTGGGGAGCGTGCGGAGTTGCTTGGTCACCCAAAGGCCGACATCTGTGGCGCCTGCGATCAAAGTTGCATCCGGATTGTCCGCATAAAATGCGGCCAGTTCGTCTCCGGTTTGCGGGGCGCAAACCGGACCTGCGGGGGCTGGCTGCCCCCGCAGGTCCGCAGGTATTTCGGGCAAGATAAAGGGAGCGGAATCGAGCCAGGTGGCTTTGGGCGCGTGTTCCGCGGTCTTGGCGGCTTTGATGATTGGTGCATAGCCGGTGCAGCGGCAGAGGTTGCCGGCCAGTTGGTCATCGTAATCCGTGGTGCCGTTGTGATGGGCCACCGCCATCGAGGCGATGAAACCCGGGGTGCAAAACCCGCATTGGCTGCCGTGCAGATCGATCATCGCTTGTTGCACAGGGTGGGGAGTGCCGTCTGGGGACGCAATGCCTTCGACCGTGCGAATGGCTTTGCCGTGCAGTTGCGGCAGGAACAGAATGCAGGCGTTCAGCGCCGCTGTTTGGGTTTGGTCCGTCACCATGACTGAGCACGCGCCGCAGTCGCCTTCGTTGCAGCCTTCTTTGGTTCCTGTCAGGCCACGTTCATTGCGCAGCCAGTCAAGCAGGGTTTGCGTCGGCTCGGGATTGGTCAGCCGGACGGTCTCTCCGTTGAGAAGAAACGCGATCTCCATAATCGTTTAGCCTGCCGCCTTACTAAAGTGCCCCTCCCAATGCGTGCCGTCGATGCGGCGTAGATGACACGCGGGCTTTGTTTTGCTGTGATATGGAACACTCAAAGCGTTTGCTATTGCAAGAAATTGTTTGGGGCGGTGATCGATGGCGAGCAGAGGGCGCGCGGGTTTTTGTCAAGTTTTGCAGGGGAATCGACGGTCGCTTTCAGGAAAAAGCAAAAGGTGCTTTTTTGTGAAACGTATTCGGATCGGTCTGAGAATCCGGTTTGCCTCGGGGCCGAGCCTGACTAGAGTGACGCCATGAGCAAGCCCACACGATTCATCCATCTGCGCACCCATACCGAATACTCGTTGCTCGAAGGGGCTGTGCGGGTGAAGAAACTGGCTGGATTGTGCCAAGACGCCGATATGCCCGCCGTGGCAATCACCGATACGAATTCGATGTTTTGTGCGCTTGAGGCTTCGGTCACGCTCAGTGGGGCAGGCGTTCAGCCCATCATCGGCTGTCAGGTTGATTTGACCTATCTGACGGCCATTCCAGGTGAACGCGCCAAGGTCCCCGCTCCGGTGGTGTTATTGGCGCAGACCGAGGCGGGTTATGAGAACCTGATGAAGCTGTCGAGCTGCCTTTACGTGTACAAAGGCGATCAACTGCCTCAGGTGACTTTGGACGAACTGCGTGAGCGGTCCGAGGGGTTGATTTGTCTGACGGGCGGACCGATGGGGCCTGTTGGAGTGTTGTTGCAAGCGGGGCAAAATCCTGCCGCTGAAGACTTGGTGGACCAGCTTCACACAATATTTGCTGACCGGCTTTATATGGAGTTGCAGCGGCACCCGGGTGAGGGCGGCCAGCCATTGGCTGAACGCCAAACCGAGCAAGGTTTTGTCGAAATGGCCTATGCCAAGGACATTCCCTTGGTTGCCACAAATGATGTCTACTTCCCCAAATCTGACATGTACGAGGCGCATGACGCGCTGATCTGTATAGCCGAGGGCGCCTATGTCGATCAGCAAGAGGATCGCCGCCGGTTGACCGCGCAGCATTATTTCAAGTCGCAAGAAGAGATGGTGACGCTGTTTGCCGACTTGCCCGAGGCGGTAGACAACACCGTCGAGATCGCCAAGCGCTGCGCCTTCATGACGTATCGCCGCGATCCGATCCTGCCGATCTTTGCCGAGGACGAGGTGTCCGAACTAAGGCGGATCGCCAATGAGGGTTTGCAGAAACGTCTCGCGGTGATCCCCCATGCGGTGAGCGTTGAAGAGTATCAGGCGCGTTTGGATTTCGAGCTTGGGATCATCGAAGGCATGGGGTTCCCGGGCTATTTCCTGATCGTCGCCGACTTTATCCAATGGTCGAAGGACAACAATATTCCTGTGGGGCCGGGGCGTGGCTCGGGTGCGGGGTCTTTGGTGGCCTATGCGCTGACGATCACCGACCTCGATCCTTTACGCTATTCGCTGCTGTTTGAACGCTTCCTCAATCCTGAACGTGTATCGATGCCCGATTTTGACATTGATTTTTGCATGGATCGCCGGGAAGAGGTGATCCGCTATGTGCAGGAAAAATACGGTCGTGATCGCGTGGGCCAGATCATCACCTTTGGCGCTTTGCTGTCCAAGGCGGCGGTGCGTGACATTGGACGGGTGTTGCAGATGCCTTATGGGCAGGTGGATAGGCTGTCGAAACTGATCCCGGTCGAGGGCGTCAAACCCTTGTCGATTGCCGAGGCGTTGAAAGAAGAACCGCGGTTGCGGGAAGAAGCCCGCAACGAAGAAGTTGTGAAGCGTCTGCTCGACTATGGCCAGCAGGTTGAGGGGCTTTTGCGCAATGCCTCGACCCACGCGGCGGGGGTGGTGATTGGTGACCGGCCTTTGGATGCGCTGGTGCCGCTTTACCAAGACCCGCGCTCGGACATGCCCGCGACGCAGTTCAACATGAAATGGGTCGAACAGGCGGGGCTGGTGAAGTTTGACTTCCTCGGGTTGAAAACTCTGACAGTGATCCAGAACGCGATCGACCAGATTTTGGCTTCTGGCCGTCCGATCCATATCGCCGCCGACGGGACCGGGCTTTATGAACCTGCCGAGGGCGCTGAAAACCAGATCAACGCGATCCCGTTGGATGACGAGCGGTCCTACAAACTCTATGCGGCTGCGAAAACGGTCGCGGTGTTCCAGGTGGAAAGCTCGGGCATGATGGACGCTCTGCGGCGCATGAAGCCGACCTGCATCGAAGACATTGTGGCCCTTGTGGCGCTTTACCGTCCCGGCCCGATGGAGAATATCCCGACCTATTGCGAAGTCAAAAACGGGTTGAAAAAGATAGAATCCGTCCACCCCCTGATCGACCATATCCTCGCCGAAACGCAAGGCATCATCGTCTATCAGGAGCAGGTGATGCAGATCGCTCAGGAAATGGCCGGCTATACGCTGGGCGGTGCGGACCTGTTGCGCCGCGCGATGGGCAAAAAAATCAAAGAGGCGATGGACGCCGAACGCCCCAAATTCGAAAAAGGCGCGGCGGAAAACGGGGTGCCGACGAAAAAGGCCTCGGAAGTCTTCGACCTGCTGGAAAAATTCGCCAATTACGGCTTCAACAAATCCCATGCGGCGGCCTATGCGGTGGTCAGCTATCAGACGGCGTGGCTTAAGGCCAATCATCCGGTTGAATTCATGTCAGGTGTGATGAATTGCGACATCCACCTGACCGACAAACTGGCGATCTATGCCGAAGAGGTCCGCCGTGGTCTCGAAATCGAGATCGTTCCGCCCTGCGTGAATCGCTCGCTGGCGGAATTCAGCGTTGTGGGTCAAAAACTGGTCTATGGGCTTGGCGCGCTCAAGAATGTGGGCGGTGAGGCGATGCAGCTGATCGTCGATGCGCGCGGCGACAAAGCCTTTGCGACGCTGTTTGACGTGGCGCGCCGCGTGGATTTGAAACGGATCGGGAAGCGGCCGCTTGAGATGCTGGCGCGGTCCGGTGCCTTCGATCAGCTCGATTCGAACCGCCGCAAGGTCTTTGACAGCCTTGACGGGCTGGTCGCCTATTCGGCGGCAATCCATGAACAGCGCAATTCAAATCAAGTGTCCCTGTTTGGCGAAGCCGGTGAAGACCTGCCCGAACCCCGGTTGTCGCCCGTCGGGGATTGGCTGCCCGCGGAACGTCTCGAGGAAGAGCACAAGGCAATCGGTTTTTATCTCTCGGGCCATCCGCTTGATGATTACCTGCCGGCCCTTCGCCGCAAGAATGCCCTGACGCTCGAGGACCTGCGCCTGAAGGCAGAACGCGACGGTGCCGCGCTGGGCAAGGTCGGGGTCATTGTCACCGGATTGCAGGAACGCAAGTCGGGCCGAGGCAACAGGTTTTTCCGCATGAACATCTCGGACCCGACCGGTCAGGTGGCGGGGATTGCCTTGTTCCCGGACGATGCGGATGCCGTTCGTGCGGTCTTTGATAAGGGCACTCAGGTTGTCATGACGCTTGAAGCCAAATTCAACGAAGGCCAGTTCGACCCGATTGGCCGTTCCGTCGCCCCGATCGATGCTGTTGTGGCTGACGCCGGAGTCTCGGGCCTGCGGATCATGATTGACGAACCAGACGCCGCGCAAACGGTTGCCGCGCTTCTGGCGCATGCCGCGCAAGCGGCAGTGACGGCTGGCAAGGGCCCAGTGCAGCTCCGCCTGTTCCACCCCACACTGCCCGGCGAAGTCGATCTGGACACCGGTATGACGTATCCAGTTACGCCGCAAATCAAAGGGGCGCTCAAAAGTCTCGATGGTGTGCTGGGCGTCGAAGAAATTTGAGCCTCCGGCTCAAGCCTGCGGCGCGAGTATTTTTTGGAAAGATGAAAAGGGTTTTGTTAACTCTTTTGGGGCCAACATGTGTCTGCGTTACAGGCTGGAGAGCCGATGGGCGTGAAAGGTGAAGCCCCGCTTTGACACGTCAGGGCGGGGTGGACTTTTGAGACGTTTTTCCCTCGTTCATCTTTCCACAAATACTCGGGGGTGAATGCCAAAGGCAGAGGGGGCAAAGCCCCCTAGCTAGGCTTCAGTAATGTGGCGGTCTTTCGTCTCCGACCACCACAGCCGCCCCTTCCGAGGCTTCGCGCCCCGCTTCGCGCTCCATCAGCAACTGCACTTTTCGGGTAAGAAGCGCGATGTCGGTGTCTTGACGGGCAATGATGTCCGAAAGCTCTTCGACCGTTTTGGTCAGATGCGCGGCGGTTTCTTCAAGATCGGTGATGCGTGTATCCATAGCGATCGGATAGCACGGGCCATTGCGCCAATCCAGCCCATGCTTGCTTGCCCCTTGGGCGCGGCTCGGATAAACCGCGCGCGAACCCAAAGCCCTAGGCGGATGTGCATTATGGCCAAGCAAAAGAAACAACCTCGTCCCAAGGCGGCCACGCCCAAAGGATTTCGCGACTATTTCGCCCATGAAGTGACTGAGCGCAGCGAGATGCTGGGCAAGATCGCTGGGGTCTATCATCGCTATGGGTTCGACGCTTTGGAAAGTGCCGCCGTTGAAACGGTCGAGGCGCTGGGCAAGTTTCTGCCCGACGTGGACCGCCCGAATGAGGGTGTGTTCGCCTGGCAGGACGAAGACGCCACATGGATGGCCCTGCGCTATGATCTCACCGCGCCTTTGGCCCGCGTCTATGCGCAACACCGAAACGATCTGCCGACACCCTATCGCCGCTACGCGATGGGACCGGTCTGGCGCAACGAAAAGCCGGGACCGGGGCGCTATCGTCAGTTCTATCAATGTGATGCGGATACGGTGGGCACGGCCAGCATGGCGGCGGATGCCGAGATTTGCGCGATGCTGTCGGATACCTTGGAAGAGGTTGGTATTCCACGCGGGGATTATCTGGTTCGGGTGAATCACCGAAAGGTTTTGAATGGGGTGTTAGAGGCGATGGGTGTCACGGACGAAGCCCAAGCTGCCGATGTTTTGCGCACCATCGACAAGTTCGACAAGGTGGGTGAACAGGGTGTCCGCGAATTGCTGGGCAAGGGACGTCTGGATGCGTCCGGGGCGTATATTGACGGTGTTGGGCTCAGCGAAGCGCAGGCCGAGCCGGTGCTGGCCTTCCTGACCGCCAAGCGGGCCACCAATGCCGATACGTTGTTGAAACTGATGGTCGCGGTCGAAGGCTCGCAGATCGGCCAAGAGGGGATCGACGAATTACAGTCTATCGTCAACCTTCTTGAAGCCCAAGGCTACGGCCCCGACCGCATCGTCATCGACCCCTCCTGCGTCCGAGGCCTCGGCTATTACACCGGTCCCGTCTACGAGGCTGAACTCACCTTCGAAATCCTTGACGAAAAGGGCCGCAAGCGCCAGTTCGGCTCGGTCGCAGGTGGCGGACGCTACGACGGTCTCGTAAAACGCTTCACCGGTCAGGAAGCCCCAGCCACCGGCGTTTCCATCGGCGTTGACCGGCTGTTGGCGGCCTTGCGCGAAAAGGGTCGCATCAAGTCGCAAGACCAAGGCCCCGTCGTCGTTACCGTCATGGACCGCGACCGCATGGCGGATTACCAGACCATGGTGGCCGAGCTTCGCAATGCGGGCATCCGCGCGGAGGTCTATCTCGGCAACCCGAAGAATTTCGGCAACCAGCTCAAATACGCCGACAAGCGCAATTCCCCTATCGCGATCATCGAAGGGGGGGACGAACATGCCAATGGGGTGGTGCAGATCAAGGACCTCTACCTTGGGGCCAAAATCGCCGAAAGCGCCAGCCTTGAGGAATGGCGCGGAAACCCTAGCCAGTTTGAAGTCCCGCGCGACCAGCTGGTTGCCAAGGTGCGCGAAATCCTCGCCAGCCAATCCGGGCAAGACTGATGGTCAGCCGCACCGAAACCCGGGCCGAGGCTTTGCGGCTACGCCAGCTTTTCGAAACCGCAGGGGCGCAGGCGGTTGAGACTGATATTCTCCAACCAGCCGAGGTGCTTCTCGACCTTTACGGCGAGGACATTCGCGGTCGTGCTTACGTCACTTCGGACGCTTTGCGCGGCGAACAGATGCTGAGGCCCGACTTCACCGTGCCCATCGTGCGGATGCACATGAACGATGGCGCCGAACCCGCCCGTTATACCTACGCGGGCGAGGTGTTTCGTCAGCAGGAAGGCACGCCGAACCGCGCCAACGAATATCTTCAGGTCGGATATGAGGTCTTTGACCGCAGCAATTCCGCCGCCGCAGATGCCGAAGTCTTTAGTCTGCTTCGAAAGGCGCTCGGGGATGTGCCGCACCGCGCCGCGACGGGCGACATCGGGCTTTTGATGTCGGCAGTGGCCGGTTTGAAAACGACCCAAAACCGGAAATCGGCGTTGATGCGCCATATCTGGCGTCCACGGCGCTTTCGCTGGTTGCTGGATCGCTTTTCGGGACGTCTTGCTGTGCCGGAATCTCGGGCGGTCTTGCTGGCTGCTGACGATCCGCATCTAGGTGGCGGGCCGATGATCGGTCTGCGTAGCCGCGCGGAAATTGACGCTCGGATTGACGCGTTGCGCGAAGATGCGGCGGTGTCGCTGCTGTCGAGCGCCGAGGTTGATCTGATCGATGCCTTGTTGTCCGTGCGCGAAAGCCTGCCAAATGCGCTTGAGCGGCTGCGCGACATTGCGGTCGATATGCCTTCGATTGAATCGGCTGTTGAGCGGTTGGCGCTTCGCGTCGATGCATTGTCTGCGCGTGGCGAAGATGTAGACGGGCTTGATTTTGAGGCCAGCTACGGGCGCACCTCGATGGAGTATTACGACGGGTTTGTCTTTGGCTTCTACGTCGAGGGCCGCAGCGATCTGCCCCCCGTCGCGACGGGGGGGCGCTATGACGCGCTGACCCGCGTGCTGGGCAAGGGCGACGCTATTCCCGCAGTGGGCGGCGTGATCCGTCCCGGGTTGCTGTTGGAACTGGAAAGGGGCGAGGCATGAGCATCAAGCTGGGTATCCCATCCAAAGGGCGTTTGATGGAAAAGACCTTTGACTGGTTCGGCGCGCGTGGCATTACCATGTCGCGCACGGGGTCTGACCGCGAATATTCCGGCGCGGTTGAGGGTGTTGACGGGGTGCAACTCGTGTTACTTTCCGCCGGTGAAATCCCCCGCGAACTGGCGGCGGGGCGCATACATCTAGGCGTCACCGGCCAAGACCTGATCCGCGAAAAACTGGCCAATTGGCCCGCACGGGTAGAAGAACTGGCCGAGCTTGGCTTTGGTCATGCCGATCTGGTGATCGGCGTCCCTGCGGCTTGGGTCGATGTGGACACATTGGACGATCTGGATGCGGCCTCGGCGGCGTTTCGCAAAGCGCACGGGTTCCGATTGCGTATTGCCACCAAGTACCATCGCTTGATCCGCGACTACCTGCGCGAACATGGCGTGGCCGACTATCAGTTGGTTGACAGCCAAGGCGCGACCGAAGGAACCGTGAAAAACCTGACAGCCGAGGCGATTGCCGACATCACCTCGACCGGCGAAACCTTGCGGGCGAACCACCTGAAGATCCTTTGTGAGGAACCGGTGCTGCGCTCTCAGGCGACCTTGTTTCGCAGTCGCATGGCCGGCGTGGATGGCGCGGGCCAGGACGCACTGGCGGCGTTGAAAGAAACGCTCGGGGTCTAGGATCGTATTTGCGATCTGTAGCACGACCGTTGGTTGCGCGTGCGTTTACCCTGTTTAAGCTCTTCGCCTGATTATCGCCTTGAATCTGTCCATGCATGGTGCCGATCCCCGCATGTTGCGAACAAACTTGGGGTTTAGGGCTACAGCCATTGCAACACGTCCGTCCGATTACTTTGTTAGGGGCGGCCAATTACAGGTAAAAACATGGTTAAGTTATATTTTTCTGAGATTAGGAATTTTGTTTTTGAAGAACAGGGGGCAGTCTCAATTGACTACCTTGTGCTTTTGGCTGGTACGATTGCGCTGAGCATCGCTGGCACGGCAGCTATTCGGTCCTCGACGTCCGATGTAAGCGGGTCCGTCGGCACTGCTGCCCAAGACGTGGAAACGGCCGCCTCGTTCTGACGCGCGGCGGTTGGGTTGCGGCGCAAGGGGGCAGTTTTGACCGCCCCCTTACCCGTGCTCGGCAGGCGTTTCGCGTACCGGTCTTGGTCTGCCTGCGTCGTCGATGGCGACAAAGGTAAAGACCGCCTCGGTGACTTTTTCGCGTTTGCCGATGACTCCACGGTTCGCCCAGGCCTCGATGCCGACAGCGATTGAGGTCGTGCCAATCCGATTGATCTGCGTGTAGACGCAAAGCACATCCCCGACCTTGACCGGTTGAATAAACTTCATCGCATCCACGGCAATCGTCGCCACGCGCCCATGCGCGGTTTCGCGCGACACAATGCCGGCGGCGATGTCCATCTGGCTGAGAACCCAGCCGCCAAAAATGTCTCCGTTGACGTTGACGTCCGAGGGCATGGCAACAGTGCGCAGCGTCAGATCGCCGGTCGGAGTGTCTTCGCTCATTGGCATCGTTCCTTATAAAACGCCTATATCGGCAAGGTCGCCGGCCATATCCGGCGGCAATTGGTCTTCGTTCTCGCGCCCTTGCCGCATGTCCGGCGGCGCGTCATCGGGGCTGAGATAGCGCCAGCCTTGGAAGGGGCGCTTGGGGGCTTGGACGGTCCGGTAGAGCTTGGGTTCCAGCACGATGGCACAGCGGCGAATGCCGTCCTCGCCAAACACTTCGTCAAATCTAACGATTTTCTGGCGGCATTGGATAACCCCCTTAAAGACCCAAAAGATGCTGCCTCCGCTGAGGATTTCCTTCTCGCGCTTCGGCCACATGCGAGTGATGTGGCGCGGCAGACCGTCAGGGCCTTGCGCTTGCGGCATCGCATGCCACTCGGCAAGCCCTTCGATCGTTTCCGACCCGACGCTCAGTTTGATGAGATGTTGTTTTGCCAATTTGGCCCCCAGATTCTCTACCAATAGTATTGGAATTGCGGCGGGCTTCAAGGTATTGTGGTGTGTCTATAAAAATGAGGGATACGCCAATGAGCCGCTTTGCTGCCCCGATTGCACAGCAGATTTGGGATATGAAATACCGCTTCAAACAGGCGGATGGCACCCCCATTGACCAGTCGGTCGAAGACAGCTGGCGCCGTATTGCGCGATCCCTGGCCAGCGTTGAAAAAGACGCTGAGACTTGGGAAGACACGTTTTATCAGGCACTTGAGGATTTCAAATTCCTGCCCGCAGGGCGCATCACCGCAGGGGCGGGCACCGAGCGGCGTGTGACGCTGTTCAATTGTTTCGTCATGGGCACGATCCCCGACAGCATGGGCGGCATTTTCGATATGTTGAAAGAGGCCGCTTTGACGATGCAGCAGGGCGGGGGAATCGGCTATGATTTCTCGACCATCCGCCCTAAGGGCGCGGATGTGATGGGGGTGGCGGCAGATGCCTCGGGGCCTCTGTCGTTCATGGACGTCTGGGACGCCATGTGCCGCACGATCATGTCGGCGGGCAGCCGACGTGGGGCGATGATGGCGACGATGCGCTGCGATCATCCTGACATCGAGGATTTCATCACCGCCAAATCCGACGCCGCGCGATTGCGGATGTTCAACGTCTCGGTGCTGGTGACCGATGCTTTCATGGAGGCCGTCAAAGCCGATGGCCCATGGGAATTGCAGTTCAACGGCAAGGTCTATCACACCGTGAACGCCCGCGATCTGTGGAACAAGATCATGCAGTCGACCTATGACTACGCGGAACCGGGGGTGATCTTCATCGACCGCATCAACGCGGCGAACAATCTGGGCTATGTCGAAACCATCGCGGCGACCAATCCTTGCGGCGAACAGCCCTTGCCGCCTTACGGCGCTTGCTTGCTCGGGTCTATCAACCTCGCGAGGTTGGTGCGTGACCCGTACGAGACGACGGCTGATCTTGACCCTGCGGCGCTGAACGATCTGGTCGCCACGGCGATCCGGATGATGGACAATGTGGTGGATGCCTCGAAATTCCCGCTGCCCCAGCAAGAGCAGGAAGCGCTGGCCAAGCGCCGCATCGGGCTGGGCGTCACAGGGTTGGCGGATGCGTTGCTGATGACGGGCTTGGAATATGGCACCGATGAAGCGGCTGCGAAAACCGAAGAATGGATGAAGGCGATTGCACGGGCGTCTTATCTGGCGTCGGTGGACTTGGCGAAAGAGAAGGGTGCCTTCCCACTGTTTGACGCCGAACCCTATTTGTCCTCAGGCAATATGGCGCAGATGGACAACGACGTCCGCGAGGCGATCCGAACCCACGGTATTCGAAACGCGCTGCTGACCTCGGTCGCCCCAACGGGGACGATCAGCCTTTATGCGGGCAATGTCTCAAGCGGCATCGAACCGGTGTTTGCCTATGCCTACACCCGCAAAGTGCTGCAAAAAGACGGGTCGCGCACCGAAGAAGAGGTGGTCGATTACGCCGTGCAGATGTGGCGGGACAAATTCGGCGACACGGCCTTGCCCGATCATTTCGTCAATGCGCAAACCCTGTCGCCCTCGGCCCATGTCAAGATGCAGGCGGCGGCGCAGAAATGGATCGACTCGTCAATTTCGAAAACCATAAACTGCCCCGAGGACATCAGCTTTGAGGACTTCAAGGATGTCTACATGCAGGCCTGGGATCTGGGCTGCAAAGGCTGCACGACCTATCGCCCCAATGATGTGACGGGCAGCGTACTCAGCGTCAGCCAAGAGAAATCCGCCCCCGAAGTGGTGGCCAAGGATGATGACGAACCGATGCAGCCGCATGGCGACGTAATCTATATGTCGGAACCCCTCGACCGGCCCCAGTCGTTGGAGGGATCGACCTACAAGCTGAAATGGCCGGACTCTGAGCACGCGATTTACCTGACCGTGAACGACATCATCGTCGGCGGGCGTCGTCGCCCGTTTGAGGTGTTTATCAACTCGAAGAATATGGAGCATTACGCCTGGACGCTGGCGCTGACCCGCATGATCTCGGCGGTGTTCCGGCGGGGCGGGGATGTGTCGTTCGTCGTGGAAGAGTTGAAAGCGGTGTTCGACCCGCGCGGCGGGGCTTGGGTGCAGGGCAAATACATCCCCTCGATCCTTGCCGCGATTGGCGGCGTGATCGAGCGGCACATGGTGGCGATCGGCTTCCTTGAAGGCGAAGGGCAAGGGCTGAAATCAGACCCCAAGGCCGAGGCGATGGCGGTCAACGCGGACAGCAAGCCGCGCGGCAAAGCCTGCCCCAGCTGCGGCCAGTTTGATCTGCGCATGGTCGAGGGCTGTATGACTTGCGCCAGCTGTGGTCACAGCAAATGCGGTTAAGCGATCGTTAAGGTTTATGCCCAAAAATTGCCTCAATTCGCAGGTATCGAAAATCAAAAGGCAGGATGTGTGAATTTTGACTCACACCTGTCCAATAAGGGCATTTTAGCACCATAGGCTCTTTTTCCCCGTTGGGGCAGATGCTAGATGGCGTAAAAGATGTGTTGAGGATGCGGTAATGAGGAACCTGTTTGCAGTTCTGGTGGCGGGCGGTCTGACGATTGGGTCAATGGCCGGCGCACAGGAATCGTCCGGCAGTTTTTCAACCTCCTATCTGCCCGAAACAAATTATCAAGGCCCCGCGACGCGTGTGAAGCTCGGCTATGGCCGTCTCATCAACAATGACCTGATCGGCGAATTGCGCGACCGGTGGCAAACCATGTCGTTCACGTCCAGCCGCGTGATGGGGTATGACTGGAACGGCGAACTGCCCGACGAAATCGGCTCGTTGATCGAATATCGCTTGCAGGGCAAGATCATCGCACCCGGGGATGTTGAAAACCCTGTGCCGAACGACAGGCTTTATTCGACGTCGGTCTCGCTTGGCGCCCATACGCAGTTTGCCTTTGGTGGCGGAGAAGTCAGCCTTGGCGGCGACTTGGTTATCACCGGTCCAGTGACCGGACTTTCGGACGTGCAGACATTTGTGCACACGCTGATCGATCGCGATGTGCCCTCGACCTCGACACTGGCGGATATGATCCCGAATGGCATCCATCCCGGATTGGTTCTGGAATATGGTCGTCCCATGGCGCTGGGCGGAACCGCCGAATTGCGCCCGTTCGCCGAACTGCGGACAGGTGATGAAACGCTGATCCGCTCGGGTGTCGATCTCTACTTTGGTGGCATTACCCAAAACGACCTGTTGGTGCGCGAACAGGTGACCGGCCAGCGCTACCGCGCCGTGCGTGGCGATCAATTGCCGGGCTATGGGTTTGTTGTCGGCGGCGATTTCGCGGCGATGGGTAGCTCGATTTACCTGCCGGATCGCGGACCGGACATGACCGATCAACGTACCCGCTTGCGCGCCGGGGTCATGTGGCAGGGCGATGCGAACTCGGTCTTTTACGGAATGACCTGGCTCAGCAAGGAATTCGAAACGCAGGAAGAAGCGCAGTTTGTGGGGTCTTTGCGACTCAATTTCGAATTTTAAACCTTGCCGCGAATCAGGGGGTTCTCAGGATGAGAAACGTCTGGTAACCTACGGTTAATAAAAAAACTAATTAGGCAGGCATACAGGTATGGGGACGACCTTTCGAGGCACGTTCGTCATCTCCTGGTCACAAACAGAAGTAGACGGTCAAAAGGCCGCAACACTTCAGGCGCTCACCACTGGATCAGTGTGGTCATGGCGCGGCGAGGCAGTACGTGTGGATGGACCGCACGGAGTGCTTAGTCTGAGTGGCGCAGTTGGAGAGGCAGAAACCAGAGCGCGGGCAGCAAAAGCTGTACGGCGACTGGTAGGCGCAGCGGTGTCGGGCATGCCCGGTCCGCTAGAGAATATCGACGCCGACTGGCATGAGGACGAAAGCTCGTTCATTGTGACCGACGGGCGGGCAACTTTCACCGTGACAATCATCGAACTGGGCGAAAGTGGCGCGCGGCTTTTGATGTTCGTCGATGACATTCCACCACGCGAGAAAGATCTCTGGATCGTTCACCACACGGTCAGCCAAAAGGAACTGACCCGCAATGTCGGTGACGCAGGCGGCGTGATCTGTTTCACACCTGGCACCATTGTCGACACATTGGATGGCCGTATCCCAGTCGAGCACCTGCAAGAGGGCGATCTGGTTCTGACCAAGGACAATGGCCCGCAAGAGGTTCAATGGATCGGCCGCCGTCGCATGACCGGCGCGCGCTTGTTTGCGATGCCTCAATTACGACCGATCCGTATTCGCGCGGAATCGCTTGGGGTGCTGCGCCCCGATCAGGAACTTCTGGTTTCGCCCGAGCATCGCATGTTGGTGAAGGGACCACTGGCACAGGCGCTGTTCAACACGCCCGAGGTGTTGGTATCGGCCAGTGAACTGGTGAACGGTAAAGACATATACGTCGATCACGCGCTTAAGGAAGTGACCTATATTCACGTTCTGCTTCCCCAACACGAAGTGGTCTGGGCGAACAATGTCGAGACCGAGAGCTTCCACCCCGCCTCGGCGTCGCTGACGGCGCTGGACGACGCGGATCGGGAACGGCTTTTGCACTGGATGCCTCAGATCGGGCAGGATCCGAATTACTACGGGGATTATGCCCGTCGAAATCTGACCACCGCAGAGGCCGCGATTTTGGGGCACGAGGCGGCCTAGAGCGCAATCCGAAAAGTGGGAACCGGTTTTCGGATAAATTGCGCGGGTCAAAATGCTGCGCAATCCGAAAAGTGGGCACCGGTTTTCGGGCAAATTGCGCGGGCCAAAACGCAGCGCAATCCGAAAAGTGGGCACCGGTTTTCGGGCAAATTGCGCGGCATCATAAGGGCTTTGCCCTCTTGGCCGTTGGCCAATTCACCCAGGATATTTTAAGCCAAAAGATGAGTGGTTGACTCTGTTCATCGGGCCGCTATAAGCGCGGCTTCATTGGTGTTGGTGGACCCCGCAAGGGGAACCCTGTCATTCCGGCAAAATCCGGGAAGAGGACAACGCCCTTCGAAACCTTAAACGAAGGAGATCAGCAGATGACAAAAAGAACTGCTGCCAAGTACAAAATTGACCGCCGGATGGGCGAAAACATCTGGGGTCGTCCAAAATCACCCGTCAACCGTCGTGAGTATGGCCCCGGCCAGCACGGTCAGCGCCGCAAGGGCAAGCTGTCGGACTTCGGTCTACAGCTGCGTGCCAAGCAGAAGCTGAAAGGCTACTACGGCGACCTGACTGAAAAGCAATTCCGTCGTATCTTTGGCGAAGCCGAGCGTGTGCGCGGTGATACAGGTGAAAACCTGATTGGTCTGCTCGAGCGTCGTTTGGATGCCGTCGTTTACCGTGCCAAGTTTGTTGCAACCATGTTTGCAGCTCGTCAGTTCGTGAACCACGGCCACGTGTTGGTCAACGGCAAGCGCGTCAACATTCCGTCCTACCGCGTTTCAGAAGGCGACGTGATCGAAGTGCGTGAGAAGTCCCGCCAGATCGCTGTTGTTCTTGAGGCTACTCAGCTTCCTGAGCGTGACGTGCCTGATTATATCGAGGCCGACCATTCGAAACTGACCGCGACGTTCACACGTACGCCAGGTCTTTCGGATGTGCCTTATCCGGTCATGATGGAACCAAACCTCGTTATCGAATACTACGCTCAGAACTAAGTTTCAGAGTTTAGCGATTTTGAAGGGCCGTTCCTTGGGGAGCGGCCCTTTTTCGTGGCGGAAATGCAACGGCAGGAAGTTTGGCCGCAAGCATTGCCGCGCAACGGGTCTTGGCGCTTTTCCTGCTTGGTGCGTGAAGTTAAGAGAGGGCACGTGGAGGGGCCGAGATGTCTAAAATTGTAGCGCAGCCAGGTATTCTGGATATCGCATTGTACCAAGGTGGCGCGAGCCATGTGGACGGTGTTGCCGATGTCATCAAGCTGTCCTCAAACGAGAATCCGGCCGGACCCTCACCGGCAGCCATCGAGGCGTTGCATAAGTCGGCCTATGGTTTGCACCGCTATCCATCAACCGATCACGCGTCGTTGCGGGGGGCCATTGCGGATCATCACGGGTTGGATATGGACCGCATCATCTGCGGCGTCGGCAGCGACGAGGTGATTAGCTTTCTGTGCTATGCCTATGCGGGCGTCGGGGATGAGGTTATCCATACCGAACATGGGTTTGCGATGTACCGGATTTCAGCGCTCGCGGCGGGTGCAACACCTGTCGAGGTGGCCGAGGTTGATCGCGTTGTGAGCGTCGATAACATTCTGGCGGCCTGCACCAAGAAGACCAAACTTGTGTTCATCGCCAACCCGGGCAACCCAAGCGGAACATTCCTGAGCGACGCAGAGGTGCAACGCCTGGCCGAAGGGCTACCGGCGCATGTGCTGCTGGTGCTCGACGGGGCTTACGCCGAGTTTGTTGACGGGTTTGACGGTGGGGCCGCGCTGATCGAGCAGCGCGACAATGTGGTGATGACGCGGACGTTCTCAAAACTCTATGGCCTTGGCGGATTGCGCGTTGGCTGGGGATATGGCCCGAAAGCCGTGATCGATGTGCTGAACCGGCTGCGGGGGCCGTTCAACCTGTCGGCTCCGGCTTTGGTGGCCGCTGAGGCAGCGATCAAGGACGTGGAATATGCCAAGAAATGTGCGGCTGACAATGCCCGCATGCGCAGTTGGATCACGACGGCGCTGAACGACATTGGGGTTCACACGGATCAATCTTTTGCGAATTTCGTCCTCGCGCGGTTTGACAGTGCCGAGACGGCGGATGACTGCGACGCCTATCTGAAATCTAAGGGTTTGATTGTCCGCAAGACTGCGGGGTACAAAATCGCCAACGGATTGCGCATAACCATTGGCGACGAAGCCGCCTGTCGCCGCGTGGTGCATGCAATCGCTCAGTTTTTGGAGGGCCGGCAATGAGCACGCAAATCTATGACCGTGTCGCCCTTATTGGCTTGGGGTTGATTGCGTCGTCGATGTATTGGGCCATCAAACGCGGCGGCTTGGCCGGCGAGGTCACCGGCTTTGCGCGCTCGGCTGAAACGCGGGATGTTGCGCGCGAAATTGGTCTTTGCGACCGGATTTGCGACAGTGCCTCCGAGGCCGCTGAGGGTGCTGACCTTGTGGTTCTCTGCGTGCCGGTCGGGGCGATGGCGGCGGTTGCGGCCGAAATTGCGCCGGTGCTGAAGGCCGGTGCGACGGTCTCGGATGTTGGATCGGTCAAAAAAGCGGTGATTGAGGCGGTTGGACCGCACTTGCCCGACAATGTACATTTCATTCCGGCCCACCCGCTTGCGGGCACCGAACATTCGGGGCCACGCTCGGGGTTCGCGGAACTCTATGACAATCGCTGGTGTATCCTTGTGCCCGAAGGGGCGGACAAAGATGCGACCGAGCGTTTGCGCCGCTTGTGGGAGGGCATGGGATCCAACGTTGACGAGATGGACGCCGAGCACCACGACCTTGTGTTGGCGGTGACGTCCCACACGCCGCATTTGATCGCCTATACGATGGTCGGGGTCGCAGATGATCTGCGCCGCGTGACGGACAGCGAAGTGATTAAGTATTCGGCGGCAGGGTTTCGTGATTTCACCCGCATTGCGGCCTCGGACCCGACCATGTGGCGGGATGTGTTTTTGAACAATAGGGACGCAACGCTTGAGATCCTCGGACGGTTTACCGAGGAGTTGTTTGCCCTGCAACGGGCCATTCGCACGGGCGACGGCGATGCGCTGCACGCTTATTTCACCCATACCCGCGCGATCCGGCGCGGCATTATTGAGGCCGGTCAGGATACCGAGGCCCCCGATTTCGGGCGTGGAGCGGCCTCGGCGTCAGAGAGCGGTCAGGACTAGCGTTTGGGGGCGCTGCCCCCTTGAGCCTTCGGCTCAATTCCCCCGAGGTATTTTGGGGCAAGATAAAGATTAAAATGTCCGACCTTTAACGTGAGACAGGGGCAAGTCCGGACGCTTTAGGGGATGCGGATGATCGGGGCATTTCCGATCACCAACGGGCCGAGCCAGGTTTTGCCGTTTTTGAATTCGAAGGGCAGATCAAGCGTTTCCGGATTGCCCGAGAGGCCAGAGATGACGTTGAGCGTGATTTCGATTTGGGTCAATGCGCGAGCAGAGAGGCGGCCACTTTGCCGTTCGGCTGCAAGCATTTCGCGCCAGTTTCGGACTTTCAGGGTGATGTCACCGATCGGGGTGCCCGCCTCGCTGATTTCCACCTCTCCGGCGGCGACGAGTCGGAGGCCGTTCCACTCGGCCTCGGCCAGGGCGAGTTTGATGCGCTCGGGTTGTGGGCGGCCGGATTCGATTGCGGAAAGGGTGAGCGGGGCGGACAGGCGCACCTCGAGATCTGCCGTTAGCCTGTCGATTGCGCCAATGTCGTTGATCCATCCGGGCAAAGCGCCGGCAATGCCGCGTGCGTCGAGCGCGACGCGGTAGCTGTTTTGCGCCGGTAGCGCCTCGGCGGTGAATTGAGAGACGTCGAGAGAAAGCGCACGCGCGTCGCTTGTTGAAAGCTCTAGCCCCTCGGCAACGATTATCAACCGCTCTGGCGAGAGCGTGCCCATGTCCGCGATCTTGAGGCTGGCCCGCAGGTCGGTCGTTGTCACCGTCGTTTGGCGCACGGGTGAGACCAGGGTTTGGGTGTTGGCCAAAACGGCGATCAGATGCGATGGGTTATAGCTGAGACGCATCAGTTGAAGGAACGGGGTTTGCCAAACCACGTCGGCACTGGGGTCGCCGAGACGGGGGGCGGTCAGCGTGGTATCTAATCGGTTCGGAAACCCGCTGATGCTGAGGTCGCTATAGTCGGCAATCCAGCCGTCGGCATCGCGTGCTGCAAACCACGCGGCAATCGCGGATTTTTGCACGTTGGCATTCCAGAACCAATAACCTGACCAGCCAAGCGCTGCCACGATCACGAGGATGGTTAGTCGTTTCATTGGATGTCTCTTTCGGTCAGGGCGCTGCAATCATTGACGTCATTAAGTCCAATTTCCGGTTCCCACAATTCGCTTTGCGCTTTAGGGGGGGTGTAACGTCTAAAAAGACAAGGACCAGATCATGACGCTTTGGGTTTTCGGTTATGGATCGCTGCTTTGGAACCCCGGATTTACGCCGGCTGAGCAACAAGTCGCCACCCTGCAAGGTTATGCGCGCAGTTTTTGCATGCGTTCAATCCATCATCGTGGCACCGAAGAGGCGCCGGGCCTTGTGTTGGCGCTGGACAAATCGCCCGAGGGTCTGTGCGACGGGATCGCGTTCCGCGTGACACCGGGCGAGGAAGAGCGGGTTCTGAGCGAGCTGCGCGAGCGTGAGTTGATCTCGTCTGCTTACTATGAAGACCATGTTATGCTGGATTTCAGGGATGGTCGGCGGGTCGAGGCGGTGGCCTACATCATCGATCCCGACCATGTGCAGTATTGCGCGCTTGATCTTGAGACTCAGGCGCAGATCATTGCCAGTGCCGTTGGTGGGCGTGGGCCGAACCATGAATACCTTCACAATACCGCCGAGCATCTGAACGAAGTCGGGCTGGAAGATGCCGATCTGAACTGGTTGAGCAATCGCGTGCGCGGACTGATGGGATAGCGCTTGGCTTATCGGCGGGGTTTGCCTATTCTCCGGCGCGATGAGGCAGGGCTTTGGAGAGCATTGAAATGGGCTTGCTTGAGCCAGAGGTAAAAGCGCAGTTTTCTCAACCGATCCGTCAGATTTTGCTGATGTTGATCGTCTTGGGGCTTACAGCGGCATTGGTTGTGCTGGCCTACCCCAGCGTTGCTCCGGTTTTTCTAGCAAACCCGTGGCTGAACGGCGTCATTATCGGCGTCTTTTTCATCGGTGTGTTGGCCTGTTTCTTTCAGGTGGCGCAGATGGTGTCCTCGGTGCGTTGGATCGAAGGCTTTGCCGCTGAAACTCCGGGGCATGAGCTGACCAAAGCGCCGCGACTGCTGGCGCCCTTGGCGGCTTTGCTGCGGACCCGTGGCAAGCAGGCGCAAATATCGTCAAGCTCATCCCGCTCGATCCTGGATTCGGTTGCCTCGCGCATTGAAGAAGTGCGCGACATCACGCGATATATTGTCAATACGCTGATTTTCCTCGGGTTGTTGGGGACGTTCTACGGGCTTGCGACAACCGTTCCGGCGCTGGTGGACACAATCCGCAACCTTGTGCCGCAAGAGGGCGAGGCAGGCGTCGCTGTCTTTACACGCCTGATGTCAGGCTTGGAATCGCAACTTGGGGGCATGGGGATCGCCTTTGCGTCGTCTCTGTTGGGCCTTGCAGGATCGTTGGTCGTGGGCTTGCTCGAGTTGTTTGCCGGACACGGTCAGAACCGGTTCTACCGCGAGTTGGAAGAATGGTTGTCGTCAATCACGCGGCTTGGCTTTGCCGGCAGCGACGGCGAAACCTCGCCCGAGCAGGGGGCCATGGTTGTGATGGCCGATCACCTGTCGCAGCAGATGGAAATGCTGCATTCGATGATCGCGCGATCTGACGAAAACCGGAACGCGGCGGATGCGCGTCTGGAACAGTTGATGGCGTCGATGGATCGCATGACTGACAGGATGCGCGCAGATGATAGCGAAACGCTTTTGGCGCAGGTCGTCGAAGGGCAAACTCGGCTGATTTCCGCGCTGGAAAAAGGCTCGGTCGGTGGCGATATGGATGCCGAAAGCCGGTTGCGATTGCGCAGCATGGATCAGCAATTGCTTCGCATTCTTGAGGAACTGTCGGCAGGTCGTCAGGATGCCATGGCGGAATTGCACAACGACATATCCGCGCTCAATCGAAGCCTCCAGCAGCTTGCGCCCAATCGCGGCCCCTTTAGCGAGGGCTGAGCATGGCGCTTCACCGCCGCACCGGGAACCGCTTTCAAACGTCGATCTGGCCGGGTTTTGTGGATGCGATGACCGGTCTGTTGCTGGTCTTGATGTTCGTTCTGACGATTTTCACCGTCATTCAGTTTGTCTTGATGGAGACCATCTCGGGGCAAGAGGACGAGATGTTCGAACTGTCCGCCGAGGTTTCGGCGCTTGCCGACGCCCTCGGGCTTGAGCGTGATCGCACAGCAGAGTTGACCTCGGATGTCAGGTTCCTGACGCAAAACCTAGACGACGCCGAGGCCCAGGCCGCGGCCCAATCGGCGATGATCCTGGCGCTACGCAATGATCTTGATGCGCAAACCACGGCGCTCAACGCGGCCAACGCGCAGATCACGGCGTTTGAGGATCAGGTGGCGGCCCTCTTGTCGCAACAGGCGGAAAACCTCGGGGCGATTGCAACGCTTGAGGCATCCGAGGCGGAATTGTTGTCCGAACAAGAGGCGCTGAACCTTGCACTTGCCGCTGCACGGTCCGAGATCGATGAACAGGTCGAACAGGCCCGTCTGGCTGCCGCGCGCGAGCAGGCTTTGCAGGCATTGATCGCTGACCTCGAAACCGAAAACCTAAGCGTTAACGACAGTCTCGCAGCCGCCTTGGCGTCGCTGAGCGACGAACAGACAAAGGTTCAATCGCTCAGTCAGGAACTCTTGGAGACGATGGCTTCGCTTGAAGAAACGGTCTCGGCGTTGGCCGAGGAAGAGCAGGCGAAACTGGCCGAGCAGGCGGCGCTTTTGGCGTTGCAAGAGCGGCTTGCCGAAACCGAAACCGCATTGAGCGAAGAAGAAAAGGCCCGCATAGCCGAGGCCGCTGCCGCCGAAGCGCTGCGCGAACGCCTGCGAAATGCGCAATCCGAGCTGACGGCGATGACCCTGGCGCTTGAGGCCAAACGCAAAGAGGCCGAAGACACGCTGACCCTTTTGGCCGCCGCCAAAGCAGCGGAAGAGGGTTTGAATGCCAAATTGGCCGCAGCACTTCTTGCCAATGCCGAGCTTGACCTCAAATTGCAGGAAACCGAAACCTCGCTTGCCGACGCGGAAGCTGCGCGCGACGATTCAGCGTCGCAATTGTCCGAGATCGAAGCAGCTTTGGCCAAGGCGCTTATCAACGTGTCGCAAGAGGCCGACGAGGTCGCCCTCGTCGAAGCTAAACTGCAGGAGGCCCTGTTTGAACTGTCGCGTGCGCAGGATCGCATTCGTGCGCTTGAACGCTCAATGGCGGCTCTGCGGACCCAAGTCGATCAGGGCGAGGCCGCGCTTGCCGATCTGACAACCCGCTACAACGACGAAAAAACCGCGCGGGATGCGGCGGAGCTGGCGAATGCGCAAGCAGGTGTTGATCGTAGCGAATTGTCGGATTTGCTGGCGCAAACCCGCACGGCGGCGGAATTGGCAAATGAAACTGCCGCGCGTGCGCTTGCAGCGCAAGAGGCCGCCGAAGCTCGTGTCACGGCCCTTGGCGATGAAGCCGTAAAACTCCAGGGCGAACTGGCAGTGGCTCAGACCGCATCCGCTGATGCCGCCGCCAAGGTCGCCGATCTTGAGCTTGCCCTGGCAGAAGCGTTGGCCGCCCGCGAGACGCTTGAGGCGGATGGCAGCAGTCTGGCCGCACGGTTGGCCGCGGCATTGGCTGCGAATATATCCGCCCAGGCGGGTCTGGAACAGTTAAGATCCGAAGGCTCGGACCTCGCGCAGGAAACCGCGCGTCTTGAAGACGAGTTGGCCAAGGCGCTCGAGGCTAGGCGTTTGGCACAACAGGCTGCCGAAGACGGTGCGGCGGAATTGGTGAACGCGCAGCGCGACCTTTCGGTTTTGCGCGAAGAACTGGCCCAAGCATTGCTGCGCAGCCAGATGAGCGAAGAAGAAATCACCGAGAAACTGACAGCAGCGGAACGCAATGCCGCGCTGTTGAAGATCGCGCAGGAAGAACTGAGCACGGCAGAAGAAACGACCGCCAAGCAGCAGCGTGATTTGGAATTGCTGAACGCACAGGTTGCGGATTTGCGCACCCAGATGGGCCGGCTTCAGAACCTGATAGACGAGGCCGAAGCCAAGGACATTGCCAGCAATGTGCAGATCACCAATCTTGGCAACCGCTTGAACACAGCCCTGACCCGCGCGGCGGCGACGGAGCGTCGACTCCGCCAGCTAGAGGAAGAAAACAACGCGTTGCTAGCCGCCGAAAAAGAGCGTCTTGAGGCCGAGAACGAAGCGCTCGAGAAGTACCGCTCGGAATTCTTTGGCCGCTTGCGCGAATTGATCGGGGATCGCGACGATGTGCAGATTGTCGGCGACCGCTTCGTGTTTTCGTCCGAAGTTCTGTTTGCATCGGGCGAAGCCGAGCTTTCCGCGGCAGGTCGCGACGAGATCGCCCATGTTTCAGAACTGCTCCGAGAGATTTCCAGCCAGATCCCGCCCGAGATCGATTGGATCATTCGCGTCGATGGTCACACCGACAACATTCAAATGCTTCCGGGCGCTGAATTTGCCGACAACTGGGAACTGAGCCAGGCCCGCGCCCTGTCGGTCGTGCGCGATATGGTGAACGAACACGGCATTTCGCCGAGACGCCTGTCGGCCAACGGGTTCGGGGAATTCCAGCCTTTGAACCCGGCGAATACCGCCGAAGCCCGCGCGCAGAACCGTCGGATCGAACTGAAATTGACCGAGCGATGAGCGCGCGCGCGCAATCCCTGGCGTTGGTGTCGCTCGTCGTGCGCGACTACGATGAGGCGATTGCGTTTTATGTGGGCACGCTTGGGTTCGAGTTGGTCGAGGACAGCTTTCAACCTGCGCAGAACAAGCGTTGGGTTGTCGTGCGGCCGCCGAACGGCAGTGGGGCCTCGTTGCTTTTGGCGCGGGCGTCGGACACGCGCCAGTCGGACTTCATCGGCGATCAAACCGGCGGGCGGGTGTTTCTGTTTCTTCAAACCGATGATTTCTGGCGCGACTACAACGCCTATGAACAAGCCGGTGTCGAATTTGTCCGCGCCCCCAAAACCGAGGATTACGGAACCGTGGCCGTGTTCAAGGATCTCTACGGAACCCTGTGGGATTTGGTCGAGTTCACAAAATAAAAGGGCCGCAAAACTGCGACCCCTTTTGGTTTACTCAGCCGTCAGAAGCGGGGGCTTTTTGCCCTCGATCTTGGGCTTCTCGGGGCCTGAAAGCTGTAAATCCAGCTTGTCATCCTTGACGCCCACTTTGACCAGACCACCTTTGGCGAGTTTGCCAAACAGCAGTTCTTCGGCCAGTGGCTTCTTGATATGCTCTTGAATGACGCGGCCCAGAGGGCGGGCACCCATTTTAGTGTCATAGCCGCGATCCGCGATCCATTCGGCAGCAGGGCGCGTCAGTTCAATCGATACGTTACGATCCATCAACTGCGCTTCGAGTTGGAGAACGAATTTTTCGACGACCTGCAAGATCACCTCTTTCGGGAGGCTGCCAAAGCTGATGACCGCGTCCAGTCGGTTGCGGAATTCTGGCGTAAAGGTGCGCTCAATCGCGGCGGTGTCTTCGCCGGTGCGTTTGTCGCGGCCAAAGCCAATCGCCTCTTTCGCCTGTTCCGAGGCACCGGCGTTTGACGTCATGATAAGCACGACATTGCGGAAATCCGTGGTTCTGCCGTTGTGATCGGTCAGTTTGCCGTGATCCATGACTTGCAACAGAATGTTGAACACATCTGGATGGGCTTTTTCAATCTCATCGAGAAGCAGGACGCAATGCGGATTCTGGTCAACGCCGTCGGTCAACATGCCGCCTTGGTCAAAACCAACATATCCTGGGGGTGCACCGATCAAACGGCTGATCGCATGTTTCTCCATATATTCGGACATGTCAAACCGCAGCAACTCAACGCCAAGCGTGTCGGCAAGTTGTTTGGCGACCTCGGTCTTGCCGACGCCCGTCGGGCCTGCAAACAGGTAGTTGCCGATGGGCTTTTCCGGTTCGCGCAATCCGGCGCGTGACAGCTTGATGGCGCTCGATAGGGCTTCGATTGCTTTTTCCTGCCCGAAGACCACGCGTTTCAGCGATTTTTCGAGATCTTTGAGAACCTCGGCATCGTCCTTGGACACGTTCTTGGGCGGAATGCGGGCGATCTTCGCCACGACCGCTTCGATCTCCTTCACGCCGATGGTTTTGCGGCGTTTGCTTTCCGGCACGAGGTGCTGGGCGGCACCAGCCTCATCAATGACGTCGATGGCCTTGTCGGGCAATTTGCGGTCGTTGATGTAACGCGCTGCAAGCTCAACCGATGATTTGATCGCATCGGCGGTGTATTTCACGCTGTGATGCTCTTCAAAGTAGGGTTTCAAACCGCGCAGGATTTTTACGCTGTCCTCAACCGAAGGCTCATTCACGTCGATTTTCTGGAAACGACGCGCCAGAGCACGGTCCTTTTCAAAATGCTGGCGGAACTCCTTGTAGGTCGTTGACCCCATCGTGCGCAGTTTGCCGCCCTGCAACGCAGGTTTCAGCAGGTTTGACGCGTCCATGGCCCCACCAGATGTGGCCCCCGCGCCAATGACGGTGTGGATTTCGTCGATGAACAACACGGCGTCGGGGTGATCCTCAAGCTCGGTCACCACGGCTTTCAGACGCTCTTCAAAATCCCCGCGATAACGGGTTCCGGCCAACAAGGCCCCCATGTCGAGAGAATAGATCGTGGTTTGCGACAAAACTTCGGGAATGTCGCCTTTGACGATTTTATGGGCCAGACCCTCGGCAATGGCGGTTTTGCCGACACCCGGATCACCGACAAGAAGCGGATTGTTCTTGCGGCGGCGGCACAGCACCTGAATGCAGCGCTCAACCTCGGCGCTTCTGCCGATCAGCGGATCGACATCGCCTTCGCTGGATTTGGCGTTCAGATCGACGCAATATTTGGCAAGCGCACTTTCTTTGGCGTCACCGCTGGCTTCGGCATCGACGGTGGCTTGATCCTCATGCTCATCATCCGCGCCCTGCACCGAGCGGCTTTCGCCGTAGTTCGGATTTTTGGCAACGCCGTGGGCGATAAAGTTGACCGCATCGTAACGGGTCATTTCCTGTTCTTGCAGGAAGTAGGCCGCGTTGGATTCACGCTCGGCAAAGATGGCGACAAGGACATTTGCACCCGTCACCTCGGTTCGGCCCGAGGATTGCACATGGATCGCAGCGCGCTGAATGACGCGTTGGAACGCGGCCGTCGGCACAGCTTCGGATCCTTCGACATCGGTGACCAGATTGGACAGGTCGTCTTCGATGTAGTCCACAAGGCTTTTGCGCAGGTCGTCGAGATCCACATTGCAGGCTTTCAGCACATGGACCGAGTCAGGCTCGTCCAGAAGCGCGAGCAACAGATGCTCAAGCGTTGCAAACTCATGGGATCGCGAATTCGCCAAACCCAAAGCCGAGTGAATTGCCTGCTCTAACGTGTTTGAAAATGAGGGCACTTTGCGCGCTCCTTCCTTTATAATTGCGTTGGGTAGGTCGAACCTATCCCTTGTGTGTTAAACTTTGGTCCTTTGGCGCGAACCTTCAAGGGTTTTTTTGGATCAATCTGTCATCAAGCTGGTCACGATTTGTTAGCAGATTGTGACTGAGCCGCTTAAAAACTGTCTTTGGCTTGGCGTACCCGCGCGAAAACGGCGCCGGCGTCAGCCCCTTTCAAGCCGACGCTGGCCTGCACTTCGGGTATATGACCGCGCAGGAAGGGGTTGGTGGCCAATTCCTCGGCCAAGGAAGACGGAACGGTCGGCTGGCCCGCTGCGCGGGCAGTTTTGACAGCCTCGATGCGGGCGATCAGGTCGGGGTTGCCAGGCTCGATGGTCAGCGCGAATTTGCCGTTGGCGGTGGTGTATTCGTGACCCGAATAGACAAATGTGTCTTGGGGCAGGGCCATCAGCTTTTGCAGGCTTTCCCACATGACCGCTGGGTCGCCCTCAAACAGGCGGCCACAGCCGAGCGCCATCAGGCTGTCGGCGGTAAAGACGGCTTTGGCGGCAGGGATGTAAATCGCGATGTGCCCGAGTGTGTGGCCTGACACATCAAAGATCGAAGCCGCCATGCTGCCGATTTGGATCGCGTCGCCCTCGGCAACCGAGACGTCCAGCGCAGGAAGGCGGTGCGCGTCCGCCTGTGCGCCAACGACCTTAGCCTTATGTGCGGCCAGAATGCCCGCCAACCCGTCGACATGATCCCAGTGGTGATGGGTCAAAAGCACCATGTCCAGCGACCACCCCCGATGTGCCAATGCTTGCAGAATCGGCGTTTCTTCGGGGGCATCGACAAGGGCGGTAAAGCTGGTTTCATCGTCGTTGAGCAAAAAGGCATAATTGTCCGCGAGGCAGGGGATTGTGACGATTTCGAGGGTCATGGGCTTTCCTTGTGGGCAATCTGTGCTTAACTCTGCTTGATTGATCCTAAGACGTTTCGTCCAAACTTAAATGGCAAAAAATCTTGCGAGGCGTGACGGGTCGTCGAAATTGGCGGGAAATCTCTGATCTTCTCGCGTCGGAAAGTGATCTCGATACGCTGATAGAGGCGCGCTCATGCATCTGGACGTTCAGGATTTACGAAACTTCTACTACCGCAGCGCCTTGGGCCGCGCGGTCCAAAGATCGATCCGCGAGAAAATCATGCAGCGCTGGCCCGAAGCAAACGGCCAAACGGTTGTCGGATATGGTTTCGCCGTGCCGCTTTTGCGGACTTATCTCAAATCCGCCCGACGGGTCATCGGCCTGATGCCCGGGCCTCAGGGGGTAATGCCTTGGCCCGCCGGACTGCCGAATGTCTCGACGCTGTGTCATGAAACCATGTGGCCGATTGAGACCGGTCATGTGGACAAGCTGGTGATGATGCACGGGCTTGAGACCAGCGATGACCCCAACGCCGTTCTGTCCGAGGCGTTTCGCGTGCTCGGGCCGGGTGGCAAACTGATCCTTGTTGTGCCCAACCGTGCGGGGCTGTGGGTGCGGGCCGATCACACGCCTTTCGGGTTTGGCCGCCCATATACGCTCGGGCAATTGGAGACGCAGTTGCAACTGCACCAGTTCATGCCCGAGTTTCACTGCGGCGCATTGCATTTCCCGCCCTCGCAAACGCGGTTCTGGCTGAAGACTTCGCATGTGCTCGAAAGCATGGGCACGCGGCTATCCATCAAGCTGACCAGTGGCGTTCTGATTGTCGAGGCGGACAAGCGCGTCCACCTGCCCGCAGATCGCGGAACCGCTGTGCTGGACAAGAAGTTCGAAGCGCTGGGCAGCTTGCGCCCGGCGGGGGCGGGACCGGCCTAGCGGTGTGGCGACTCGGTAATTTGTGTCAAAAATGAACCTTTTCGTGAATGCTGCATGTGCGCAATAGGTCGCACATTCGTTAACCTATTGATTTTATTCACACATAGCATCGGCGGAATACAACATACTGTGTTGCTTGGCGCATATTGGTCTGGTACATCGACGCTGATTTTCAGTGCTTTGAACTTGTTCAAGGTTAACCAACGTCCTCGGGGTGGTTTGCACAAACCGAACCGGGGCCAGATATCGGAAGGGTGGACGTGTCCGAACCAGCTTCGATCTCCTCAGGCATTGCAGAACGCTATGCCACCGCGATCTTTGAGATCCTTCAGGAAAACAATGACCTGAACGGACTTGAAGCCAGCGTAGATTCCCTCGCAGATGCTTTGAATACAAGCGACGACTTGCGCAACCTGATTCACTCGCCAATTGTTTCGCGCGAAGATCAAGGCGCGGCCATCACCGCGATTGCTGCCAAGATGGATCTCGTCGAAGGCATGCGCAACGCTCTTAGCCTGATGGCTCAGAAGCGCCGCCTCTTTATTCTTCCCCAGCTGATCGAACAGCTGCGCGAGATGATCGCCGATCACAAAGGCGAAGTGACAGCCGAGGTTACCAGCGCAAAAGCTATGACCAAGGGTCAAACAGACAAACTTGCCGCCGCGCTCAAAGAACGCGTTGGCAAGGACGTGAAGATTAATGCGGCCGTCGATAAAGATATTATCGGTGGCCTTGTTGTTAAAGTGGGCTCGAAGATGATCGACACGTCGATCCGCTCCAAGCTCAACTCCCTCCAGAATGCAATGAAAGAGGTCGGATAAATGGGTATCCAAGCTGCAGAGATTTCTGCGATCCTGAAGGACCAGATCAAGAACTTCGGTCAAGAAGCCGAAGTTGCTGAGGTTGGTCGTGTGCTTTCCGTCGGTGACGGTATCGCGCGCGTTTACGGACTGGACAACGTTCAGGCCGGTGAAATGGTTGAGTTCCCTGGTGGAATTCAGGGCATGGCCCTGAACCTTGAAGCCGACAACGTTGGTGTTGTTATCTTCGGTTCTGACCGCGACATTAAAGAAGGTGACACTGTTAAGCGCACCAACTCGATCGTGGACGTGCCAGCCGGCGAAGGTCTTCTTGGTCGTGTTGTTGACGGGTTGGGTAACCCAATTGACGGAAAAGGCCCAATCGAGGCTTCCGAGCGCCGCATCGCGGACAGCAAGGCACCGGGCATCATCCCACGTAAATCGGTTCACGAACCGATGGCGACTGGCCTGAAAGCCGTCGACGCGATGATCCCAATCGGCCGTGGTCAGCGAGAGCTTATCATTGGCGACCGTCAGACCGGTAAAACTGCCGTTGCTCTGGACGCGATCCTGAACCAGAAATCCTACAACGACGCTGCTGGCGACGACGAAAGCAAGAAACTTTACTGCATCTATGTTGCGGTTGGTCAAAAGCGTTCGACGGTTGCTCAGTTGGTCAAAAAGCTCGAAGAGAGCGGCGCGATCGAATACACGACCGTTGTTGCTGCGACAGCTTCTGACCCGGCACCTTTGCAGTTCCTTGCGCCATATGCAGCTACAGCAATGGCCGAGTTCTTCCGCGACAATGGCCGTCACGCGCTTATCATCTATGATGACCTTTCCAAGCAGGCTGTGTCTTATCGTCAGATGTCACTTCTTCTTCGCCGTCCACCTGGACGTGAAGCCTATCCTGGTGACGTTTTCTATCTTCACTCGCGTCTGCTCGAGCGTTCGGCCAAGCTGAACGAAGACAATGGCGCAGGCTCTTTGACAGCGCTGCCTGTTATCGAAACCCAAGGTGGCGACGTTTCGGCGTTTATTCCTACAAACGTGATTTCGATCACCGACGGTCAGGTCTTCCTTGAAACTGAATTGTTCTATCAGGGTATCCGCCCTGCTGTGAACACTGGTCTCTCGGTGTCTCGTGTTGGTTCGTCCGCGCAAACCAAGGCGATGTCTTCGGTTGCCGGTCCGGTTAAACTGTCACTGGCCCAGTATCGTGAGATGGCTGCGTTTGCTCAGTTTGGTTCCGACCTTGATGCGGCGACACAGGCATTGCTGAACCGTGGTGCACGTCTGACCGAGCTTATGAAGCAGCCTCAGTATTCGCCACTGACCAATGCTGAAATCGTCTGTGTGATTTTCGCAGGCACCAATGGCTACCTTGACGGCATCGACGTCTCGGAAGTTGGCCGCTGGGAGCAAGGCTTGCTGAACCACTTGCGCGCAAACGCAACGGATCTGCTGGCTGACATCGCGAACAATGACCGTAAGGTGAAGGGCGATCTCGAAGAGTCCATCCGCGCTGCACTTGACGCATTCGCCGCTGACTTCGCTTAAGGGGATCAAGGCAGATGGCCAACCTTAAGGAACTCAAAAATCGGATCGCGAGTGTGAAGAACACGCGTAAGATCACGAAGGCTATGCAAATGGTGGCCGCCGCAAAATTGCGGCGGGCGCAGGAAGCTGCCGAACAGTCGCGTCCCTATACAGAACGGTTTAATGCCGTGATGGCAGGGCTTGCGGCGTCGGTTGGTGGGTCTGACAGTGGCCCTCAGCTGCTGACAGGCACCGGCAGCGACCAGACTCAGCTGATTGTTCTGATGACGTCAGAGCGCGGCTTGTGCGGTGGTTTCAATACGAACATCGTCAAACTGGCGCGTGTTCGCATCAATGAACTGAAAGCCGCTGGCAAAAACGTCAAGGTTCTGACGGTTGGCAAAAAAGGCCGCGATCAGCTTAAGCGTGACTTTGGGGATCTCTATATCGGCCACGTCGATTTGACCGAAGTCAAGCGCATTGGCTATTCGGACGCGCAGGGAATTGCCCGTGAAATTCTGTCTCGCTTTGATGCGGGCGAATTTGACGTGGCGACACTTTTCTACGCCAAGTTTGTCAACGTTGTGACCCAAGTGCCAACAGCCCAGCAGATCATTCCTTTCGCTGTGCCAGAAGGCACGGAGGTCGAGGAAGGCGCGCTCTACGATTACGAGCCAAGCGAAGAAGCAATTCTTGCTGACTTGTTGCCTCGTGGTGTTGCCACAGCGGTCTTTAGCGCTTTGTTGGAAAACGGAGCATCCGAGCAGGGTGCGCGTATGTCTGCCATGGACAACGCGACGCGCAACGCAGGTGAGATGATCGACAAACTGACCATCCAATACAACCGTTCGCGTCAGGCCGTGATTACCAACGAGCTGATTGAAATTATTTCGGGCGCGGAAGCGCTCTAAGAAAACCGGAGAGATACGACATGTCTAACGTCGGAAAAATCACCCAGGTCATCGGCGCTGTCGTCGATGTGCAGTTCGAGGGAGATCTGCCTCAGATCCTGAACGCCCTGGAAACAGACAACAACGGCCGTAAGCTGGTTCTTGAAGTTGCCCAACACCTTGGCGAGAACACAGTTCGCGCCATTGCTATGGACGCGACCGAAGGTCTTGTTCGTGGTCAGGACGTCACCAACACAAACGGTCCGATCAGCGTTCCAGTCGGAACAGCGACACTTGGCCGTATTATGAACGTGACGGGCGACCCAGTTGACGAAAAAGGCGATGTGGCCACGTCTGAGCGCCGCGGCATCCACGGTGATGCGCCTGAGTTCTCAGAGCAGTCAACAGAAACAGAAATCCTCGTGACAGGCATCAAGGTTATCGACCTTCTGGCGCCCTACACGAAGGGTGGTAAAATTGGTCTCTTCGGGGGTGCCGGCGTTGGCAAAACCGTTTTGATTATGGAACTCATCAACAACATCGCAAAAGTGCACTCGGGTCTCTCGGTGTTCGCGGGTGTTGGCGAGCGTACACGTGAAGGTAACGACCTTTACCACGAGATGATCGAATCCGGCGTTATCGTTCCTGACGATCTTGAGAAATCAAAGATTGCTCTCGTATATGGCCAGATGAACGAGCCTCCCGGAGCGCGTATGCGTATTGCGCTGTCAGGTCTGACCCTGGCCGAGCAGTTCCGCGACGAATCTGGTTCGGACGTTCTGTTCTTCGTTGATAACATCTTCCGCTTTACCCAAGCGGGGTCCGAGGTGTCTGCGCTTCTTGGCCGTATTCCTTCGGCTGTGGGCTACCAGCCTACTCTGGCGACAGACATGGGTGCGATGCAGGAACGTATTGCGTCGACCAAATCTGGTTCGATCACTTCGGTTCAGGCCGTATATGTTCCAGCGGATGACTTGACTGACCCTGCTCCGGCAACGTCGTTTGCGCACCTTGATGCGACAACCGTTCTTGACCGTGCAATCTCGGAAAAAGGTATCTACCCCGCTGTGGATCCACTGGGTTCGACATCGCGTCTGCTCGATCCACTTGTCATCGGTGAAGAGCACTACACAGTTGCGACCGACGTTCAGCAGGTTCTTCAGCGCTATAAGTCGCTTCAGGACATCATCGCCATTCTTGGTATGGACGAACTGTCAGAAGACGACAAAATGGCTGTTGCCCGTGCGCGTAAGATCGAACGCTTCCTGTCACAGCCGTTCGACGTTGCGAAAGTGTTCACAGGCTCTGACGGTGTTCAGGTTCCGCTTGAAGACACAATCGCTTCGTTCAAAGCTGTTGTTGCTGGCGAGTATGACCACCTTCCAGAAGGCGCGTTCTACATGGTTGGCGGCATCGACGAAGTGATCGCTAAAGCCGAGAAAATGGCTGCTGAAGCGGCCTAAGGAGGGCCGTTATGGCTGATACGATGCAATTTGACCTGGTCAGCCCCGAGCGGAGCCTTGCTTCGCTTCAGGCGGCTTCGGTACAGATCCCTGGCGCCGATGGCGACATGACAGCGATGCCTGACCACGCACCGACGATTACGACGTTGCGCCCGGGCATCCTGACAGTCAACGGACCCGACGGTGCAAGCTCTTATGCTGTCACCGGTGGCTTCGCTGAGATTTCAGCCGAAGGCACATCGGTTCTGGCCGAAAAAGCCATCCCGACGGCGGATGTTTCCGCCGCCGATATGGACGCTTTGGTTGCGACAGCGTCGGACGCAGCGGCAAACGCCACTGCCGAGACCAAAGACGCAGCGGCCAAGACCCTGGCTGACTTGGAGGCCTTGCGCGCCGCTCTCGGCGTGTAAGTTCATCCAAAAATGAATTCAGAAAGGCCCTGAGGTTTCCTCGGGGCCTTTTCTTTTTCGCCGCATCGCCTTAATTCTGACGAGCAAGGCAGATTAAACGGGTTCCCATGAAACGCTGGAATTCAGGACAGACGGGTGTAGACCAAGGCGACGTTCAGCTTTTTGCTGATTATGTCGACGACGGCCCTATGTGGACCGGCTCGGGCGAGCGGGAAATCCGGCGCGAGGTCAAGTTTTCGGGTAAATTCAGGTCGCCCCCAGCGGTGCATGTCAGCCTGAGCCTTCTCGATCTCGATCAAAGCACCAATACCCGGGTCGAAATCGTCGCCGAGGATGTCACCAATCAAGGATTCGATCTGGTTTTCCGAACATGGGGCGATACCCGCATCGCAAGGGTCCGCGCGGCGTGGTTCGCCATCGGAGACATGCGCAATCACGACGATTGGGATATTGATTAGGCGCTTACTTGTACGCGTAGCGATTGGCCCGATCGAAGATCGGCATGACCAACCACGCTTTCGAAACAATCAGCCTTTGAACATGCCTTCGTAGATCGGCTCAAGCGTCTCGGTTTCAAACAGAGACGAAACCGATGTGCCGTTCCAGATGTTCAGCGCCGCTTGGGCGAACATTGGTGCGGTGGGCACGATGCGGATATTCGGGGCGGCGAGGGTTGCTTCGGTGGGTTCAATCGAATCCGTGATGACCAGTGATTTCATCACCGAATTGGTGATCCGCTCAATCGCCGGGCCAGAAAGAACGCCGTGGGTGATGTAGGAATGAACCTCGGTTGCGCCATGCTCGATCAGGACTTCTGCGGCCTTGCAGAGCGTTCCGGCCGTGTCGCAAATGTCGTCAACGATGATGCATTTCTTTCCACTGACGTTGCCGATCACGGTCATTTCGGCAATCTCGCCTGCTTTTTCGCGACGTTTGTCAACAATGCTGAGCGGTGCGTTGATCCGCTTGGCCAACTCGCGCGCGCGGGCCACGCCGCCGACGTCTGGAGAGATCACCATGATGTCGTCCATTTGGCCTTTGAATTGTTCTTTCACGTCCAATGCAAAAACTGGCGAGGCATAGAGGTTATCAACCGGAATATCGAAGAAACCCTGAATTTGAGCGGCGTGGAGATCCATCGTCAACACACGCTCGATCCCGGACTTGACCAGCATGTTGGCGACCAGTTTGGCGCTGATCGGTGTGCGGGCCTTAGCGCGGCGGTCCTGACGGGCATAGCCGAAATAGGGGATCACCGCCGTGATACGGGCCGCGGACGAGCGCCGCAGCGCGTCGGCCATAATCAGCAGTTCCATCAGGTTGTCGTTCGCGGGGTTCGACGTGCTTTGGATCACAAACATATCCTCGCCACGGACGTTTTCGTAAACTTCGACAAAGATCTCTTGGTCGTTAAAGCGTTCGACCCGCGCGTCAACAAGGCCGACATTGGACCCACGATGCAAGGACATGCGTCGTGCGATGGATTTTGCGAGTGGAAGATTGGAATTGCCCGAAATCAGTTTCGGTGCGGAGGTGGTGGCCATAAACGTGTTCCCCGAGGTACATCTGTAACAGATTCGTGACGTTGACTTGCCTTAACATGTGGCTAGTGTCACGCAAACCCAGCGTGGACACAGGAGGCCTTTAATGGCTCATATAGACTACTATTTTTCGACCTTTTCACCGTTTTCGTATCTGGCAGGCACCCGGATGGAGGATGTCGCCAAAAAGCACGGCGCAAGCATCACCTATAAGCCAATTGATCTTGTTGGATTGTTTGGCCGGACCGGCGGCCTTCCCCCCGGACAGCGCCATATCTCGCGTCAGGAAATCCGCCTGCAAGAGATGCGGCGTCAGAACAAGAAGCTGGGCATGTCGATGAACATGAAACCTGCGCATTTCCCGACAAACTCGGCGCCGTCATCCTATGCAGTGATCGCTGCGCAAAACGCAGGTGGTGGCGATCTGGGGGGGCTGTGCCACGCGTTTTTGCGGGCCTGTTGGGCCGAAGACAAAGACATCGCGCAGGACGAAGTGATAAAGGCTTGCCTGACCGAGAACGGCTTTGATGCAGGGCTGGCGACCTCCGGTCTGCTTGCTGGTGCGGAAACCTTTGAGGCAAACATGGAAGACGCGGTCAAAGATGGCGTGTTCGGCGCGCCGTTCTACGTGGTCGATGGAAGCGAACGGTTCTGGGGCCAGGATCGGATTGCCGACATCGACGCCTATTTGTCCGGCGATCTATAAGCAGTTGCGCCCCGCTCAGGCGATCTGAGGCGGGGTGCGATGCAACTGGGTTTGTTTAAAGCTACTTGAAACAAGGCGGCGGGCCCGCCGGTTGACGATCTTCCTACCAATCTGCGGGCTTTCACCCGCAGCACCTATCGATCTATTCGGTGATCTGGCCGACCTCTGACATCCTTGCTTTCGCTAGCCTCGGGTCGATGGAACCATGATCTTGTGCGCGGTTAAGGTTTTATGTGCGCGGGTCTTAAAGAACCGTAGCGGCGCAGTGCGCTGGCCCTATGTCAGGGCGTCCATGAAAGACGTGATGTCTTCATCCGTTGTTGACCACGAGCACACCAATCGACAGTTCAACATTTCGGCCTCGTCGCCTTCGGGATCGATGGCGCTGTAGACGGCGCCAGCCGCGATGGCGCGCTTGTGCATGGCGCGTGGCATGGCTGCAAAGACAAGGTTGGCGTCAACGGGGTGGGTCAGCGTGACATCAGGCAGCGCTTGCAGCGTCGTCGCCAGTTTGGCCGCCGAGGCGTTCGAGCGTGCCGCAAGCTCAAGCCACAGATCGTCTTGCAGATAGGCCAGCATCTGCGCGGACAGATACCTGTGCTTTGAGAACAAATGCCCGCCGCGTTTGCGGCGCAGTTCAAATTCCCACGCCAGATCGGGATCAAACAGGATCACGGCCTCGGCCCCGAGAAGCCCGTTCTTGGTGCCGCCAAAGCTGAGCACATCGACGCCCGCCTTCCAGCTCATCTCGGCGGGGGTTGCGCCCGTGCTGACAAGCGCATTGGCAAAGCGTGACCCGTCAAGATGGGTGCGAATGCCGTGGCTTTTGGCGATCGCATTCAGGGCGGTCACTTCCTCGACCGTGTAGACGGTTCCGGCCTCGGTCACGTTTGTCAGGCTAAGCGCGCCCGGTTGTACCGAATGCACGTCGCCCTTGACCTGCGTGGCGATTGCCGTTTCCAACCCCACTGGCAGTATCTTTCCGTGGTCGCCATCAACCAGTTCCAGTTTCGCGCCGCCTGAGTAAAACTCGGGCGCGCCGCATTCGTCCATGGCGATATGGGCGTAGCGATGACAGTAGATCGCCTGCCAAGGATCAACGAGCGTCGCCAGTGACAAGACGTTGGCGGTCGTGCCTGTTGCGACCAAGTAAACTTCGGCGTTCGGGGCCTCAAACACATCGCGGATCAGGCGGCGCACTTCGCCCATTTCGTCGTCGTTGCCATAAGACCTCCGATAGCCTGCGTTGGCCGTGTTCAACGCTGCCATCACTTGAGGCGGCACGGGCGAAGTGTTGTCAGAGGCGAAAAACATCAGGTTGGTTCCTCGATTATATGGTCTTCCCAATCGTCGTCATCGACGGTCAGTTCATTGACGGTTTTGCCGCGCATGGAAACCCCGGAACTGTGCACGGTCTCGGGGTCGCCACTGATAAGCGGGTGCCAGTCGGCCAAGGGTTTGCCCTGCCAGAGCAGCCGGTAGGCGCAGGTTTTGGGCATCCAATAGGCGTGCTGATCGATGTTACTCGCGGTCAGCGAGATGCATTCGGGAACGTAGTCACGCCGGTTTTCGTAGCTTGAACACAGGCAGGTATCGCCATCCAGTAAACGGCAGGAAATGCAGGTCAGCTCCACGTGTCCGGTCTCGTCGTCTTCAAGTTTGTTCAGGCAGCATTTTCCGCAACCGTCGCACAGGGCTTCCCATTCCTTGGCGGTCATTTTCGCCAAAGGCACGGTTTCCCAAAAGCGATTGCGCAGGCCTTGGCGGTCAATCGGATTGCTCATAGGGCCTCAAGGATGTCGCGGGCCTTGTCGCAATCTGCGGTCATTTGGGCAATCAAGGCATCCAACCCGTCAAACTTCAGCTCGGGGCGCAGATATTCAACGAAGGCAATCGACAGGGTCGCGCCATAAAGATCGCCCGAGAAGTCAAAGATAAACGTCTCAAGATTGGCGAGGTTTTCGCCGAACATGGGCCGAACCCCGAGCGAGGCCGCACCGTGGTAACTGCCTTGATGCGGGCCGTCGAGGACATCGACCAAGACCGCGTAAACGCCGTGTTTGGGTTGATGGAGACCGTCGACCGACATGTTTGTCGTTGGAAAGCCAAGCTCGCGCCCGCGCTGTTCGCCGCCGATCACTTCGCCCTCGATCCGATGCCAGTGCCCGAGCATCGCAGCGGCGTCGCGTGGACGACCATTCGACAAAGCCGCACGGATGTTCGTAGAACTCACGAGATCACCCTGATTTTCCAAAAGCGCGGCGATGGTGACGCCAAACCCGAACTCTTTGCCAAAGGCGACCAAATCGCTGGCCGTGCCCGAGCGCCCTTTGCCAAAGCAGAAATCTGCGCCGACAACGATATGCCTCAACCCGAGACCCTCGGCGACCACATGCTGCGCAAACTCGCGCGCGCTGAGGCTGGACAGGGCCGTGTTGAAATTCAGCTCGTACAAACGCTCAACGCCGAGTTTTTCAAGCCGCGTTGCGCGGGCTTGCGGGCTCATCAGGCGGAATGACGGGGCGTTGGGTGCAAAGTATTCGCGGGGATGCGGGTTAAAGGTCAGAATGCCAAGCGGGGCGCCGAGTGCGTCACCCGCCGTCTTCGCCATGTCGATAACGCTGATATGGCCACGATGAACACCGTCAAAATTGCCAATAGCGACCGAGGCCCCCCGGTCTTCAGGATCGACAAATTGATAGTCCCGAATGATGCGCATAGGGCAGGGTTAACCGCCCATTCGAGGCTGTGCAAGGTCCCACAGAAAAATGCTTGGGATCAGTCGAATTTGGCAGATGGTGCAAGCACCGTGGCCTCGCCCACAAGCACCTTGCGATGGCCGACCATGCAGCGGCAATCGAGTTTCACGCGGCGTTTGGCGTATTCGATGTCAATCACCTCGACCTCGGCGCGCACGGTGTCGCCGGGGCGAACCGGGGCAAGAAACTTGAGGTTCTGCCCCATGTAGATCGTGCCGTGCCCCGGAAGCTGTTCGCCGATAACGGCCGAGATCAATCCGGCCGTTAACATGCCATGGGCAATGCGGCCCTCAAAGATTGTGTCTTGGGCATATTCGTCGTCGAGATGCACCGGATTGTGGTCGGTCGAAATTTCGGCGAACATCTCGATGTCGCGGTCAGTCACGACCTTCTGCACGTAACGGGTCATGCCCATTTCGATGTCTTCGATGCAGATCGTTCCACGAGGCAAGTTGTCCAACATACCGCCCTCCACGAGGCTAAAAGTAATTAAATCACCACCCACACTTGGGTTTTGAAATATAATTACTTCGCAGTTGCAGAAAATCAAGCGAAATTTTGGCTAGCGCAGCATTCCGATGGCATAGGTCGGGTGCTGATTTTCCTTGTTCAGAAAGGCTTTCAGCGCTTCAGGGTCAGGCTGGTGCGACGTTTTGGTTTCCTCGGCGGCCAAGCCACCGGTGATGAACAGAGAATCGATGTCCTCGCCCATTGCGCCGGCGATGTCGGTTATGATGCCGTCGCCGATGGCCAGAATGCGATCGTCGGCGATTGTTTTGCCAAGTTCGGCAAGGCGAAGTCGCGCCAGATCGTAGATTGGCGGATGCGGTTTACCGAAATAGAGGCTCTCTCCGCCCATTTCGCTATAAAGCTGGGCCAGCGCGCCTGCGCACCATTCGCGGGCCGCGCCGCGGTCCACAACGATGTCAGGGTTGGCGCACAGCAGCTTCATCCCTTTTTGCTTGGCATAAAGGAAGGCAGCGCGATTGGTGTCTGGGTTGGCGTAAGGATCGTCTGGGCCACAGCAGACGATCCCTTCGGCTTGTTCCAGGGGGACACGCGCAATCTCGACCCCGTTTTCGACCACGGCGAGCGGTTCAAAAAAACCGGCATCGCGTTCCGATTCACCCATAAACAATACCTTCTGGCCCACCGCGCCCCGAAACATTGCGACCCGCGCGGAGTCACCAGAAGTTGCAATCGTGTCCCACGCATCGTCAGGGATGCCGAACTGAACCAGTTGCTCCGCGACCCCTTTTCGCGGCTTCGGCGAGTTGGTCAGCAAAACGACCGTTCCGCCCGATTTCCGGTAAGTTTGCATCGCCGCGACGGCTTCGGGGTGGGCTTGGATGCCATTGTGCATGCATCCCCAAAGATCGACGAACAGGGCATCATAGGTCTGGGCAATGTCGGAAAGAGAGTGAATGATCTGGGTCATGCGGGCCTCGGTTGAAGATTGCCCTGCTATTGCATTTTACCGATAACTTATCCAGTTGAGATGATACGTGTGGCAACGGTGGCATCCCCCGCGCCCTGAAAAGGTCTGAGAGTTTCATGCAAAAGCCAACAATCTACCACATCCCGGTTTGCCCGTTTTGCCAACGGGTTGAGATTATTCTGGCCCTGAAGGGGCTTTCGGACGAGGTGACCTTTTCGGTCGTCGATATCACCAAACCACGCGATCCCGCGCTGTTGGTCAAATCACGCGGGACAACGGCGCTGCCGCTGTTAGAGATGCCCGACGGGCGGGTTCTGAAAGAAAGCCTGGTGATCTTGCGGTATCTGGACGAGTCGCTTGGCACCGGGGTTGCGCAGCCCGATGCCTATGGACGCGCCGTTGAGAATATGATGATCGCCAAGGAAGGGGCCTTTACCATGGCGGGGTACGTTATGGTGATGAACCAAGATCCGGACAAAACCGGGGCGCTGCGCGACAAGCTGCTATCGGTTTACGCGGACCTCAACGACTTTTTGCTGTGGCACAATCCCGACGGCATGTATTTGTTCGACGAGTTTGGTTTGGCCGAGGCCGTGTTCACGCCGATGTTCATGCGCTTTTGGTTCCTCGACTATTACGAAGACTTTGAGTTGCCCGACGACCCGAAGTTTGCGCGTGTTCGAAAATGGAAAGAGGCCTGCCTGAGCCATCCGGCTGCGCAGCAAACGAGTTTCGACGAAATCGTCAAAGTTTATTACGACTATGCTAAAGGCGCGGGAAACGGGGCGCTTTTGGACGGGCGTTCAGTGTCGAGTTTTGCTTTCGAGCCGGATTGGCGCGACCGCCCGATGCCTCCGAAGGACAAATACGGCTATTCCGCCACGGACTCGGAATTGGGGCTGACATAGAAAAAGGCGCCGATTGGGGCGCCTTTTCAACTTTGCTCGAAGGTCGGATCAGACCTTGAGATTTGGAATGATCTGCTTTTTGCGGCTCATGATGCCCGGCAGAACGACGGCGTCGCCAGCAACAGACGCACCAAAACTTTTCTCGGCGACGGTTTTGACCGCGTCGTTTGGAACAAGCAGGGTGGCTTCTTCGTTCAGGATGTCGACGACAAACAGAAGAACCTGATCGACTCCGTCTTCGGTGGCGACGGTTTTCATGGTGTCCATCAGGCTGGCTTTGCGGTCGAGAACCATAGCGGGTGCCGTGGTTTCAAGAACCGAGACACGGAACTTTGTGCCCTCGACGGCGTATTCCTTGCTGTCCATGCGCAGCAGATCGGCATCCGAGAATTCCGAGACGTCAGACTTGGCGGCGAACATGTCAGCGGCATAGGCGGCGATGTCGATGTTCAACTCAGCGGCCAGTTTTTCGGCAACGGCTTTGTCGTGCGCTGTGGTGGTCGGGCTGCGGAATTCCAGCGTATCCGAAAGAATGCAGGTCAGGGCCGCACCTTTGATGGCGTCTGGCATTTTTGCCATGTCGTCGCCGATCAGGTCGTTCATGATCGTCGCGGTGCAGGCGAGCGGACGCACGGTGATGTCAATCGGGCCTTTGGTTTCAAGGCCGCCAACCAGTTTGTGGTGGTCGATGATGGCTTGAATGTCGGCGTTGTTGATATTCGCGGGCAGCTCAGCTGGGTTGTTGGTGTCCACGATAACCACGGCCTCATCATCGGCGACGTCGGCGATGATTTCAGGCTTTTCAAGGTTCCAGCGTTCAAGCATGAAGGCCGCTTCGGTGTTTGGCTCGCCCAGCAGGACGGGGGTCGCGGCGACGCCTTTGATTTCGTTCATGTACCATGCCCAAATAATTGGAGAGCCTGTGGAATCTGTATCGGGGGCCTTGTGGCCGAAAATCTTGGTTGTCATGTCACAATCCTGAACTGTCGCAAATTTGTCGGGGTTATATGCAGGTGCAGCATTGTTGTCACGTCAAGATAACGCTCTGCGACCTCCCGTCATGGCGGCTATGCAAGGGCGTTGGAACGCGGGCAGGACTGGGGTAAGTTTCAGGGATGACAAAACCTTCGGAAACAGACCTTTATGATCCCGTCAAAGCCTGGCTTGAAGACCTCGGCTATGAGGTGAAGGCCGAAGTTGGCGCGGCGGATGTGGTTGCCGTGCGCGGCGACGAGGTGCCGTTGATTGTCGAAATGAAGCTGGGGTTTTCGTTGACGTTGCTGCATCAGGCGGTCGCGCGGCAGGCCATAAGTGACAACGTCTACGTTGCTGTGCCTCGATGGACGGGCAAAGCCGGTTGGCGGACATTCAAGCGCAATGTCGGGCTGTGCAAACGGTTGGCGCTGGGTGTCGTAAGCGTGCGATTGTCGGATGGGTTCGTGCAGGTCCATGCCGACCCGCGCGCGTTCAAGCCACGCAAATCAAACCCACGGCGGTCGGCGCTTATGTCCGAGTTTGCACGGCGAGAGGGTGACCCGAACCTAGGCGGCACCAACGGCAAGATCGTGACGGCGTATCTACAGGACGCCCAGAAATGCGCAGCGTATTTGCAGGAACATGGCTCGACCAAGGGTGCGATCGTAAAGGATGCGACAGGTGTCGTGCAGGCGACTCGCATCATGCGCGATAATCACCACGGCTGGTTCCAGCCGCTCGGGAAGGGCGTTTACGAACTGACGGACGCCGGACGCGCACGGAGTGAACGAAACGCGTGATTCTCGACTTTTGCTTTGTCCAGACAGCGCGTGCGCCATGGAAATTTAGACGTTTCTTTTGATTTCCGGCTTTTTCTCACGGATTCACCTTCGAGCGTTGACAGCTTGCTCTGCACTTCCTAACTATGCGTCGTTAGCACTCGACTTAGGTGAGTGATAACGGTGCCCATGAGGGGCCGACTAAGAGAAACATTGAGCATAGGAGCTACATGTCAATGTCACTAACACCTCTTCACGACCGTGTTCTGGTACGCCGAGTAGAAGGCGAAGAGAAAACTGCTGGCGGGCTTTATATCCCTGAAAGCGCGAAAGAGAAGCCAGCCGAAGGCGAAATCATCGCTGTTGGCGCAGGCCTACGCAACCAAGACGGCGAGCGCATTGCGCTGGACGTTAAAGTTGGCGACATGGTTCTGTTCGGCAAATGGAATGGTCAGGACGTCACCGTCGACGGCGAAGAGCTGCTGATGATGAAAGAGTCCGACATCATGGGAATCATTGGCTAATCGCCGTTCCGATCATCTTTCTGAAACTCACTAGATATTCCAGGAGCAAGCACAATGGCTGCTAAGGACGTAAAATTTAACACAGACGCACGCAACTCGATGTTGCGCGGCGTAAATGTTCTCGCTGACGCTGTAAAAGTGACCCTCGGCCCGAAAGGCCGGAACGTGGTCCTCGACAAGTCGTTCGGCGCACCTCGTATCACCAAAGACGGTGTCTCTGTTGCCAAAGAGATCGAGCTTGAAGACAAGTTCGAGAACATGGGCGCACAGATGGTTAAAGAAGTTGCATCGCGCACAAACGACGAAGCTGGCGACGGTACAACCACTGCAACAGTTTTGGCGCAGGCGATCGTTCGCGAAGGCATGAAGTCGGTTGCAGCAGGCATGAACCCAATGGACCTGAAGCGCGGCATCGATCTGGCAACAACTAACGTGGTTGCTGCTCTCAAAGCGGCTGCACGCGAAGTCAAAGACAGCGACGAAGTTGCGCAGGTTGGTACAATCTCGGCCAACGGCGAAGCTGAAATCGGTCAGCAGATTGCTGGCGCGATGCAGAAAGTCGGCAACGAAGGCGTCATCACTGTTGAAGAGAACAAAGGTCTTGAAACAGAGACTGACGTTGTTGAAGGCATGCAGTTTGACCGTGGCTACCTGTCACCTTACTTCGTCACCAACGCTGACAAAATGACAACCGAGCTGGAAGACTGCCTGATCCTGCTTCACGAAAAGAAACTGTCGTCGTTGCAGCCAATGGTTCCACTGCTTGAGTCGGTTATCCAGTCGACAAAGCCTCTGATGATTATTGCTGAAGATGTCGAAGGCGAAGCGCTTGCAACTCTGGTTGTGAACAAACTGCGTGGCGGCCTGAAAATCGCGGCTGTGAAAGCGCCTGGCTTCGGTGACCGCCGCAAGGCAATGTTGCAGGACATCGCGATCCTGACCGGTGGTCAGGTCATCTCGGAAGACCTAGGCATGAAGCTCGAGTCGGTCACGATGGACATGCTTGGCACCGCTAAGAAAGTTCAGATCACCAAAGACGAAACAACAATCGTTGATGGTGCTGGTGAGAAAGCCGAAATCGAAGCACGCGTGAGCCAGATCCGTCAGCAGATCGAAGAAACCACTTCGGACTACGACCGTGAAAAACTTCAAGAACGTGTTGCTAAACTGGCAGGCGGCGTTGCTGTTATCCGCGTTGGCGGCATGACAGAAACAGAAGTTAAAGAGCGTAAAGACCGTGTGGACGATGCGTTGAACGCGACACGTGCTGCGGTTCAGGAAGGTATCATCGTTGGTGGTGGTGTTGCTCTTGTTCAGGCTGCAAACGGTCTTGAAGGCCTGGAAGGCGCAAACTCGGATCAGAACGCCGGTATTTCGATCGTTCGTCGCGCTCTTGAAGCACCCCTTCGTCAGATCGCTGAGAACGCGGGTGTTGACGGCGCAGTTGTTGCTGGCAAAATCCGCGAGAGCAACGACGTTGCATTCGGCTTTAACGCACAGACAGAAGAATATGGCGACATGTTCAGCTTCGGCGTTATCGACCCGATGAAAGTAACCCGTACAGCCCTTGAAGATGCAGCATCAATCGCTGGTCTGTTGATTACAACAGAAGCCATGGTTGCCGATAAGCCTGTTGAAGGCGGCGCACCTGCGGGCGGCATGCCTGACATGGGCGGCATGGGCGGCATGATGTAAGAAAGCTCTCCCTCGGGACGCTTCTTATTGCCAAAGATTAGCAAAGGCGCCTTCGGGCGCCTTTGTCGTTTTGCGAGGTTGTGCAACAGCTTCGTGACCGATGCGGCTATTGCGGTGGTTGGGCGGGTGTGACAGGTTTCATGATGCGCCTGTTTTTTCTTTCTTTCGTCACAATGCTGGCTTTTGCGGCAAACTCGGTTCTGAACCGCGCTGCTGTTGGCAGTTTCGCAATGGACCCGCTTGAATTTGGCGCAATTCGCCTAGGTGCAGGCGCGATCGCGCTTGCTGCACTTGTCGCGATGACCAAACGGGGCTTTGAATTGGGGGGCGCTGGCCGGATTTTCGGCGTTGCAGGCTTGCTGGTATACATCTTTGGGTTTTCGCTGGCCTATCTGTTGCTCGACGCCGGTTTGGGCGCGTTGATCCTGTTTGGGGTTGTGCAGATCACGATGTTCGCCGGTGCCGCCCTTATCCGCGAACCCTTGCCGCTTGCGCGTTGGGTCGGCTCGGGTCTTGCGATGGGGGGTCTTGTCTGGTTGCTGTGGCCGGGCGGTGAGGTCGATGTTTCCGCTCCTCATGCGGCGTTGATGGTCGCGGCTGGCGTCGGGTGGGGCGTGTATTCGCTACAGGGGCGTCGCGAAAAGGATGCGACGCAAGCGACTGCGATAAACTTCGTTTTGGCGGCTCCTTTTGCGATCCTGCTGGCCCTGCTGATCCCCTCAAGCGGCACCCTGTCCACGATGGGCGTCTTGCTGGCTTTGACTTCGGGCATCGTTACGTCGGGACTGGGATATGCGCTGTGGTATCAGATTATTCCGGCCCTTGGCGCTGGGCGCGCCGCTGTTGCGCAACTGTCGGTTCCCATCCTGGCGATGGCAGGGGGCATGGCGTTCCTGTCCGAACCCTTGACGCTTCGCTTCACGGTTGCCGCGACCCTCGTTATCGCGGGGGTTCTGATCTCGATGAGACGATGACTGTTGCTGGCGGCTTTATCACGCGTCGGACGCTGAAAATTCTAACCCGTTCACGAAATATTGTAATTTGGGGCAGAGCCCACATCTAGAGTGTTATAAGGATTAACATTGGAGGGGTTTATGAAACGGATTTTGACGGTTTTATTGATTTTCATCGGGGCGGCGGCGCAGGCGCAAGAAGACAACGCCCTAGCAACAATCGGAAATGACGTCTTCGCGGCGGGTTACCGGCTGGTGCACGATCAAGCCGGTGCCGACGACGTGTTCATGTCAGGCAGCTCTATCCGGCTTGGTTCGGCCATCAACGGTTCAGCGGCCATCGCGGGGCAAGATATTGAAATCGATGCCCCTGTTGGAGGAGACGTTTACATCCTCGGCCAAAACATTGACGTTCGTGGCCCCGTCGCGGGCGATGCGTCTTTTGCGGCGCAGGATCTCGTTGTTTCGGATATCGCAGGCGACCTTCGCGCAGCGGCGGCAACGGTGCAGATCGACGGAAACATCGGGGGCTATGCGATTTTGGGGGGCGAAACCATCAAGATTTACGGCACAATTGCCGGGGACGCACATATCGCCGCGATGAACGTTGAATTTGGCGACACCGCGTCCATTGGCGGTTCGTTGTACCTCTACGAAGAAACTGCCGGAGACATCGAGGTGCCCGCGTTCGTTTCCGTGGGTGGAACCGTCGAGCGCTTGGAAATGGAAGAGTTTCCTGAAGAGTCGGGCGGCGGCTTTGTGCTTTACAATTTTCTCTCAGGCGTCGCGTTCGTCGCGGTCATTGCGGCGCTTTTTGCCGCTGTTGCCCCTCAGCGTTTGGCGGGCATGCGCGTGACGCTGCTTGAGCGGCCCTTCGGAATGCTTTGGCTGGGTTTCCTTGGATTGTCGGTTGTTCTGGGCGCGTCCATTGTCTCGGCGATGACCATTGTAGGGATACTGTTAATGCCGGTTCTATTGGTCCTCGCAGGGCTTGGCGCTTTTGTCGGCTATGTCGTGGGGGCCTATGCGCTCGGCGTTGGGCTGCGTCTATTGGCCGGTCTGCCCGAGCCTGACAGCTTGGCCGCACGCGCTGTGGCCGCATTGATCGGGGCGCTTTCGGCTGCAATCATTGCGCTCGCTCCGTTTATCGGCTGGTTGTTTGTCTTGGCGATGACGCTGGGTGGTATCGGAGCGCTGCTGAACCACCTGTTCCGACCAAGGTTTTTCGCCGACAGTTGATTGGATTGGGGTCAGGCGGCTTGTCTGGCCCCTTTCACGTCACGATGATTTCCAAGGGATCGTAGTGCAATTTGGTTTCACCCCAAGCAACCGCGACCAACAGGTCTGGCTTGATGCGAATGCGGCTCGCCTCCTCACGCGTGAAAAACTTGCGTTCAGACACAACGCGTTCAGGATCAACCCAAGAGTTGTCTAACTGTCCATCCGTTATCGTGCAGCGAAAGAAAATGTCGACTTGATGAAAGCCGGATGTGGGCTCGTGAAACTCATTCACCAGACAGGGGTCGCCGACATCCACCGTCAGGCCGGTTTCCTCATAGACTTCCCGCGCAAGGTTTTCGGTCATGGAACTGCCGTTTTCGACGCCGCCACCGGGCGCGCACCACAGATCGCTTCGGCCTGCGGCATAGGCGTTCACAAGCAACAGCTTGTCGTCTTGCAGAATTATCGCACGCACGGCTACACGGATATGCTTTTGCTTCATTTGCCCACCCTATCTATGCCGACAAGAGGGCCGGATATCCCGCCCTTTTGCAATGGGTTTTGAATGCCTATTTGAAGAAGATGCGCTGGCTTGTCTTCATTCTGATACTTCTTCCGTCTTCGGCCTTTGCCGAATGCGTCGTGTTGCTGCACGGCCTCGCGCGGACGGAAAGCTCAATGTATGCGCTGGAACTGGCGCTGGAGGACAAGGGCTATACCGTTGTGCGCCCCGGGTATGACTCGACGGATGAAGAAGTCGAGTATCTTGCGGAAAGCACGATCCCAAAAGCGATTGAGGCTTGCGGCCCGCAACGCGTGAACTTTGTGACGCACTCAATGGGCGGGTTGCTGTTGCGCCAGTGGCTTGCGGAAAACACGCCCGAGAACCTTGGACGTGTGGTGATGCTTGGACCACCAAATCAGGGGTCTGAGATTGTCGATAGATTCGGCCTTTGGGAAGTGTTCGGCATGATAAACGGCCCCGCCGGATTGCAGTTGGGCACCGACCCGGACAGCCTGCCCAACTCGCTGCCCCCCGCTGATTTTGAGTTGGGCATCATCGCGGGCACCAAGTCGCTGAACCCGTATTTCTCGTCTTTGTTGGCGGGCGACGACGACGGCAAGGTGTCGGTTGAGTCGACGAAACTCGAAGGCATGAGGGATCACATCGAATTGCCAGTGACGCATACCTTTATGATGCTCAATCCAGTGGTGATCGCCGAAACGATCCACTTTCTGGAATTTGGTGCTTTCAATGGAAATATCGACTGGGATGATGCGCTGTTTGACCGGCACCTACGCAACGAAGTCGAGTAAACCAGCGGTCGGAAAAACCTATCGTCTGACGATCCTGTTAACGTGACCCATCTTGCGGCCCGGTTTCACATCGGCCTTGCCATAGAGATGCAGCGCAGCGTCACGTTCTTTCGCGATTTCTGGCACGTGGTCCATGTCGTCGCCGATCAGGTTTTCCATCACCACATCGCTATGGCGCTGACCATCGCCAAGTGGCCAGCCGGCAACGGCGCGGATGTGCTGTTCGAACTGGTCGACTGCGCAACCGTTTTGCGTCCAATGGCCGGAATTATGCACCCGCGGCGCGATTTCGTTCACGATCAGCCCCTGCGGCGTCACAAACAACTCGACCCCCATCACCCCGACGTATTTCAGGTGGTTGAGGATTTTTGCCGCCAGCAAAACAGCGTCAGCACGTTGCGAAGGCGACAGGCGGGCAGGGACCGTTGTTGTATCAAGGATACCGTCCTTGTGGACGTTTTCGCCGGGATCGAAACAGGCAATATCCCCGCCCTGTCCACGCGCGGCGATGACCGAGACCTCGTGGCTGAAATTCACGAAGCCTTCAAGAATTGCAGGCGCCCCAGCCATGTCCGCGAGGGCCTGCGTGGCGTCGTCCGGTGACATCAGCCGCGCTTGCCCCTTGCCGTCATAACCAAAGCGGCGGGTTTTCAAGATTGCGGGCGTGCCGATTTCGGCGATGGCCTCGGCCAAATCTTCGGCGTCGTCCACAGCGGCATAGGGGGCCGTCTGCAACCCCAGCTCGGTCAGAAATGCCTTTTCCTTAAGCCGGTCCTGCGACACCCCAAGTGCGGCACGGCGCGGGTGCACGGGGCGTATGGCCTCAACCGCATCCAGGGCCTCCGTCGGGATGTTCTCGAATTCAAAGGTGATGACGTCGACCGCATTTGCGAAGGCCTTTAGCGTTTCCAGATCCTCGTAACCGGCGGTCGTCACCACGTCCGCAACTTGGGCGGCGGGCGGGTTGGTCCCCGGTTCAAAGATATGGCTTTTGAACCCGAGACGTGAGGCCGCGACAGACAACATCCGGCCCAACTGACCACCGCCGATGATGCCAATGGTTGCGCCGGGGGCGAGGGGGACATTACTCATCGACTGGTTCATCCGCGATTGAGGCTGAAAGATCACTGCGCCATGCGTCCAAACGCTGGGCAAGGGCGTCGTCGTGCAGTGCAAGAATACCGGCGGCCATGAGGCCCGCGTTTTTCGCGCCCGCAGCGCCAATGGCCATCGTGGCCACTGGAAAACCGCGCGGCATTTGAAGGATCGAATAGAGGCTATCCACGCCAGAAAGCGCGCGGGTCTGCACTGGCACACCAATCACCGGCACGCGGGTTTTTGAGGCCATCATGCCCGGCAAATGCGCAGCACCGCCGGCACCGGCAATAATCACATCAAGCCCGCGATCAACGGCGGTTTTGCCGTAGTCCCACAAGCGATCAGGGGTGCGATGAGCAGAAACGATTTTCTTTTCGAAGGCCACGCCGAGTTCCTCAAGAACATCGGCGGCCTCTTTCATTGTCGGCCAATCAGATTGACTGCCCATGATGATGCCAACTTTCACAGCGCTCATATCCTATTCCTTCAGAAGCGGCGCACTATAGTGCGAACATGCTGCGATGCAACAGGCTCAGGCGATGATATCGGGGGTCAGGCGGTCTTCAATTCGCGAGATTATGTCTTTGAGACGCAACTTCTTTTTCTTCAGGCGCTGGATCGTCAATCGGTCACTGGTGCCCTTTTCGACCAGCGCCGTGATCGCCGCGTCCAGATCGCGATGTTCTTGCTTGAAAACTTCCAGTTCAACACGCAGAACGTCGTCGTTTTTCATGGCAATTTCAAAACCGGCGTTCATCGGGGTGATTCCGTTCTGTGTTAGGTCTGCTTGGTTCAGTTTAACCCCAAACGTGCAATCTTTCCAACCTCTTGCACTCGCGCCGAAGACGTCCCATATTCTGGGCAACGGTCGCCAAAACGGGGCCGAAATCGACTGTCGCTTGATCGAAAAGGACGTGTCTATGACGAAACTGACTTTGGGGGCACACCCCTACCTGCTAGGATTTGACGAGCTGGAGCGTCTTGTTGAGCGCACCGCGAAATCCGGCAATGATGGCTACCCGCCCTATAACATCGAACAAACCTCTCCGACATCTTATCGGATCACCCTCGCGGTTGCGGGATTTGGTGACAATGATTTGGCAATCACCCTCGAAGACCGCCAGTTGGTGATCCGTGGTCGCCAGCAAGACGACAGTGATGGCCGGATATTCCTTCATCGCGGCATTGCAGCGCGGCAGTTTCAGCGCAGCTTTGTACTGGCCGATGGCGTCGAAGTTGGCGAGGCCGTGATCGAGAACGGGTTGTTGCATGTCGATCTGACCAAGGCCCAACCGGAAACGATTGTGCAAACGATCAACATCAAAAAGGGCTGAGCATGGATAGCAGATTTAACTTTGACCAGAGCAAAGACGACAAAATCGTCTACGTCCGCACCGTGCTGTCCGAGGATCTACCCGAAGATGTGCGTTCGCATATCGGGGATGTGGACAAGCTCTATGCGGTTCACAATGTTGAGGGCAAACGCATCGCCTTGGTAAAGAACCGGCGCGAGGCTTTTATTCTTGCGCGCCAGAACCAATTGTCACCGGTTGCAGTGCACTAAAACGCCTCGTTCGCGAAAATAGGCAATGGTCGCGGCCAGACCGTCGTGAAACGCGGTCTTGGGCTGCCAATTCAGGATGTCCCGCGCCTTATTCAGGTTCGGCTGCCTACGGCAGGGATCATCGCCGGGTCGGTCGGTGAATATTAGCCCGGATGCCGTGCCGGTTAGTTTTTGCACCTGCCTTGCCAGTTCGATCATGGCACATTCGGTGTCACTCCCAAGGTTAACCGGACCAGTGACACCAGTCGGTGTCTTCATCAGGTCGATCAATCCAGTGACGAGGTCATCGACATAGCAAAAGGTCCGGCTTTGTGTGCCGGTGCCGTGGATCGTGATGTCCTCGCCCCGCAAGGCTTGCACGATGAAATTCGAAACGACCCGCCCATCATCGGGCTGCATTCTCGGGCCGTAGGTATTGAAAATCCGCGCGATCTTGATGTCGACACCGTGCTGGCGATGGTAGTCAAAAAACAGGGTCTCCGCACAACGTTTGCCTTCGTCATAGCAGGACCGGATCCCGACCGGATTTACATTTCCCCAATAGGTCTCCTGTTGAGGATGTTCGAGTGGATCACCGTAGACTTCACTGGTTGAGGCTTGCAGGATTCTGCATCCCAATCGCTGCGCCAAGTCCAGGAGATTGATCGCGCCATGAACAGAAGTTCTGATCGTCTGGACCGGATCGTTTTGGTAGTGAACCGGCGAGGCGGGGCAGGCCAGATTGTAAATCTCATCAACCTCAAGATCGATCGGACCGGTGACATCCTGTTGCAGGAACAAGAAGCGCGAGTGACCGAAAAGATGGTCAATATTGGCGCGGTCTCCGGTTGTTAATTTATCGAGGCAGGTAACCTCGTGTCCCATCGCGATCAACCGGTCGCAAAGGTGCGATCCGATAAAGCCAGCGCCTCCTGTCACCAGGGATCGCGTTGGGTGGGGATGATCTTGGGTCATCATTGATCGAGTCTCAGTAAGCGGGCTCTCGGCGTTTTTGTGGCGTCAAACGGGCGTAAAAGCATGAATTTACAGCTATAACGGCAAAACGAGGCTATGAGGGTTGATTTCGATCAAGACGCCGTATCGCAAATTCACGGTATCGTATCGTCAGGGGCAAGACAGCTAACTCACGGAGTGAGACAAATTGCCATGGAAAACCAAGAGCATCTCAAAGAACTAAACCGCATCGCCGCGGGGTTGAAGAATCCGACGTTCCCCAAGATTTTCGCAGTCGAGCTTTGTGCCGAATGTGATCTCAATTGTTCGATGTGTCACCACGATCAAATGAAGCGCCCAAAGGGCAATCTGCCTATGCCGCTGTGGCAGAAATGCGCCGATGAAATCGCCGAGGTCGCGCCATCGACAAATGTGTGGTTCTCGTTTTGCGGCGAGCCGCTACTGATGCCCGATCGCTTGATCGACATGCTCGACTATGGGGCGAGGGTGGGCCTGAAATCGCTGAACCTGAACACCAATGGCATGCGGTTGACAAGGGACGTGGCAACGAGATTGCTTGACACAAGCCTCTCAACCATCGTGATCGGGATCGACGGTTTCACCAAGGAAACCTATGAGAAGTATCGCGTGCTTGGAAATCGCGATACGGTCTATGACAATGTCAAATTCCTGTTGGACGAGCGAGCCAAACGTGAAACAGGCCCCGAGATCATGGTCCAGTTCATCGAGATGGACGACAACGTCAAAGAGTTCGATGCCTACCGCGACCATTGGCTTGGCCTTGGGGCGACAGTGAAACTGCGCCGCCAGCTAAGCTGGGGGGGCAAGTTTGAAACCGCGATAGATGTTGCCAATGAACAGCGCATTGCCTGTCCTTGGGCGATCACGATGATGCATTTGTTCTGGGACGGTCGCGTGCCACGGTGTCCCGGTGACACCGAGGGTGAAGAAGATGCAGGCAACGCCTGGGACGACAGCTTGGTCGATTTGTGGGCCAACCTTGGCGGTTATCGCCAGTTGCATCTGGATCATATGTTCGATGATTTGCCGGATCGCTGCCATGATTGCACCGATTGGAAAACTGGCGCATCGGTGAAGCTGCGGCCCGGCCAAAAAGCCCACCTTGAACGCGCGACGGCAACGCAATGACAACGCTCTACTTGTGCGCGGCCGGAAACCCCGACGGGGTGCGGCTCGCGATTGAGGTGAACACTGCCGAGCAACGTTGGGATCGGATCGTGCTTCTCGACGATGATCCCGCGAAACTTGGGTATGAGATCATGGGCGTCCCCGTCATTGGCCCGTTCGAGGCACTTTCTGAGCATCAGCCGGGCGATCAGGCGGTGAACCTGGTGGCGCGTTCGACCAAGGGCCGTGATCGTGCCCGTGCCAAAATCGAAGGCTTCGGCCTTGAGCTAACCTCGTTGATCCACCCAAGCACTAGCCTATTTGGGGCGACTGTTGGCAGGGCCGTAACGATTTACGCGGGCTGCACCGTTTCGGCGTTGTCTTCGGTTGGCGACCACGCGGTGATCTTCACCCAAGCCGTTCTGGGGCATGGAGCATCCCTTGGCGAAGGCGGAGTGATCGCCCCCGGGGCTGTGGTGAATGCGCGTGTGCAGGTTGGGGATCGGGCCTATATCGGCTCAAACGCCTCGGTCTTGCCCGATCTTGTTGTGGGCGATGACGCGACGGTCAGCGCATGTTCCGCTGTAATTTCGGATGTTCCGGTGGGCTGCACAGCGCTTGGCGTGCCGGCCGAGGTCATGGGGGCAGGGGCATCTATAGTGCCGTCCATCATGCCGAATGCTGAGTTCGACAGGATGCAAGCTGACCTTTGCACCGTGTTTGGCGCGGCATTGAAACACTCCGACTATCGTGCGGAAATGAATTTCTTTGAGGTCGGCGGAGACTCAAAACAGGCCGTGGCGCTGCTGTCTGAAATCCAGAACAAACTTGGGGCGGCCGTTTCGATCATCGATCTTTTCAGATGCCCTAGCCCTGCTTTATTGGCGTCCCAAGTGGTCGGTGACCAAGGAATGACCGCGCCGAGGACACGGGCCGAAATGCGCCGTCAGCGGATGCAAAAGCGGTCGTGATTGGCTTGCACGCTAGCCCGTGCTCCAAGCGCGCGGCTGGCGCATGCCTGACATTTTGCAAGCCTGTCTGACGTAGCCTTTCGGGAACAGATCAAACAACAAATGCTTGGCGGCTTTCTTGTCGAGACCATGCCGATCGGCAAGAAATTTGATGGCGAACCGCGCGTCGGCGGCAACGCCGTGATCCTCCAAATAGGCGCGCATGAATTGGACGACCTGCCAATGGTCGTCGGACAGGTTCAGCCCCTCTTGTGCGGCAATGAGCTCTGCAAATGCCTTGGACCAGTCCGAAGGATCAAACAGGTAGCCAGCCTCGTCGACGTCGACAAGATCGGGGCCGACTTGGCATGCGATAACTTTGTCCGGCAGTGTGCGCATCACTTCCCTTTTTTGCGACGATCCATGACGTCAATTTAACCGCATTCGGGATTAAGCGACCAGCGCCGTTTCGCCGGTGTGGCTCTGCACCCACTGAACAAGCCCGGCCTCATCCGCTGGCAAGCGCTGCGCGATATTGGCCGAGAAGGTCACGAAGGCCTCTTCGTTCAACGCATTCGTGCCGACCAGCACGGGAATGCCGTAGGACAGGGCCTTGGCGATGGTATCGCGAAATCCGCGCCCGTTGGCCTCGTGTTTGCCAAACTTGTTGACAATCAAAACATCCGCGCCGTTTTCGATCTGGGCGTCAACCAGTGCGACGGCGGATTCCAGGGCCTCGGGATCAAGACGACAGCCTTTGGACAAGGGGCCGAGGCTTTGCGAAATGCGGATCGTTTGCCCCGCAGGCAACACCTGCACATCCATGTCACATCGGCAGTCTGCGCTCCGCTCGGTGTTGATTTGCACCGTGCCCGCGGTTTTGTAGCCAAGCGCGCCAAGGGTTTTTGCGACGTTGAACAGCAGCAGATCCGTGTCACCGCGATGTTGTGCAATCGTGTAGGCAATGTTCATCCGTTCGGCTCCTTAGTCGTTCTCAAAGGCAATAAACTCAACAAGCGCGCCCTTCGGCAGATGCTCGGTCTCGGCGGGGATACACACGAGGCCATCGGCAAAAGGCAGCCCTGTGACGCGGGCCGAGTGGCAAGCGTTTGCAAAGCTGACAGACCTGTAGCCGTTCAAGCCTGCACCGGCAAAGCTGGCAGGGCGATACTCGGCCCGACCAGCCTTGCGGTTGATCTCGGTGTTGATCTGGACAATCTGGCGATCTTGTTGTGCGGGTACCTGACCGGATAGGCGCCGCAAGACAGCCGTGCCAAAAATCTGCCACGTCACGAATGCCGAATACGGATTCCCCGGCAGACCCAGCCATGTCATCGACCCGATTTGACCCAATGAAACCGGCTTTCCGGGCTTGATGGCCACGCCGCTGAACAGCGTTTCGACCCCGAGCGCCTTGAGCGCGGGTTTGACGTGGTCTTCCTCGCCGACCGAGACGGCCCCGGATGTAATGAGAAGATCGGTTTTGTCCGAGAGCCTCTGAACCTGCGCAATCACTTGAGCGCGGTTGTCCGGGCAATGGGCGATCTCGACCAGATCAACATTCGCGCAAGACAGGGCCGCGGTCAGCATAGGGGTGTTGACGTCCCAAATGCCACCGCCCGTAAGTTTTTCGCCCGCAGGCGTTACTTCGTCGCCGGTTATCAAAAGCGCGACACGAAGACGCCGTTTGACCGCGACGGTACCGTTTCCTGAGGCCGCACAGGCCGCCAAGGCGCGCGTGCCCAACATATGCCCAGCCTCTAGGATCGAGGTATTCTTGCCCAGTTCTTCACCGGCGCGGCGGATATGTGCCCCCGGCTTTGGTTGGATATGCAGCAGGATCTCTGTCGGCAACCGCTCGACGTTTTCTTGCATGACGACTGTATCAGCGCCCAAAGGGATCGGCGCGCCGGTGAAAATTCGCGCAGCACTTCCGGCCGGAAGTGGCGTCGCGCCAACATGACCTGCCGAAATCCGATCAACGACCGGCAACCGCCAAGGCCCGTCGCCCGTTAGCGTGCCGGCATCAATTGCATAGCCATCCATTGCGGAATTATCGAACGGTGGCAAAGCACTTTTTGCCGAGACATCTTGGGCCAGCACACGTCCCTTTGCCCGCTCCAAGGGGACAGTTTCCACGCTGACGACCGGCCTAAGGAGCTTTGAGATTTTTGCCAAGGCTTCGTCGACACTCAGCAATGCGGGTCCATAGCCAACTGAATCGCACCCACACGCCGTGGGTGCGTATAGCATGGCGTGCGTCATCCTTTGACCCCGTGAAGGTCGGCGCCCTCAATGGTGGCATGGGCAACCAATGCGTCGATAAATTCGCGGGCAGCGCTGGTCCACGCGGCTTTCTCCAAAGCCTCCGCAATTGCGCGTTTGACGCTGTCGAAGGGCAGGATTTGACCCTCGGCCAAAGCATCCATGCGAACGATATGCCAGCCGTGTCGGGTGAGGACCGGCTCGGGCGTTATCGCGCCCTCGGACAGAGTGCGCAAGACGGCCTCAAACTCGGGAACGGTATCGCCCGGTCCAAGTTGCCCAAGGGCCCCGCCGGACGATTTCGACCCGCAGTCGCTGAACTGCTTGGCAAGCGCCGAAAATTTAGCGCCGCTTGTCAGCGCCTTCTTCAGCACCGTTTGGGCGCGTTGAAACGCCTGCTGTTTTGCCTCTTCGTCGCGGGGATCACAGGCGAACAGGATGTGCGAGACCTCCCACAAGGGCGGCGCGCGAAAACGCTCGGGTGCGCGGCTCCATTCGGCTTTTATGGCCTCATCAGAGGGCTTTTTGACCGAAATTGAGGCTTCGAGAAGGCCCCTGATCTGGGCCTCCTCGTCGGTTTCAAAACGTCCCGGGCTAACTTCATCACGCGCGATTGCGATGTTTTGGGCGCGTGCTTCTTGTAGCAGCAGGGTTCTGACGGCGATGGCATTCGTCGCCTTGCGCCATGCAATGCCCGGTTTGCCCTTTGGCGCGTCGTGGTGCTGGACTTCGCCAGCCACCACGGATTGCGGAACCTTCTCGCCGTTGACGATCAGATCTGGATGTAAGCGCGTGCCCAAGTCGATTACTCCGACGCTTTACGGCGCGAACGCACGATCTGGTAACCGGGCCGCGTCACATAGCGCAACGGAAGGGACAACATGTGCACCAAGCGCGTGAACGGGAAAACGAGGAAGATCGTCAACCCGAGGAACAGGTGCAGTTTGAACACCATGGCGACGTCGGCAATTTCGGCCGCAGCGCCTGCGCGGAAAGTGAAAATCTTCTGCGCCCAGGTCATGAACTTGACCATCTCACCGCCGTCCAGATGCTGAACCGAGACGAAAATCGTGCCGATCCCCAGCACCAGTTGCGCCAGCAAAAGAGCCAGAATGGCAATGTCGGCAAAGCTGGAAGTTTTGCGGATACGCGGATCGGTCCAGCGGCGATGGAACAGCATCAACCCGCCGACAAGCGCCATGACGCCCGCAATACCACCCGCGACGACGGCCAGGGTCTGCTTGAACGCGTTGCTTACGCCAAGTGCGTGGAACAGGTCGATCGGGGTCAAAAGCCCGATGAGGTGACCCAGAAAAATGACCAGAATGCCAACGTGAAAAAGGATCGAGCCAACCACCAACTGCTTGCGACGCAAAAGTTGGGACGAGGATGTTTTCCACGTGAACGGATCACGTTCATAACGAGCGATGGACCCGATTAACAACACGCTCAGCGCGATATAGGGGTAAATTCCGAAGATGAAATTGTTCATCGGTTTCTCCTTTACTGGGCTGCGACGCCGGAGGGGGAAGTGACGGGTTCATCCATGCGCGACAGCATATCGCGCACTTGCGGGCATCCGGCGTTTGGATCGGGGCCAAAAACGACTTCGCTTTCTTCCCAGACGGCATCCAGCGCCTCGAGATCGTTGGGATCGTCGTCGGGTTGTTCAAGCAACTCGGCGACGGCCTCTTTGTCGACCTGAACACCAGCGAGTTGCTGGAGCGCTGCGAAGACGGCCCCAAACGGGCTGTCGCGACGGTCAAGACGCTCAGACAATGCCTGAAAGATGTGTGCGGCATCGGCCAGAATGTCTTGCGCTTCTTCGATCGGCTGCGTGGAGAGGAATTCCAGCAAGACAGGCAAATGATCCGGCAGTTCTGTCGTGACCGGCTCAAACCCGCTGTCGCGATAGGTTTCCATCAGCGACACCATGGCCCCGCCCCGATCCCTGCTTTCCCCGTGAACATGCTCAAACAAGTTGAGCGACAGGGTCCGCGAGCGATCAAACAGCATCACATACTGCTCTTGCAGGTCGTATATGTCGCGCGATGTCAGATCATCCACCAACGGACGCAACGCCCTTCGCGCCGCAGCCGTCAGACGCGAGTCCGCCGCCAGAACGCCACCGATTTCGGGCATTGCTTGTTGAAGCTCAAGCGTTGGGTAGCTCAGAACAAGCGAGATTGCTTTGAGAGTACGATCCATCACTGCACCTCCGACGGCATTCTGAGGGGTTTCTTTGAGCCACCAAAGAGCGATCCTTTTGAGATGCCCGGCGAACAACCGTTGCCATCCGTGAAGCCGCAGCCGCCCTTGATGTCATAGGCTTCTTCGACTTGCTCGCGGTGGGTTGTCGGGATGACGAAGCGGTCCTCATAATCCGCAAGGGCCATGATTTTATACATGTCCTCGATCATGCGGGCGCTGAGGCCGACTTTTTCGGCGATGCCTTCGTCGATCACGCCTTCAACGGTTTTGGACCGCATATAAGAACGCATCGCCAGCATCCGTTCGAGCGCCTGCGTCACCGGTGCCTCGTCGCCTGCGGTCAACATGTTGGCGAGATACCGAACCGGAATACGAAGATTTTTCACATCCGGCATACCCGCGTCCATGCCAATCGCGCCCGCTTCGGCAGCGTTCTGGATCGGCGACAATGGCGGGATGTACCAGACCATCGGCAGAGTGCGATATTCAGGGTGCAGTGGGAAGGCCACCTTCCAGTCCATCGCCATCTTCCACACAGGGCTTTCCTGAGCTGACTTGATCCAGTCTTGCGGAATGCCCTCTTTCTGCGCAGCGGCAATCACGTCTGGATCGTTCGGATCAAGGAACACACCAAGTTGTGCGTCGTAAAGATCGGACTCGTCCGGTGTGTTTGAGGCGTCTGAAATCTTGTCGGCATCATAGAGCATCACGCCAAGATAACGGATACGCCCAACGCAGGTTTCCGAACACACGGTCGGGTTGCCGCTTTCGATGCGTGGGTAGCAAAGGGTGCATTTCTCGGACTTACCGGTCGACCAGTTGTAGTAGACCTTTTTGTAAGGACAGCCCGAGACACACATCCGCCAGCCCCGGCATTTCTCTTGGTCGATGAGAACAATGCCGTCTTCCTCGCGCTTGTAGATCGCACCCGAGGGGCAGGACGCCGCGCAAGCTGGGTTCAGGCAGTGTTCGCAGAGACGCGGGAGATACATCATGAAGGTGTTCTCGTACTCGCCGTAAATCTCTTTCTGGATGCCTTCGAAGTTGTAATCCTCGGATCGTTTTGAGAATTCGCCACCAAGGATTTCTTCCCAGTTCGGACCCTTTTCAATCTTCTCGATCCGCTCGCCCGTGATCTTGGAATAGGGGCGCGCTGTCGGAAAGGCCTTCATTTCGGGGGCCGATTTCAGGTGGTCGTGGTCGAAATCGAACGGCTCGTAATAGTCGTCGATTTCGGGCAGATCGGGGTTGGCGAAGATGTTCGCCAGGATCCGCCATTTGCCACCCTGCTTGGGTTGCAGCTTGCCCGATTTGGTCCGCTGCCAGCCGCCGTTCCAGCGCGCCTGATTTTCCCAGTCGGTCGGATAGCCGGTTCCGGGCTTGGTTTCGACGTTGTTGAACCACGCGTATTCAACGCCTTCGCGCGTCGTCCAGACGTTCTTGCAAGTGACCGAGCATGTGTGGCACCCGATGCATTTGTCGAGGTTCAGCACCATGCCTATTTGTGCACGTACTTTCATTCTGCTGCCTCCTTCGGAGTGGCTTCCTGATCGAGCCAGTCGACCTTTTTCATTTTCCTGACGACGACATATTCATCGCGGTTTGCACCGACGGTTCCGTAGTAGTTGAAACCGTAGGACTGATGGGCATAGCCGCCGATCATATGGGTTGGTTTCAGGGTCGCGCGGGTGACCGAGTTGTGAATGCCCCCACGGTGACCGGTCTTTTCAGACCCGGGCGTGTTCACGATCTTTTCCTGCGCGTGATACATGAAGGTCGTTCCGTCCTTCATCCGTTGCGAAACAACAGCCCGCGCGGTCAAAGCCCCGTTGACGTTGTAAAGCTCGACCCAGTCGTTATCGACGATGCCGACCTTTTTGGCGTCATTCTCGGAGATCCAGATGACCGGACCACCCCTGTTCAGCGTCAGCATCAACAGGTTGTCGGAATAGGTTGAGTGGATCCCCCATTTCTGGTGGGGCGTGATGAAGTTAAGGAACAAGGTGTCCCCGTCATCCGTAACGTCCTCGGTGATGGTCTTCAGATCGACCGGAGGCCGGTACGACATGAACCCTTCGCCAAAGGCCCGCATCCACAGGTGATCCTGATAAAGCTGCTGACGACCGGTCAGAGTGCGCCACGGGATCAACTCGTGCACATTGGTGTAGCCGGCGTTGTAGCAAACTTTTTCGCTTTCAATGCCCGACCACGTGGGGGACGAGATAATCTTGCGCGGCTGTGCTGCGATATCGTGGAAACGGATCTTCTCGTCTTCCTTGGGCTTGGCCAGATGGGTGTGGTCAATGCCGGTCGCCTCGGACAGTTTTTCCCAGGCTTTGACAGCCACTTCTCCGTTGGTTTCCGGTGCCAGCATCAAGACCATTTCGCAGGCGTCAATTGCGGTCTCCAGCTTGGGCATGCCCTGCGACACGCCTTCGTCCAGAACCACACCGTTCAGATCACGCAGATGCTGCACTTCGTCCTTGGCGTCGACATTGATGCCTTTGCCGCCATTGCCCAGCTTGTCGAGCAGTGGCCCGACGGCCGTGAACTTCTTGTAGACCTGCGCATAATCCCGTTCGACCGCGATGTAGTTCGGCCCGGTTTTGCCGGGGATCAGATCGCATTCACCCGCCTTCCAGTCCTTGACCTGATCCTGCGCAATCTCGGCAGGGGTGTCGTGCAGGATCGGAAGCTGCACGATGTCGGTCTCAACTCCAAGGATTTCTGGCGCAACTTCGCTGAACTTCTTGGCGATAGATTTGAAGATGTCCCAGTCCGACTTGCTTTCGTAAGCCGGATCAACCGCCGCCTGAAGCGGGTGGATGAACGGGTGCATGTCCGACGTGTTCATGTCGTTCTTTTCATACCAGCTTGCCGTTGGCAGAACGATGTCGGAATAAACCGCCGTAGTGCTCATGCGGAAGTCGATGGTGACCAGCAGGTCCAGCTTGCCGCGCGGGCCTTCTTCGTGCCACTTGGCTTCTTTCGGCAATTGGGCACCTTCTTCGCCCAAGTCCTTGCCCATGACGCCGTGATCGGTGCCCAAGAGGTGCTTGAGGAAGTATTCGTGCCCTTTGCCCGACGAGCCCAGAAGGTTTGACCGCCAGACAAACAGGTTGCGCGGCCAGTTTTCCGGCGCATCCGGGTCTTCGCAAGACATTTCCAATTCGCCCGACTTCAGTTGCTCGGCAACAAAGGCGGGAATGTCCTTGCCAGCGGCTTTTGCCTGTTTCGACACTTCAAGCGGATTGGTTTTCAACTGCGGTGCTGATGGCAGCCACCCCATCCGCTCGGCGCGGATGTTGTAGTCGATCATATTGGCGTCCCAGTCACCCGCAGGGGCGGTGGGAGAGATGATCTCTTGCGCGGTCAGGGTTTCGTACCGCCACTGGTCCGTGTGGGCATACCACGCTGACGTGGAGTTCATATGACGTGGCGGACGGTTCCAGTCGAGCGCAAAGGCAAGGGGCAACCAGCCGGTCTGTGGACGCAGTTTTTCTTGTCCGACATAGTGTGCCCAGCCGCCGCCCGACTGGCCGACGCATCCGCACATCACCAACATGTTGATGACGCCGCGGTAGTTCATGTCCATGTGGTACCAATGGTTCATCGCCGCGCCGATGATTATCATCGACTTACCTTTGGTCTTTTCGGCGTTGTCGGCAAATCCGCGCGCAACATGGATAATTTTATCGGCGGATACGCCAGTGATTTTTTCAGCCCATGCAGGCGTGCCGGGGACGTCTTCGCCAAAGTCCTTGGCAACCCAATCGCCGCCCAAGCCGCGGTCCAGCCCGTAGTTGGCACAAAACAGGTCAAACACTGTCGCGACGAGAATTTCGCCGTTCTCGGTTTGCACTTTTTTGACAGGGACATTCTTTGTCAGAATGTTCGGACGCTTGTCACCTGTGGTGAAATTCTCGGTCGCGTCTGCGCCGAAATAGGGGAAGTCCACACCGACAACATCGTCTTGTTCCGTGTCCAAAACAAAGGACATGGCCAGATCGGTGTCTTTGCCGTCTGCCTTATCCTCAAGGTTCCATTCGCCGTTCTCGCCCCAGCGATACCCGACCGAGCCGTTTGGCGCGACGGGGCCACCGGAATTGCGATCCCATGCGACGGTCTTCCATTCGGGATTGTTGTCCTCGCCCAGTTTTCCATCAAGATCGTCAGCCCGCAGGAAACGCCCCGGGACAAGTTTGCCGTCTTGCTGATCCAAGCGCACCAGCATCGGGAAGTCGCTGTATTTGCGGCAGTAATCGGTGAAGTATTCCGATTGTCGGTCAAGGTGGAATTCGCGCAAAATGACGTGGCCGAAGGCCATGCCCAACGCGGCGTCGGTGCCTTGTTTGGCGTTCAGCCAGACATCGCCAAATTTTGCGGCCTCGGAATAATCGGGGCAGATCACGGCGGATTTGGTGCCGCGATACCGCGCCTCGGTATAAAAGTGCGCGTCCGGCGTGCGGGTTTGCGGTACGTTTGATCCCCAAAGCAGCAGATAGCCCGCGTTGTACCAGTCTGCGCTTTCCGGCACGTCGGTCTGTTCGCCCCACGTCATCGGCGAGGCGGGCGGAAGATCGCAGTACCAATCATAGAACGACATACAAACGCCGCCCAAAAGGCTGAGGTAACGCGATCCCGCCGCGTATGAGACCATCGACATCGCCGGGATCGGCGAAAAGCCGAAGACGCGATCGGGTCCATAGGTTTTTGCGGTATAGGCATTGGCCGCTGCGGTAATTTCGGTTGCTTCGTCCCAAGATGCGCGGACAAAGCCGCCCTTTCCGCGTGTTTCGACGTAGCCGTTGCGCAAAACCGGATCGTTTTGCAGTTTGGTCCACGCTTCAATCGGCGTCAGCGTTTCGCGCATCTTGCGCCAAACCTTCATCAAGCGGCCGCGCACCAGCGGGTTTTTCACGCGGTTTGCGGAATAAAGATACCAGCTATACGAGGCCCCCCGTGCACAGCCTCGGGGTTCGTGGTTCGGTAAGTCTGGGCGCGTGCGGGGGTAGTCCGTTTGCTGGGTTTCCCATGTCACGATGCCGGATTTGACGTAAATTTTCCACGAGCACGAGCCCGTACAATTCACACCATGCGTCGAGCGCACGACTTTGTCATGCCGCCAGCGGTTGCGGTAGGTGTCTTCCCAGTCGCGGTTTTCCCGAGTGACCTGTCCGTGGCCATTCGAGAACTGCCCGAGCTCTTTGGATTGTAGAAAGTTTAGTCTGTCGAGCAGATGGCTCATCTGAATTCTCCACTGAAAGGAAGGTCAGCCCCGGCCCAATCGATGGACCGAGGCACTTCGTGCTTGGATTTAGGGGTTCTTCACGTAGGCGCCGGGGCGCAGGTAGAACCACCAGTTGATGACGATGCAGACGGCGTAAAAGATCGCGAAACCGTAGAGGGCGTATTCAGGGTTTCCTGCACCCAATTGTTCTCCAAAGACTTTCGGGATGATGAACGCGCCATAAGCGGCGACGGCGGCGGTCCAGCCAAGGGCAGGTCCGGCCTGCTCTTTGTCGAACACAACAGCGATGGTCCGGAATGTCGAGCCGTTGCCGATACCGGTTGCAGCAAAGAGAATCAGGAACAGGATCAGGAATGGGTAGAAGTACTGTTCCGGGGTTGCCGACTGGTACGCCTGCTGGATGAAGTAGGCGACGCCAAGCGCACAGGCAACCATCACGACCGAAATGATCTGGGTCACTTTTGCACCACCCGCGCGGTCAGCCCACATGCCGCCCAGCGGACGGATCAAGGCACCGATGAAGGGTCCCATCCATGCGAACATCAGGGCCGAGGGGCCATTGGGGTTCACCATGTCGTGGGTCATCACGCCGTCAACCTCAACGTGGCTGAAGCCAAAGACAACCTTGATCGTCAGTGCCAAGGCAGCTGAGTAGCCGATGAACGACCCAAAGGTCATGGTGTAGATCACCGTCATCGCCCAAGTGTGTTTGTTGCCGAAGATCTTATACTGGCGGCTCAGGTTTTGTCCGACGGCGCCTGGGATGAGTTTTAGGCCCAGAACGGTCAACGCGATCACGATTGGTAGCACGAGCCATTTCGAAATACCAAAGCCCGACGTGGCGATCCCGCCTTCAACGGACGGCAGCATCAGCCAGACACCGAAAGCCGATGTGGCCAGACCGATCAGCAGCATGCCCGTGATGATTCCAGCCGAGCCAAGGAAACTCGGAATTTTTGGTGACACGTGTTCGTCACGAATGTTGTTCATGCCCATCCAGCCGATAATGGCCAGCGGCACAAGGAACACGAGCCAGATCAGACCAGCGTTCTGGATATAAGTCTCGGTGCCCGCAGGGATCTTGCCGATCAGCGTCCCCGAGGTGTTCACCAGCGTGCGGCTTTCGCCTCCGAACAGGCCCATGGTCATCGCCAGAGGCACAAGGATCTGCATGGTGGTCACACCAAAGTTCCCCAGACCCGCGTTCATACCCAGGGCAAAACCCTGAATTTTCTTCGGATAGAAGAAGCTGATATTGGACATCGACGAGCTGAAGTTACCGCCACCGATGCCGGACAGGAACGCCAGCATTTGGAAGTACCACAGCGGCGTGTCGGGGTCTTGCAGCGCAAGGCCCGCACCCGCGGCGGGGATCATCAGCAGGGCGGTCGTAAACACAATGGTGTTCCGCCCGCCTGCGATCCGGATGAAGAAGGTGGACGGGATACGCAAAGTCGCCCCTGTCAGACCGGCGATGGCCCCCAGCGTAAACAGGTCAGATTTTGCAAAGCCGAAATCAAGGTTCACCATCTGAACGGTGATGATGCCCCAATAAAGCCAGACGGCGAAGCCGCAAAGCAGGCTTGGAATTGAGATCCAGAGGTTCCGGGTGGCGATCGCCTTGCCGGTCGAAGCCCAGTAGCTCTCGTCCTCAATGTTCCAGTTTCTAATGTCTTGTCCCACAGTTTTACCTCCTGAGGATTGCGTCAGTCAGGCCACCGACAAGGTGACCTGAAGATTGGTCACACTTTGTTTTCGTGTGTGCGGTTGTAGCTTTCGATCACTTCTTTTGATTGGTTCAGAGCGTTGATCGCGCGGGCGGCGCGCAGTTCGAGCGCCTCCATTTGAGCCTTTTCGTAAAGGGCCGCTTCCTCTTCTTCCTGTGCGGTCGAAAACCGAACGAGGAAGGCAACGACAGAAGTGGCTGCAACGATCATACCAAGATAAAGGAAGGCGTCGTTCCAGGGGATTTCGCTTTTGAAAAGGAAGCCCGCTGCAACCGCACCGGCATTGCCACCTGCACCCACGGTGCCAGCGACCGCACCCAAGGCCTTTTTGTTGATGAAGGGCACCACTGAATAGGTCGCACCTTCAGCCATTTGCGTGAACAGCGAGAAGATGACGAGCATCGGGATCGCAAGGAACAACACATCAACGCGGCTGAACAGCATCAGGGCAATGCCTTCGCCAAGCAGCACAACAAAAAGCCAAAACGACCGCCCCTTGAGGCCCCAGAGTGACGCGAAGTTGTCGCCAAAGATGCCGCCCAATGTCCGTGCAAAAACGTTCATCAAACCAAAGGACGCCGCAATCAATCCGGCGGTGACAAGGGTAATGCCTTCGAAATAGTCGTAGAAATACAGCGCGGCGACGTTGTTGACCGTCAACTCGATTCCGAAGCTGGCCGCATAGATCAGGAACAATGCCCAGACGCGATAGTCGCGAAGCGCCATGAAGAATGCGCCGGTGACTTTCTCTTTCTTCTCAAGTTTGCCTTGGGCACGCAGGTCTTTGAAATTGCCATCTGGCGCGTCCTGCGTCAGGAAGAAATAGGCGATACCGACGCAGAAAATGACGATGCCAACGACGACCATCGACAAACGCCAGCTTGCGGCGTCAGAAAAACCGAAGCCGACAACAAACATCGAGAAGACCAGCGGCATCGCGAATTGCGTGACGCCTCCACCCAGGTTACCCCAACCGGCGCTGGTCGCGTTGGCGGTTCCAACCACGTTGGACGCGAACATGACCGATGTGTGGTATTGAGTGATGACAAAGGACGCGCCGATGATACCGATCAACAGGCGGAAGACCAAAAAACTTTCAAAACTGTTGGCAAGTCCGATACCTGCAACAGGGAAAGCCCCAAAGATCAGCAAGGCGGTGTAGGCAAGCCTTGGTCCGATCCGGTCACAGAGCCAGCCGATAAAGAACCGCGCCAGAATTGTGACAGCAACCGATGCGATAATCGTCCAGCCGACTTGCGATTTGGTGAACCCCATTTCGTCGCGCACGACAATCATCAACGGTGCGATGCCAAACCATGCGAAGAAGCACGAGAAGAACGCAAACCACGTCATGTGGAAGGTTCTGATTTGTACCATTCTTACGTTGAAAAAGTTGCGCCACAGTCCCGTGGCCTTGTTTTGAATTTCCATCACTTGTCCCCATGCTATGAGAGGCATTCCCAGCCAAAAAGGTCGGTTCCGCAGCCTTCATGTGTCGCAAGCACAAGAGCGAGATTCTGCTCATCGGGAGTTGACGTGGATCAAATATGAGAAATTATTGTTTAAAATAAATGAGTTAGCAAAAAATGTCATGTCGTCGCAGGCTGCAAATCAAGCCCCATGAGGCAAAATGCGTCGCGCGGCTTGACATTTATCAAGCGCTGTTGCCAAGTCCCTGTCAGGGGATATTAGATGCACATTGGTTTTTCAGAGTCCGATTATCCGGACATACGAGGGCTCTCGTTGTTTGAAGATATGGAGGATGAACATTTTCATTCTCTGATGCGCGCCGCCTATGTGCAGAACTTTCCGCCTCAGATCGAATTGATCTCAGAAGGGGACCCCTGCGACTTTCTTCACATCATTCTATCGGGATCGGTTGATTTGTTTTCGACCTGGAATGATCGTGAAACCAGCATGGCGACGGTCCACCCGATTTCAACGTTTATTTTGGCCGCGACGATCAAGGATGCGCGGTATTTGATGTCAGCGCGCACGCTCGAAAAGAGCCGCATCGTTTTGGTGCCAAGTCAGGACGTCCGCGCGGTATTCGATCAAGACAGCCACTTCGCACGCGGAATCGTTACCGAACTGGCGCGATGCTATCGGTCGTCTGTCAAGGCGCACAAAAATCTGAAGTTGCGCACGTCGTTGGAGCGGTTGGCGAACTACCTGCTACGCCTGCAAGACAGTCAGGGCGGAGAATGCACGTTTGAATTGGGATGCGAAAAGCGACGCTTGGCATCGCTGCTGGGAATGACCCCGGAAAACCTAAGCCGTGCGTTCAAAGGGCTTCAACCCTATGGGGTCACCGTGAACGGTACATTGATCGCGATCGGTGATCGTGACGATCTTGTCAAATTCGCAAAGCCAGACGATCTGATCGACGATTTCAATACATAGTGCCTGGCGTCACAAGCGGGATCGAAAACCCAACGTGCTGGCGCGACCGATTGAGATGTCAGTGAAATGGTGCCCCCACACGGACTCGAACCGCGGACCTACTGATTACAAATCAGTTGCTCTACCAGCTGAGCTATAGGGGCACGCGACGTCGGCTATCATTCTGCGAAACCGAGATCAATACTCTTCGTGATTGGAAAACCGAAAAAATGCATCTTTTAGTCAAGAAACTTTGCTGGTCGCTTTGTTGAAGCTGTTCCGTGAATGTAGAGCGTTTTCATACGTTTGGCTTCTTCGCGAATATTGAACTCTTCCGCCACCCGTTCGCGCCCCACGAGACCCATTTCGCGGCGTTTTTGCGGGTTGTCGGCCATTTCAAGGATGGCCTTCGCCAACTGGTCAGAATCGCCCGGTTCGATCAGCAACCCCGTTTGGTTGTTTTCGACAAGCTCGGAAACACCGGCAACGTCTGTGGCAATAACTGGACGCGCCGAAGCCAGGGCCTCCATATACACAACGGGCAGCCCCTCCGCGTAGCTTGGCAGGACGAGTGCGTCCGAGGCCTCGATCTTTGCCGCGACCTCGTCTTGGGACATATAGCCGTGAAAGGTGACCCCCGCGATGTCTTTGGCACGCGCTTCAAGTTCTTCCTTGAGTGATCCGCCGCCGACGATTTCAAGAGAAATGTCCGAGCGCGTTTGATGAACCTTCTCAAGAGCGTCGAATAACACTGGCACGCCTTTGACAGGATCGAGGCGGCCAACGAAGACGAGCCGAAGGCCTTTAGCTGACTCGAGCGGCGGCGCTTTGTAAACTTCGGGAAAAACCCCGCAGTGAATGATGAACAACTTGTCGTCATGCTGCGCACCGGAGGTTTCGGACGCGAAGTTGCGCGCGAATTCACTGATGCAAACGGTGAACTTTGAAAGCTCGATCTTTTTGGCCATTGCCCAGCCGACAGGATCCAGAAGGTCGGTTGGGCCGTGGATCGTGAAACTGAATGGGACGCCGCTGAGTTGCGCGGCCAGCATCGCCACGGTGGCGCTTTGATCGCCGAAATGATTGTGCAGATGGGTGATGCCGTTCTTCTGCATATGTCGGGCAATGATCCCGGCTTCGGCAAAATAGGCGAATTGCTTTAGAAATCCTTTGACGCCTGGACGATGGAGTCTCAGAGCCATGCCAAAGGTTCGAAGATACCGAAGCGGGCGGGAGATTTTAAGATAGCCATGCGCCTTGAACGTTCGCCACAGCGCGCCACGCCCAAGGACGTAGTAGGTTTTCGCCGCCTCGTCCCGTTCGACCTGACCGATCATGTGCTGCGCGCCCGGTTCGCGAACCGAGGCGGTTTGAACGTTCAGTCCCAACTCTCGCAGCGCAAGGATTTCACGCAGAATAAACGTGTGGGACGCCGCAGGATAGAGCGTCGTAAGATAGAGGATTTTGGGAGCGTCCGTCGATTGGTCCGATTGTGCAGATTGGGACATTTTGGAAACCGTCTTCCGCCGAAGTTACATTTCCGACAAACCTACAAGAATCCGCCCGATTGGCAACGTGTGCTTTGGCGCAGGCGCAACTGGACATGTTGTGTGAATTGCGTAAAGAACGACGCATTGATTTAGGAGCTATCATGAACGGTATTTTTGCGGTCTTGACCCTCGTGCTCGGCATGAATGACGCATTTTATAATTGCGATGGCAATTGTTTGGCGCGACTTGAAGTGCAGGATCGCATTTCGATTTCGCAAGGGTCATTGCAGTTCAGGGGCGACGTTATCGGGCGTGAGGTATATGCGCGCTATGACAGCTCGCGCGCGAACGGGCCGTTTCAGTCGATTTATGGCGTTTCTTATTCATCACTCGGCGATTTCTGGGCAGGTGCCGGTCACAGCTACACAATGAAATCCGAGGGTAACGGCTTTTACAGCGAGTTACACGCCATGACCGGATTATATGTTCAAGGGTCCGGCCCTGATCTTGGCGGGCCGATTGAATTCAGGTCAGGTGTTGAACTTGGCTATGAATTCTCGTCGGGCTGGCGTCTGGCCGCAAGTTTCGATCATCGCTCAAACGCCGAAATATTTCCGCTGAACCCGGGTGTGGAAACGGTGCAATTGCGGGTGTCCAAGCCGCTTAACTAAGGCGGTTCGCGAACAACATGACCCAAAGGTTTATTGCGACACGCATTAACCGTTGGATTTTCGAAAGCTGACGATCAGGGCGCGGTCGCTCGAATGATCGTGATTGGGGTTTGCGTAAATTGCGACGTCCTCGGTTTGAAATCCGCTGATGGCATTCAGGTCAATTAGCGACGAGAACTTCCGCTCAAACCCGAGCGTGTCGAAGTGGACCAGATTGACGGATAGAACAAAAAGGCAGTCAGCGCGGCCCAACTTCAACGCCATGTCGATCGCATCAGGTCCCAAGTGGCCGTGGGTGAAGGTTCCTGAACTTAATACTGCGCCGTAGGCCTGCTCGTAACCTTTGACGGATTTGGTGAGGTCGATTTGAACGAGGGCGTTGTAAACGCCTTTGGACCGCGCGACGGAAAGCATCTCGGTCGAAATATCCAAGCCGTCGATTTCAGACACTTTGCCGTGCAGCGCTTCGCCAACCAATCCGGTGCCGCAACCAAGATCGGCAACAGGGGCTTGATCGTCCATTCGCCGCTCCAAGAAAACGCGCGCGACTTCGGTCGGCAGGGCAAAGCCTAAACCGTCAGCAAAGTCCTTGTCATAGCTGTCCGAGAAATCGCGGTAATAGGCGATGTTGTCGTCCGGTGTTGCCAGCCGATAGGCGTTCTCAAGCAGTGACTTGCCTTTGGTTTCGTCAGACATGTGGTTTCCTTGTTGGTTCCGAAACCACTTTGGGCTTCGGAACCTGAGACCAAAAGGACACTATTCAGCGGCTTCGGCGTAGTCAGACATTGGGGGACAGGTGCAGACAAGATGGCGATCCCCCCAAGCGTTGTCGACGCGGTTGACCGGTGGCCAGTATTTGTCGACACGGAACGCCCCGGGCGGAAAGCATCCCTGCTCGCGGGAATAGGGGCGATCCCATTCACGCACCAAGTCCTCCATCGTATGAGGTGCGTTTTTGAGAGGATTGTTCTCGGCGTCGATCCGGCCTTCTTCGATGTCGCGAATTTCTTCACGAATGGCGAGCATGGCGTCGCAGAACCTGTCAAGCTCAGACAGCGCTTCGGATTCAGTTGGCTCGATCATCAAGGTGCCGGCGACGGGCCAACTCATCGTTGGGGCGTGAAAGCCGCAATCCATCAGGCGTTTTGCAATGTCCTCGACCGAGACCCCCGCACTTTCGGCAAAGGGGCGTGTATCAAGGATGCATTCATGCGCGACCCGACCTGCTTTGCCTTTGTAGAGCACATCATAGGCACCTTCCAAACGCTTGGCGATGTAGTTGGCGTTCAGAATGGCAACCCGCGTGGCTTGGGTAAGACCCTCTCCGCCCATCATATGGATGTAGGCATAGCTGATCGGCAATACAGAGGCAGAACCGAAGGGGGCTGCGCTGACGGGTCCTTGCACACCGCCGGTTTCGGGGTGTCCGGGAAGATGGGGGATAAGATGCGCTTGCACACCGATCGGACCCATGCCGGGGCCGCCACCACCGTGAGGGATCGCGAATGTTTTATGGAGGTTGAGGTGACTGACATCGCCGCCAAGATCGCCCGGGCGTGAAAGGCCGACCATTGCGTTCAGGTTGGCGCCGTCGATGTAGACCTGGCCACCGTGCTCATGCGTGATGTTACACACGTCGCGCACGGTTTCTTCGAATACGCCGTGGGTGGAGGGGTAGGTAATCATGCACCCCGCAAGGTTGTCGGCGTGTTTCTCGGCCTTGGCACGGAAGTCTTCAAGGTCAATGTCACCGTTTTCGGCAGACTGGACCACGACAACTTTCCAGCCGACCATCTGCGCACTGGCGGGATTGGTGCCATGTGCGCTCATTGGAATCAGGCAGACGTTGCGGTGGCCTTGGCCATTGGCTCGGTGATAGGCCGAGATTGACAACAGACCGGCATATTCGCCTTGGGCACCTGAATTGGGTTGCATCGAAATCGCGCTGTAACCGGTGATGTCACAAAGTTTGGCCGAGAGATCATCGATCATTTCGCCGTACCCCTGCGCCTGATCCTTGGGGCAGTAGGGATGCAGCATGGAAAACTCGCGCCAACTTACGGGCATCATTTCCGCGGCAGAGTTGAGCTTCATGGTGCAGGACCCGAGCGGGATCATGGCGCGATCCAGCGCAAGGTCACGATCCGCGAGCCGCCGCATATAGCGCATCATCTCGGTCTCGGCGCGGTTCATGTGAAAAACCTCGTGCTCAAGATAGCTTGTCTTGCGATGCATCGCTGCAGGGACACGGTATTCAGGGGTGAAGTTGTCGTCGCGACGAGTGATGCCAAACGCGCGCCAAACGCGTTCAATCACCTCGGGGCGCGTGGCTTCGTCTAACGTTATGCCAACGCGGGATTCGCCAACTTTTCGCAGGTTCACTTTTTCGTCGACTGCGGATTTCATCACGGCGGATTGAAGCGGGCCAACATCAACGGTGATCGTGTCGAAATAGGCCTTTGGATCGACTTTAAAGCCGGCTTCCTCAAGCCCTTTGGCAAGGCGAACGGTCTTGCGGTGAATGCGCTGGGCAATCGCCTTCAGGCCGTCTGGCCCGTGGAAGACCGCATAAAACGACGCCATGACCGCCAACAGCGCCTGCGCTGTGCAGACATTCGAAGTGGCTTTTTCGCGACGGATGTGTTGCTCGCGGGTCTGAAGCGAAAGGCGATAGGCGCGGTTGCCGTGGCTGTCGATGGACACGCCCACAATGCGGCCCGGCATATTGCGCTTATAGGCGTCGCGCGTGGCCATATAGGCTGCATGCGGCCCACCATATCCCATCGGAACACCAAAACGCTGCGTGCTGCCGACAGCAATGTCTGCCCCCATTTCGCCCGGTTCTTTTAGCAGCGTCAGCGACAGAGGGTCAGCGCTGACGACTGCAATTGCTTTGTGCGCGTGTAAGTCTTCGATGAGGCTGGTAAAGTCACGGACATGACCATAGGTGCCCGGATACTGGAATATCGCGCCGAACACCTGCGAGGCGTCCATCTTGTCTGGGTCACCGACAATGACCTCGATACCCAGGGGCGCGGCACGCGTCTGGATGACCGCAATGTTCTGCGGGTGGCAATCGCGGTCCACGAAGAACGCCTTGGCCTTCGATTTGGAAACCCGCTGCGCCATTGTCATGGCCTCTGCACAGGCGGTGGCCTCGTCCAATAGCGACGCATTCGCGATCTCGAGGCCGGTCAAATCGCTGACCATGGTCTGATAGTTCAGCAAGGCCTCTAGCCGCCCTTGTGAAATCTCGGGCTGATAGGGTGTGTAGGCCGTGTACCAAGCTGGGTTTTCCAGAATGTTGCGCTGAATGGCGGGCGGCGTCACGGTGCCGTGATAGCCTTGGCCGATCAGGCTGGTCAGAACCTTGTTCTTACTGGCAACCAGTCGCATGTGGTGCAGCAATTCGCGTTCCGACTTTGGCCGCGAGAAATCAAGGGGTGCTTCCTGCCGGATCGATTGGGGGACGGTCTCGTCGATCAGCTGCTCAAGTGACGAAACTTGCAGCGCTTCAAGCATACGATCCATCTCGGCAGGAGAAGGGCCAATGTGGCGACGGTTCGCGAAATCATAGGGCAGGTAGTCCGTGGGCGTAAACGGCATGGCAATAGCTCTCTTGTTCAGCAGGCGCTGCGGGAATTGAGTGAGGTAGGGCAGGGATCACCCCGCCCCACCGGATCAACCGATCAGGTCTTTGTAGGCGGCCTCGTCCATATAGTCGTCCATCTGGGACGCGTCCTCGGCGCGGATTTTAAAGAACCAAGCATCGCCAAGCGGGTCTTCGTTGATTTTGCCCGGATCGTCTTCTAGGGCTGAATTCACCTCGACGATTTCGCCGTCCAACGGCGAAATAATGTCCGAGGCCGCTTTGACGCTTTCGATAACAACGCATTCGTCGCCCTTGGCAACCACAGTGCCTTCTTCCGGCATTTCGACAAAAACGATGTCGCCAAGCGAGGTCGCAGCGTGTTCCGTAATGCCCACAGTGATGATTCCATCGTCTTCGGCCAAAAGCCATTCGTGCTCTTCAGTGTATTTCATAGGTAGGGTCCTTTACTTATCTTTTGAAATTTGCAGGTGTGAAGGGAAGGGCAGAGACGGTGAGTGCTTGTCGCTTGCCGCGAAGGTCTCCGAATACGGTTGTGCCGGCCTTGGCCAGTTCGCTTGGCAGGTATCCCATTGCAACGGGACCGCCAACCGTGGGGCCAAAACCACCCGAGGTGATGGATCCGATTTGTTCAGACGACTCCTCGGTCGCGTAAAGCGGAACGCCTTCGCGCATGGGCGCGCGACCGGCCGGTTTTAGCCCCACACGCTTTCGGGATGCGCCTTCCGCCAACTCGGTCAGGATACGCTCGTCACCGGGAAAACCGCCCGCGCGTGCGCCGCCCAAGCGGCGCGATTTCTGGATCGCCCAAGTTAGGCCAGCTTCAACCGGCGAGGTCGAGGTATCGACATCATGTCCATAAAGGCAAAGCCCCGCTTCAAGTCGCAGTGAATCGCGCGCGCCCAAACCGATCGGTTCGACATCTGGGTGATCCAGAAGGGCCCTTGCAAGCGCGACCGCTTTTTCGGACGGGACCGAGATTTCGTAGCCATCTTCACCGGTATAGCCCGAGCGCGATACCCAGCAGTCGCAACCGACAAGCTCAACCGTTGCCACGTCCATAAATTTCATCTCGGCGACTGCGGCGTTGAGCGTGCTTAGCGCCTCGGCAGCTGTTGGGCCTTGGATTGCCAGCAACGCGCGGTCAGTAATGACATCGACCGACACGTCGGCAGGTAGGACGGTCTTCATCCGCGCGATGTCGGCCTCCTTGCAGGCAGCGTTGACGACAACAAACAAGTGATCGCCTCGGTTAGCAAACATAAGGTCATCTTCAATGCCGCCAGTTGGGTTGGTGAAAAACCCATAGCGCTGACGGCCCTCGGACAGGCTGAGAACATCCACCGGAACCATGGTCTCGAAAGCCAGCGACACATTCTCGATGCTGGAAGACCTTAAAATAACTTGCCCCATGTGGCTGACATCAAACAGGCCAGCCTTGGCGCGGGTGTGCTGATGCTCTTTCATAACGCCAGCAGGGTATTGAACAGGCATTTCATATCCCGCGAACGGAACCATCTTTGCCCCCAGTTCGAGGTGCAGGTCGTATAACGGCGTGCGCGCCAGATCGGACATAATCCATCTCCGTTTAACTTGCCGTTCGAAATAGAATTCTCGCGGCACCAAAGAACCGCCTAATGGTCGGTCCAAGATGCCCCCTCTGTCCTTTCGCCTGAGATCGTTATCCCTTCGGCGGACGCTTCCGCGCCACTCTCCAGAGTTTATGTATCCAAAGACGGTCCTGTCGCCTGAGAGTTTCCGGGGCGGTTGCTCCTTCGGCACTGGCTTGGCCAGTTCTCCCATCATTGGATGCGCATACCGTAGGATACTAACCGATTCCGGGCAAGTGATTCCGCCGGCGGTCTGAATGAAAGTGCTATGTGAAATCAAAGAAGCTGTGCTAGCGTCATTTTAACGGGCGGGAAACGCCCGATGAGCAGTGCAAATACCCCGAAACTTAAAGATTTTGGGGTGGTGGAAACTTTTTTGCATTTGGTCGAAAAAACCACTTGCAGCTTCTCACCAGTAACCTTAGAACCCCCTTCACCGGCGCTGCTGAGGCAGAGGCGGGACGGGACTGAGCCACGAACGTGACGAGGTTCTAGGAAAATCAGAGGTAACACTGGGCGGGCGCGCCGTATAATTTAGGGCGCATCTGTTTGGTTTTTGTCGCTGAGTGCTGTTTGACATGATTGATATCTGAAGAGATATGCGGGCGGTTTGGTTTGTTTCGACGAACGGACGTCTGTATGTCGCGCTCTTAGCGCTGTTCTTTGTTTTGGGTTTAGGGTTTATGATCCTGCACTCAAGTAGCGAAGCGGTAGTGCGATGATAGAGTGTCAGCTTCACTGTTTGTATGGACTTTCGGTACCTTTGGTACCTTGAGCACATATTAAACAGATGACTTTTGGTGTCGTTCTTGGTTCCTAGCCGGGTCGAGATCGCGCTGAGTTACACCCCGGGGATTTTTCCTCAAGTAGCGCAGCGTTAGGACATCAAAGATGTGCAGAGGTTCGAACGTCAAGAACGCTATTTTGTTAGCGTTTCAACTTGAGAGTTTGATCCTGGCTCAGAACGAACGCTGGCGGCAGGCTTAACACATGCAAGTCGAGCGCACTCTTCGGAGTGAGCGGCGGACGGGTTAGTAACGCGTGGGAACGTGCCCTTCTCTAAGGAATAGCCTCTGGAAACGGAGAGTAATACCTTATACGCCCTTTGGGGGAAAGATTTATCGGAGAAGGATCGGCCCGCGTTAGATTAGATAGTTGGTGGGGTAATGGCCTACCAAGTCTACGATCTATAGCTGGTTTGAGAGGATGATCAGCAACACTGGGACTGAGACACGGCCCAGACTTCTACGGAAGGCAGCAGTGGGGAATCTTGGACAATGGGCGCAAGCCTGATCCAGCCATGCCGCGTGAGTGATGAAGGCCTTAGGGTCGTAAAGCTCTTTCACCAGGGATGATAATGACAGTACCTGGAAAAGAAACCCCGGCTAACTCCGTGCCAGCAGCCGCGGTAATACGGAGGGGGTTAGCGTTGTTCGGAATTACTGGGCGTAAAGCGCACGTAGGCGGACTAATCAGTCAGAGGTGAAATCCCAGGGCTCAACCCTGGAACTGCCTTTGATACTGTTAGTCTAGAGTTCGAGAGAGGTGAGTGGAATTCCGAGTGTAGAGGTGAAATTCGTAGATATTCGGAGGAACACCAGTGGCGAAGGCGGCTCACTGGCTCGATACTGACGCTGAGGTGCGAAAGTGTGGGGAGCAAACAGGATTAGATACCCTGGTAGTCCACACCGTAAACGATGAATGCCAGTCGTCGGGTAGTATACTATTCGGTGACACACCTAACGGATTAAGCATTCCGCCTGGGGAGTACGGTCGCAAGATTAAAACTCAAAGGAATTGACGGGGGCCCGCACAAGCGGTGGAGCATGTGGTTTAATTCGAAGCAACGCGCAGAACCTTA